>Ga0265594_1000334_pt1 | contig 38809 bp, 40 predicted proteins | sample saktaG_11_FD_190147 | JGI IMG/M metagenome (GOLD analysis project Ga0265594, IMG submission 190147) | Saline water microbial communities from Sakinaw Lake, British Columbia, Canada - sak_2011_5_24_80m | ecosystem: Environmental > Aquatic > Non-marine Saline and Alkaline > Saline ... | reverse complement strand
GGGAGCTACTTCGGCGGCGCCAAGTTCACCATGGACGTGAAACTCAGCACGGAGGACGCCCCAAACGCGGGAGCCGTGCTCATAGACTGTGTGCGCGGCCTCAAGGTCGCGATGGACAGGGGCGTAGGCGGCGCAGTTGAGCCCGTCTGCGCCTACGGATTCAAGAGGCCGCCGAGGCGGCACAGTCTCCACGAGGCGTATAGAAGGTTCAGGGAGTTCACTGAAGCTTGAACCTAGTCTTCGTTCTGGGCACCGCCGGGTGCGGCAAGTCGACGTTCACCGCCAAGTTCACGAGGTTCCTGGAGTACAACAGGGAGGACGTCATGGCCGTCAACCTAGACCCTGGCAGCATCATTCTGCCCTACGCAGCCAACGTGGACGTGAGGGAGTATATCAAGGTCGAGGAGCTCATGGAGAACTACGGGCTCGGCCCCAACGGCGGCCTCATGCTGGCACACGACATGATGGCCGACATAGTACAGGACCTGAGCAGCGACATAGAGGACTTCACCCCAGACATATGCATCGTGGACACCCCCGGCCAGATGGAGCTCTTCGCGTTCCGCGACATAGGCGCCCAGATAGCCAGAGAGCTCACGGACTACAAGAAGGGCGTCATCTACATCTTCGACGGCGTCTTCTGCAGGGACCCCCTGAACTACGTCATGAACATGTTCCTAGCGTCCGCCATCAATACCCGGTTCCTGCTCCCCCAGTTCCAGGTCATCAGCAAGACAGACCTCCTGAAGGAGGCGGAGGTGGAGGAGATAGCTAGCTGGGCCGAGGACGCTTACCTGCTGGAGGACGCCATAGACGCCCGGCTCACCGGCATGAACAGGCTCCTCAGCCAGGACATGATGGAAGTCATAGGCCGCCTGGGGGTCGAGTTCGCGCCCGTGCCGGTGTCCTCGGTCACCAACGAGGGGTTCAACTACCTATACGCTGAGCTGATGAGGGTCTTCACGGACGGCGGCAAGTTCACGCCCTAAGCGAAAACGCCTTATCCATCTCTAACCCGCTTTGACTCATGGGCGTCAACCCGCATGGGCTCTGCACGTGGGATTACGACACCCAGTGCAGCGACTGTGAACTGAAGCATAGGCTGTTCTGCCGCTGGGAGAGGCGGCACCTAGGCTAGTCTTCTAGGGCAAGGGCTAGTTGCCCGGTTTCCGCGTCTACGAGGTATGTTCCAGTGTAGCCTCCATGTGCTTCCGGGGAGGATTCATATTCTATTAGCCAGTAGATCCGGGGCATAGATTGGTTGCCTTCTTCTATGTAGAAGAGGCTGTAGTCTCCGGTGTAGGCGAGCTGGCTGATCAGGTCCGGCTTGATTATGCGGGGCTCGGCTAGCACGAGGTTTTCGGGTGCGATTATCTTGTTTCTCGGGTCGGTGATGGGGCTTGTGGCGGTGATGTCGACGGCTTGTTCTCTGGTTATGTTTAACGTGTTTGCTGGGGAGGTTACGCTGGTGCTGTTATAAAAGTGGATTAATTCTCCTGTGATGGGATCGACTACTATGAATAGTCCGTCGATTGAACCATCTGCGTTGATGAGGGACTGGATGTTGTCTGGGGGTTCTATGAGCCCTGTCTTTATCCAGTTGCGGGAAGCTGACCAGTATGACGCCATTACGGGTTTATTTTCATAGATTTCTAGGATGATGATATCCCAGCTTAAACTGTTGGAAATGCGAGGTTCGTTGAATACTCTGATTCGGAAAGTACCATTTATGTTGCTTCTGTATAACGCGGAGTGGTTAGATAACTGTTTCATGACGATCTCAACTGAGAGGGGGAAATCGTATCCCTGTGGCGTGTTGTCAATTATTTTCGGGTACGTGGAGCCATAGTAAGGGTAAGACCGGCTCTTCCAGTTGATTGTGTCCCAGCCTATACTTAGGTAGATGCTGGAGAGTAACTCGCCGGTGTATGCATCAACATGGAAAGTAGGGGTTCTACTCGTAGGGACCCCATCGTCTAACCCCATTCCTGAGACCGAGACACTCCAGTAGAGGCTGTAGGGGCGTCGAATAAAAGGATCATCTGGTGGAGAAATCCAGATACCGTGAACTCTTATTGATCCCACTGTTGCATACTCTATAGATTCTTTGAAGTAGTTTGCAGCTAGCAGCTGGGCTTCCTCGGAACTGACTGTAGGAGGATCGAATACCGGTATCTCAGTTACCTCGTTGAATTCGTTATAATCCACACTGGTCTCGCCAGTTTCCGTGTAGACGATGACCTTGAAATCCACGTTGGAGATCGTGTAGTTACCCGAGTGCAGTCTCCATTTTACGACCCAGTTAGGCCCCTTTGGCCGGTATGTGTAGTAATCAAATGTAGGCTCGGAGAGGTTGGGGTGACCCGGGGGGTACTGTGTCTCTGTTATGAGTTTCTGCTGTGCTAGTGTCTCTGCGAGGGCTGGCGTCATCGTGATCTGGGTATCGTTTGTGTTGTGCTGGTAGGTTTTGGCTTTGATGATGCTTCCTTGCTCGTCTATCTGGGCTTCATAGAGCGTGTTTTCCTGTCTCCACGTGTAGACGGTTATGGAGTTGTCGAGGAGATCATACTGTTTGATGCCGAGAAATTCAGACGAAGCCGGTGGGTTTAGCTCTTGTCTGATGTTGAATAATAAGATACTTTCCTGTGTCCGAGGATCGGTCTGATGAAGGTAAGCAGCGGTCGTTGTGACGAGTACAAGGAATAGGGCAGTGATGGCTGTTATCTGCTCGGCTCGGTTCATGGGTCCATAAAGGCGTGGCGTGGATATTTAATGTTAATCAGAATCTCAAAGATAGGCCGACAGGAACCCTGTTCTGAGGATGTCTCGGCCGGGCTCTAGGCGCACACCAGCGTCTCGGGGAGGAGGCTGAATAGGTGCCTCTCGTAGTCGCGCTCGTAGCCGTGTACGTACAGTATCCCTGTGTCTGTGGGCACGCGGCCCGTCCGGAAGTCCACCGTGTGCTCGGTCATCCTCTGGCATATGTCGGCCACGTCCTCGAACATAACGTCCGAGACGATGAGGGGTATGTGGCTGTACCCGTTCGCGTCGAGGACGGCGCACCTCTTCTTACCGTACCTGTAGATGTCCTTTCCCAGCTTCTGGTTGATGGGGTGGTGCTCCCAGAACACCCGCTTCAGGGGGAAGAAGTCGAACCGGTTTTCGCCAACCCCGTACTCCATATGCATCCTACCCGGCGGTATGCCGATGAACCTCAGGTACCTGTAGCACTGCACCTCCTGGAAGCTGCAGAAGTACCTACCGTCGTAGACGTAACCATTGTCCCGTGACTCAGCCTTCAAGTTATAAAGCTCCAGGCGAAGAACATGGGATCACCGGGCGACCACTACAAGAAGGGGTTCTGGTGAGGGGAACGGTCACTCGGTTCATGCCCCGTATTCTCTCGCCGGTTAATGCGTGGGGAAAGTCATTGTTAATACTTGCCTAAATAGAGTACATAGAGCATCGGTCGGAGAAGACTGACAATAGAATATAAACGCCAATAATCCAGACAATTCGGGACAATACGTTACTGCCTAGACAAACGGTCGTTCAGTGAAGAACGAAGCGAAGGAACCGAAGCTGCACCGGCAGGCCGCCGAGAAGCCCTGCCCCACCGTACTCGAAATCATTAAAACACCGCGCACCCACATCATGGATGACTAGACATGACTCTATACCTTACACAGGACGAGGTGAAGCAGGTTCTCGACATGAAGAGCACCCTGGAGGCCGTGGAGGGCGGCTTCCGCGAGATGGGCAACGACAACATAGAGATGCCCCCCCGGGTCTACCTCCACTTCGATAAGGGCGTCCTCATCGCCATGCCCGCCTACATGCCGGGCCTCGGCGCCGCGGGCACCAAGATCGTGACGGTTCACCCGGGAAACAAGAAGGACTACGGGCTGCCGGCGGTCATCGCCAGGATCATACTCAACAGCCCCGAGAACGGCGTCCCCCTCGCCATCATGGACGGCACCTACATCACCGCCCTCAGAACCGGCGCCGCCGGCGCCACAGGCATCAAGTACCTCAGCAAGGAGGACAGCACGGTGGCGGGCGTCTGCGGGGCAGGCGTCCAAGGCAGAAGCCAGGTAATGGGCCTCATGGAGGTAAGACCAGGCATCAAGAAGGTCAAGGTCTACGACATCATCCCCGAGGCCAAGAAGGCGTTCGCCGAAGAGATGAAGAAGATGTTCCCCAAGGTCGAGTTCGTCCCGGTGGACAGCGCCAAGACGGCGGCCGAGGGAAGCGACATCGTCATCACCTGCACCCCCAGCCCCGAGGCGTTCATCGACGGCGCCTGGCTCAAGAAGGGCTGCCACGTCAGCGCCATCGGCGCAGACACCGGCGCCAAACGGGAGCTCAAGACCAGCGTAATAGAGAAGGCAGACAAGCTTGTCGTCGACTTCATCCCCCAGGCCTTCGTCACAGGCGACTTCAGGGTCCCCAAGGAGGAGGGCGTCATCACCGAGGACGACATCTACGCCCAGCTGGGCACCATCGTCGCGGGCAAGAAGAAGGGCCGCGAGAAGCCAGACGAGATCACCGTCTTCAAAGCCACCGGGCTAGCCATACAGGACGTCGGCACCGCCAGCAAGGTCCTGGAGCTCGCCAAGAAGAAGGGCGTAGGCAAAGTCCTCGCCTCCTAACTTTTTTTTTCGATGTGACCAGTAGCAGGTCAGATCTGTTTTCTCTGGGAATAATCCTTGAACCGGTTCTCGCAGGCGTTGCCCTCGCAGTAGTAGACGAGGGAGTTTGACGGTTCGGCGGCGACGGCCATAACGGTGGATGAGGTCTGCCTGTACTCGGGGCTGTGCCAGCAGATGGAGGCCTGGCTGCGCCCCCAGCCGTGGTCGGCGGAGACCCGCATCATCTCGGCGACGGCGTCCTCGATGGTCTCTGGCTGGTAGTCGCTCAGCAGCTCGTACGCCCTGGCTCGCCGCTTCTCGGCGTCCACCCATATGCTCCGGGCCCGCTCGCTCCACTCCATCCCGGGCACCACCGTGATGGTTGACACGGCGTAGACGCCTTTCCTGATGGGGTAGACGTGGGTGTCTCTGTCCCAGACCACGTGCCAAGCCTCCTGCGAGTCCAGCACTGTGAAGTTGCCTGTGCGGTAAAGCCCTCGGATGCTTGGGTCTAGTAGGTGCTCCTTGGCCTCCTCGGCGGTCTCGTAGTCCTTGAGTATGTCCAGAGCGAGGAGTCCTCTGCTGCGCCCCGGTTCAGGAAGTCGCTGGGTCTCCTGGTTGGTTATTGCGAGGAGGAGCCCCGAGTCGTTCATACCTATCCATGTGCCGCCTAAGTCCACGTCGATGGGAGCGACTGTGCTGCCGTTCAGCCTCCGGGGCGGCTGCTCCATGGTGTCCTTCCCGAGGTACCTGTTGTGGAGGGCTATCACGGGGTAGTCATTCAGCAGCCTGTGGAGCAGTATGAGGGTGCACACGGTGGTCTCGCTTCCGCTCACCATGAATAAGCGGGTCTTTAAGCTTTCTTACTCGGCACAGTAATGCAATCTATTTAACCCGCGAAAACAACAATTTAAACAGGTTTCTGGTTTTGACGAAAACGCTGTTAGAGCTAGCGGAGACTGAAGTTAGGACGATTCTGCACGGCGCCGGGGGCGTTTTCAGCCCCGGCGACCAGGTTAGCAGGGTGCTGGGCTACCTTAAGGACACGGGGCGCCCCGAGGCGGTGGCCGTGAAGGGGGATCGTGTGGGGATAATATCCCTCCGTGACCTGCTGGGGGTGGACCATCCTGGGAGGACCAAGGTGGAGAGCATCTGGAAGCAGGTGGGAACCCTGGCCCCGGGGGCCGCGGTTATAGACGCCGCGGCGATACTCATGGAGAAGGGGGTGAGGGCGTTGCCCGTCGTCGAGAGCGGGGAGGTCGTCGGGGTGGTCTCGCAGATCGACATAATCGAAGCGTTGACGGAGGTATCGGGCCTCAGGAACATGGCCGCCAAGGAGTACATGCAGAACCCGGTCATCACCGTGGATCATGTGACCGGGGTCGCCCAAGCGAGGCGGATGATGCTCGACAAGAACATAAGCCACATCCCTGTGACTAGGGGTGGGAGGCTCGTCGGCATGGTCACCTCCGACGTCATAGTTCACACGTTCATAACTCCCACCTCGAAGACCACCCGCGGCGACGTGGTCGGGAAGAAGGTGACCATGCTCCCCGGGAAGGTGAGCGACATCATGGACCCCCATCCGTTGACCGTGGGCCCGGACGCCGACATGCTCCAGGTCGTGAAGGGGATGTCGAAGTCTGGGAAGAGCGCCTGCCTCATGGTGGACGACGAGGGGGTCGTCCACGGCATATTCACGCCGAGGGAGCTCCTCGGCCTCATCGCGGGCCTCAGGGTAAAGGAGGAGATCCCTGTCTACATCCTAGGGATAACGGACGAGGACTTCTTCGAGAGGGCCGTCGCCGAGAAGAAGCTAAGGCGCATCGTCACCAAGAACATGAGGATACACGAAGGCATCACCGAGGTCAGCGTCAGGATCAAGAAGCAGAGCACCCAGGGCGAGAGGGTCAGGTACAAGCTGAACGCCCGAGTCATGGGGCCCAGCGTCAGCTTCAACTCGGATTACGAGGGGTGGGGCCTCATGGAGACCTTCGACGGCCTCTGCAACGCGCTGGACAACACGCTGCTGCGCGCCAAGAAGGAGCCCCAGAAGGGGACGAGGCATGGACGCAGACGCCCTAATCCTCAGCTTAAGCCTTAACCGTGCCCAGCCTCCTTTTCTCTCTGATACATATGCCGGGGTTCACTGTAGTCGTCGCTGAGCCGATCAACGAGGTCGGCGTGGAGTACCTCAAGGCAGAGGGGGTCAACGTCGTGGAGCTTCCGCCGGGGAGCAGCGAGGACGCGTTGATGGAGATCATAGGAGAGGTTGACGGCATCATCTCGAGGGGCAACATAAGGATCACCCGCGAGATGATGAAGAAGGGCAGGCGGCTCAAGGCGGTGGGGGTCCACGGGATGGGCTGCGACCATGTCGACCTAGAGGCCGCGCGTGAGCTTGGGAAGGTGGTGTGCAACACGCCCGACGCGTTGACCGTCACCGTGGCCGAGATGACCATGGCCATCATGCTCTCGACGATAAGACGCATCGTGGCGGCTGACAAGGCTGTGCGGCGAGGAGAGTGGAACCGGAAGTACAGCGACCTCATCGGCGGCGAGCTGGCGGGCAAGACCGTCGGCATCGTCGGGCTCGGCCGGATAGGGACAGCCACCGCGAGGCGGGTGAAGGCGTTCGACGCCGACGTGGTCTACTGGTCGAGGACCAGGAAGCCGGACGTGGAGAAGGAAATGGGAATCAGGTGGATGGAGCTCGACCGGCTCCTCGGGGCGAGCGACATAGTAAGCCTGCACGTCCCGGGCACCCCCGAGACCAACCGACTCATCGGGGAGAGAGAGATCGGGTTGATGAAGGACGGCGTGATACTCGTCAACATGGCGCGGGGCAGAGTGGTCGACGAGGCGGCCATGATCGAGGCGTTGAAATCCGGCAAGATCAAGGCGGCCGCGCTGGACGTCTTCGAGGAGGAGCCCATCGGCGCCGACAACCCGCTCCTAGGGATGGACAACGTGATACTGACACCCCACCTGGGCGCATGCAACCTGGAGGGCATGACCCGGATGGCGCTGCAGGTGGCGGAGGGCGTCCTCACGGCTATCCGTGGCGGCACACCAGAGAACCCGGTAGTGATCTAGAGATTTGAAGGTGGCTGCGCTCTTCAGCGGCGGCAAGGACAGCTGCTACGCGGCCCGCCTCGCGGAGGAGGAAGGCCACGACTTGGATTACCTGGTGTCCATGTACTCCGAGAACCCAGACAGCTACATGTTCCACACCATAAACATAGGGGTCACCGAGCTCCAAGCCTACTCGTGGGGCAAGGAGCATGTTGAGACCAAGACCAGAGGCGTCAAAGAGAAGGAGCTGGACGACCTAGAGAAATGCCTACAGGGGCTCGACGTTGAGGGCGTCGTCACCGGCGCCATCGCGTCCAGCTACCAGAAGGAACGCGTTGACAGGATATGCGGTGAGCTGGGGCTGGAGCACCTGAGCCCCCTCTGGGGCAGAGAGCGTAAGGAGCTGCTCAACGAGATGCTCCGCAGCGGCATGACCATCGTGTTCTCGGCTGTGGCGGCCCACGGCCTCGACCAGAGGTGGCTGGGAGCCAAGCTGGACAGACAGGCGGTGAACAGGCTCGTGGAACTCAGCGAGAGGTTCTGCGTGGACCCCTGCGGCGAGGGCGGCGAGTACGAGAGCCTGGTGCTTGACGCGCCGTGGTTCAGATATTTAATACATATTGAAGAGGCGACGAAGACTTGGGATGGAACAAGTGGTAAATTAATGATTCAAAAAGCAAGTATTCAAATTAAGAATTGATTTAAATTATCGTCTCATTTTTTTTGGACATATATGCATAAAAAAGTAAAGATTTGTATATGTTTCGTTTTAATATTTAGTTACATAATAAATAATTTACAGAGCCATTTAAAGACCCATTAAAAAATGCTTAAAAGAAGAAAATAAGCTATAAATTAGCTTTATTTTCACGGGTTAAACAAATAAACATGGATATTAATTACTTACTGAAGATGCCTCCACCAAAAGTGAAAAGAGGAGTATGGAGCAAGGAACGCTCTCGCAATAAAAATGGAAAATGGCGAAAGAAGCGTTCTGACGCTGGAAAAAAGAGAAAATAGAGGAAACAAAATTTGGCTCTTAAGAAAAGAGATACGTATGTATATCGACTTAAACAGAAGATTCAAACTGTATACATAGGAATATCAACTAATCCATATGAAAGAGTCAAACAGCATAAAAATTCAGGTAAAAAATTCACGAAAGTATCAGTTGAAAAGTACCCAACAAGTCGCAATACCGCAAAGAACAAAGAATCTAAAAAACTTAAAACTTATCGAAAAAATAATGGCGGTAGAAATCCGAAGTATAATAAGACGAAAAAAGGATAGTTCTTGGTTTTCTTCATCTTTTTCAAGGCATAAAGATTAAAAGTGGTGGACTCCTTCAAAGGTGTGAGAGGAGAACGCGGTGATGTCCCGCCAAACAGACTAGGCCGAGAGGCCCGATCAGGCGACTATAGACGCTCCTCCGATGTTCTGAGAGAAGTATCTGGGCAGCGTATGCCATGGAGGCATCACCACGGCTTCTTCGGAGATGAAACCCGTGAGTGAAAAGAAGGAAGAGGTCGTATCGGAGGCGCTGAAGGCCGAGGAGAGGCTAAGGAGCCGCTGGTACATAATGGACCTGGACGGCAAGCTCTGGGATCTCGACGAGTTCGATTTCCAGGGCCATGATAAGCTCCGCAAGTTCAGCGGATACGAGTACGCCAAGGACCGCACCGTGGGCCGGACACCTCCACACGTCGACCTCATGAGGAGCCTTGAGCTGGTGGACTACGAGCCGGCGTCGGACCCGGGCAACTTCAGGTACTACCCCAAGGGCAGGATGGTCAAGGCGCTGCTTGAGGAGTACGTCACCAGCATGGTCCACGAGTACGGCGGCATGGAGGTGGAGACCCCGCTGATGTATAGCATGGAGCACCCCGCCCTGAAGAGCTACCTCAACAGGTTCCCCGCACGCCAGTACACCGTGGAGAGCGACGACACCTCATACTTCCTGAGGTTCGCCGCCTGCTTCGGCCAGTTCCTCATCAGCCACGACGCCACCATCAGCTACAGGAACCTCCCCATGCGGATCTACGAGATGACCCGCTACAGCTTCCGCCGCGAGCAACGCGGCGAGCTCACCGGCCTCAGACGGCTCCGCGCATTCACCATGCCGGACGTCCACGCGTTCTGCAAGGACCTGGACCAGGCCCGGAGCGAGTACATGCGCCGCTTCAAGCTCAGCCAAGATGTCCTAGCGGGCATCGGGTTCGAGAAGGAGGACTACGAGCTCGCCGTCAGGATGGTGGAGGACTTCTACAACGAGAACAAGGAGTTCATAAAGAGGCTTGTGCAGAAGCACGGTAAGCCCGTGCTCGTGGAGATGTGGAAGGAGCGGTTCGCCTACTTCATTCTGAAGTGGGACATGAACTTCGTGGACGCGCTGGACAAGGCTTCGGCCATGAGCACCGACCAGATCGACGTCGAGAACGGGGAGCGGTACGACATCAAGTACATGGACGAGGACGGCACCCAGAAGCACCCGTACATACTCCACTGCAGCCCCAGCGGCGCCATCGAGCGCGACATCTACGCCATCCTGGAGCGGGAGGCCATGAGGATGAAGGCCGACAAGGGCTACAAGCCCCAGCTGCCCCTCTGGCTGGCGCCCACCCAGGTTAGGATCATCCCTGTGAGCCACGACCACGTCGGGTTCGCCGACGATGTACGCGGCAAGTTCGAGAGGGTGCGGGTGGACATAGACAACAGGGAAGAGACTGTGGGCAAGAAGATCAGGGACGCAGAGAAGGAGTGGGTGCCCTACATCATCGTCGTAGGAGAACGCGAGCAGGGGAAGGAGAAGCTGCCCGTAAGGGTGCGCGGGGTGAAAGACTCTCAGAGCATGTCCGTCGCGGAGATGCAGGAGAAGATACACGCCGAGACCGAGGGCAAACCCTACAGACCGGTGCCCGTGCCGGTGTACCTACAGGACAGGCCTAAGTTCGTCGGTTAAAGGTCTAGGCTTTTATTATTTTCATCTTTTTCTTTCATATTCGGCAACGTTTCCTGAATACACTCAATCGTCACTAATAGCTAAAGGATTGGGTGACACCAATTCATTATAAATTCGCGTGATAGTACCTTCGACGCGGATAAAATCAGTAACTCATCACCGCTAATGACCGGTGACACTCACACGCGTCACAGATGAATTAAAAGGAGTATGAAAAATGTCCGAAAACACCGGGTTCAGCACCGGATTCGACATGGAACCTGCACCCGAGGTCCCCATGAAGGAGCAACAGGCCGCAGCGAGGATTTCCCTCGAACTCAGGGACGTGGAACTAAAAAAAGCTCAGGCCATGAACCAGAATATCATGCGGATCGGCAGCGGATTCCAGAGAGAACTCCAGTCTCTGATAGGGCGAGACAACATACGCCGGTACAGGGCGACTCAGGAGAAGGCTCGGCAACAGATACGCGAGGCTCACCTGAAGGCCCGCCCCACCTACGAGGGAGAAACCGAGATAGAGCAGGTAAGGGCGAAGCTCATAAAGGAGTCGAAGAGCCTCCTGAAGGAGATAAAATTCGATTACGATAAGGTAAAGCAGCTACGCGCAAAACATGGTAAGGAGCTCAGCGACGCCGTGGCCGAGACGCTGGGCCGCCCCGAGGAGCCGAACTACCTAGTCCATCCCGAGGACGTGCCTAAAGAAATACATAACCCGTGGGTCGTGCACGGCCCGCCGTACCCTGGCTGGGCTTGGGCCTACTGGTGGGGTAAGTCTGATGAGCCGAACTACCCCGCGTTCTATAGGTACCTCAACTCCGCCGCAGGCCAGGTAGGGACATATTCAGGCATCAGGGTGAGCGGCGCCGATGACAGCGACTGGGCCTACGTGAGATACCGTACGGCCGTCCGCTTCTGGTATAGGCCCCCCCAGGCCGGGATGATCGATCTCTGGATAAAGATGCAGAACATCAACACATGCCACTCCGGGAGGCTGGACGATGAATTCGGCTGGTCGGGTGCGAACTGCGATCAGGAAAGCCATACCTACCTACAGGTGGTATCCCCTGGGCCGGGGGCGCTACGAAAAGGGACGATCCTAGACTACCGGCGGACCGGCACGGATGCCTACTGGAACCGCTGCCCTTGGGGCGCCGGCTATGAGAGGTGGTCTCACCTCTACTCGTCAGACGCCTATCCCGCGAATACCTGGCTGCTGCTCGAGGTGGGGACTGAGGAATGGAACCATTTCTGGTGCAATGACGTGACTGTCAGCAGCCACATGACGATGAGATGGTTCCTCAAGAACATATACGTGCGTTCCACCGGCGAGTAAAGACTCGAACCATCGTGTCCCCTTTTTATTATTGTTTCCGGCATCGGAGGCCTAGTTCACGTAGAGGCGACTTCAAGCGACTCCGTGGCGCCACTTCTCTATCTGGGCGTCCTTCTTGTTCCCTTTTTTGAACTCCTTGTAGTGCTCCTTGCAGAGATAGGCGCGTTTGGCTCCCTCCACGTCGAGCCCCGCGTTCTTGACCTTGGCTACGCTGAGCGACCGCACCGCTTCCTCGTTGCATCCCTTGACGCTGCATTTCTCGCCTTTCTTGACTCTGCCCAAGTGTCGGCACCACTAAGATATCCCCGGGGTGTCCAGTATAAACCCTGTTGATCTTGGAGCAGAAACCCGTATAAGCCACGCACATCCCGAGTCGGTGTCATGCCCAACCTCAACGTCGCGGTGCTGGGAAGCAGTGGATACTCCAAGGAGCTAGGCAAGAAAGGCACAGAGTCAGACATCACGCTGTATAACATGAAGAGAGGCGAGACCACGGTGACCATCGTAGAGCCCAGCATGTACCCGGAGAAGATGCAGAGCCTCTACTACGCGGCCGGCTTCGCGGATATGGCTGTGCTGGTGGTGGAGCGCCTAGACGCGTCCTTCGGCGAGACCGTGGTCATGCTCGACTGCCTCGGCGTAGAGAAGGGCGTCGTCGTCCCAAGGAACTACATCACCGAGGACCAGATCACCCGCTTCACGAGGGGGACGGTGGTCAACGGCTACGGTTACATGGAGGACGACCCACCCCTCCTCAGAGAACGCCTCGTCTCTGAGGCCGAGGGACTACCGCGGGGCGCGCCGGCTGAGACCGGAGCCGTGACTGTGGATCACTACTTCAACGTCAGGGGAGTAGGAGCCGTGGCCCTCGGCGTGGTGAAGACAGGCCAGATACACAGGCACGACAGGCTGTATGCGCTGCCCACCGCCAAGGAGGGGCAGCTTCGCTCCATCCAGAAGCACGACGACGACTTCCAGACGGCGGAGAAGGGGGACAGGGTGGGCCTCGCGTTGAAGAACCTGACGGTGGAGGACCTGAGCAGGGGCACCGTGCTAGCGAGCGACGGGGCCCTCTCCACGACGAGGGAGGTCGAAGCCGAGATGAGCATGGTGAAGTACTGGGTGAACCCGGTTAAGCCTAACACCGTCGTCCACCTCGGCCACTGGATGCAGTTCAACTCGGCGAAGATAACGAGCGTCGAGAATAAACACGTAGACATCGTGCTGGACAGGCCGCTGGTCCACGTCCCAGGCTCTGTGGCGGTGGTACACGACCTCAACGGCGGCAACCTCAGGGTGATGGGGACGATCCAACTACCCTAGGCGACGCGGCTCTTCACGGCGGCGGAGGCCCTCCTGAGGCACTCCACGGCCGTCTCGTAGCTCGGGAAGCTGTTCAAGCCGCACTCGGGGGAGGCGTAGGTCACCCTCTCGGCCCCGAAGAACTCCATGATCTTGCTCAGCCTCTTCTCCATGGTTCCCTGATCCTCTAGGAAGATGTACGGGTCGATTGTCCCCTTCTTCATGCCGGTCCACGTCTCGGCGATCTTCTCCGGCATCTCTCCCTCATACCCCTCGGCATGGTAGTGCATGTGTATGAGGTCGTCGAACTGGGTCACCCCCAACGCGGCCCAGATGTTCTTGTCCTTCTCCTCCAGCTGCTGACGGGTGGAGTCGCTCGTGTACATGGGGTCCCCGACGTGGCTCGCCACGGTGTTCAGGTGCTCCACCTCCCAGAAGAGGTTCTCGCTCGTGTTATGCAGGTGCATGCTGGTCTCCACGCCCCTGGCTGACGCCGTCCCGCAGACCTCGTCCCACGCCGCCCTGAGGGCCTCCCGCCCATCGGAGCCGAAGTCTAGCAGAGGGTCGTTCATGAAACCCAGCACGGGCTCGTCCACGCAGACATGAGCCACCTCGGCGTACCTGGTCTTGAACAGCGACGCCCCGAGAATACCGCTTAGGGCGTGCCCCAGCTCCCTGTACAGCCCAGGCGTCCTGGCCTGGAAGAAGGACGCCAGCGTATACGGCCCGGTCACGCAGATTCTCAGCCTCACCTTCTCACAACCAGACATCTCCCTGGCCTTCGCGGACTCCCTCCTTATCACGTCGACCTCGGGTATGGATGCGCCCTGTATCGGCTTGATGGTCCCAGCCGCGTACAGTGCGCCGCCCGCCTTCTCTACGCCCAGCATAAGCTTGAAGAACATCTCGTTCATGTCCCTGAACTGGGGATAGTTCGGGACGTCGACGCCAGCCCTCACCTTGTCGGCGTACGCGGAGACCACCGCGTCGCTGAACCCGTCGTATTCTTCCACGCCGTAGTTGAGCAGCGGGAGCAGCGTGCCCGACTTCTGGGCCCCGGCCTCTATCACATCTGGTTCCGTCGTCGCCGGCATGCTGCCTATGTCGGAGCTGAGCATATGGTCCACTTTCATGCAGTCAACAGCCACGCAATATAAAATATTCCTCTCTTACATGCGTACCGGCATCAAACTTGCATAACCCGAATACCTTGCCTGCTGGCATACGCCGTTAAACGCCAACCTTTTACTCTCCACCCACGCTTATTGCGTGAAAGGTGCCTCCATGGGAAAACCGGCGATAACGCTGTCACTCTCAGACCCAGCCGGCGAGACCATGCATGGGATACTGCTGAACAGGGGCTTCACTGAGACAGAGGAACACAACGTCCTCAGGAGAGACGACACCTACCTCTTCGTCATCGAGCCGCTCATCGTGCCGGAGGAACGGTACAAGGTGCCGGCGAAGCCTAAACCGTATCCGGCGGACTACGACAGCCTATCACGGAGATACGACGTAGACTACATCGTGGTGGCGAGCCGCCACTGGGCCAAGAGCGGCAAGCCGAGCCTCACAGTACACCCGACAGGCAACTTCGGTAAAGCCATGTACGGCGGCCGGAGCCGCGAGCTGCAGCTCACGGCGCCCAACACGATGAGGGACGTGTACCAAAGGATACTCGAAGACCCTCCCCGCGGGTTCGAGGTTAGCCTAGAGGCCACCCACCACAGCCCCACCCAGTTCAACGTGCCCATGTTCTTCGCCGAGGTGGGCAGCAGGGAGCCCCAGTGGAGAGACGAGGCCGTCTGCGAGTACCTCGTTGACGCCATACTTGGGGGTATAGAAGACGACGGGGACGCCGACGTGGTCATCGGGTTCGGCGGAGGCCACTACTGCCCAACCTTCTCGTCGAGGATGGACGACTACGCCTTCGGCCACATGGCGGCCAAGTACGCCGTACCGCTCCTAGGCGAGGAGATCGTGGCCCAGATGGCCGAGAAGAGCGGCGGCGTAGACGGGGCGCTCCTGGACAAGGGGCTCAGGGGGCACGAGAAGAAGAAGGTAGAGGCCACCCTGAAGAAGCTGGGTGTCCCGCAGCTCTAGCTACTCCTCGAACACCCAGCCGTCCACGTCCTTCCAGATCCTCTCCAGCACCCTCTTCGACTGACCCGGCGGCAGACTCAGGAAGAGCTTCCCCAGGTGCTTGCACATCCGCTTCCTGTGCATCCCCTTCCGCCAGTCGTCGCAGTTGTGCTTGATCACCTGGTTCCCCATGTCCACCTCGATGTAGTAGTCCCTGAGCCTCGCCTTGATCGATTCGTCGCCGCTCTCGGTGACGCTGAGGTCCGAGTCGCTTATCTTCTCTGCGCGGCCCAGCCTCCGGGCGTCCATGAAGTGGGTGAGGTGGTCAGCGACGCTGAGGTCCTCCTCGTCGGCCTGGAACGCGGTCAGAGGCTGCACGCCCAGAGGCCTGGACGCCGTCTCCCTGTAGTCTCTGATCTTGTCCAGGACGATGTTCTGCTCCGGGGTGGCCTCGTCCAGGAGGCCCAGCATCTCTATGGCGTTCTTCACGGCGTTCGCCTTGAAGTGGTTGTTGAAGTAGCCGTAGGTGCGCCGCGTCCTATCCTTCACGTCCTTTACCTTTGGCAGCCACGCCTCCAGCTGGTCCTCGGTGTACTCGTAGTCGTACCAGAGCCTCTCGCCGTGTCCGTGCCACCTGATGTACGCGAAGTCGGCTGTAACCTCCGTATCCGGGGGAAGCAGAGGCTCATCCACGATGGTGTAGGCAACGTTGTGTCTCCGCAGAATATCGTAGGTCTCGTCCCGGAGCCACGACTCGTTGCGGAACTCGACGGCCCACTCGTAGTTGACCGGGATCGCGGCCAGGTAGTCCTCGAGGACGCCGGCGTGCTCCTCGTAGTTGAACTTGGGCCTCAGCTGGATCAGTATGGGGCCCAGCTTCTCGGCGAGCGGCCTCATCAGCTCCAGGAACCGCCACGTGTCTTCCTCCACCCCCTCCCCCAGCCTCAGCCACTTGTCGTGGGTGATGAGCTTGGGGAGCTTGGCTGCGAAGAGGAAGCCCGGGGGCGCGTTGCGTCGGAGCCCCTGTATCATGCCCTCGCTGGGGTACCTGTAGAAGGTGCTGTTGATCTCGCTGGTCTTGAAGACCTTGGCGTAGTGGCTGAACATGCCCGTCTTCTTCTCGTAGAAGGGGCCGATCCACTCCTTGTAGCTCCAGCCGCTGGTGCCCAATATGAGGCTCATCAGGTCATACCTCGGCAGTCCAAAGATATAAGCGATGAAGAAAATTAGCTAATTCTTGATAATTTAAATCGGATAAATTATTGTTTTTCTTCCGGATTGTCACTTTTTTTACGGATAATCCACTAACATTTATATATGGTATATATGATAATTATTCGAGCAAACATGAAATGCCCCAGATGCGGCAAGGAAGGAAAAGCCACAGGTAAGACATGGAAGTTCGGCCTCTTCGACGGCGAGGGATACAAGTGCCCCGCATGCAAGAAGCCATTCAGCGCCTTCTACCGTGACGGCAAGCTGAGCCACACGGTGCCAAAAGCCAAGTAGTTACTTCCTTTTTTTTCACCCCAAACCTGAAAAGCCCCTTTTTATCCACATCACCATGAGAGACATGAGCCTCAAGATACGCCGACTGAGCCAGGAGCCGGGGGAGCCCATGCCGGGAGAAGGGCACCGCGGAGTCAACACCGTGATGGCGGTGCCCATGAGAGAGGTGTCGGCCTACTCGTGCAGAGTACTCAGGATAGACCCGGGCGGCTCCACGGCCATCCACCAGCACCCCCGGGAACACGTCGTCTTGGCCCTCACCGGTAAGGCGAGGGTGGAGACAGACACCGAGGTGACAGAGATAGTCCCGGGGACGATAGTAACCATACCGCCAGACGTGCCCCACAGGTTCGTCAACACCACCCCTAAAAAGACGGCGCTACTGGTCCAGAACCTCTACCCAGAAGAGACGTGACGACCACCACCCACCTGCTGAGTCGACGCCGAAAAAACTCGAACCGATCTGCAACCGGTATCGGGTAAAGACCCGGGGAATCCGTCTTATAGCTACGCCCAACAATGTTCAGGGGAGCCGGATGAAGCACATCTCCTTCGACATGGAGGGCACCCTCATAGACCACGGGTACTCGGAGCACATATGGGGCACAGACATACCTCGGCTGTACGCGGAGAAACACGGCGTAGACCTTGAGGAGGCCAGGAGACGGGTCTTCCACGAGTACGACCAGGTGGGCGACGCGCGCCCGGAGTGGTACGACGTAGGCTACTGGTTCAGAAGGCTCGGCCTCCCAGGCGACTGGCGGGAGCTGCCCGAGAGAAGAAGAGGCCTGATACGAGTATACCCCGACGCGAAGATAGCCTTGGACGCCCTAGTGTCTGAGCACTCTCTCGTCGTCTCTTCCAACACTATCCGGGAGCTACTCGAAGTCCAGGTCGAGGAGGTGGGCGACTACTTCACCCACGTCTTCTCGGCGCCCAGCGACTACCGGTCCGTGAAGAAAGACCAGAGGTTCTATAGGAGAATAATCGAGGTCCTAGGCATAGAGCCCACCGAGATGATCCACGTAGGCGACCACTACACGTACGACTACCTGGCCGCCCAGAGCATAGGGGTCGAGGCGTACCACCTCGACAGGACGGGCAAGACCAGAGGCGAAGACACCTTGGGAAGCCTCACAGAGTTCATGGAGAGGCTAAAGAAGGCCTAGCCTCTTCTCACACTCGTATAGCAGCCTGGAGACCACGGTCCACGCCTCAAGCGGGTCAGGGTAGACGCTCAGCGCCTCATCCGCCAAAGCCAGCGTCTCCTCATCCATGGGGCCGCTCGGGTAGGCGCCGACGAAGACCGCTGGGTTCCCGGAGCCGCAGAGCCCCTCGGCGGCCGCGGCGAAGGAGCTCGGAGAGCCGTGGCTCGTGAGCGCCACCACTCTGCTGGGCCTCAGCTCGTCCATGAGCCCCTTGAGGCTCTGCCTACTGAGCCTAAGCAAAGGCGTCTCGACGCCTGGCGGGGAGCTGCCATCCAGGAAGAGCTGCTCCATGAGGCTGTTGAAACGGTTATAGTCCCGCGGAGGCCTGGTCGATGGATCGATCTCGATGACGTAGCCCTGCTGGGTGGAGATACAGACCCTGAGGTTACCCGTCCTGTTCAGGGGCGACCCCATGGCCTCGAGGAGGCACACATGCAGTATGTCCGGCCGCCCCCTCTTCTCCTGGCCCGGCAGCCCGGTCATGGCGTAGTGGTGCAGGCTGCGGTCCAGGAGGGTCTCCTCAGGCCGTTTGCCGCGCCTCTTGGCGTTCCGCCGCACAGACGGGTGACCCAGTATCTGGGCTGGGACGAGCTCGAGGGCGGCCTCAACGAACACCAGGTTCAGAGTCACGTGACTCACCCTCCATGTCGACGGTTTGCTCACCGAGATTGGTGTCCCTTCTCACGCTTCTGCGGCCCACGAAGAAAAACGCTATGGAGGTCAGGAAGACGGCGGTGATGGCCGTGGAGAGATTCTGCTTAGCCGCCTCCAGCTCGGCCTGCTTCGCCTGGTAGGTGCGAAACAGCGAGACGTACTTGTCCTCAAGGATATTGTAGGTGACGTTCAGGAAATCCAGGTCCTGCTCCAGTTGGCTGATCAACAGAGTCTTACCGTGGGACGCCGACGCCTCCTCGGTGAGCGAGGATATCAGCTGAGCCCTATACTTGTTATCATACTTGGAGTATGTCTTCAGCGCCGAGAAGTAGTCCCCGGCCTCGATGCTCCGGTTCATCTCGGCGAGGTAGCCCATGAAACGTGACACGTTCAGGTGCTCCGCCTCGGCGACGCCCCTCAACGGCTCCACTTCCGACGCCATGTCGAGATACTTCCCCTCGACGTACTTCACCTTCTTATCATCCAGAAGCTTCAAGGTTATCGAGGCCTCCGCGGCCAAGGGCCCACGACGAGAAGCGTCTACGCCGACGGAGACGTTATAGACCTCAAAGTAGACCCTGGCCTTGACTATTACCTCCAGGGTCTCGTACGGCTTTACGCCGAAGTCGAACCCGTCTCTCACGAACGTGTGATTGAATGAATCCCACACAGAGGAACCGTTAACAGGGGTCTCAAAGACGTTGGTGAGGCCCATGTCGTCGAGCTGAGTCGAGTAACCTGAAGTCGCCGCCCCGAAGTCGTATGAGCCGGATGCCTTCCAGTTGACGTCTACGACTGTGTTCAGGTAGCCCGTGTACTGAATCCACGGGTCTTCCTCCGTTGGCTGCCCAGGCACTACTGACAGACCGTCGTTAGCCACTGTTACGTTGAAAAAGTATGTCTCACCGGCGTTCAACTGTCCATGTAATGGCTCAGGTTCTACAACTATGTTTACCGACAGGCCCCCCGCTGAGCACGCTGGACAGACGTGATACGTGGACCAGATGACTAAAGCGGCTAGGGCGATTAGAGCTCTCTTCATATGCAAATAGACGGGATTGATACAGATATTGTTTTTTAGAGAAGGAGAGTCTTCACGCCTCTACCGTGATGGCGCCCACTGGGCAGGCGTTGACGCATGCCATACACAGGATGCAGTCGTTGGCGCGGGTGGGCTGAGACTTGGTCTCGCCCTTTATCTCGACGAGGTCATACACCTCGACGGGGCAGGCCTCGGCGCACAGCCCGTGTCCTTCACATACCTCATGGTCGACATAGACGTTGGGCAACGGTCTAAACCCGATAAATTGACCCGCCGCCTATTTTATTAACTCTTTTTTTCAGTAAAAGTACAGAAGCTTATTAAGCAATACAGACTGTGGAGTTTGGGGCACCGAGGTGGCCGAGGAGTTCACCGTAGCGCCCATGAGGCGGCTTCTGAAGAAGGCGGGGGACCTAAGGATCAGCCCCGATGCCGCCGAGGAGCTGAGGAGAGCCGTGGGCACCTACGGGTTAAGGGTCGCCCAGTATGCCGTTGAGACGGCGCAGTCGGAGGGCAGAAAGACGGTTTTAGAAAGGGATATCAAGGCGGCATCTGTTAGGGTATGGTACTCGGAGGAAGAGAGACCTGAGTGAGAGAAAGGGCCCTACAGTCATGGGTATTCTGTTCGGCGCCCAGACTGAGTACGTGAAGAGCCTAGCGCCGGTGTTCGCCCTCAGCCTGTTCCTCTTCATCTTCTCGACGTTCATGGGTTACAGCATGGGCGAGGACATCCCGGTCTCTGTCTTTGAGGGGGTCCTCAGTAATATACCGGACCCCACCGAGTCCACGTCCATCGAGATGTTCACGGCCATACTCTCCAACAACGTGTTAGCGAGCTTCCTTTTCCTCGCGTCGGGGATAGTCGTGGGGATACCGCCGCTTCTGTTCATAATAGTCAACGGCTTTTTCGTCGGATGGATATCCTACTCTGTGGCCTCGGAGCTGGGCCTAGGGTTCGTGGTTTCCACTCTGCTGCCCCACGGCATCATAGAGATACCCGCCATCACCCTCTGCGCGGCCATGGGGGTCGGGCTGGGCTACCAGCTCATAAACAAGCTGAGAAGGATCGGGGGACTCCAGAGGTACGTCCAAGAATCCATGTCCCTGTTCGTGAAAAGGATAGTCCCTCTCCTAATATTCGCGGCTATTATAGAGACGGCTCTCATAGCCTTCTATGTTTGACTGCGTTAATCTTTTCAATACGCCACGTCACATTCTGGTCATGATTACGCGAGACGAAAACAGGTTCAACTGCTGCGAGAGCGCCCTCATCAGGGTCGACGACGGGAAGCCGCTTCCCGGGTTCGACTCGAACGTCATGAGGCTGGCATCCAACTTCGGCGGAGGCGGCGCCGGGTGGGGAAGCATGTGCGGCGCCGTCAGCGGCTCAGTCATGGCCGTGGGGCTGCTCCTGGGCACGGATGGAACGGAGAAGCCCGAGGATTTCCAGTCCAAGAGGACGAAGATGAGGGCGATCACACAGGAAGTCATGCAGGAGTTTGAGAGTCGCTGGGGGCACGTAGACTGCTACGATCTGCTGGGCGTCAACACGAGGACCCCCGAGGGGAAGCAGAGATATGAGGAGATGAAGGCACTGGGAGAGACCCACTGCGCCGAGTACGTCGAGTGGGCAGCCGATAAGGTGCTCGAAATCCTAGACAGGCACTCCGTCTAATTCTTCACTGCTTCTCTATCTCAACCTCGCTGAAGTACGGGGCGGCTACGTCCCTCAGAGCCTCGAACTCAACGACGCTGTAAGGCTCTATGTCCCTGAGGGAGGGGTCCATGCTGTCACAGGGATTAAACCTCTTAATCACGAGCCTCCTCGAACCCGCCAGCATCCTGGATACCTCTAAAACGTCTTCCGAGTCGTGTATGCCTGGCACAGGGGTGACGGTGAACTCGTGAGGCACGCCGCTTCGCCTCACCATCCGGATGCTGTCTCTGACCGCGTCCACCCGGACACGGCTCCTGGACACCTCCCTGTATCTTCCCAGTGGGGCCACCACGTGGACGCTGAGGTAGTCAACGAGGTTCTTCTGCAATACTCTTCTCAACGCGTTCGGCTTGGACGCGTTGGTGTCCAGCTTCACGTCGAGCCCCAGCAGCTTAACCTCTCTGAGAAAATCTTGCAAGCCCTTGTGGAGCAGAGGCTCGCCGCCTGTGAGCGTCACGGCGTCCAGAAACCCCGCGCGGGGGTACAGAGACTCAAGGAGTTCCCCTACCGGGATCTTCTCCATGAGCACGTGGCGGTGGACCAGCTCCTCGTGGGGGCAGTAGGGGCACCTGAAGTTGCACCCCGGGACCGTCAAGGCGGCGCATAGCCTACCCGGGTAGTCGGCTACGCTCAGCTTCCGGTAGCCAACCACCGGGAGCTCTATGCTCATCTGTCTTTTACGTCGCTGTAGACTCGTCGCCTATGCGCCTCCTTCAGTCCTTCACCTAGTTCATCGAGGGCCCGTGGGCTGCAGTCCACCCACGTGTAGACCTCAGCCTCGCCCTCGCATACGGGGCACGTCTGCTGCTCCCCCCATAGGTAGCCGTGTTCCTTGCAGAGGCTGAACACGGGGGAGACCTTCAGGTGGTTAAACCCGAAGACCTCGAGGGCCCGCCTGAGCAGCAGCTTACACTCCTCCCGGTAGCCTAGCCCCCTGGCTAGATGGATCTGGAACACGTTTCCCCCCGTGTATATGCCGTGGTACTTCTTCTGGTGCTCCATCGCGTCCCAGAGGTCGTCTCCGTGCCAGGGCGGCAGCTCCGTGGAGCCCGTGTAATACGGCTGCGCGCAGCCGGGTTGGGAGGCCACGTCGTTCTCCGCCATGTGGGCCCCCACCTCCTCGCACGGCGCCGCCTCGAGGGTGTAGACGTGCCCGGTCTCCACCTGTATCTCCTCGATCCTCCAGATGAGGTGCTCCAGGAGCCGGTAGGTGACGGCCTTCCCCGCGACATGCCCCGTCCCGGCGCCTATCAGCCCTAGCAGAGCCTCGTTCATGCCTACCACGTTGACGGCGGAGAAGTGCCAGTCCAGTGAGTCTAGGTGCCTCGCCGTCTCGGGGAGCCTTCCCTCGGCGAGCATCTCCTCCAGGTGCCTCCGCTTACTCTCGTGGACGACCCTCGCCAGCTCGACAGCCTCGTCGAGCCTCATGAAGAACTCGTCCTCAGTCCTCGACAGCTGGCTGAGGCGAGGCAGGTTCAGGGTGACGACCGAGAGGCAGCCCTGGTTGTCGCTGTTCCCGTATACGCCCCCGTGTCTGATGTACGTCGCCTCCTTGTCAGACGCGACGGCCTCGGGCTCGTGCAGGTACCTTGGGTGCAGCGTCCCCGTGTAGTAGTTCTGTATGGTGGGGTACCCATACAGGTACGACAGGGCCACGTACCTGGAGAGAGCCTCGGACCCCCAGTCGGTTTGTTCGGTGACGTTCAGAACGGGGACAAGACCGAACGCGCCTCTCCCGTAGCTGTGTTCAAGCGCATCCGCGAAGGCATTGTTGAAAAGGTCCATGTGGATTCCTAGTGTCTGTGGATCGCTAGTAGTGAAGCCGTACATCGACACGGGCATGGTCGCGTCAGGCCTCAGGTCCAGGCTCACAGACAGCTGGTTTCCCAGGGACTGAACGTCTGAGACGAAGCCCGCCACGTTCTCTCTTAACTCATGTTCTGTTTCTTCGGCTCCCTTAATCGCCGCCGCGGAGTAGACGTCGAGGCTGTTAACCGCCTGCGGTCCAGCCCACTCTCTCTGAAGCCTCCCAAGGGGCTCCAGGATACCAGAGAGAAGCCCTTTGAGACCATCCCTCCGGCGTTTGTTATCGGCAAGCGAGCCGATGCTCCACCCCGCGGAGTAGCCCTTATCCCGCTCATCCAGTCGATGTATATAGATTAACCCGTCTCGGTGCGCCTTCAACGCCTCATCCGGGTAGAGCCCGCTCATCGCAGAAAATGGGTTCACACGCTGTTTAAACGTGTTGGGTCAAGAAAAGGTGTAGACTAGATGGACTCGGCGAACTTCTTCCCGAACTCCTTGCACGCGTCGAGGGAGTCCTCATGGTACTTGACGTCGGTGTCCACGAGCACACATACATCGTCGTATGCCTGGTATCCTAGGCTCTCGATCCTCGCCTTCAGCCGCTCCTCCATGATCCATGCGCCGTCGTAGCCGTAGCTTCCGAAGACGGCGGCGGGGCGGTCGTGTATCTTCTTCTTTTTTGCCTTGATGTAGCTCTCGACGTGGGCTAGGAAGTCCTTCATCTCGTTTGAGATGTCCGCGTAGTAGACGGGCGACCCGAAGACCACTCCGTCGGCTTCAGCCATCACGGTGAGCGGGAACGCCTCCCCTATCTTCTTGAGCTCAACCTCCGCGACCTCTGAGGCCCCCTCGGCGATGGCCTTGGCCATCTTCTCTGTGTTCCCGGTCTTGCTGTCATATATGATTACTATCTTCATTTCGCATCTTCTCCCGGTTTTACTGGGGCTAACATAGCCTCTGTGATGGCGATTTATATATAGGTAGCCCATCCCCGGATACCCCTGTGAAGATCGGGGAGACCACCTGCCGCGGCATAATGAACAGGAGCGGCATAGAGGGCGTGGACTACGCCATAAACCCGTACATAGGGTGCGGCCACGGCTGCGTCTACTGCTACGCGCGGTTCATGACCAGATGGTACCACCAGGGGGAGAGGTGGGGCTCCTTCGTGGACGTGAAGAAGAACGCGGCCGAGTGTCTCAGAAGGGAGGCTCCAAAAAAGAAGGTCGGCACCGTGCTGTTCTCAAGCGTCACGGACCCGTATCAGCCGGTGGAGAGGAAGTTCAAGGCGACCCGTGGCTTGCTGGAGATACTCAGGGACCACCGGTTCCCCGTAGAGATTCTCACCAAGAGCTCTCTGGTGCAGAGGGATTTGGATGTGATAAGCGAGATCGACGAAGCGGAGGTGGGTCTAACCATAACGTCCTGGAGCGACGATGTACGCAAGGTGTTCGAACCGGGGGCGTCGCCGCCCCAGGAGCGGATAGAGGCCCTCAAGTTGTTCAGCGACGCCGGGATACCCACGTACGCCTTCCTCGGTCCCCTCCTGCCATACATTTCGGAGGAAGACATCGAGTCCCTCGTCGACGGACTCGCTGACACTGTGAGCAGGGTCCTCGTTGACAGACTCAACATCAAGGCAGGTAACTGGCGGAGCATACAGACTGCGTTGGAGGACAACTATCCAGAGCTACTGGACCGGTTCAGGGAGGCATCCCGAGACGAGTCCCCATACTACGATGGGCTACGGGGGAAGATGAGGCTGATTCTGGCGAAGAGGGAGATACCCTCCGACATCATCTTCTAGACATGGGTGCCTCATAGAACTCTATGAAACGTCGACGTGGTCAAGCCTGTTTACGATAGCCAGCCCTTTTACCTAGGAGCCGAACCCCGACTCCATGAGCTCCAGCGTATGCCCGTCAGGGTCCTGGAAGAAGCAGAGCCTGTTGCCGTTAGCCATGGTGACCAGCCGCTTCCCGACTCCCATCCCCTCCAGGGTCTTCACCTTGTCGTCGAAGTCTGGTTCATGTAACGCCAGGTGGCTCCAGTTGCCCCCGGGGGGCGTCCCGGGGCTCCCAGGCCTCTGGACGAGCTCAAGCAGCCCGTCCCCGACGTCTAGTAACCCTATCTCAGCTTCACCGCTGGTGAAGCGTTTAACCACCTTGAACCCGAACAATTTTTCGTAGAAAGCAAGACTCCTCTCCAAGTCCCTCACGTAGACTCCAACATGGTCTAGTTTCGTCATGGGGGGAATATACGGAGAGGTTATATTTATTCTGGACAGATGGAAGAAAAAAGGAGAAAGTTCACTTCTTCTTAGGATAGTTCAGCTCGGCGTGAGCCGCGGCTAGACGCGCGATGGGCACACGGTACGGGCTGCAGCTCACGTAGTTCAAGCCGATGAGGTGGCAGAACTCGATGCTGCTCGGCTCCCCGCCGTGCTCGCCGCAGATGCCGATCTCTAAGTCTGGCCTCGTGGCCCTGCCTTTCTCGACGCACATCTTCATGAGCTGGCCGACGCCCTCGCGGTCGATGACCTGGAACGGGTTGGCCGGCAACAGGCCCCTGTCCACGAAGTTGAGGAGGAACTTGCCCTCCGCGTCGTCCCTGCTGATGCCGAAGGTCATCTGCGTGAGGTCGTTGGTGCCGAAGCTGAAGAACTCGGCGCTCTCGGCGATCTCGTCCGCCGTCAACGCGGCCCTGGGTATCTCTATCATGGTGCCTATCTTGTAGTGGAGGTCGATCCCGGCCTTCTCGAGCACCTCCTCGGCTACCTTGTTCAGCTTCTGGTACTCGGCTTGCATCTCGTTGACGTGGCTTGTCAGAGGTATCATGACCTCGGGGTGCACGTCAACTCCCTTCTTCTTCATGTTCACCGCCGCCTCCACGATGGCCTGCACCTGCATCTCGGTCAGCCCGGGGTACATGAGCCCTGCGCGGCATCCTCGGAGACCCAGCATGGGGTTGGTCTCCCAGAGGCTCTCCACGACCTGCAGCAGGTACTCCTTCTCCTCAAGCTCCCTGGGATTCTCCCCGGTGCACCTGAGCCTGGTGACCTCCTCTATGAGCTCCTCCCTGGGGGGCAGGAACTCGTGCATGGGTGGGTCGATGAGCCTTATGATGACCGGGTAGCCGTCCATGGCCTCGAAGATACCCTCAAAGTCTTTCCTCTGGAAGGGCAGTATGTTCTCCAGCGCCTGAAGGTACTCCTCAACGTCTTTGTTGGCGTACACATTCTTCTTCAGCTCGTCGTATTCCTCCTCGCCCTTGGCCGCCTCCAGCTGCCTCAGCAGCGGCGCGGCTACCTCGGACTTGAGGATCATGTTGACAATGTTTTCGCGGCGGCTGATCTCCTCACCCTCCTGATCGAAGAACATGTGCTCCGTCCTGCAGAGACCGATACCTTTGGCGCCGAACTGCCGTGCCTTAGCGGCGTCCTCGGGGTTGTCCGCGTTCGTCAGCACTCCTAGGCTCTTGATCTCGTCGGCCCACTCCAGAGCCTGGATCAGCTCGACCTCCTTCTCGAACTCGGTCTCGATCTTGGCTACCTTGCCGAGGAAGACCTCGCCGGTGGTTCCGTCGACGCTTATCCAGTCGCCTTCCTTCACGGTGTGCCCGCCCACGGTGAACAGGTTGCGGCTGTTATCGATCTTGATGTCCTCGCAGCCCGCGACGCAGGGCTTGCCCCATCCGCGGGCCACGACGGCCGCGTGGCTCGTGCCGCCGCCGTGCTGGGTGAGGAATCCCTGGCTGACCACCATGCCGTTGACGTCGTCGGGCGTGGTCTCGGGGCGCACGAGGATGACGTCCTCCCCCGCCTTCCCGTGCTCCTCCGCCCTGTCCGCGTTGAAGATGGCTATGCCCACGGCTGCGCCTGGGCTCGCGTTGAGTCCCTTGGCTAGTAGCGGAGCCTTCTCCTTTGCGGCCGGGTCGAATTGGGGGTGTAGGAGCTGGTCCACGTTGTTGGGGGTGATGCGTTTGACGGCCGTCTTCTTGTCGATGAGGCCCTCTTTCGCCATGTCGACCGCGATCTTGATGGCTGACCGCGCGGTCCGTTTACCCGTCCTCGTCTGCAGTATCCAGAGCTTACCCTTCTCCACCGTGAACTCCATGTCCTGCATGTCCTTGTAATGGTCCTCAACTGTCTCGGCGATGGCTTCAAGCTCCTCGTAGAGCTCGGGCTGCTGCTCCTTCATCTCGACGATGGGGATGGGTGTCCTGATTCCGGCTACCACGTCCTCACCCTGGGCGTTGAACAGCAGCTCACCGAACAATCCCTTTGAGCCGTCGCTGGGGTTCCTGGTGAACATGACGCCGCTGCCGCTGTCCCACCCCATGTTACCGAAGACCATGGTCTGGACGCTGCACGCGGTGCCCATGTCGTCGCTGATGCCCTCCACCCGCCTGTAGGTGCGGGCCCTAGGGATGTTCCAACTGTTGAAGACCGCGGCGATGGATCTCTTAAGCTGCTCCATGGGGTCCTGGGGGAAATCCTCTTTCAGCAGCTTCTCGTAGAGCTTCTTCTGTCCCTCAACGGTCTCCTTGAGGCCCTTTGCGCTGACCTCTGTGTCTCCCTCGACGCCTTCCTTCTTCTTGACCTTGTTGAACACTTCCTCGAAGTCGTGGCGCTCCTGCCCCATGACGACGTCGCTGAACATGGTCACGAAGCGTCTGTAGGCGTCCCACATGAACCGCTCGTCGCCCGTGAGCCCGATAATGGCCTCCGCGACCCCGTCGTTCATTCCCAGGTTGAGGACCGTGTCCATCATCCCGGGCATGCTTATGGGTGCGCCGCTGCGAACGCTGACCAGCAAAGGAGCCTTCTTGTCGCCGAACTTCTTCCCCGTGTTCTTCTCCAAGGTCTTAACGTGTTCAAGTATCTCTTCCCACAGTCCCTCGGGGAATTTGCCGCCTGCCTCGAAGAACTCTTCACACGTCTTGGTGGTGATGGTGAACCCGTGCGGGATTGTGAGCCCTAGGTTAGTCATCTCGGCGAGGTTCGCGCCCTTCCCTCCGAGAAGGGCCCTCATGTCTTTGTTGCCTTCAATGAAGTCGTATACACGTTTCTCCAAATCGAGTATCTCCTGATAGGTCTGGTGAGTCATACCGACTTTTACCTTTACCGGTGGTCGTAGACGCGCATTATTAATCGATGAGTATCCATCATACAGTATATAGATCGGTGGAATCCATACATACACGATAATTTTTCAGGGGGCTTATTCTTACTATAATATTTTAAATTATCAATTTTTCTCAACATTTGAGAAAAACAAGCGTTTTTATAGGACATATTTTGAAAACAGTTATATGCGAGGCTTTTTCTCTATTCATAATTCTCGTGAGGGGTTCTTTGACGACGAAACTTCGTAACACGATCGCCTGCACCGAGTGTGGTGCAACCAGCCTTCTACGAGACTACGAGACCGGTGAACTTGTCTGCCAGGCATGCGGTTTCGTGATCTCTTCAACGTTGATCGACCAAGGCCCTGAGTGGCGCGCCTTCGACCAGGAGCAGCGGGATAAGCTCCCGAGGGTGGGCGCCCCGGTGACGTGGACAATCCACGACAAGGGCCTCAGCACGACGATAGGTTGGCAGGACCGTGACGCCTCTGGGAGGAAGCTGAGCCCAGAGGAGCGGGCTCGGCTCTACAGGCTCAGGAAGTGGCATAGGAGAAGCAAGGTCTCGGACTCCACGCAGCGTAACCTGGCTCACGCGCTGAGCGAGATGAGCAAGATAAGCTACAAGCTCAACCTGCCCAGGAACGTCATCGAGACAAGCAGCATGATCTACCGCAGAGCCATTCAGAAGCAACTCATAAGGGGAAGAACCATCCAGAGCGTTGCCGTCGCCTCCATCTACATGGCGTGCAGGCAGTGCGGGATCATCAGGACGCTGGAGGACGTGGCAGTGGCCGCCAACATTACCAAGAAGGAGGCCGCCCGTAACTACAGGTTCCTGCTCAGGGAGCTGAAGCCGTCGGTGCCCCAGGTCGCCCCCCAGGGATACATCAGCAAGATCGTTAACAAGCTGGAGCTCACAGGCGAGACGGAGAGGCTGGCCCTGAAGATACTGAGCGAGGCCTCTGACATGAAGCTCACCAGCGGGCGGGGCCCTTCCGGGATCGCGGCGGCGTGCATCTACATAAGCAGCCAGCTCACCGACGAGCGGCGCACCCAAGGCGAGATAGCGAGGGAGGCCCAGGTGACCGAGGTCACCATCAGGAACCGCTACAAGGAGCTCGCCCAGCGCCTGGACTTCGACGTCATGCTCTAGACGCCACCCTTTTTCAGTGCATACACCCTATTTGTAGTGGATATGTCTGAAAGATACGTCATATTCACAGGTAGGCCTAATTCGGGTAAGAGCACGACCATAAGGGCGTTGACCGGGCTCAAGGTCAGGATCGGGAAACGCCCAGGAACCACCACTAGCATCGACAAGTACCCTATAGCGCAGGATCTTTTCCTGGTTGATATGCCGGGTTACGGGCGGAAGCTGGGTGCGAGCAGACGATGGGAGGACAAGACCAAGGACAGCATACTTGACTTCATAGAACGTGAAGCGGGTAACATTGTCTTCGCCGTCCATGTGCTGAACATAACGACGTTCCTGGAGACCGAGGAGCGCCTCGCCAAGAAGGGGTTCACAAGCCTTGATGTCGAGATGGTGGAGTACCTCCACGAGACCTTGGGAGAGTTCCCTCTCGTGGCGGCGAACAAGATCGATAAGGGAAGCGAGGGGGACGTCGCGATGAACCTTGACGCTTTCCTCGACAGGATCACGGGAGGAGCCCCCTCCGAGGCTTCAGGCTATGTCTTCCCGGTCAGCGCCAAGAGGGGGGTGGGCGTAGGGCTGTTGAAAGACTGTTTTGTTAAGACCTTGGCTGCTAAGGGCTTCAGGAACCCCTTCGAGTATATCCGCTGAGGTTTACTCCTCTTCCTGGATGGGGCCGTCCTCGTCCCACTCTGGGAAGGTGCCGTCCTCGTCTGTGACGCCGGCCTCGGTGATGGCGATCCTGATCTTCTCCTCCGGGAGGTAGGGGCTGTCGATGATCAGGGCCAGCCTCGTGTTCTGCCTGCCCTTGCGGAGGAACATGCGGTGTGTGCAGGCGTGGGCCATGACGTGGCCGCCTGTCGGCTTGTTGGGGTCGCCGTATGCGGTGTCGGGCTTGGCCTGCACCTGGTTGGTGAGGACCACGGCGAGGTTGAAGGCCTCGGCGACCCTGAGGAGGTTGCCGAGTGCGCTGGCTAGCTTCTGCTGGCGCTCCGCGAGGGTGGCCCTGCCGATGTACTCGCCCCTGAAGTGGCCTATCATGCTGTCCACTATGACGAGCTTGATGTCGTGCTCCTGCGCGACCTGGGGGAGGTTCTTTATGAGGAGCACCTGGTGGTCGCTGTTGTAGGCGCGTGCGATGAGTATGTTGCTGAGGATCTCCTGAGAGTCGTAGCCCCGGGTCTCGGCTATCTGGACCACACGCTCCGGGATGAAGGTTCCCTCGGTGTCTATGACGCAGACGCGTCCGCCGAGGCCGCCCTCCTCCACGGGTCGTTGTGCCAACACGGAGAGAGTGTAGCATATCTGGGTCTTGCCTGAGCCGAACTCGCCGATCAGCTCTGTGATGACGCCTGTCTCGAGTCCGCCGCCCAGTATGCGGTTGAGTTCATTGGAGCCGGTCCTGCAGCGGAGCTTGTGCTTGCGCATCTCCAGCATGTCGGAGGCTGAGACGAACCCCGGGTCCACCTGCATCCGCGCTAGGGCATTCACCTTTACGGCGGTGTCGATGCCCATGCCGGTCAGTTCCACGATATCGCGCGGGGGAGTTACCGCGATGGATTCGAGGGTGACTAACCCGGCCTTGTGCAGCTTCTTCACGGTGGTGCTGGCTACTCCTTCCAGGACTCCGGCTTCAATGACCTCTCCCATTACACTCGGGTCTCACACCCGTTTCTCCGTTTATAATGTGAACGCATAAGGCTGTGCAGGGGGGAGACGGGTGAAAGTGAGGGTGTAACTAGAAAACGCTATAGATTAAGCCGGTGATCTCTAGTTGATAACGTTGACTGACGTTGATGGACTCAAAAAGATTGTAAGGGACACCGTTGACAAGAAGAGGCCTGTGCTGGAGGACATCGCGAGGTACCTCTACGAGAACCCTGAGCTGGGGAGCGAGGAGTACAAGGCCTTCGAGAAGCTCACCGGCGTCCTAGAGGACCACGGCTTCGAGGTGGAGAAGGGCATCTACGGGATGCCCACCGCGTTCAAGGCGTCCTTCAAGGGCGGTGCGGAGGGGCCTAGGGTCGCCGTGCTCGCCGAGTACGACGCGCTGCCTGGGGTCGGGCATGGCTGCGGCCACAACCTCATCGCCGCCTCCGCTGTAGGGGCGGGGATCGCCGCGAGTAAGGCCGTCTCCGGGTTGGCGGGGGAGGTTCTGGTCGTAGGCACCCCGGCGGAGGAGGGCCATGGCCCCAGCGCCGGCAGCAAGGTGATCATGGCCGACCACGGCTTCTTCGACGACGTCTCCGGCGTCATAATGCTTCACCCCGGCAGCAGGTGGGGCGTCGGGGGCCAGTCGCTCGGCATACACCAGGTAGAGATGGTGTTCAAGGGCCAGACTAGTCACGCCGCCGCGAGCCCGGAGAAGGGCAGGAACGCGTTGAACGCCGCCACCCTCGCCTACGTGGCGACCCACATGCTCAGGCAGGAGGCCAGGAGGGACGCGAACCTGGTGATCCACGGCATCATCCCGGAGGGGGGACTGGCGAGCAACATCATCCCGGACAGGGCGGTGTGTCAGTTCGGCGTGCGGAGCAGCGACGAGAAGTACCTGGAGGAGATGGTGGACAAGGTGGCCAGGTGCGCCGAGGGGGCCGCCCACGCCATGGGCGTCGATGTGGAGATCACCAAGAGGAAGCTGTACAGCAGCAAGAAACTCAACATCCCCATGGTCAGGACGCTGTGGGGCAACTACAAGACCCTAGGGGCGCCGGTCAAGGACTGGAAGGAGTCCATCACCGCCATGCCCATGGCGTCCACCGACTTCGGGGACGTCTCCCAGGTGACGCCTGTGGCGGGCAGCAGCATCGCGTCGGCGCCCGAGGGGACGCCGGGGCACAGCGTCCAGCTGGCCGACGCCACCATGACGAAGCAGGGCTTGGACGCCATGATCCTCGGCACGAAGGCGCTGGGCATGACCCTCATCGAGCTGCTTGCCAAGCCGGAGATACTGAGAGAGGCGAAGGAGTACTTCGACAGCCACTAGCCCACCCTTTACCTTAGGAAACATACGGCCTGGAGGCTACTCCGTCTTCTTCATGAAGGCGAGGCCCCGGTACTGCTTGTTGGCCTCGCAGGTCTGGTGATTTCGAGGAGATGGGCTGGAAAGAATACTTGATGGTGTGAGGGCTTCGGGGACTTGGGTGGATGCTGAGCGTGGTGTGCCGTTCTCCGTGAGAGGCTGAACGGGTTCCCAGCTGGAGGATGAGGACTCCAGGTAGGACCCAGGGGTTCCTGTGGAGGTTGGGGCTGTACAGGTACAGGGGCTGATTCACGGGGTCGTGGGCATCTTCATGGTTGGATCAGGTTTATTCCCTTCGGGGTGCCTGTTGATCACGGGGTTGTGATGCGGAGGGCTGTTGTCGCCTCGGTGGTGCTGGTTGTGATCCAGTTCGCTGTGGGGTTCTACCTGTATCCCTCTATGCCGGAGAGTATGGCCATCCACTGGGGGCTGAGCGGTGAGGCGGATGGGTACGGGTCCCGGTTCATGGGGCTGTTCCTGATTCCGCTGGTGACTGCCGTGATGATTCCGTTCCTGGTATCTCTGCCTAGGCTGGATCCATCCGGGGGGATAGAGGGGTTTCGGCCAGGTTACAACTGGTTCGTCTTCGGTTTCGTCGCGTTCCTGTCCTACGTCCACGGTCTGAGCCTGGCGTGGAATCTGGGTTGGCGTTTCAGTTTCATGAAGATGCTGGCTCCGGCGATGGGGGGGCTGTTCTACGGCGTCGGGGTGGTGATGAGGAAGGCGAGACGGAACTGGTTCTTCGGCGTCAGGACGCCGTGGACCATGAGCAGTGAGGCGGTCTGGGACAGGACCCACGCGGTGGGGAGCCGGCTGTTCAGGTGGTGCGGTGTGCTGGCGGCTCTCGGGGCGCTCGCGGAGGGGTGGTTAGTCTTTGCCCTTATCTTGGTGCCGGTCCTGTTTACGGGGATATATCTTGTCTACTATTCGTACTCGGAGTACCAGAGACTCGCCGTCAGACGCGTTGAATAACCGAGGCTAAGTTGTGAAAGCTTTCACCCCGCTTCCACCAGGGATTTTGGTTAGCGACTTCCGCGAATTCCACCATATTTAGTAATTGCACTTGCTAAGATTTCATCTTTTTCGATAGTATGCTATCTAAAAGTTACGGATATTGATGATTCCTCTGATAGGGAGAACATTCAATAACATGACGCATACTAGGTCAGGAAGATGGTTCTCGCTGTGAGTCTGCTCGCGGGTTCAATTTGATCTGCTGCGTAGACAGCTAGAGCTGTGGCCAAAAATCTGTCGTCATGGGAGATGTGGCGTCTAGTTTACGGAGGGGGTTGCTGGTTCTTGTTTCTCCTGTTCGATGAGTATCCCCAGTGCTATGAGCGTCTTTTTTGCTTCTTCCGTCGTGTCGTAGGTGGAGTATGTCCTGTCGGGGTTCCGGGAGAGCTCTCTCCTCAGTATGTTTCCCTGAACCAGTATGTCCAGGTGGTACGCCAGGGTTCCCTTGCTGATGGCCTTTCCTGTCACGGCCTCCATGTGTTCCCTTATGCCGGTGAAGGAGACGGGGGAGGCGTTGACTACGAGGTTGACTATCTTAATTCGAATTGAGCTGTCAAGGGCTTTGATCATCCTCATCACCTTGATGTCTGGCTTCAGGGTCATGTTCGCACCTGTACAAACAATATTTTCAATCTGTTTTAAATGTTTCGTTTTGGTCTAAAATATTTGACCTACTCGTCCACACGCTTTTCAGGTGGGTGAGCTAGCTGGTACAAACGATAGGCACCCATCATCATGAGCGCGATGTACTCGGGTGTCCTGTGCAATTCGTTCTTAGAATCATAGGGATATACGTGGCCATGTGTCGCCATCAGCTCCTGATACACGGACGTCAGGTAGCTCTCAGACTCCGTGTACAGGGGATGATACTGGTGGGGGACGAGGACCCTGACTTTGGGTCGGATGACGGGGTCACGCGTGAACTGGAGGAGCTCCGCGGCGGAGCCCCTTGAGTCCGGGAAGATGAATACGATGTCCACCTCAGGCTCCCTCAGGATGATCTGCTCCTGTAGACTGGCGTACTCCAGCTCCAGATCTTCTTCAAATGTCGTGGCTAGGCAGCCGTTGTCGTTGAGCGCCGTTTTCAACGCGTTTCTCTGGTGGTACATGCAATCCGTTTTCTTTTCAGGTTCACAGGTGGTGCAATCTTCGTCTGGATCACATTTACCTGGACCGCAGATAACCATCAGGGGCACTATGTTGTTTAAGCGAGATCTTAGTTCATCATAGATTTTCTTTAACGCCTTTCCATCGATTAGGTCGTATCTTTTCTCATCCTCCATGCTTATCATCCGCTATCTTAGCTGTTTTCTGGCTGTGTAGTGTATCACTTTCAACTGAATGTTTAGTTTTAGCATGGATTTACATATAGCTTTTCTTCATATGGTCTTGGCTCTAGGCGGGTTCTTAGGCGACGTCCGCTCTGCGGCGTAGGTGGCCAGGGATAGGGCCCAGAACCGGTCATCGTTCGTATGGCACGCGTGTACTTTCACGTAAGGCTTAATCGATGATGCGTCCCTTGAATAGATGCAATAAGGGGAGGGAGTGAGGTGAAGAAGATACCCGTCTATTGGACTGGATTGGTCTTCGTTGGGCTGAGCGTTTGGGCGTTACTATTTGTTCTCTGGGGGCTCATGACCATGCGTGGACCGATCTCAAGCGGAGCTTTCTTCCCGTTTGCGGTTTTCACCACGATAGGAGCGGTGATTTTCTTACTCATAGGGGCGCTGATGATGAGAGAGGGTAGAGACGCATGAAGACCGATAAAGCTGGATATGACCAGAAGAATGATCAGCAGAGGGTGTGAGATAGGTGTTTGAGTGGGTTGGCGCGACGGAGACGTTGGTCATTCTTATGATTATAGTAATAATCGCTGGATTAGTAACTGCCTGGGCTGGGAGGAAAAAGAAATGAGTCTCTATTCGCGCTTGCTCGTAACCTTAATCGGTAATGCTCACCATTGAATGATAAAGAAAAACAGGGAGAGATGGAGAAATGGAACTTAAAGAAAAAATTGCCTATATCCTTGGCTCTATCATTATGATCTATGGAGCCTACGCTGGAAGAGACCTGACAAATATGAACGAATTATTTGAAGGAAGTGCAATAGTAGCGTTATTTATTTGTATTTTCATCTTCTTCGTTTACATTAATAAAAGAGGCATAGGAGACTGGCATTAACGAGCACGCCCCCGAAAAATCAGCGATAAATCTTAATCGTTGATGCACTTGCGTTACACACTCGTAACCTTTAATCGGTGATGCGCGCGCATGATTATTCTCGCGATGGGCTTCGAGGGCGGTGGTGGAGCCTGTTCGGCTGCATAAACGGCGAGGGCTACAGTCCAGAAGCGGTCGTCGAGTGTCCCTTTCGGAAGGTTGTTCCCCTTGGTCACACCAGTCGTAGCTCGACGCGTGACGATAAAAACCTGTTCGACGAGCCGATCGGGTTTTTGGGTTTCAAGGGTTTCATCAACTTTAATATAATTGTGAAGGAAAGACAAGAGAGTGCATGCTTTGAAGAGGGGCATAGATCTAGACAAGAGTAGCCTGACCCTGTTGTCGTCATGTTTTCTCTTGAACCTGATCTCGGGCACGATCAGTGGCCTGAGACCCATGTTTCCGGTGTGGCTGCATGAGAGTTACATGCAGAACCTGGGCTTCTACAGGTCGATCTTCTCTGTTGCAGACTTATTAATTTCAGTCGTGGCTGTGCTGATCGGGTTCCTCGTCGGGCGAAGGGGCGCCGTGGAGAGGAAACACCACGACTACGCTGTGGCTCTCCTCGTGGGTGGGGCGCTGGCCCCTGTCTTGTTGGGGCTTGTCTTTCTGGTATCCGCGGACGACATGATAAGAGTAGTCACACAGTTAGGTTCAACCACGGGTATGTGGGGTCGTCGGCTTCACGGGCAGGATTTTCACTGGGTTAGCGCTCGCCTGGTTCCACAAAGGAGGAGCATCGCTTAAACCGGGTTGGGTGACCAGCATCGTCCGGCTCGTCGCCTTGGTCCAGGTGTGGAGGGTATCCGCTGCGGTTGTCAGGGCGGTTCTATTCAGGAGAATGATGGCCGGCATCATAACCCCGGGTTGGATGGGGATATACCATGCTGCCCTGTCACTCGTGGGCACCCTAGTCTCGTTGGTGTACCTCTACTACCTGTACGGTGCAGGGAAGGCGATCGACATGGAGCAGCGGTACGCTGACGTTCTCTACTCGCTACTCGTCCCTATGGTTCTCGGAGGCGTAACGGTGGAATTAATCGGCTTGGTCAGCTACGAGGCCACCGTCCAGATGATAATCAATGGCGTCGCCTGGGAGGTTATAGGCTCAACGATAGGCGTCTTCGGCACGGGGTTCGCGGTTGTCTCCTACGCCTACTTCAGGGAGAAGGGGTTCAGGAGTCCTTTTTCATGAAATCTAGGCCGCGGTACTGCTTCACGGCCTCGAAGAGGAAGGCGCCCGCGCTGAAGAGCGCTATGAACATCACCGTGAGGTCCCTGAAGTCGCCTCTCCAAGGCCAGTAGCTGATGTAGCTCACCATGAGCCCCGTGAGTAGGGCGGAGTATATGGTGAGCCTGGGGATGAGCATGCCTCGGAGCAGCAGGAAGCTGCGGAGGGCCTCGATGCTCTCCTGGTCGTTGATCCTGTACTTGCCGTCGAAGTCTGTCTCGATGAGGCTGAGGTCGAGGAGCTTGTTGACGTGGTACTGGGCGAGGCTGGGGCTGCTGAGGCCCAGCTCGCGCCATATCTCCCTGACGCCTATGCCTCCTTCCGCGGTGAGTATGCATAGGTAGACGTCCAGGGTCTTCCCGTAGATGCGTTTCCCCTGCGCCATCATGGTTCACCCAGCTCTACGGTGGTCACCTCTTCGAGGGTGTCGAGGTCGTTTATCTTCATCCTGCCCTGGCTTATGGTGTATAGGTTGTCCTCGATGTAGAGGCTGCGCTCCACCGCGTACTCGGAGTCGAACCTGTAGCCGCTCTTAAGGAGGCTGTCGTCGTCGATGTGGGTCACAGTGCCGCGGAGCTCTATGCCGTCGCGGCTTACGTCGAAGACGTATGCGCCCTGATAGACGAAGTCGCCGTAGAAGTTGGGGGGCACCTCTCCGGCGAAGTCGTCCTCGTCTATCTGGGCCTCCAGTATGGGGATGACCAGCAGGTTCCTGGCCCTGCTGAAGAGGAAGGCGTGGTGGTCGTACAGCGCGGGGCTGTCGCTGCCCCTGTCCCCGATCTCGATCTTGGCTAGCTCGCGGGGGTTCTCGACGTCGCTGACGTCAAAGAGGCTGATCTTGACGCCTTGGTGCCACGCGAAGTCGCCCTCCTTGGCTTCCTCGGTCTCCTTGCCGACGCCTATGAGGGTGTTCTCGTCGTAGGGGTGGAGGTAGTTGCTGAAGCCGGGTATCTTGAGCTTGCCCAGCACCTCGGGGTTCTCGGGGTCGCTGAGGTCTATGGCGAAGAGGGGGTCGACCTTCTTAAAGGTGACTAGGTAGCATCTGTCGCCCATGAACCGGGCGCTGTATATCTCCTCGCCGGGGGCAAGCCCTTCGAGTGTGCCCACGGTGTTGAGGGCTGGGTCGAGGACGTAGACGTTGTTGCCTCCGTTTCTGCGCCAGCCGTTGCTGGTGGTGGCTATCCTGAAGTAGCCGTCGTGCTCGTCCATGCTGAACTGGTTGAGGACGTAGCCGGGGACGGTGCCGTTGGCCCTGAAGGTGATGCCTCCGTCGTCGATGCCTATCTTGGTGATGACGCTGCCCTCGCTCCAGTTGTAGCTGACGATGTAGAGGTTTTCCAGGCTGACGTAGAGGTTGGTCCCCTCGTCTAGGAGGAAGGTCTCGGCGTTTACCTCTGCGTCGGGGTCCTGCACGTTGAGTGCGGTTATGGTGTGGTAGCTGAGCCGGCCCCGGGTTATGTTGGGGTACCAGACGTCCATGGCCTCGACTATGCACCACGCCTTGCCCTCCCTTATGGTGGGGAGTATCACGGCGTCCTCGTCGATGTACGCGGGGTTGGTGACTATATAGTAGACATGGTCGCCGATGAGGCGGCTGTTGAAGTACAGGCCATCTATGGTGAGCGCCCTCTCCAGCTCCGGCGATGAGCGGTCCCGTATGTCGTAGACCTCTACCCTGGTCTTGGGCTTCTCGTTCTCGTACTCAGGCATCACCACGTCGTAGA
>Ga0265594_1000333_pt1 | contig 38827 bp, 47 predicted proteins | sample saktaG_11_FD_190147 | JGI IMG/M metagenome (GOLD analysis project Ga0265594, IMG submission 190147) | Saline water microbial communities from Sakinaw Lake, British Columbia, Canada - sak_2011_5_24_80m | ecosystem: Environmental > Aquatic > Non-marine Saline and Alkaline > Saline ... | reverse complement strand
CCAAAATCAAGACATACAAGTTCCAAAAAAAGGAGAAGAAGGTCGCATATTTCTTTAGGTACGACTGCTTTTGGTGTTTGTTCTAAATGTGGCAAGGAAAAACAACTTCATCGTGTTTGTCCTTATTGTGGTCACTATAAGGGAGATATGGTGGTTGATGTTTTGAAAAACCTGGAAAAAAGAGAAAAAAAGAAAAGAGAAAAAGAAATTAAGCAGAAAGAAAAAGAAGATGTTAAAGAAAAAGGGCCATTAAATTTAAAGCGACTATCAAGAAAAGAACAATCGAAATAAAAAAGTTAACATTTATATTTGGTCTTTTAATGAAAAAATATGGTTAGTCGTCACTTAGCTCGCTCGATTGCTATGCAAAGTTTATATGAATGGGACTTTCATGGCAAAAAAGGAAATCTGCAAGAGATTATAAAGCGAAACTTAGAAGAGTTCGGGTCTGGACTTAAAGAGCAATCCTTTGTTCTGGATTTAGCTAATGGCGTGGCAAAGCATATACAGGAAATTGACGAGATTATTAGGAAGACTGCTCCTCAATGGCCCTTAGATCAGATTTCCCTTGTTAACTGCAATGTTTTGAGATTAGGACTTTTTGAACTTCTTTATGCGAATGAAAAAGAAGTTCCCCCTAAGGTTGCTATTAATGAAGCCATTGAGTTAGCTAAGAATTTTGGTGGCGCAACTTCTGGAAAATTTGTTAATGGAGTGCTTGGGACAGTTTATAAGGAACTAAAAAAAATAAGAGGGGGCAAAAAAATAAATTAACGATTGAAGCATGAAGGATTTTCCCAAATTAGAAAAAAAGTTAAATGTTTTTTTTAAGAACAAAGACCTATTGGTTCAGGCATTTTGTCATCGTTCTTATTTAAATGAGAATCCTGACTTTAAACTTTTTCATAATGAGAGATTGGAGTTTCTGGGTGATGCTGTTTTGGAATTAGTAATTACACAGCATTTATTTAAAAAATACCCTGAGCAAACAGAAGGAAGATTAACAAATTGGCGGGCTTCTCTGGTAAACTCTAAAATATTGGCGTCTGTAGCGCAGGAATTAAACTTTGAGGATTTTCTTCTGCTTTCCAGGGGAGAACAGAAAGAATTGGGCAAGGCGCGATACTATATACTAGGAAATACATTTGAAGCGTTTATTGGGGCTTTATTCTTAGACCAGGGCCTTGAACCATGCGAGTCATTTATTCAAAAACATGTTTTAGTTCGTTTGGAAAAAATAATTCAGGAAGGTTCGTTTCGGGACTCAAAGTCATGTTTTCAAGAGTTAGCGCAGGAGAAAGTTAGAATCACTCCCATTTATAAGGTGCTGAAAGAATGGGGGCCAGACCATGACAAACATTTTTCTGTAGGTGTTTTTTTAGAAGATAAAATGATAATTGATGGCCAGGGTTCTTCCAAACAAGAAGCAGAAGAAGCTGCTGCTCGTAAAGCATTAGAAATTAAGGATTGGAATATTTAATTTAATTTAGTTAATCAAATCATTATGTTGAGAATAAGACTACTTAGGGCAGGTAAAAAAAACCAACCATTTTTCAAAGTTGTTGTAACAGACCAAAAAAATCCACCACGTGGCGGACGACCTAAAGAAAAAGTTGGTTTTTATAATCCTTTAACCAAAGAAAGAAAATTAAACAAAGAAAGAATTCTTTATTGGCTTTCTGTGGGGGCTAAACCGTCAGATACGGTTTTGAATCTTATGATTTCTGAAGGTATTGTTGAAGGCAAAAAAGTTGATGTCTTTAAAAAACCAAAAAAAGAAAAAGAAAAAGAAAAACCAGTAGAGGAGAAGTCAGCAGTGGAAAAACCTGCAGAAAAGTTAGCAGAAGAGAAAAAACAAGAAGAGAAACCTGCTGATGAGAAACCTGCTGAGGAAAAGCCTGCAAAAGAGAAAGCGGAAGGAAAGCCTGCAGAGGAACTAGCAAGGGAAAAGCCTGCTGAGAAACCTGCAGAGGAATTAGTCGAGGAAAAATCTGCTGAGGAACTAGTAGAGGAAAAAATAGAAGAGAAGCCAGCAGAAGAAAAACCAGAAACCGCTTAGTTTTTGTTGACAAGATTGAATTGGTATGGTATTATATATGTATTACTAGGAGAGAGTATTTTATTAATAAAAGTCTTTGAAAAGTAAACAGAGCAGAAATGCTTTCCTGAAGAAATCTCTCTCCTCCGCTTCTGTTCTACAGGAGTGGTCTTCTTCAGGGAAGCGCTTCTGCTCTGTTTTTTAAAAAAACGTCCGGGTAGGCAAAGCAATCGCCTTTACTATTTATAGTAGGGGAGGAAAGTCCGGACACCATCTTTTATATCATTAATGATTTAAAAGATAAAATGTAACGGATAACATCCGTCGCGAGTAATCGTAGAGGTGCGAAAAGAAACGTTTCAGCTAGAAATAGTTGAAATACCCTTGCGGGTAAACCCTTGAGGAATCAAGGGACTGATACGGCTAAACCCTTACTGGGTGCAAGAGCAAACTCCTTGAACAGAATTGAATAAATTCAGTTTTTGGGGAAAAAGTAGCTCGCATGACTCATTGGGAAACCAAAGAGCTAGATAAATGATTGCTTAAACAGAATCCGGCTTATTGCCTACCCGATTTTAAACACAAAAACCGCTGTAAAGCGGTTTTTGTGTTTAAAGAATGGGGAAAGTTTTTATATTCATTGACAAAAAATTAGAAGATGATATCTTTATGGCAAAGGAGGTGGAAAAATGCTTAGGATAATTCGAGGGGTGGGAGACTGGTTTCAAGCGCTTAGTCGGCTATGGCAGAGATTAATATGCGCCATAGTACTGCTTGCTTATATAACTCTCATTTTGCTTTTCTGCATATTACTCATAGGAGTAATAGGAGAGTTAAGCCCAGATGTGCCCGCAGAGGCAGTATTTGTCTGGTTTGTATCAAGGGCAGCTGTGTGGCAAACATTGGTTGTGGCAGGAATTTTCTTTACGATGGTTGCCACATCGGTCCTCCTCTTGGTTGTATGCCTATATGGGCAGAGACAAGAGAGGGACGTTTCTTTTTACCATTGGAATTGAAAACCAATGAGAACATTTTAGACCAGGGTAGAAATCTGCCCTGGTCCTTTTTGTAAAAAATATTATATCTATTTTTCTGAATAATATTCATTTCCCCACACATAACATCTAAAATATGCAATCTTAGAGTTAATGGATCCTTGTTTTTAGCATATCCAATATATCTATTAGTAAAACATATTCCATTAGAAGTCCCAAAAAAAGACCGCTGAAAAGCGGTTTTTATACTTTACTTTTAATTGAAATTAAGTGAAAATAAGAGAAGTAATAAAATATAAACAATATGGAAACAAAAGAATTAATTCAAAAAATTGAAGAATTAAGGAAGTCAAAGGTAATTACTTATTTAACCAGTGATAGAAAGGGCCCGATAAATGCCAAAATTGCTATGGATATTATTCCAATTATGAGCAAACAGTTGCGAAAAATGGGAAAAGTTTCGCAGATTGACTTATTCCTTCATTCTCAGGGAGGGGATACCATGGTTCCTTGGCGTTTAGTTTCAATGATGAGAGAATACTGTGATAAGCTTTCTGTTTTAGTCCCATACAAGGCTCATAGCTCCGCTACAATGATTGCCCTAGGAGCTGATGAGATTGTAATGAGTGATTTATCTGAATTATCTCCAATTGATCCTTCAGTTGCCAATGTTTTTAATCCTCAAGATCCTAAAAATCCTAATGGCAAAATTCCAGTTTCAGTAGAGGATGTTATGGCATATTTTGATTTAGCTAAAAAAGTTGGTATTTCTAGTGAAAAAGAACTTACAGAAATTTTCAAAAAATTCATAGAGTCAAATCCGCAAATTCATCCTTTAGCGTTAGGAAATGTTAATAGAGTTCATAACCTAATCAGAATCTTGGCAAAGCGGCTTTTAAAATCTCATAAGAATCCAATGCCTGATAAAGAAATTGATAAGATTGTTGACTATTTAACAGAAAAACTTTATTCGCACCAGTACTTTATTGGCAGAAAAGAGGCAAAACAGGATTTAGGAATTAATACTGTTGTTAATGCTGATAAACAACTTTCTAATTTAATGACTCAACTTTATGAGGAGTATAAGAAAGAAATGCAGTTTGATAAACCATGGAATCCGCAAATAGAAATTGGAGCAAATCAGTCCCAAAACAAAGTGGATTACAAGATTGCTTTTGTTGAATCATCTCTAATTTCTAACTTTTATCAACTTTCATTAGAGTTTAAACGCTCTCAAACTCAAAGAGCCCAACAAACGCCATCAGGACCAATCCAAGTTCCGCAAGAGCAAATTGTTTGGCGACCTATTGAGCAGGGATGGAAGTTAAAAGAATAAATAAAGGTTTAAAATAATTAGTAATTAATTTAACTTATATGAATACAGATATAAACAATCTGCCATTAAGAAGTTTAGGTGTGTCTCGCGGCGCTGCAAGCCCAATTAATTCAGTTCAACTCTTTATCAGGTCAATTGTATGGATAACATCATTTCTAATTATTGGAGGTTTTTTCTTTATTGTTTCGCGTGCGTTTCAACAGATTTTCAGTGTTTTTTCAATACTTGGATTTCTGATGTTGATTTTTGATTTCTATATCGCAAGTGTTGTGTCTAAAATGTTTTGTGTTTTGCCTGAATGGCAAAGCATGGTAGTTTTGAGATTAGGCAAATTCCACGCAGTTAAAAAAGCAGGCTTTTTTATTATTCCGCCATTTATTTACTCTGTGGCGTCTATTATTGACAACAGAATTGAAACCCAAAGAGTTGAAGCTACGAATACATTGACACAAGACAATGTTCCTACAAAGATTACGGCTGCTGTTGAGTTTAAAGTAGAAGATCCTAAAAAAGCAGTGCTTGATGTCCAGAATTATAGAAGGTCGGTTATTTGGCTTGCCACAGAGGCCTTAAAAAATACAATTGGGAGTTTGACCTTGAAAAATCTTCTTAGCGAACGGGAGGAAATTGCGAGTTCTTTAAAAGAACAAATAGATAAAGGCGCTATTGTTTATGGTGTGGATGTTAGGGCTGTTAGGATTACTGATATTGATACACCTCCTAATTTGGTAGAAGAATTAGCTGTTATTGCAAGAGCGCGCCGGGGAGCAGAGGCTAAAAAAATACAGGCAGAGGCAGAAATTTTAGTTGCAAGTAAAATTGCCGAAGCAAGCAAAATGCTGAATGCTCAAAGCGGGGGCATGAGATTAAGAGAACTTCAAACGCTCAATGAAATTAGCAAAGAGGAAAGTTCAATGGTAATAATATACCCATATGGAGAAAGAGTTGGCCAGGAAATAGCAAATTCCATGGCAGGCAGGATACAAAAAAATGTATTAAAACCTACCCCTCCAGCGCAAGAAGAATAGTTTTTCTTGGATTTTGGGTTCAAAAATGGGCGGGAAGCCCATTTTTGTTTTCTTTTTCTTCTTTAGTTGATAAATCCTTGAAAACAAGATAAAATAAAACAAAATAAAGTAAAACAATGAAACAAGAAGAATTTCCTAATATAGATAAAGATATAAAAAGAGCAGATAAAGCGGTTAAAAGCGGGGAGTATAAAAAATGGATGACTTTAGAAAGCCTTTTAGCAAAGGAAGGCTTTGTAGTTGTTGATAAATCATCTAAAAAATATGAAGTATCAAATAAGGTTCGCGCCCATAGCAAAAAAAGAATTAAATAGAATTCCCCGGAAAGATTATCAAAAGATACTATCTGTTTTGGCGATTATTAAAAATAATCCTTTTATTGGAAAAAAATTTAAAGGAAAATTAAAAGATTCTTATTCTTATCGTGTTTGGCCTTGTAGAATTATTTACAAAATTTATAAAAACAAATCTCTAATTATTATTCGCATTGCTCATAGACAAAGAGTTTATAAATAAAAGCCCTACAAATCCAAGAAAAAATCTTTAATTCATCGCAAGTTGCACAATTATCGCAGATTTAAATAACTGGAACTTACAAAAACCGCTGCAAAGCGGTTTTTGTGCTTTACTTTTAATTGAAAAATCCATTAAAATAAGGTAAGGTAAAACAAAGAAATAGTTATGCCAATTTTTAATGATTTAAACTTAAATAATTGGAAAGAATCAGAAATTTTAACTGATAGTCTTTGGATTATTCCCAAGAGAAATAAAACTGGGAAACATAGCGGTTTTTATCACGGAAATTTTATTCCACAAATACCATGCCAATTTATTTTGAGGTATACAAAGAAAAACGAAATTGTTTTTGATCCATTTTTAGGAAGCGGAACAACTGCTTACGAGGCAGAAAGATTGAATAGGAATTTTATCGGTGTTGATATTCAAGAGAAGCTTGTTGATTATGTTAGAAAAAATATTGAACCAAAAAATAACTTTTCTGATTTAATCGTCGGAGATAGTACAAAAACCGAAGTTTTTGTAAAAATAGAAAAGGTTTTGGAAGGTCACAAAAAGAAAAATGTTCAATTAGCAATTTTACATCCACCTTATGCTAACATAATCAAGTTTAGTGACTTGCAAGATGACTTGTCAAACGCCAAGTCGCTGAGAGATTTTTTAGAAAAATTTTCGTTTGTCTTAAGAAATACAATTGGAATTTTAGAAAAAGGCAGATATTTGGTTATTGTTATGGGTGACAAATACACCACAGGCAAGTGGATTCCTTTAGCATTTTATTGTTTAAACGAGGCACAGAAATTAGGGTTAACTTTGAAAAGTATTGTCATAAAGAATATGGAAGGTAATCGAGCAAAAAGAAATAAGGAGGCGATTTGGAGATACCGCGCGCTTTCAAGCGATTATTATATTTTTAAACATGAATACATTTTAATTTTCAAAAAATAAATTATGGAATATATAAAGTCAAAACTTTCAGACGACTTGGCGCGAAAAATCATCGGTAGCCAAGAAAAAGCAAGAAAATATTTACTGGATTTAAACATTGTTAAACCAATAACGTCTTTAAAGTTCAAAATTATTAGTCGGGGGAAAAATAAAGGAAAAAAAATTTTGGATTTAAACAAAAAGGAACTTTGGAAAGCTATTGTTGATAGTTGGGATTATGAAAAAAGTAAGGAAATCATCAGAGACATTTTTAAAAAAACTGATAAATACAAAAACGGAAAAGAAGCCGACAACGCAATGAATTTACTTATTAAAGAATGGAAATCTTTGAGATTAGGCGACATTGCATGGCCTTTTTCGCAGGGTGCTTTTGATGCTTTTGTTCAAAGAATAAATTCTCAAAAAGAAAGTGGTCTTGCAAAAGATAAAAAAGTAAAGGCAGCTGCAGTTAAGTACAGAAGAATAAAAGAGATCAATACTGTGAGAAATGATTTCATAGAAACACTTATTTTTGAGAAAAATAGTAATATCTTGCCGACATTGAGCCATAGAAGAGGCGTTGATTTTTTTATCAATGGGATTTCTTTTGATCAAAAAGTTGCAAAAAGTCCGACAAACGAATTTAAAAGACATTTTAAAAACGACTGGCGAAAAACTGCAATAGAAAAACCAAACCTTGTCGCAGAATATCTTTATAAATATCAAGACGAGGGAAGATTCGGAGCTGACCCGAGACTATTGGTCGTTTATATTGATGAAGATGTTTCAATTGAGAGAATCAGAAAAATTATTGGCAAGACTGATTTAAACAATCCAATTGAAATTAACTTTACTTATAAACATAAGGTACAAGGTGAAAAAAATTATAAAGTGCCTTGTTTTGTAATCTTATTACATAATTAAAGTTTATGAGAAACAAAACAACGCCAGAAAAAACAGTTGTTAATTTAGAAATTGAAAGTATTGAAAAAAAGTTTTTCAATAGGAAAAAAGGCAAAAGGGGAAAAGCCTTTCAATTTTTATGCTTAAGCATCTTGAACAATATTGGATGTAAAGAGATAAACGACGAAGACATTATTGATGGTAATGACGAAGAAGGGATAGATATTATACACTTTGACGAATTAGAAAATAAGATAATTTTAAGTATTTTTAATTGTAAGTCCTCGTTTTCTGATAATTTTTCAGCTAATGATTTAACAAAACTACAGGCAGGATTGTCATATATTTTTGAAAAGAGTTTGACAGAAATTCAAAAATTAAATAATAGTAGGCTTGTTGATAAGATTATTACAATAAGAAATGATAAGGACGCAATAATTGAAATTAATGTTTATTATTGTGTTTTTAATGGGAACTCTATCAGCGCCAATGTTAAAAGAAAACAAGAAGGAATAGAAAGTGTATACAGTAAAATAGTAAAAAATTATTTTAATTACGGAAATGCTTCTTTTTCTTTTAATTTTATAAATTGCAAAAAGTTAATAGAGCAAAAAAGGAAGAATGAAGAACCTTTAAAAGGTGTTAGAATAACAATTCCTAGTTTCGATAAAAATTTTAATCCGATCATAGAAACAAAAAATGGTTTTAAGGGCTATATAGCGTCTATAAAAGCTAATGATATAGCTGGATTAGTAAAAAAATATCAAGATTCTTTATTTGAGAAAAATGTAAGAGGTTGGTTAAAGTATAATAAAAAAAATACCGATATCTATGATTCAGCAACAGGAAAGGAAAGTGAATTGTTCTGGTTCATGAATAATGGAATTACGATAATTGCAGATAAGATTTACCCTGATCCATTTGATTTCAAATGGGAAATAGAAAATTTACAAATAGTAAATGGTCAGCAAACTGCTCGTATGTTGTATGAGGCCGCAAGAAAAAAAAGATTACAAAACAATATTATTGTTTTGTGCAGGATTTACGAGACAAAAGATCCTAATTTGATAAAGAAGATAGCGAAAGCAACCAATAGCCAATCTTCTATAGGAAGCAGAGATCTTATGTCCAACGAGCTTGAGCAGATTGCTATTGGGAAAGTGTTTGATAAACTTAATTATTATTACGAGAGACAAAAAGGACAAGTAAGGCCAAGTAAAAAGTTCAAAAAAGAAATAAATAGTAAAAAATTAGCTCAAATTTCATTAGCTATGATTTGCAATAAGCCAAGTTTAGCTAGGAAAAATATTGAAGATAATTTTTTCAACAAAGAAAAATATTATAAAGAAATATTTGAGCGTGATCCTAAAAAGCTTTTATTGGCTTATTTAATTTTTGATTATTGTAATGAGGAATCTAGAAGAAATAAGTTGAATGGTAATGAATTAAAATATTTTGGAACATTACACATTGCTACCATAATTTGGAATAATAACATAGAAAATTTTAGTAAAAACTTTGATCTTCAAATTAAAAGCTTTGAAAAGGGAGAAATTGACATAAAAAAAGAATACACTAAGGCATATAATAAGTTGGATAGAATAATCAAGAATGTGAAACAGCAAGAAGAAATATTAAGCCTAGGACATTATTTGAGTAGAATAGAGGTAGATTCTTTATTGTCTAAAAAATTAAAGTATAAAAAATGAATTATATCGGCAGTAAGTTATCATTATTGGAATTTTTAGAAGAATCAATAAATAAAGTAGTTGATAAAAACTGCGATACTTTTTGCGATTTGTTTGCGGGGACTGGAATTGTAGGGAGGTATTTCAAAAAAGGGGGCTATAAGATAATCGCAAATGATATTCAATATTATAGTTATGTTTTAAATAGACACTATATTGGTAATCATAAGGAATTAACTTTTTCTAAATTATCAAAAGAAATTCCAAAACTGAAAAAAATCAAAACAAGAAATCGCAAAGATTTTGTTTGTGGTTATTTATCAAACTTGAAAGGTAGAAAAGGATTTATTTACAAAAATTATTGTCTTGGCGGAACAAAAGACAAAAAAGACCAACGACAATATTTTTCTGATGAAAATGGAATGAGATGTGATGCTGTTCGCCAAAAAATTGAAAATTGGAAAAATAAAAATCTAATTTTCGATAATGAATATTATTTTTTGATTACCAGTTTGATTGAATCAATAGACAAATATGCAAATACAGCTTCTGTTTACGGTGCTTTTCTAAAAAAATTAAAGAAAACCGCTCAAAACAGTTTAGTATTAAAGCCTGCTGAATTAATAATAAACGATGAGAAACATGAAGTTTTTAACGAAGATACAAACGAATTGGTTCAAAAGGTCAAGGGCGATATTTTATATTTGGATCCCCCATATAATCACCGGCAATATGCGACAAATTATCATTTACTTGAAACCATTGCCAAATATGATAATCCAAAAATCCACGGAAAAACTGGATTACGGCTTTATCAAAACCAAAAATCACTTTATTGTTCACGACCGCAAGTTAAAGAAGCGTTTAGGGATTTGATTTTGAAAGCAAAGGCAAAATATATCTTTTTAAGCTACAATAATGAAGGGTTGATGACTTTGGACAATATTAAAGAAATTATGGGCTTGCGTGGGAAATACGGATTTTTTACTAAAAATTATAATAGATTTAAAGCCGATAAGACAGAAAATAGAAACTATAAAGCAAATAAAACTGTTGAATATTTACATTATGTAGTTTGCAAGTAACAATAAATTTATATGAGTACAAAAAAACAATGGAAAGACGATGTTGTTGATGTCGAAAAATTGGAGTTAGATCTACAAAATCCGAGACTTCCAAAACACGTTAGAGATCAAAACGACATCACTCAAATTAGAAACTATCTTTTAGACAAAGAAGATGTTTTGAGAATTGCAAGAAGTATTGCAAACAACGGCTATCATCGTAGCGCAGTGGCAATTATCTGCAAGGAAAACGGTAAGTTGATTGTTTTGGACGGAAACCGACGACTGGTCGCGTGTCAACTATTACTAAAACCAAACCTAGCCACAAATGCACGTGATAAAAAAGAGCTAGAAAATTTAAGTAAAATTACCAATAAGCAAGACCTCAAAAATGTTAAAATTGCCATTGCGCCATCGCGCAAAGAAGCTGAAAAAGAAATTTGGGATATACATGTAAATCAACTCTTGAAGCCTTGGCAAGTTTTACAAAAATTAAGGATGTATAGAAATCTTATAGATTTTGGGGAATACGACATCAGCGTGGCGTCTACTGAATATGGAATCACACCTGCAAAGTTTAAACAGGAGCTTGCGAAATTGTTTTTCTATGAACAAATTTTAGAACAACTTCGGACGAAAAAAGATGAGGAAGAATTGTTAAGCTCTGGGTTCAATAAAATTGATCGATTGATTTTAAGCACCAATGGTAAAAAGCTATTAGACTATTCTATAAATAATAAAGGAAATATTACATTTACAGATAGAAGTGAGTCAGAGAAAAAATTTAAACAGCTCATCCCCTACATCACAAATTCTCAAAAAGTACCCGCACAAGCAAATCAAGTATGGTTGATTGATAATGTTTTTGCAAAAATAGATTCAAAAAAGTTTCCGATTAAAAAAGAAGGGGTAAAAAAAGAGAAAAAAGGAACAGATGAAAAAACTACAACAAAAAGAAAAACCCAAAGAGAAAAAAATGGAACGCAAGCATTTTTTGGACAGGACTTAATTTTAAAAAAGGGCGACACCAACAATATCTACATGGACATTTTAGATCTACATGAATTTTATTTTAAGAATGTAAAAAAATTATCAAAAAATTTTCCCGCACTAATTAGAATGTCATTGAGACTTCTTATTGAGTCCGCGACTCCAAAAACAAAAAATATTTCAGATTATGTGAACAGCAATTTTACGAAAGCAAAAAAACAATTAACACAAGATCAAAAAACCACGCTGGCAAATAATAGCATTAGGAGTGCTAGAAATTTAACCCAACTATTACAATCGGGAGCGCATAATTACGCTAATTCTGCCAACTTTGAACAAACTGTCGCTATGTCAATCATTATTGGAGCAATGTTAAATATTACACATTCTAAAAAATGAAAAATAGAGACAAGAAAATTATATCTGGCTTTTCAAGCCCACTTCGTTATCCTGGCGGGAAAACCCGCTTGGCAAGTTTTTTGTGCAAAGCAATAGTAAAAAATTTTTCTGAAAATGAAAAAATTATTCTTGTTGAACCATACGCGGGCGGGGCTGGAGCTTCTTTAAAATTATTGTTTTCGGGCAAAGTTGATAAAATCATTATCAATGATTTGGATAAAGCCATTTTTTCGTTTTGGAAAATAGCTGTTTCTGACACTGATTTTTTAATCGATAAAATACAAAAGATAAATATTGATATTGATGAATGGAAAAAACAAAGAGAAATTTACAATAATCCTTCATCAACAATCAAAGGATTGGCATTTGCGACCTTGTTCTTAAATAGAACAAATCGTTCTGGAATTATAGAGGGCGGACCAATTGGAGGAATAGAGCAATCTGGATTTTGGAATGTAAAAGCTCGTTTTACAAAAAATACTATTATTGCGAGATTAGGAAAAATTAAAGAATTTAAAAATAAAATTGCAATCAGGAATCTTGACGGAATCACACTTTTAAAACAATTAGAAAAAAATAAATGTAAAAACCGCTATTTTATTTTTCTTGACCCGCCATATTACCAAAAAGGTAAATCTTTGTATTTAAATCATTATATTGATAAAGATCATAAAAAATTATTGAAACTTCTTGAAAAATCCTCTCTAAAGTGGGTTATGACCTATGATGATGTTTCGTATATTCAAAATCTTTATGATAAATTCAGAAAAACTAAATTTGTAATAAATCATAGTGCTTTTGAGGCAAGGCAAGGTAAAGAAGTTTTGATCTTTTCTGATAATGTTGTTAAAGTAGTAATTAATTAATTTTTTAAACTACTCTCCACCCTTTTTAATTTGTAGCCAGCCAGCCGAAAAACAAAAGGGCAAAAAGGAAGGGGGTCTGGAGGAGGGAATTCTTGCCCTTTTGCGATTAAGAACAGAGCGTTTCCGTTTTTCTCTAATTGAGAGAAATACAAAACAGAAAATTTTTCATAGTATTTTTTGTTTTTAGTAAGATATTTACAAAAGAAAGCATAACAAGGATTTTATTTCTGCTATAATTAGCGAAAAATGGTGTCAATTCTGAATTCCCACAAGCAAAAGACAAAAATGACTGCTAAAAGAATTAAAAAATTGAATTTTAAGCAAACATTTACAGTGGTTCCAACCACTCCTTTTCATTTTGACTATGTCTTTTTTAAACCTGCCCATTTTCCAACAACTGATATGAAATGGGAATCAGGAAAAAGATGGCAAACAATGCTGTGGCAGGGCAAGAAATTAGGTTTGGTTTTTGAAGATAAAAGCGCTAATAAAAAGCCAAAAGTATTAGTTAAGGTTTTTTCAGATGAAAAACTTTCTCCGGGATTTCTTAGAGCATTAAAACAAGAAATTATATGGCGTTTTAATCTAGATTTAAACCTTGCTGAATTTTATCGGATGGCTAAAAAAGATTCTTTACTAAAGCCAATTATTAAAAAATTCAGAGGTTTGCGTCCAATGCATCATGGTTCTTTATATGAATATTTAATTATTGCTATTGTTCTTCAAAATGCGACTGTTAAGCGTAGTGTCTATATGATGCAAACTCTTTTTGAGAATTATGGAACCTTGCTCGAGTTTGACAGTAAAAAATTCTGGTGCTTTTGGAAACCAAAAGTATTGTCTAAAACAAAAGAACAAAAATTACGAGATTTGAAAATGGGTTATCGGGCTAAATCCTTGATTAAAGTTTCTGAACCTTTTGTTAAAAGAGAAATTAATGAATTGGAGTTAAGAATAAAATCTCATAAAGAACAAGAAGAAACACTTATTAATCTTTATGGGATCGGACCTGCTTCAACTGGCTATATTATGTTTGATGTTTTTCATCGCTGGGGCTATTTAAACCATATTTCTCCGTGGGAGCAGAAAATATATACAAAGCTGTTTTTTAATAAAGATTATAAGAAGGAATTAGTGCCAGTTGAAAAAATGCTAAAACATTTTGACAAAAGGTGGGGCAAATGGAAAAACTTAGCTGTTCATTATGTCTGGGAAGATATTTGGTGGAAAAGAAGGAACAAGCATATTCCTTGGTTAGAAGAGCTTATTAGATTATAATCAGATTGAAAATAAAATTTAAAAAATAATTAATGAATTTATGGCTGAAGAACTAAAAATTGGCGCTTGTGGCATTGCTTGCTATAAATGTCCAGAGTTTAAAAAGTGTGGTGGTTGTAGTATTAAAGTTCCTGATGATGTTTGCCCATTACCAAAGTGTGTTGACAGCAAGGGGATAAAACTTTGCTTTGATTGTCCTGAATTTCCTTGTGAGAAGAATTATAAGGGAGGGCCGATAGATTCCGCGTTATTAGATCACTGGAAAAAACAAGGACAAAAGAAATAACTAAATTATTTTTGGCTTATCAGTAAAACAGAAAATCGCTTTTGAAGCGATTTTTTGGTGGAGTAGAACAAAAAATAATTTTTAAATGTCTATAAAATATTTTGATTTAAATGATATTTCCTAGGTTATGCCATTTAATATACATTTGAAGTCCTTTTTTAAATTTTTCCTCTCTTTCCTTAATATGCCAATCATCATTTTGACTATAGATGTATTTAAGATTGTTTAAATACAGTTCACCTTTTTCCAAAAGCTGAATGGGTGTTAGAATCTCTTTTTCTTTGATATTACATACTTCCATAATTCTTTTGTCTAACTGTTTATTAAATTCTTCTAACGATGGGTTGTTTTCTAAAAAACCAACCACATCGTGACAATGGTTGTCCTTATTATAAATACATCCCTTGCAAACATTATCAGTTCCAATAACCATCCTTATTCTTAAACTGGGATGTTTTTTTACAATTGCAACCATTTCATGAAATTGATGAAGATGGGGGTGGGGGAGAAAAGAAGTTTTTCCAATTGCTTGTTTAAACAAATGTCTTGCTAAAGAGACACAGAAAACAATTAATTGTCTTGGCCGTAGAACCCGGAAGTTATTTTTCAAAAAAGAAAAGAACTTTCTTTTTTTAATACTAGAATTTTTTTCTGCACCGTAGAAACGAATTATATCGTAAAAGTGATGAGGACTTAAATTAATGATTTCTTTTTTCATATTAACTCCATTAGTTTGTTTTTTTATCTTTCTTATAGAATACTATATAATCTTTAGTTGAGGAGGTAGAGGTTGGCCTTATTATGCGTTTAGAATAGAAAATCGCTTTTGGAGCGAATTTTTGGTAAAATGTAAAAAGATAAACATAAATCCATGTTAAAAAAGTTAGTAATTTTATTAAATATTATTGTAATTAGTTTATTGATTTTACAATTTTTCACTACTTCGGGTATCGTTTTCTTTTTAACTGCAGATGAAACGGGATTGATAGGGAAGTCATCAGATTTATTTTATATGGCGTTGCTTTTCTTCACTCCTTTATTAACTATTATTTTGCTGGTCAAAAGGAAGAAATCTAAAAATCAGAGTTGATACTCAAAATGAGATAAAATTAAAACAACAAGCTTAATTCTGAAACAAAAAATATGATTAAAGTAATTCTTTTTGATGCTGATGGGATGCTGGTTATTACAGAAATGTTTAGTGTTCAATATTGTAGGGAATCTAATGTTCCTTATGAAGAAATATTGCTCTTTTTTAAAAATGAGTTTAGTCCCTGCTTGATAGGTCAAGCTGATTTAAAAGAAAAGGTTTCTCCGTATTTGGAAAAATGGGGATGGAATAAATCAGTTGAAGAATTTTTAGAATATTGGTTTGAAAGTGAAAATCATATTGATCATAGAGTGGTTAAGGTTATTAAAGAATTACGGGAGAAAGGAATTAAATGTTGCTTGTTAACTAATCAAGAAAAATACAAAATTGAGTTTATGAGAGAAAGAATGAATTTTGCTGAGATTTTTGATAGAGTTTTTTCTTCAGCAGAAGCAGGAGCTAAAAAACCAAGTCCAGAGATATTTGAATATGTAACAAGGGAATTGGGAGATGTAAAAAAAGAGGAGATTATGCTTTGGGATGATAAAGAGAAAAATGTAAGAGGGGCTGAAGAGTTTGGGTTTAAAGCAAGTATTTATAAAGATTTTGAAAGCTTTAAAAAGGAGATAGATAAAATTATATTATATGGCAATAATTAAAAAAACATGGAGGTATGGAATTTTTAAACTTAGAACCAGAAAAAGAGGTTTTAAAAACTGCAGTTGACAAATATAATTTATTGTATTACGATTGTAATACAATAATTAATATATAGTTATGCGTCAAGTTATTAGTTTATCTTTACCAGAAAAATTTAGCAAACAAATAAAGTCCCTTTCTAAAAAGCGTGGTTTTTCTTCTGTTAGCGGATATATTAAGTATCTAATTGAATCAGATAAAGATATAATTTCTGAAAAATCTCTTTTAAATTCGATTACGCAAGCCAGAAAAGAGTATAAAGAAGGTAAAACCGTTGTAGCCAAATCAATCTCAGAGCTAATATGATAATTAGAGAAATTCATTATTCTCGAAAATTTGTCAAACAAATTAAGAAGTTACCTAAAGAAATTGTTATTTTGGCGATTGAAAAAGAAAAAGTATTTCGGAATAATCCACTGCATTCATCTTTGAGATTACATGAGTTACACGGGAAGTTTAGGGGAATTTGGTCTATTTCTATAACAATTAGTTATAGAATTATTTTTGAAAGAATAAAAAATGGAGATATCCTATTTATCTCTATCGGTAAACATAATATTTATAAATATTTATAGTTTTGAAAATCGCTTTTAGAGCGATTTCTTGATAAAATGAAGCAAAGAGGGGGAAATAAAAAATAGAGTTGATCCAATTTACATAAAAAACAAAGTTAGCTTTTTTTAAGATATAAATGCACATATGAATAAAGTCAACGATTATAGGCTTCATGAGGTGGTAATAACTGCTATTGTAATAAAGAGTGATAAGTATTTAATTACCAGGCGTTCAGCCAATAAAAGGAGATTTCCGGGGAAATGGACTGTTCCTGGGGGGAAATTAGAGGTTAGCGACTACATTGATCTTCCCAAAGAAACAGAGTTTTATTGGTATAACGTTTTAGAAAAAGTTTTGAGGAGAGAAGTTAAAGAAGAGGTTGGTATTGAAATTAAAAACATTGAATATGTCACTAGCTTAGCCACTATTCATGACGATGGTAATCCATCTTTAGTAATTTCTTGCCTAGCTGATTACCTTTCTGGCGAAATTGAATTGCAAAAAGACGAAGCTGATGAATATGCTTGGGTAAGCTTAGGGGAAGCGGAGGAATATGGTTTGATTGATGGTATATATGAAGAGTTGGTAATGGCTGAAAAACAGCTTAAGGGAGAAAAAATGGAATGGAAAAGATTTGGGAAAAATAGGGATGGAAAGGAGAATCCATAGGTATAATAAAGGGAAATTACTTAAAGGGTTAAGCTAAATGAAATTATAAGTTAAATAAAGTAATCTATATGGCAATAATTAAGAAAAAAGTTTGGCCAAAGTTTTTTGAACTTATTAAATCAGGTAAAAAGAATTTTGAATTACGTTTGGCTGATTTTAATGTAGAAGAAGGGGATATCCTGATTTTAGAGGAATGGGACCCCGAAACAAAACAATATACTGGTAGAAAATTAGAAAAGCCAGTGAAATATATTTTAAAGTTTGAACTAAATGATTTTGGTCAGAAAAAAGAAATAGAAGAAAAAGGTCTTTATATCATTCAACTTTAATTCAATATAAATAAGGTTTTAATTGACAGGGATAGAGAAATAAGATAGAGTTTATGCAGAAAGGAGGTGAGTAAAATGATGGCTGAATGCCCAGAGTGCGTCGCTCAGATTGAACTTCCTGCAGACACGGTAGTAGCAGAGATCGTTGTCTGCCAGGACTGTGGAGTCGAGCTCGAAGTGGTGAGTATTGATCCGGCAAGTCTTGCTATGGCCCCAGAAGAAGAAGAAGACTGGGGCGAGTAAGCTGTTAACTAACTCCCTTGTCTTTCAGACAGGGGAGTTTACTTTTTATTAAAAAATTGTATTTTTCTTATAAAAGATGAGGGCTGGGAATAAGGTCAGATCTGAATTTTAGAATAAAAACCGTGTTTTAACGGTTTTTTATGTTAATATATTAGTGATCAAGTCCTGGTTCCATCAAGCAGAATAAAGAGAAAGGGAATAATAAGACTAAGTAAAAAGTACATATGAAAAAAATTAAGTGCTGTGTAACAGGCAATGCAGGGTTTATAGGTTCTCATCTTGCTGATGAACTATTATCGCAAGGTTATGATGTTATAGGTATTGATAATCTGAGTCTTGGTTCAATTGAAAATGTATCCAAAGATGTTGAGTTTTTAGAGTGGGACTTAGCAACAATAGAAATGGAAAAACTAAAAGAAAAACTATCTGATATTGATTATGTTTTTCATCTTGCGGCCCTTCCAAGGATTATGATGACAATTAAAGAGCCACTTCTGGCACATAAGGACAATGTAAATGCCACCATAAGGCTTTTAGATGCTTGTAGGGGCAATAAGATTAAGAAGTTAATATTATCTTCAACTGCCTGTGTATATGGCAAACCATTGCAGTTGCCAGTTACAGAAGAAGAGTCAATCAAAGTTGATACTACATATGGGGTGCAAAAGTATATGCAAGAAATGTACGTTAAATTATACTCTGGGATATATGGTGTCCCTTCTATAATTTTGAGATACTTTAATGTGTATGGTTCTAAGCGACAATCTGAGAAAGGCTCTTATCCAAATGTCTTAGCAGCTTTTTCAAAAGCTAAAAAAGAAACTGGAAAGGTTTATGTGACTGGTGATGGTGAACAAACTCGCGATTTTGTCCATGTAATCGATGTTGCAAAAGCAAATATGTTAGCTGCTACTTCTGAATTTGTAAATAGCGAGGTTTTTAATATCGGAACTGGAGTTTCTACAACAATTAATAAAATAGCAGAATATTTTGATTGTCCTATTGAGCGAATCCAAGCTAGACCAATGGAGATTAAACATGTAGTTTGTGATAATAAAAAAGCCGAAAAATTATTAAATTGGCATCCTCAAATTTCAGTTGAGGAAGGCGTTAAAAATTATATGTATTTGTGAATCTTAGAACAAAAAATCGCTTTAAAAGCGATTTTTTAGTAAAACATAATAATTAAAAAGTAAAACATATTTTATGGCAGAAACATCAAATACTAAGAATTTAGCGTATAAAAGAATAATGCTTAAAATAGGCGGAGAATCAATAGCTGGCGTTGATGGTTTTGGAATTGATATTGATAAGACAAACAAATTAGCTAAAAAAATAAAATCTATTTATCAAAAGCATATTCAAATATCTATTGTTATGGGTGGCGGGAATTTTTGGAGAGGAGCTGAAAAAGTGTGTTTAGGGATGGATAGAGCGGTTGCTGATGAAATAGGGATGTTGGGCACAATGATGAATTGTCTTGCTTTGCGTGATGCTTTTAGGCGAATAGGTGTTGAAAATAGGTTACATACATCTTTGCCGATAGGGTCTATTGCTGAATCTTATAGCAGATTAAGATGCTGTTACCATTTACAAAAAGGATATATTGTAATTATAGGCGCTGGAACTGGGCATCCATTTTTTACTACAGATACAGCTGCCGCGCTTAGAGCGCTAGAGCTTAATGCCGACATTTTAATTAAGGCAACCAAAGTTGATGGAATTTATTCTGAGGACCCTAAGAAAAATCCCAACGCTGAACGATTTGAACATCTTACATATATCGAAGCAATCACAAAAAATATAAGGGTTATTGATAATACTGCTATAACTGTTTGTATGAATAGTAATTTACCAATCTTGGTTTGCGACTTAGAAAAACCTAATAATCTGTTTAATGCGGCTATGGGGAAAAAGGTAGGCAGCATAATAACTAAGTGAGAAATGAAATTAATTCTGTTTAGCAAATAAAGTGAGTCATTTTATTTGTTTTAAACCCACACATCTGGCGGCTTTTGTGTTAATATAAAAAATCGTTTACAATATTACAATGTTTAAAAAAATTTCTCGCTCCAAAACAAACGGCATTATCTCAGCCGCGCTTCTCATATCTATTTCTACCTTTTTGAGTGGTATTTTAGGGCTACTTCGGGATCGGCTTTTAGCTGGGCAATTTGGAGCTGGCCCTGAACTGGATATTTATTTTGCCTCTTTTCGTATACCTGATTTAGTTCAGTCATTTTTAGTTGCTGGTGGTATTAGCGCTGTTTTTTTGCCAATTTTTTCTGAAGAGTTTAAAAAGAGCAAAGAAAAAGCATTTCTTTTTACTAACAATCTTTTGCATTGTATTTCTATTTTTTTAATAATCTCTTGTTTTATTCTTTTTTTATTGGCTCCCTTATTAGTGAATTTTATTGTTCCTGGGTTTGATGTTCTTCAAAAGGCAAAAACAGTTTCAGTGACTAGAATAATGCTTTTAAGTCCTATTTTATTTGCCTTGAGCTCTATTTTTTCTGGCATACTTCACTATTTTAATCGTTTTTTGGTTTATGGCTTAGCGCCTATTTTTTATAACATAGGCATTATTTTAGGGATTTTATTTCTTGTCCCTGTTTTTGGAATTTATGGCTTAGCTATTGGTGTAGTTTTAGGAGCTATTGTTCATTTGCTAATTCAAATTCCGAGCGCGCGTAATGCTGGTTATGTATATCAGAAAATTTTGAATTTTAAGAATTATCGGCTTAAAAAAGTTTTTGAGTTAATGGGGCCTTCTGCTTTTGGCATTTTATTTATCCAGTTAAATCTTATAGTAACAACTTTCCTATGCTCTAATTTGGCTTCTGGAACTATTACCATATTTAGTTTTGCGCGCAATCTTCAGAGTATTCCTATTGGTTTGATTGCTGTGCCATTGGCAACTGCGATATTTCCGCTTTTATCAAAAAGTTTGGTTTTAGAGAATAAGCAAAAGTTTCAAGAAGTTGTTTCTCTTGGCATAAGCCAAATTCTTTTTTTTATGACTCCATTGAGTATTTTAGTTTTTATTCTTAGGGCGCAGATTGTAAGAATTGTTTTAGGCGCAGGCCAGTGGGGTTGGACAGAGACAAGATTAACAGCCGCATGTTTAGGAATCTTTTCTTTTTCCTTGCTTGCATCTTCTTTAGTAATTTTTTTCCGCAAGATTTTCTATTCTCTTCAAGAAACAAAAAAGCCGACTCTAGTAGAGGGCTTAATTTTTCTTTTAAATGTTGGGCTTTCTTTATTGTTCTTATTTTTATTTAGCAGAGCTGGTTATTTCAGCGAAGTTGTAGCAAGAATTCTAAAAGTACAAGACATAAAGGAAATTGGAATTCTTAGTTTTCCATTGGCAATTGCTTTTTCTACATGGGCACAGATGTTCTTGTTTCTTCCTTTTTTAATGAAAAAAACGGGCTTTCCCCGTTTTTTAGATATCTTTGTTTCTGTTAAAAACATTGTGCTTCTATCCTTATTAATGGGCGTAGCAGTTTGGTTGAGCGCGAGATGGCTTGTATTGGTTTTTCCTTTAAATAGTTTTTGGAATGTTCTATTCCAAGCTGGAATATCTTCTATAATTGGTTTCTTTGTTTACTTAGGAGGGGCTATATTGCTTAGATTGCCTGAATTAAAATATCTTTGGGACTCCTTTGTTGGAAGAAAAAATAATCTTTCCACTGAAAAACTTGAAAACCCCTTATAATAAAGGTAGTATAAGTCCAGCAAGAGTGCTGGTAATGGTTAGTAGGGCAATGATACCCCAAAAGATTTTTTTAACTTTTTTACTCTGAAACATTATTTATAGATTTTAAAATTATTTAGTAAGATGAAAAAAAGAATTAAAGAAGAGACAGAGACAAAAATATTTTCAGCAATTCTGATTTTTCTCTTTTTAAGCATAACAGGGATTTTATTTTATTCAAATTATGGTGTTAGTAAAAAAAGACAACAACTTTTGGCTAAGATTAGCAGTTTAAAACAAGAAATAGAAATTTTACAGACAAGAAATACGGATTTAAAACAAGGAGTTACAGATATTGGAGATGATGTTTATTGGGAACAAAGAATTAGGGAGGAATTGGGGTATAAGAAACCAGGGGAGACAATGGTTGTTATGATAAATGAAGAAGGTGAAATTAATGAGGAAACCATTGAGAATAAAGATGATATCTGGAAAAGCTTTATAGGAGAGATAAGAGGTCTTTTTGAATAAGCGGGTGTAGTATAATGGTTATTACGATTCCTTCCCAAGGAATTAATGGCGGTTCGATTCCGCTCACCCGCTTGCAATACTGGCCGAGATAGCTCAACTGGTAGAGCAACGGTGTCGTAAACCGTAGGTTGGGGGTTCAAATCCTCTTCTCGGCTCATAAGGTTATTTATTATGAAACAAGAACTACTTTCAAAACTCAAAGACATTAGAATTAAAATGCTCCAACTGGAGCAATGGGTTTGACATTCCTAAAAAGCAAAATAAGATTAAGGATCTTGAGGAAAAAACAAAGCAGCCGGGTTTTTGGAAAAACCAAAAGAGTTCAGTAGAAGTTAAAAAACAGATAGCGGCATTAAGCCAAGATATTGAAAAATTAGATGGATTGAAAAAAGAAATTCAAGAGATAGATGATTTTATTACTCTTCTTCAAGATGATGGGGAAGACCTATTACCAGAGATTGAGAAAAAGTTAAGTGTTTTGGAAAAAGAAGTAGAAACGTATTCACTATATATTTTCTTGAATGGAAAACATGATAAAGGAAATGCTATTTTACAGATTTTTGCCGGGGCAGGCGGAAGAGATGCTCAGGATTGGGTTGCTATTCTCTTGCATATGTACCAAAAATATTGTGATAAGCATGGATTTGAATCAAAGATTTTGAATCGTTCTTTTGGAGAGCCTGGGGGTCCGGACAGTAGGATAGGTATTAAAAATGTTACTGTAGAAATACATGGCAGATACGCTTTTGGATTTTTAAAAAAAGAAGCGGGAGTGCATCGCTTGGTCCGAATTTCTCCTTTTTCCTCTCAGGATTTGCGTCATACCTCTTTTGCTCAAGTTGTTGTTTTACCAAAAATTGAAGAATCTGACGCAAAAAGTTTAAGGGTTGACGCAAAGGACTTTAAAATAGAAACTTTTCGTTCTTCTGGCCCTGGCGGACAGTATATGCAGAAAACGGAGAGCGCTGTGAGAATTACTTATTTGCCGACCAAGATTGTTGCGAATTGTCAATCAGAAAGGTCTCAGGCAAAAAACAAGAAAAAAGCAATGGAAGTTTTACTGTCTAAATTATGGAGGATTGAAGAGCAAACAAGAAAACAGAAGTTAAAGGGTCTTAAAGGTGTGATTGACCCTGCATGGGGAAAGCAAATTAGGAATTATGTTTTTCACCCTTATCAATTAGTTAAAGATCTTCGAACACAGGTAGAAGCCACAAATATTAAAGACGTTTTAGACGGTAATATAGATATTTTTATTGAATCCGAAATTAAACTTAAGGATTAAAACAATGATTGAACTTAAAAAAGTAAGCAAAATGTATTTACCCGATGTTGCTGCATTAAAAGATGTTTCTTTTAAGGTAGAAGATAGAGAATTTGTATTAATAGCAGGTAAATCAGGGGCTGGAAAAACAACAGTTTTAAAATTAATTTTAGCCCGTGAATATCCAAGCAGCGGGCGAATACTTTGGCATGATAAAGATATTGCCCAGATTAAAAAGCGAGAATTGCCTTTTTATCGCAGAAAAATTGGTATTGTTTTCCAGGATTATAAGCTTTTGCCTTCAAAAACAGTATGGGAAAACATTGCTTTTGTGTTAGAAGCGCTTGACGCAGACGATGAAGAAATTGAAAGAAATATTCCTAAAGTTTTAGAAATTGTAGGGTTAAAAAATAAAGCAGATAAATTTCCTAATCAGCTTTCTGCGGGGGAGAGTCAACGGGCTGCCATTGCTAGGGCTTTAATACATAGGCCAGAAATGATTTTAGCTGATGAGCCGACAGGAAACTTAGACCCATATAATACTTCCGAAATTATCAAGCTTTTTCTCAAAATTAATGAATTTGGAACAACAATTATTTTAGCTACGCATAATAAGGAATTAATAAAAAAATTGAAAAAAAGGACAATTTTATTTAAAGACGCAAAATTAATCCGTGATGATGAAAAGGGCGGAGTTATTCTCTAAAATTATATTTAAATCTTAAAAATATGGCTACTTTATTAAAAAGAATTCTTAAAATGGGGGTGGTGAACTTTAAAAGGCAGATGAATCTTTCTTTTGCCACTTGTTTTATTATTGCAATAGCCGTACTTTTGATTAGTTCTCTTTTCCTTTCACAAAACATTTTTAATTTTTTACTTACTGAGGCAAGAGCAAAGGCAGATATTTCTGTTTTCTTTAACCAAGAATGTTCGGAAGAAGAGATTTTTATTGTAAAAGACGAAGTAGCGAGTTTGCCTGAGGTAGAAGAGGTTATTTGCGTTTCTAAACAAGAAGCATTAGAAGAATTTATTGAAAGACATAAAGATGAAGATGACCTTATGAATTCTTTAGTAGAGGTTGGCTCGAATCCATTTTTGGCTTCTTTAAGTATCAGGGCGTTTGATGCTGTTAATTATGAAAAGATTGCTAATTTTTTAGAAGGAGAGCGGTTTGACGACTTAATTGCCAAGGTTGATTATCATAAAAGAAAGCCTGTTATTGATAAAATTTTTCAGGCGACCGCTTTTCTTGAAAATGCGGGAATTATTGTTTTTGCAGTTTTTGCTTTAGTTTCAATTTTAGTAAGCTTTAATACAATTCGACTTGCTATTTATAATCACAAGGAAGAAATTAAAATAATGCGGTTAGTTGGCGCTTCCAATAATTTTATTAGGGGCCCATTTATAGTGCAGGGGATAATATGCGGTTTAATTTCTTTTGCAATTTCATTTTTACTTGTTCTTCTTGCTTGCGTACTTTTAACATCTCCTGTTTCTAGCTTTTTTTCTGATTTTTCCTTATTTGATTTTTATAAAGCAAGCTTCTGGAATCTGTTTTTAATTCAACTTTTCTGCAGTTTGGCGTTAGGAATTACGCCAAGCTTAATAGCAATTCGTAAACATCTTGATTCCTAATATGCGGGGTCATCTAATGGTAGGATAGTGGACTCTGAATCCACTTATCTAGGTTCGAGTCCTAGCCCCGCAGCACCAGTCAGCGCAGTATCGAGGCCGACCGAAGAGCCTATTTTGAAGCTAATCTTTGACGGGCCCAGGACGCGCTAAACCCGTACCCGTCTAGGACCGCCGAACTTTATTCGGGGCCAAGCCCCTATAATTTTATGTCCGAAAGTTGTTGTCTCGGGTTTTACATAGTAGAATAAAGATGATAGAAGTTATCATTTAAGTCATAATCTATCTATTGATGAAAGGTCGATAACTTAAAATTTAATTCAAATATTAAGTATGAAAAAGCAATTTAGTATTTTAGCAGTTAGCATAGTAATAGCCGGAGTAGCTTTAAGTTTGATTGGCACAGCTTTAGTTTCTCAGGCAGCACCTCAGGCACTGATGGCAAGAAAGATTGTTATTTTTCAATCTGGAGTAGACGAACTAGCTAAAGAAACCTTAGTAAAGAACTTTGGTGGAGAAAAGATTAAAGATCTGTCTTTAGTTAATGGAATGGCGGTCTTACTGCCCCAAAAAGCAATAGAGGCATTATCTGGTCGAATAGAGGTTTTAAGGATTGATAATGACGACATAGTTTTTGCTTTAGGAAAACCAGTTTGTGGCAATGGGATAATTGAAGGTGGTGAAAAATGTGGTGAGCCAGGATTATCAGATTGTCTAGAAGGACAGGTGTGCGAAAACTGTAAATGTGCCACGCCAGAAGAACCAGCACCAGAGCAACCACTTCAAGCTATGGCTTGGGGGGTGAAAAGAATTGGTGCCAATTCGGCTTGGGTTTTAAGCACTGGTTCAGGGGTTAAGGTTGCTATTATTGATTCGGGGATTGATGAAGACCACCTTGATTTAATGGATAATATTAAGGGTGGATATAATGCCGTCAATCCTAGAAAAAGCTGGAATGACGATAATGGTCATGGAACTCATGTTGCCGGAATTGTGGCTGCTCTCGATAATACAATTGGAGTGGTAGGAGTTGCACCTCAGGCTCATCTTTATGCCGTAAAGGTGCTTAATCGAAGAGGAATTGGTTTTGCTTCTGATATTATTGATGGCCTTCAGTGGTGCATTGATCACGAGATACAGGTAGTAAATATGAGTATAGGTTCGAGCGGTAGTAGCCAATCCTACCATGATGCAATCATAGCGGCTAAGAATGTAGGAATAACTATTGTAGCTGCCGCCGGAAATAATGGCGAATATGATGGTAGTATTGTTTGGCCCGCTAAATGGTCAGAAACTATTGCTGTTTCAGCCACTAATGAGAGTGATGGTATAGCTTACTTTTCTTCTTACGGAGAAGAAATTGATTTAGCAGCTCCCGGACAGGATATTAACTCTACCTGGAATGATGGCTATTATCATGTAGGTAGTGGGACTTCAATGGCCACTCCTCATGTAGCGGGAACAGTAGCTTTAATATTAGCTGATGCTGATCTGAAATGTGATACAAATTTGGACGGTACTTGTAGCCCTGATGAAGTTCAAGCAAGACTAGAAACTACGGCCGAATGGTTGTCTGGGCTGACTAGTGATGAGCAAGGATTTGGTCTTGTTGATGCCGAAGCAGCGGTTATTGAATAGAGACAAAAGATAGATTTATTTAAAAACAACCCTGGTTTAACATCGGGTTGTTTTTAGTTACAATAAATATTTTATTACTGAATCGTTTTGCAGTTTTCAATTGATATAATCCCTAAGCTTTGGGTATCTACCGTTCCTTGAAGAGTCACGGTTTGGCCATTTTCTAAATTCATTATTTCTGATTTACTGTCGAAGTCGCATTTAATGGTAGTTCCGAAGTAATATTCGTCGGCGGTTGGCTGTAGTGAGAAAAAAGTGTTGTCAGAGAAATTTAAGATTCCTGTAGAGAAAATTTCTTTGGCAAATGGCTCTGAACAATTTATAGAATTGATAGTAAGGGTGTTATTAAATCCAGGGGATGAAGCAGTTCTTCCTGAGGTTACTTTTCCTTTGTTTGAAAATAATATTGTTCTTTTTGATGCTGTTCCTGTTTTTTCTAAAATGAAAAGTGATTTTTCCATAGATTTAGATGATATCAAAAAAAAGATTAACAATAAAACAAAATTAATCTTTCTTTGTAATCCTAATAATCCTACTGGAAAAATTTTAGATAAAAATAAAATATTGGAATTTATTAGAGCTGTTCAGCTAATAAATGTTGTAGTTGATGAAGCCAATATAGAGTTTGGTGGTGAGTCGGTTGTAGAAGAGGTTAATAACTTTAATAATCTTATTATACTTAGAACTTTTTCTAAAGCATTTGGTTTGGCTGGTTTGCGAATAGGAATATGCTTTGCATCAAAAAGACTGATAAAAGTTTTAGACAGGGTAAAACAAACATTTGCTGTTAATGTTTTGGCGCAAAAGTGCGCAGTTATTGCTCTGGAAGATAATGCTTTTATTCAAAAAACAAAAGAATTTATGGATAAAGAAAGAAAGTTTCTTATAAAAGAATTAAAAAAGAAAAATTTTAGAATTATTGATTCTTTTTCGAACAATATACTTGTTAAAGTAGATACTCTGTTCGAATCATCTAGCAAATTTGTTAAGCTACTCAATAAAAACGATGTTTCTGTAGTAAGTGGAAATAGTTTCAGGGGGCTAGGGGATAAATTTATTAGAATTTCTCCTCGCTTAAGACAAACAAACAAGAAATTCTTACGAATAATTGATAAGCTGTTAAAACAAGTATAGTACTAAGTCTTATTTGAAACTCTGTTCAAAAAATAGAGTTGACCTCGTTTTTTCCAAGATTATAAATTTATGTAGAAAAGCAAAGGGGGGGTTGACATGAATGTTGACATTGTATATACTTTAGATATATGAAAACAATAATTAATATAAGGGCTAACAAGGAGGTAAAAGAAAATGCTCAAAAATTGGCCAAGGAACTTGGTTTTTCTTTAAGCGATATTCTTAACGCTTCCTTGAGGAATTTTATTAGAACTAGGGAAGTATATTGTTCCGCGATTCCAAGAATGATTCCAGAGTTTGAACGTTTTCTCGGTAGCATTGAAAAAGATATTAAAGCAAAAAAAAATCTTTCTTCGGGGTTTTCTTCTATGGTTGGAGTTGAGAAATATCTTGATAATTTATGATTATCAAATTTCATAAAAATTTTGAAAAACGATATAGAAAATTACTTAGTAAACAGAAACAAAGTTTTAAAGAAAAAATAAAAATTTTGCTTGAAGATGAGTTTAATCCGGTTCTAAACAGTCATCCTCTAAGAGGAAAATATAGTGGGTATAGAAGTATTAATGTGAGCGGGGATTTGAGAGCGATATATAAGCGAGAGACAAAAGGAAATGTTGTTTTTGTTACTATTGATAAGCATAGTAATTTATATAAATAATTATTTTTTAATATTGTTCTCCAAATTTTTCTGAAACCCCGAAGAATCGCCCTAAGGGCAATTTTTTGTTAGAATAAGAAAAGATTTATTATAAAAGTATAAAAATATGTTGATTGATGAAGTAGAAATAAAAGTAAGGGCGGGGCATGGTGGCCGCGGGGCAGTGGCTTTTAATAAGGCAAAATTTGGAGTTGGGCCAACAGGCGGTAGCGGCGGAAAAGGCGGCAGTGTTTTTTTTGAAGGAATATCAAACCTTAGCGCTCTTTCTCAATTTCGCCATAAAAAGGAGATAATGGCAGAAGATGGAAAAAATGGAAGGGCTCAATTTAAAGATGGAGCTGATGGAAATGATATTACAGTTAAGATTCCTATTGGTTCGGTTATTTATAATCTATCAACTAAAGAAAGCTTTGAAATTACTTTGATAGGAGAAATGATACTTATAGCTAAGGGCGGAAAAGGCGGAAAAGGTAATTTTCTTTTTCGTTCGCCAAAAAGAACAAGCCCAAAGAAGTTTCAAAGAGGATTAAAGGGGCAAGAACTTAAATTAAGGATTGAGCTTAAACTTATTGCAGATATTGGGCTTATTGGATTGCCGAATGTTGGCAAATCAAGTTTACTTAATGAACTTACTAGCTCTAAAAGCAAGGTTGCAGATTATCACTTTACTACTCTTGACCCGCATTTGGGCGTTTATTTTGAATTAATTTTGGCAGATATCCCTGGAATTATTGAGGGTTCGTCTGTTGGCAAGGGACTTGGAATTAAATTTCTAAGGCATATTGATAGAACAAAGGCGCTCTTTCATCTTATTTCTGCGGATTCTGACGATCCGGTAAAAGATTATAAGATTATTAGGAAAGAGTTGGGTACTTATAAAAAAGAACTTTTAGATAAACATGAATACGTTTTTTTAAGCAAAAGTGATTTATTAAATAAAGACGAAATTAAAGAGAAAGTTAATAAGCTTAAAGAAATAAATAAAAAAGTAATCCCAATTTCTATAATTGACGATAAGAGTATTAAAAAAGTTGAAGTTATACTGCGTGAAATAATCAAGCAGAAAATGGAGAAAGAATAAGAAAACTCTTGACAACTATTTAATAATAACTTAAACTTAAGTTAACGATAAGTTAATGAAAACATAAACTTAAAATTATGGAAAATATTATTAATGTTAAAAGCTTAAGGCAAAATATGCAAGAATACGCTAAAAAGGTTCAAAATGGACAATCTTTTATTGTTTTTAAGAAATCCAAGCCATTGTTTAAAATATCTCGCGTTGAACATGACTTATGGGAACAAGTAATTGACTTTACCAAAATTAGAAAGGGCGGAGTTGATATCAATGAACTCTTAGAGCGCTTATAATTCTTTTTCTATGGATAAAATCGAGAAAGCTCTAAAGAAATTGAGCCAAAAACAAAAACAGAAATTTAAAAGAATTCTTGTGCAAATAAAAAATGGTGAGCTTAATAATTTAGATGTAAAAAAATTAAAAGCAAGAGACGATATTTTTCGTGTTCGCAAGGGTGATATGCGAATTATTTTTCGTAAAGTTGATGGGTCTATTAAAATTTTAGCTTTAGAACAGAGGACTAGTAAAACATATGCAAAAAAGAGCTTTTAGATAAACATGAATACGTTTTTTTAAGCAAAAACAATGTATAAAATCAAAGATATAGAAAAAGATATAAGCCGATATAAAAGAAAAAACAAGGCAAAAAAATTACATAGATTTTTTAAAACAGGAGTAGAGGAGTATGCCGAAGGCGATATTTTCTTGGGGCTAAAAACAGAAGAAATCAAAATCATAGCCAAAAAGTACAGAGAAATTTCTTTATCCGGATTAAAAGAGCTTTTGCGTTCTAAGATTCATGACTATAGAAATGTTGCGATAAGGATTTTAAATTATCAGTTTCAAAAAAAAGACATTAAGGCAAAAAAGAGAATTTATAGTTTTTATTTAGAAAACTTATCTGGTATCAATAACTGGGATTTAGTAGATAATTCAGCCCATAAAATTATGGGCGCTTATCTTTATATCTCTGGTAATCCTAGGAAAATTCTTTTTTCTTTGGCAAGGTCAAATAATTTATGGGAAAAAAGAATTGCTATGATAGCAACATATTATTTTATTAAAGAACAGGACTTTCATGACGCTCTAAAAATCGCTGAAATACTCTTATATGATAAAGAAGATCTGATTCATAAAGCAGTTGGTTGGATGTTAAGAGAAATAGGAAACAGAGATATGCTTATAGAAGAACAATTTTTAAAGAAAAATTATAAAGATATGCCCCGCACTATGTTGCGATATGCTATTGAGAAATTTCCTGAGAATAAAAGACAGGACTATTTAAAGGGTAGGATATGATTTTGATATCAGTTTTAAGTATTGTAAAATCGCTTTTTTAACGATTTTTTGGTAAAATTATTTGTCAATTGTACTTATATGAAACAATATGTAACCAAAACTGGTTTGGAAAAATTAAATAAGGAATTGAAATTCTTAGAAACAGTTGAGCGAAAAAATGTATCTGACAAATTAGAAAAAGCGGCTGCTTTTGGTGATCTTTCTGATAATGCTCAGTACCAAGAGGCAAGAATAGAAAAAGGATTTTTAGAGGGAAGGATTAAACAACTAAGAAATATGATTGCTACTGCAATAGTGGTAGAGGATGAAGGTAGGGATAAAGATGTTATTCATATTGGGTCTAATGTTTACCTTGATATTCAGGGCGATAAGCAAAAGTTCAAGATTGTAGGAGCAAATGAGGCAGATCCTTTGAAAGGAAAGATTTCATATCAATCACCCTTAGGTAAAATTCTTATGAAAAAGAGAAAGGGCCAGTCAATTAATTTTGAAACTCCAAAAGGAAAAACAATAGTTAAGATTTTAAATGTAGAATAAGTCAATGAAAGCCGTAATTCAAAGAGTGAAACAAGCGAATGTTAAAATAGGAGCAAAGGAAATAACAAGAATCAAGCGAGGAGCTTTAGTTTTATTAGGAGTGGAGCGCGGGGATACAAAACAGGATGTCTTAACTTTAGCGCGGAAAATAAGTGAATTAAGATTTATGGCGGATGAACATGGTAAAATAAACCTATCTCTTAAAGATGTTAATGGTGAAGTTCTGGTTGTTTCACAATTTACGCTTTTGGCAGACACAAAAAAGGGGAGAAGGCCTAGTTTTCTTCTTGCTGCAGAGCCGAAAGTAGCTAAGCATCTTTATGAGGAATTTATTAATGAGATGCAAACATTGGGGTTAAAAACAGCTAAGGGGGAATTTGGCGCAGATATGGATATTTCTTTGGTTAACAATGGTCCAGTTACTTTGATTTTGGAAACAAAAAATTGACAAAAACAAGGTAAAACCCTATTATTAAATAATTCCTAATTGATTCTGAGACGGCGCTGGAACGAAGATTTTTAATTATTTTTTTATATAAAGGCCTTAGGGCATGAAAAAGTTATGGCCAAAACAAAAAAAGGAAAAAAGAAAAGAAAAAAAATGGTGGAAACCGTATCTAAGAAAAAGCAGGAGCATGATATAGCAGCTCCTGTTCATCATATAAAAATAAAGGTAATAGGGATCGGAGGCGGAGGTTCTTCAATTGTGGCTGATATTGCTACTGCGTATAAGGGAACAAATTTTTTTGCTGCTGATACTGACAGACTAGGAATGTCCAAAATAGCGAAAGAGAAATATATTAAGACGTTCCATTTTGGAGAGGAGGTGACAAGGGGAATGGGAACGGGAATGGACAATGAGCTAGGGCGGAAGGCGGCGGAACAAGATGAAAAAAGAATCCATAAATTTTTGCATGGTTGTGACTTATGTATTTTTGTTGGCTGCTTAGGTGGTGGTGTCGCGTCTGGAGCAACACCAGTTTTTGCCGAAATTTCTAAAAAACTCGGGAATATAAACTGTGGGATTTTTACATTGCCATTTGACTTTGAAAGAGAGAGAAAACTCAAGATTGCGACTGAGGCCTTAGAGAAATTAAAGCCATTTTTTAATACAATCAGCATTATCCCTAATCAAAGAATTTTCAAGCTTATAGACAGAAAAGCACCGTTTAAAGAGGCATTGGCAACAATTAATAAAGAACTGAGTTTCAACTTAGATGGTTTAATAAGAATGATTTTTAAACCAGGACTAATCAATATTGATTTTGCTGATGTTAGAACAACCCTTAATAGTAATAAATCTTTAATTTACTTGAATCGAGCTAGCGCAAAAGGCCAAGACAGGGGGGAGAGAGTTCTTCAAAAACTTCTCCAAGATCCGCTTTATCCATATAACATCGCCAAGGCGAATAAGATTTTATTTAATATCTGTGGATCACCTGATCTTTCTCTATCTGAAGTGGCCCAGATTTCTAAGGGAATTTCTAATGCTGCGGCTAAAAACTGCAAGATTATTTTCGGGGTTGAGTCAATACGTGGCAAAAAAGATATTGATGTCACATTATTAGCTGTTGGGTGTGAAATGGAGTTGTTCTCTTCACAACAAACAAAGAAAAAAAAGAAAAGAGAACTAAAACATGAGGAAACAAGTGCTGTTGATAATGAAAAAGAAAACTTGGCAGAAAAACAGAAGCCAGTTGAAAAACAGAAGCCAGTTGAAAAACAGAAGCCAGTTGAAAAACAGCTTTCGATTGAAAAGGATAGCCCTCAACAGACCTTAGAAAAAAAGAAACCATTGGCTAAAAAAAAGAAAGTTACCAAAAAGAGCGCTAATGCTAAGACAAAATCATTGGAACCAAAAAGAATTAGAAAGAGCGGACTGGAGGTTCAGGAAGCAGTTAAGGAAATTGAAAAAGAGTTATTAGAAGAAGAAAAAAAATGGGAAAGTCCTGCTTTTTTAAGAGTTAAAAAATAATTATACTAAAAAAATATAATGCCAAAAGTAGAAAAAGCTGTTATCTTAGCTGGAGGTCTTGGTTCTCGCTTTTTGCCCCTTTCTAAAGTTTTGCCAAAAGAACTTTGGCCATTGGTAGATGTACCAATTATCCAATATCTTTTAGAAGAACTAAAATCCTCCGGGTTTAAAAAAATAGTTTTTGTTTTACCTCCCGGCAGAAAAGGGACACTAGATTATTTTAAAAGAGATTTTGCATTAGAAAAATTACTTAAAAAAAGAGGCAAAACAGCCTTATTATTAAGATTGGAGAAATTGTACGAACTTCAAAAGAATTTTTCATTTTCTATTGTTGAGCAAGAAAAACCATTGGGCGATGCTCACGCTGTTTTTCAAGCAAGGAAGCATATAGACAAAAGTCCTTTTGCACTTTTGTTTTGTGATGATATTTTTGACGCAAAAAAACCAGTCTTATCTCAATTAGTAAATGTTTTCAAAACTTCACAAAGACCTGTAATAGCTCTTAGTCGTGTTTTGCCCGAAGAAACTTCCTCTTGGGGTATTGTTGGGGTAGAGAAAATTGCTCGTAGATTCTTTAAGATTAAAGATATAGTTGAAAAACCATTACCAGCAAAGGCTCCATCTGATTTAGCTATTGTTGGTCGCTATATTCTTGATTCAGAGATTTTCGCCTATATTGATAAAAGGATAAAAAAAGTTAAAGACAAGGAGATTATTTTAGCAGAGGTTCTTAATGAGATGAGCCATGAAGGGAAAACTATCTATGGTTATGAATTTGAAGGTAAATGGCTAAGGTGTGGCAAAAAAATAGATTGGCTTAAATCCCATCTTTATCTTTCTTTAAATCATCCGCAATTTGGACCTGAGTTAAGAAAATATTTACGAGAAATAATTTAATTTTAAAAAACAAAAACATATGATTGAGGTCACTAAAGAAGTTTTAAAAGGTTTTTTTGTGGATAGAGAAAAAAAATATTTTAGAAAGTATGATTTTGGATTGGTATTGGTTATAGGTGGAGGTCAGTTCTATTCTGGTTCTCCAGCTCTTTCAGCATTTGCTGCTTTTAAATCAGGTGCCGATATGGTAAAGGTTATTTCACCGAAAAGGTCAGCCGATATTATCGCTGGTTTTTCGCCTAATCTTTCTGCCTATCCATTAGATGGCGATTGGCTTAGTAAAAAACACTTGCCAATATTGTTAAGTCAGACAGAATCGGCAAAAACTGTTTCGCGCGGCAATCTATGTGTTGTGATAGGAGGGGGAGCTGGCCGTTCAGAAGAGACAAAAGAGACAATTATTGAATATCTTTCTCAAATTGATGTGCCTGTTGTAATTGATGCAGCAGCTATTCACGCGGTAGGTGAGAGTCCAGAAATAATAAGCAATAAGCCATTTTTAGTGACTCCGCATAGCTATGAATTTTTCGTTCTCACAAAAAAAGAGATTTACAAGCTTTCTCATGAGGAAAAGCAGGAATTTGTAAAAGAAGAAGCAGAAAGATTAAAAACAACTATTCTTCTTAAAGATAAGCCGGACATTATTTCTGATGGCAAAGATGTTGCTCTTAACTCTGCCGGAAGCCCCTATATGTCTGTTGGAGGGACTGGTGATGCTTTAGCAGGTGTTTGCGGAGCGTTAATGTCAAGAAATATTTCTCCATTTATCGCAGCTCAAGCGGCAACTTGGATTCTTGGCAAGGCGGGTGAATTAGCCGCAGAAAAACTAAAGGACGGTCTTTTAGCAACAGATGTGATTGATATGATTCCCAGTGTTCTGCGTTAATTTTTATCAAAGATATTTTTTAAGCAACTTTACCTATTATGACTTATGATTTAATAATTGTTGGCGCTGGCCCAGCAGGGATTACTGCTGGTATTTATGCTTCAAGAAAGAAATTAAAAACCTTGCTTATTTGCAAGGATTTTATTGGGCAAGTAGGAACTGCTTTTTTGGTTGAAAATTATCCTGGGTTTGAAAGTATAAGAGGGCTTGATTTAGCTGAGAAATTTAGAAAGCATTTAGAAAAGTTTGAGATTAGTATTGAACAAGGACAAAAAGTAACTTGTATAAAAAAAGAGGATGGTATTTTCTTGATAAAGACGGATAAAGATAAGAGTTATTCCGCTAAAGCAATAATCATTGCCACTGGCCGCGATCCGCGGCCATTAGAGGTTCCTGGTGAAAAAGAGTTTCTTGGTAAAGGAGTTAGCTATTGCACTACATGTGATGGCCCTTTGTTTTCTGGCAAAAAAGTTGCAGTTATTGGTGGAGGCAATTCTGCTTTTGGGGCTGCTTTAGAGTTAAGTAGATATTGCAAAGAAGTCTATATCTTAGAATTAGGGCTCAAACCTATTGCTGATGAGATTTTACAGGAAAAAGTTGAAAAAACAGAAAATATAAGATTGCTTCTTGGTATAAAAACAACTGCTATTAGGGGCAGTAAATTTGTTGAATCGCTTGTTCTTGAAAATGTTGAAAGCAAAAAACAAGAACAATTGATAATTGATGGGGTTTTTATTCAGATTGGATATATTCCAGCCACTGGCTTTGTTAAGGATTTGGTTGACTTTAGTCAGCATGATGAAATTATTATTCAGCCAAATACTTGTTCTACAAAAACTTCCGGGCTTTTTGCGGCAGGAGATGTTAGTGATATTCCAGTTAAACAGATAGTAACTGCCGCGGCTGAAGGAGCCAAAGCGGCATTATCGGCTTATAAATATATTCAGGATATTTCTAATGAATAGCATTAAGTCAATTAAGGCAAAAGAAATTTTGGATTCAAGGGGCAGCCCGACAGTGGCAGTTGAATTAGAAACTGATCATGGTTTATTTTCCGCTGCCACGCCCTCAGGTGTTTCTACTGGGGAAAGAGAGGCAATAGAGATTAGAGATGGGGGAGAACGCTATAATGGAAAAGGCGTGTTAAGAGCGGTTAAAAACATTAATGAAATATTGTCTATAAAATTAGTTGGCAAAAATCCAGAAGACCAAAAACATATTGATGAATTAATGCTTAAATTAGATGGTACTCCAAATAAGTCTAATTTAGGCGCCAATGCCATATTGCCGGTTTCAATCGCTGTAAGCCGTGCTGGAGCCAAAGCAAAGGGCATTTTTTTATGGAAATATCTTTCAGAGTTGGCTGAAAAAGATATATATGCGTCTATGCCAAGGCCATCTGTTCTTTTAATGGAAGGAGGGCTTCATTCTGATAGTGGATTGGGTTTTCAGGAGTTTATGGTTGTTGTTGATGGAAAGTCCTTTACGCAGGAATTTAAAAATGCTGTGGAAATATATCAGAAATTAGGCACTCTCTTAAAATTAAAATATGGCAAGCAGGGTGAAAAAATTGGTGTAGAAGGCGGTTTTGCGCCTCCAATTAGTAAAACAGAACAAGCGTTGGACTTAATTGTAAAAGCAATTAAAGATTCTAATCTTAAAAACAAGACAAAAATTATTATAGACGTAGCAGCATCTTCATTTTATAAAAACAAAAGGTATTATATTGATGGTAAAAGCTTTTCTACTGAAGAACTTCTTGATTTTTATTCTTATTTAATTGATAAATATCCAATAGCAGGTATTGAAGATCCGTTTGAAGAAGATGATTGGCAGGGGTTTGGGCTAATTCTTAAAAAATTGGGAGATAGAATATTTATTATTGGGGATGACTTGCTTACTACAAATATCAGGAGTATTAAAAAAGCAATTAAGGAAAATACTGTTAATGCTTTAATTATCAAGCCAAATCAAGTTGGGACAGTAACAGAAACCATTGAGGCAATTCAAATGGCTAAAACCGCTAATTGGAAAGTTTTTGTTAAACATAGGGGAGGAGAGACATATGATAGCTTTATTTCTGATTTAGCTGTCGGATTGAGTGCCGACTATATTATGGCTGGAGGGCCCTTTAAACCAGAGAGAAAGGCGAAATATGATAGGTTATTGAAAATAGAAAAAGAAATAAATTTATTAAATAAATTTTAGGACATGCTAATTAAACATTGCCTTAAACATATCTAAAAATGGTTCAGATAAGTTTTGAAAAAATTAGAAAAGCCGCTATTGCTTCCCTGGACAACCCAGGAGGAGCAAAAAAATCCTTGCCAAAACAAGAATCTGATAAATATTCGGTTCTTTATGTATTTCGCCATACCCAGACATATGACAATGTTAATAGAATATTTTCTGGCCGCCGTGATAGCAAATTAACTCCAACTGGGATTAGACAATCTAAAGAATTGGCTAAAAAATTGAAAAATAAAAAAATTGATTTATTTATCACTTCCCCATTGATTCGTTGCAGGCAAACAATTAAGCCAATAATGAAATATCATCCTAATATAGATTTAGTGGCTAAAAAATCTTTAAAAGAAAGAGATTATGGGGCTTTGACTGGAAAGAGCAAGCTTAAACTTATGGAAGAAGATTTCGAGAAAACAATTCTTTATCGTCGAGCGTATGATTATCCTCCGCCTAAAGGAGAAAGCATCAAAGATGTTTGGCAAAAAAGATTGTCTTCTTTTTGCAGAGAGCTTAATAAAAAACTTATTAAAGAGAAAATAAATATTGCAGTCTGTTGTACAAACAATACTATGCGTCTTATTAGAATGTATTTTGAAAAATTATCAATTGAGGAAATGCTAATATTGGAAAATCCCTTTACCGATTATGCGGCTTATATTGTTAAAAATTCAAAATAAAATCTATCCAAGCCTTTCTTAAACAGAAATGGCATTAAAAATACAAGTTCTTGCTGTTTGAAAAATAAAATTTATGGTAAGATAAAAAAGTAAAATTAATAAAACTTAATTATTCATAAAAATGAAAAAAACACTTCAAAACATTTCAAAGTCTTTAAAGTCCTTAAATCCTCTTAAATTAGATAAAAAATCACAAATTCTTTTAATAGGTGCTGGCATATTTTTAGTTGCTGTCGCAAGTGTAGTCTTTTTTAAAAATCCAGACATTTTTAGAAATAAAAAAATGTTTTCTATAGAAGATGCAAAAGTTAAGATAGAAGATTATTTGCGCGAATCTATGCCAGGCGCAACTGCTTCTTTATTAGACATTATTGAAGATGGAGATCTTTATAAAGTGACGCTAGACGTTCAGGGCCAAGAATATATTTCTTATGCTACAAAAGATGGTAAATTGCTTTTTCCCCAAGCCGTTGATTTAGATGAATTTTTTCTTTCCTTAGAAATGGTAAAAAAAGATGTGCCAGATGTTAAGCTTTTTATAATGACCTATTGCCCTTATGGCTTACAGGTGCAAAAAGCAATTTTGCCTGCATGGCAACTTTTGCAAGATAAAGCAGATTTTGGAATTTATTTTGTAAATTATATAATGCATGATAAAGAAGAAATTGATGAAAATATGGTGCAATACTGTATTCAAAAAGAACAATCAGATAAATATTTATCTTATGCAAGTTGCTTTATAAGAGACGGAGAAGCAGAGCAATGTTTGGTT
>Ga0265594_1000332_pt1 | contig 38888 bp, 36 predicted proteins | sample saktaG_11_FD_190147 | JGI IMG/M metagenome (GOLD analysis project Ga0265594, IMG submission 190147) | Saline water microbial communities from Sakinaw Lake, British Columbia, Canada - sak_2011_5_24_80m | ecosystem: Environmental > Aquatic > Non-marine Saline and Alkaline > Saline ... | reverse complement strand
GACCATGTCTGACGACCTGCTTACAGAATTCGACCTGCCCGGCCACAAGATGCCTGAGAGCCTCGGCAACCAAATCCGGGCTGGTTATAATCTCGCACAAGAGATTTTCAAATCCGACGAGATTTGCCGCTAATGAGAAAGGGCCGCTCAGTGGGATTCTAACATCGGCATCGCGACAATTATCGGAAACACGCTTAGCTGCATCGATAACCATCGGAATCCGTCCGGCCGTTTTCGGATCGAACGGCTCAAGGGCAAGCAGCTCTTTAACCGACGAACAGGGATGTTCGCAGATAGCGGGAATTGCATTGCCGGCCGCCCTGCTGACTACCGCACCGTATGCCTCGGCTTCCAGATTGTATATATCAATGCCGACCACCACCGGCCGGTGCCGGTAAAGGCGATAAGCTTCGATGTGGGCTTTTGACAGAAGCTCAACATCTCGTGAAACCTCCCAGGGGCTCTTTCCGATGACTCTCGCTGCGTGTTCATAGACCGAAGGACAGAATTGCACGTGCTTTGACTCCTTTGCTAATTGGCTTATTCTTTGCCTCTGCGCTCGATTTCGCGAATAACTGCCGAATTATCCAGCTCGCCGTCGCCCGCCTCGATAGCTTTTTCCAGAATTTCCAGATGTCTTTGTGAGAGCGGCAGCTCCTGCCCTGAATTCTCGGCGTATTTGAGGATAATGGAAACATCCTTGTGATGCTGCCGGAGCCTTGCCTGTGGCGTAAAATCACCTTCCAGCATCTTTTCGCCCTTGACGTCCATGGCAGCAGAATACGCCGGCGTAACCTTGAGCAGTTCGAGAAAGGCCCGCGGCTCAAGACCGATTTTGGCAGCGAAGACAAGTCCCTCCGCCAGGGCCAGTCGGTTTAGCCCGAGAATCAAATTGCCGGCCAGCTTGGCCCTGGAGCCGTTCCCAGAAGCGCCTAAGTAAAATACCTTCGCGCCAAGCGCTTTGAAAATATCCATACACTTTTCGTAAGCGGCTTTTTCGCCCCCCACCATGAAGACTACTTCTTTTTCTCTGACTTGCCGGCTGGAACCGGAAAAAGGAGCATCCAGCAAATAAACATCATACCCGATTAGACGTTTTGCCAGTGCGGCCGTTTTATCAGGCTCGCCGGTGGTCGTATCGATGATATATGCCGGAACTTTCTTCGCTTCGAGAATCCCGCCGGGACCTTCGACAACCTGCAGGACCGCATCGGTGTCGGGAAGCGAGAGGATAATACGGCCGGCCTGTTCGGCGACTTGTGCGGGACTATTGACGGCAACTGCACCCAACTGCTCAAGCTGCTCGCATTTTGCCCGGTCGATATCGAAGCCGACTACGTTGAATCGGTTGGCCTTCAGACGCTCTGCCATTGCCGAACCGACAAGGCCAAGACCTACAAGTCCGATATTGCCAGGCACGCTACTGTCCTTTCGTTCTATTTAAGTATCGCCAGCATTACAACCACACAGGCAAGGCAAATTACCAGCGTCACAAGGAAACCCACCCAGGATTGTCGCGACGGCTTGACGATGAAAAGCCCGCCGGCTGTGATCCAGCGGCTGGATTGCGGTACGGCCTCTTCCAGCGATAATTCGAGTTTGTCCTCCTGACCGATAGGGACATAAATCCTTGTGAAGAACTTCTCAATCTTCTCGCGCTTCGGCGGCTTTGTTAGGAGGCTGCCTATCACGCCTGCGAGAACGCCGACGACTATCGGCACGCCGATAGTAATATCCCGGCTGCAATCAAGGACGTACCGGCTTAATAAAAACGTCGCCGAGGCCAGAATCGTGCTGCAAAACATCCCCGTCGAGTTCATGCGACGCCAGAGAAGGCCCATTGCCGTCGAAATTCCAACCAGGCTCAGGATATTGAAATAGTCGAGTATGGCTTTGACCAGATTGAACCGCATCAGAATCGCCGCTCCAAGTGCCAAAAACGCGATCACTATCCCTATGATTCGCGTCACGTGCACAAGCCGTTTCTCGTCGGCGTTGGGATTGATATACTCGCGATAAATATTCTGTGAGAATAGCCCTGCGACCGTCACCTGGACCGCGTCGCCCGAGGACATTGCCGCGGCCATTACACACGCGAGCATAACGCCCTGAAGCACCGGCGAAAGAAGTGCGCGAATCGAATCGCCGAATGCCGCGTCCCGTTGGATTTCGGAGCCCGTATTGAGCAGGTAAGCCAGCCAGCACAATCCAAGCACGCACCAGCCTATGGTACAGATGCGCTTTAGGATGTTGCCGTAGGTGAAACCGACCCGCCCCTCCCATTCGGTCTTGCCGGCGGCACAGACACTCATCAAATGCGGAAACGCCAGCGCCGTCAGCGGCGCATTGATACACAACAAAAGCACGGTCAGCAAGCTGAAACCCTTCCGATCGAACAGACTCATATAGTCGATATCCTGCGCTCCCAGCGTAGCCCGCATTCCAGCCAGGCCGCCGACCTCGCTAAGGTTAAGCGCCGCCGGGATAGCGATGAATGACAGGGCGATAATCATGAAACCCTGAATCATATCGGTGCGTATCGCCGCGATGATGCCGCCCCAGTAGCTGTAGATAATAAAAACCGCCGTGCTGACGAATAAGATACCAAAGAACCAGAACTCGCTTTCGGCAGTCGTCGCTTTTCCCATCATACCCTGGACGGTACGGGTTGTAGCGAGCAGAACGCCCGCTAAGAAAACGATCATCCCCGCCGCGGCAACGATGATATATAAAACACTGGCCGCCCTGCCGAAACGCTGCCGGAAGAAATCTGCCATCGTAAGGCACCGCATCCGCCGGACTACCGGCGCGATAATCCAGTAGAAAGGTGTCCCGAATAGCCACATCCACGAGACCCAGATGCTGGATGCCCCGCTAACTACGGCCTGGCTCATCACACCCGCAACGTTGCCGGGATGCGTGCCGGCGCCGAAGGCGTGCATTACCATCATCAGCGAGCCGAACTGCCTGTTGCCTAAAAGATAGCCTTCCTGGTTGTGAATGCCCCGCTTGCTCCACCAGCCCATAAGGAGCATACCGGCAAAGTATAATGAAAGGACAATCCAAATCGCGTAGTGCAGCCCGAGAAATTCCATTTCAAGCCCCTGAGAAGTACGACCGTTAGCTGTAGGGTGGGGCTCTGCCCCACCATTTGGATCGGTGGGCCAAGGCCCACCCTACGAAACTTCTTTGTGTCTTTTTTTGTCGAACGACATATTTTATTTAAAAAGTCAAAAGGTTTTGATTGGAACTTCCGCTCCTGTTTTTTCAGCCGAGACGTATGCACTGTATATCGTCGAGATACAGTCGGCTGCAAGGTTGCTGGTCGTCTCTAATGCGTCACCGTACGCGATGGTTCGATAGAAGGCCTCAATTTCCTGCGGATAACCCGTGAACCAGTCCTCATCCGGCGAGGGATTCGACCAGCCCTGTTTTGTGCCGGTCTTCTCCACGACGTAAATATCTTTGAAATAAGCATCGACCGGGTTATATGTCTGCATCGCCGTATTCGGATTGATGTTGCAGATGGTCCGGTGATTGTTGGCCGAGACCTGGAGCCAGTTGTGGATACCGCCGACGATAATGTCGGAGGCGAAGATGTCCGCAATCGTACCGTCTTCGAATACCACGTGCATCAGAGAAAAGTCATCGATATCGTGGTAGTCGCATCGGATATGGCCTTTGTCCTCGAAGCCGGGCAGGCGGGTAATAGCGTGCGTGCGAGCCGAGACGGCCTTGGGCAGAATCGGTTTGCCGTTTCTTGCGTTGCCTTCGACGCGTTTGAGGTAAAGTGCCGCCGTAAGCGGGTGGCAGCCCTTGCCGATCATCACGCCGCCGCCGGAGAATTTCCAGTAGGCATACGTATTCGCGTGCGAGCCGGAGTGGGCCTCTTCGCCGTAGATCCAGAGGATCTGGGCGCCGGTTTTTTCTATAACCTCGCGCTCCTTCTGAATTGAAGGAGCGTAGATCCAGTTTTCGGCGTAGAGAATCCTGCCCTTGCTCTTCGATTCGGCTTCGAGCATCCGTTCGATGCTCGACAGAGAATGATCCAGGGCATCGGTCTTGGGGAAGGTATCGCCGTTGAAATCTTCCGAGCCGTCGCCGAAGTAGCCCGTGAGCGGTTTTTCCACGATAGCGAACTTGTCCCGCTCAAGCGCCGCGATTGCAATCGGCTCATGAGCGACCGGCGGCGTGCAGACGTGAATGACATCCACCTTATCGAGCAGCTTTTCCAGGCTCTTGTAAGCACGAATTCCGCGCTTTTCGGCATAAGCGTCAGCCTGGTCGGTGTCGACGGCGAATACTCCCTCGACCTCAACGTTTGTGCCGTGCACTTTTTTCAGACATTCGAAATGGAACGTCGCGGCAAAACCCGCACCGATAATTCCCGTACGAATGGTTTTCTTTTCCATCTACACTTTCCTTTCCGTAAAGGTTTAGTCGTATCATGCTCGTAGTCCTTTTGACTAATCAAAAGGACTACGAGCCTGTATTTGAAAGCTCCTTCTGTTGCTGTTGGTGCTGACGGATGTCACTTAGCGATAAAGCCCCCCGCGAACCGATTCGGCTGCCGAATATCTCTATCCCTCGCAGGTGTCCCCGGAACTGCCGGTCCTTGCCAGCCTGATGGATGCTCTGGTTATAATTGCCTATTGTAAGTGTGCCGCTGCCTTTACCCGTCGGTCCACGGGAATAGCTCGTTGTCTTGTCAAGCGCCGCAGGGCTGTCCGCATCGCCGAAGTACCAGTGGATATTATCCTTTTGTTTACTCCCGTCATAAGTGACGGCGAAGAACGTCCATTTGCCGACTCGGAGCCTGTCCGGCGAGCTGTCATTACGAATTCCGTCGGGCCATTCATTGACGGCAAGCCGAAGCCGGCCGTCCTTCAGATGGACAAGGTCAAATCCCGAACGATCGTATTTTAAGTTGAACGTAATGCGATTGCCTCCGCTGCCGATATTCAGACTCGTCGGATTCGCCCAGCCGAGTATCGTGAACGACCGTAATCCCTCCATAGCTTCAATAGGGCTGTCCCCTACCGAAAGCCATTTCCAAGGCTCACCGTCGCCGAAGTCGTATGAGCCATCGTTACTGCGTTTGATTTTTCCGTGCAACTCAATTCCGGAACTCTCGCCATGTTCGAATCCCACCCTTACGATTGGCGTCCCGGCGGTCCTGTCGACCGCAATACCAATCGGCATACACGAAGAAAGTCCATCCTGTGCCGTGACGGTCAGTATGGCTGCATAAAGACCCGGCTCTTTGTAAATATGAACGGGATTTCTTTCGGACGAGGAGTTGCCGTCCCCGAACTGCCATTTGCAGTTCAGTTCACTTGACGTCGAAAATTGAACCTTCAGAGGAGCAATTCCCTCGATTGGTCCGGCGGAAGCTTTAACTTCCGGCCGCATTTTTTCGCCCGGCTCATAGGCCGACAAGCGGAGAAGATAGTTGGGCTTTGGCGGTGTAAAGAGGAACTTGCCGGGCGATGCGCTGCCGAGAGAAGTAATCGTCATATCCCACGTGTCGATCCCATCGACCTTGTATGCCCCATGGCCGGGCAAATCCAGAATTACAGGCTCTGACCTGGTCGAGTAGACGAAATAAAGCTCCCCTCCTTTTGAAAGCGTGTAATTACCACCGGGAAGCTCGCCAGGAACCATCTCGTCGAACGGCGTCTGCTCCATAATTTCTTTCAGCAGCGCGATTCTTGCCGGGCTCTGCCCATGCAGTACGCCGCCTTTCGACCACCAGAGAATATCTTCCGGATGTTTGTAGGTTTCTCCGTGCCCGACGTAGCAGCCGGCAATGGTTCCAAGCCAGAATCTGTTAACCATCTCCTTCGCGGTAATATTTCCCCAGCCCTGCGGGATATTGCCTTCATATTTGCACTCATCGTATATGATCGGTTTTTGGTATTGGTCGCGCCATTGCCGTGCCCTGGCAAGATCGGAACTCTGTATACTGGCATGTGTCACCCAGGGCTTGGTGTGGTCGTAAAAAACCCGGCAATTGTGAATTCCGCGCATACGACTGTAGGGATCGTACTTCCGGACGATTTGAAAGAAACGGTCCCAGTCCGCCATGGTCTTGGACTTCATTAAATCATACTCGTTAGCGAACGACCACCACACATTGCGATACGCAGCCAGCCTTGCCACGACATAACGCAGATACCTATCGTCGGTTTCGGCGTCCATATCCTTATAGCCCCAGCGGTCGTAGGGGTGAAAAAGAATAAGGTCGGCCTCGATTCCCATCTCGCGCAGATCACCAACACGCATCTCGAAATGCCGGAAAAATTCGGGATTGAAACGGCTGTAATCCCAGTCCTTGAGCGGCTTGCCCTCGAACGGATAGAACTCAGGTTCATTCTTATTGTATGTGTAGCTCTTGGGAAAGACACACATTCGCATCTTGTTGAACGGTACATCTTTGAGTGTCGAGAGCGTCTGCTGCTCCATCTCGTTTCCCTGATGAGCCCAGGCATAGCAGGTTGTGCCGACCTGAAAATAAGCCGTACCGTCGGCATACGCGAGGTGCCATTTCTTGTGCACGCGGACAGGCCCATGATTGGACGGCGATGGTTCTACGCAGGTAAATGTACCTTCTTTGCCGTCCAGCTCGCTGCGGTTGCTCCTGGTGATATACGACCACTCACCCTTCGCATCGGGCATAAAGCGAATGCGATAGATGCCCTTGCCGTCGTAGAATCCTTCCGGGTGAAAAACTCGCTGGTTCTGTCTGAATTCGCCGCTCAGTTGCACATCCACAAAGGGATTACCTTCGGCTGGCCCCCGGAGTGCCAGTTCAAAAATTCCCCAGCGCTCGACGGTCTTCGAATTAGCTTCGGCCTCAGTTATCGCGGGAACCGCAAAAATTACTATAAGGGCCAAGGCCATAATCATAATGCATATATGATTCAACGGTCTTGGCCACATTACAGGTCCTTCTTACATAGGTCGAGGTTAGCTGAGCAAATCTAAGGGCGAGATGATATCGCCGTGTTTAACGCCGGCTGCTTTGAGACGATCGCGAACCTTGGCAAATGTGTCGTAAAGAATCTGCGGCGTATCGGAAACTTTCTCTCTGTAAACCTTCTCGACCCGGTCGAACTTGGCGAGATTCTCCGGGATGCGAATTGTAAACTGTCGCTCATAATCGCCCTTTGTGTAATCCTCGTCGAGATGATCTTTAAAGAGTTGCTGAAGATCCTCGTAAATCGGGATCATACCCGTCGGCGTTTCGATTGCCTCAACCTCACCGTTGACGCGAAGCTCAGCCCACAGGATCCAAACGAGCTTATCAGCCATTCCGTTAAGGTATTTGCCTTCTTTATCCTTGAGGAAGTAATTGACCGAGAAGATAAGGGGCGGATTCTCGACACCATCGGCGAAATCCAGGTTGTTCTGGATATATTTGCCGAGTGGGATCGAGAGGAAGTCGAGATTGGACATCAGGTTGAAGGTTCTTACGCCCTCTTGGCCGAGCGTAGCGGCGGTTGTTTCCGATTCGAGGCACGCACCTTTGATGAGAATACCCTCGGCCCAGCTAAACGCCTGCTCGACGGGTACCCATGTATCGCTATCGCGTCCGCCGTAGACAATACCGCCGACCTGAACGCCATTGGGATCGTCGAGCATGGGATCGCGATTTTCAAGGTCCGGGATATTCAGGCAATAACGGGCGTTTTTGTGCGAAGCGGTAATTTCGTTGCCTTTAGAGTCCTTTTTGCCTGTTTGCCATTTGCCCGAGTGGTTGGTTCCCTCTGCAGGCAGGTCGCTGCCCATTCCGAGCCAGTGCGGCTTATTAGCATCGTTAACAAGGATATTGGAGAAAATAACCTCGTAAGGACTCGTGAGGGCCTTGTAGATAATCGGGTCGTCCTGCGAATTGACATCCCGAATGATGCCGAAAATGCCCTTTTCAACATTAACAGCACGAATTTCGGCGCCCTTTTTGCGGAAATAGGCGATATCGTCACCGACGATGGTCTGGCCGGGCAGCATCGAGGTTGAAGTTTTTCCACAGGCCGACGGGAACGCGCCGGTGAAATACGTAACCCGACCGCCAGGCCCGTGGGCTCCGAGGACAAACATGTGCTCGGCGAGCCAGCCTTCCCTTGAGGCCTTTTGGATCGCCAATCGTAAGGCCAGTTTCTTCAAACCGATGGTATTACCACCGTACTGGGTATTGACGCTGTAAACCAGGTCATCTTCGAGATCCATATAGACGCGGCGCTTGTCGATATTCTTGCTCACGGCGTTTTCGAGCTCGCCTTCGGAATGGATGAATCTGAAGAAATCGGGCGATGAACCGATTTTTTTGAACTGCTCATAGCCGGCCCGATAGAGAATCGATTCGCTGTGAGCCACGTAGGGCGAATCGGTGATTTGAACGCAGGGAATCGAGAAATCCGAGTCGAGCGGGCCCAGGCAGTAAAAACAGACCAGCATATCCCGGCCGACCATCGAGTCTTTCAGGAAAGATCGCACTTCTTCGACACCAGCCTGCTTTTCAATGGAATTGAGACTGGCGCCCAGGTCCGAGCCGGCCGGCAGCAAATACTTTGTCTGGGCCTTATCGCGGGCCTGGTCGTTATAGCCGTCGAAATGGCACGTATGGCCGGCGACGTTCAGTGGAATTTCTTCACCATTCTTAAGCGCCAGCTCGCGAAGATACGTTCTATCTTCATCCGAATCTGTCAATACGGAAACCGAAGCAGCACCAGTCAGTTCAATTGCGTCGGCGATAAACTCGTGCATCTTCGGATTAGCCAGGGCCATGAGCCTGTTGTAATTTTCCGTTGTCAGCTTTTCTTTCAATAATTCGTTTACATTACTCATTATCTATCAATTACCTCCAAGTTAATAAAGTCCAAAAAAACCGGGTCATCTTAATTGCAATGTCGCCCAGAGTCAATTTCTTTTTGCTTAATGTAATTTTTAATTTTTATCCGTTTCTTTCTTTATATTGCCCATTTTCCCGTCGTCGCGAGTACGCAGACCGTCTTATAGTCTTCATAAATCAGGAATCGTTAGGAAGTACTACGTAAATTAAAGCGAGCGGTTCGGCTGTCGGCTATACCGGCCTGTTCTTACTGGATATCGTGGAGTTTTAGCCCATCCAGAACCCTTTGCGATGGGTTATACCCAGCACTTTGCGGCAATTGGAGCAGAAATAAATATACCGCTTACCCAGAACGGCCTTTAGCTCACGCATCCATACGCTGCGCAATTCAGTCGAACAATGCGGGCATATCGGTTCGGCGTTTTCTTTGACTTCCAGAGTTATCATCGAGGATGATTATTACATGAAACAGGGTGGATGTAAACAGGAAAATTCTCCGATGACGGGACGATTCAGGGAGCAGTATCCCTTTTTCGCGTTGACAGCAGTATCAAGTTTCTTATTGCCTCGTTGTTTCTTGCCGCGAGCCATCGCTTCTCGAAGTCCTTCTCCTGGGCGACCTGGGCGATCGCCATAAGGGCCCTGAGATGATAATTTCTCTCGTCCCTGCTGCCGGCCAGGACGAACATGATTCTGACCGGATCGGGGGCGTGCGGGAAGTTGATGCCGTCACGGGCGCGGATTAGCAAGACGTCGAATTTATGCTCTCCCTCGACCACGATGTGCGGGATGGCAAAGCCCGGCTGGACGACTGTGCCGCCTTCCGCCTCTCGATGGAGGAATTTCTCAAAAAGGACATATTCATCGGTCTCTAATTTCTCGGCCATGATGGTCGAGAGTTTGCGGAAGATCTCTTCAGCGTTTATTTCGCCCTGGATATCCAGAACTTGACAATCCCGGATTAGCTGGTCGAACCTGTCTTCGATGACATCATCCCGTTCGAGCAGAATATCGCGAAGCTCGTTTTCGAGAGTCACCGATTTGAGTTCTCTGTCGGTAACGCGCTCGACCACGTGCATAACAGCCGAGGCCCTCGTGACCCGTTTGTGGACATATAGCCAATACCAGGCTGCGCTCAAACCGATAAAACCGGCCGTGATCAATAATGGCACCCGCCCCATATCGACGATTAAAGCACCGTATACTATTATTGCGGCGATATGAATATAGGGATACAGCGGCGATTTGAACTTCGGCCGGTAGCTCTGTATCCTGCTCTCGCGCATGATTATCACGCTGGCATTGACAAGAATGAAAAGGATTATCATTAATGTCGAGGCCGTTTTTACCAGCAATTCAATTTCGAGAAAGACAATTGCGGCGATCATAAATGCGCCGGTAAGAAGGATGCTTGTGTGCGGTGTCTTGAACTTCTCGCTGACCCGGGCCAGCAGCGGCGGTAATAGCCGGTCCCGGCTCATCGCCATCGGATACCGGGAGGCCGCCAGGATTCCGCCGTTGGCCGTAGTGACAAAAGCTGCCACGGCGGCCAGCCCGAGAATAGCGAAGCCTGTCGATCCCATGAACTTGCTGGCCGCAAGGGATATCGGCATCAGGCTGCCCGTCAGTTCCGGGCCCTCTAAAAGGCCTACAGTCACGGCTATTACGGCGATATAAAACAAGGCCACGACAGCCCAGGCCAAAAGTATTCCCAACGGCAGATTTTTACCGGGATTCTTCACTTCTTCGGCTATACTGGCGACCTTCGTCAGTCCGCCGAAACTCACAAAAACCAGTCCGGCTGTCGCAAAAACATCGAACCAGCCCTTGTCAAGAAATCCTTTGAACCGGACGGCTTCGGCCTTGCCCATGCCGAAAATCACAAAAAATCCAAGCAGCACAAGCAATATTCCAACCAGCCAAACCTGAAACCGGCTCGTGTGTTTGACGCTGACAATATTCATTGTGGTAAAAACGAGACAACACACAACGGCGGCGGTTTTCAGGTGCCACTGGCTGAGCTGAGTGCCAAAGACCTCGTGCATTATGATCTCGATCAGCACAGCCATACCGACAACGGCAAACGCGCTCTTCAGTGCGACTGCAAACCAGTTAGCCAATCCGCCAAACAGTCCCCATATAGGCCCGAGGCTTCGTTCGACGTAGAAATACGCACCACCGGCCCGCGGCATCGCTGCGGCTAATTCGGCCTGACTAAGAGCACTGGGAAGAATTACAAGCGATGCAATAAGATAAGATAATATCATGGCCGGCCCTGCCTTTGCATAGGCAATGGCGGGCAGAACAAATAAGCCGGAGCTAATCATCGCCCCGGCCGCCACGGCGAAAACTTCAAGGCAGCCAAGTTGTTTTTTTAGCTGAGCCAAATTATAACTTCCCAAATAAACCGGTACTTATACAACTCTCGATTCTCCCCTGTATTCGTACACAGCTTGATATATCACGGCTTCTGATTTGAGTTGATACAATAATCCAAATCCGCCCCGGCGTCAAAACAAAACAACGAAAAGAAAAACGCCGCTTCCCATAGCATGAGCGCACAAAAAAGGCCGGGCAAACAGACCCGGCATTTTCTCATAATTCGTGACTCGACCAGTGATTCACGTATCACCGTACGGCGTATATTCTTAGTTTTCCAAAAATCAGGGTTCGGGCAGTGGGATGTGCTCCAGTACGAACGGAATCCTGTTATGGTTCGGACTGGTTGCTATCAGGTAGTCAATTTTCTCAATCTGCTGGCCTATGTTACAACCTCCTGACCCTCCTATGGAGCCCGGCAGAGAACGGAACAATTTAACCGGTGGTTTCGGCTGGCTGCTTCTACCAATGAATTGACGTTCCACGACGATTCCGTCCGGCAGACCATTATCGATGTATATGTGATATGCATCAGCTCCGGTCCGTCCGCGCTGCCTGATGTCATAGCGGGCCTCTGTGCCCGTGTGCCAGGCTTTATGTACCTGAATCTCCACGTCCGAAGTCAGCCTCACCCATTTGTTGTCAGGTTTGAACGGCACCTCAACATGCTTTGAAGTCTCGGCGGTTAAAGCATGGAAATATCCTTTAATGCATCCGATTTCTCCAGGATCGTGTCGAAGCAATCCGGGATCGAGTTGTATTGACATGCGAACGGGTTGTAATACCGAGGCGCGCTTCGGCAGATGACGTGCCCGAAGCGGCAGTCCCAGGGCTAACCGTGCCTTGCCCTCCCAATAGATCAGGCTTGATGGTAAAGTTGGAATAAGACTCGGTTGATATTGCAGGGTATGATAGTACATGCGATTTGAGCGAGGTTGTGCCCTGCTGATATCGGCATCCCGGCCCTTGCCGTCTGTTATCTTTTCAATAACGGGTATGTCACACGTGCCAACAATCAGCTTGGGATCGAGTATCCTGGCCTCGCAGCGAACTGATAACTTTTCCGATACTCTTGAATCCCCACTTTTTCCGGAAACCGCCGGATTATAAAGAATCTTGTTGTAGATGATGGAACTCCAATTGACCTCGAAGCAATCGGCGACCTCCTTATCAAACTGTGGTTTTACCTGCTCCGGCATCCTTTGAGCTGCTCTTCTGGCGCCTCGTCGTGTTATATTTTGCATCTGCCGCCTGGTAAGCGCTGGTTCCGGCTGATTCGAACCACGCATCTGCGAAACTGCCGGCTCAGCAAGGTCAGATAGAGGGATTCGTTTAATTTCAAATGGTATCGTCTGATGAGCCGGATTGACCGCTATAGTATAGCGGATTTTCTCGGCCTTGCCGATTCCGGAGCCTTTTTCTCCAATTCCAGTACCGCCGCCTGAGCCCTCTCCGCCGACACCCACCGCACCTGTTTGTATGATGGTTTGCCGGCACACTACGAGCCGGCCGGGCAGGTAATCCCCGATTTGTACACTATCCAGACGCAGCACTATCTCCGGGCGCTGTTCGATGTGGAATTGGTACATCGATGCTTCATTCCGTGCCTCGCGAACCCTGATTTCCACATCCGGTGTTAGACTCACCCACTTATCGCTCGGTTTGAACGGCAGTTCCACATACTCAAGCGACTCGGCGACAAGTGCGTAGAAATGGCCTTTGAGCGATATTTCGCCGTTAATCTGTTCGAGCAGCCCGGCGTCAAGTCCCACTCGCAAATTGTGGCGTTCCGGTCCGCTGGACGGACCTACTACCGGCATAAAGCGCCGATTGGGTCCATACATGAATCTTGATCGCGATGACGAAAGAGCGGTTTCGATATTACCACCCCGGCTATCTGTAATCTGGCCGATTACAGCATCGGGGCACGTACTCAGGATTAGTCCGGAGTCGGGCATTTCGACCTCAATTGAAACTGACAGACCTTCCGCCTTGGGCTGACCCTGCTTATTTGAAGTAAGCGCTGGATTGTATAGCGTCTTTTTATATTCAATCGAACGCCAGCGAACATTTAGATTCTCGACAACCTTTTTGTTGAATTGTGAAATTTCAGCAACCTGAGTAGGTGCTCGCACAGAAAAGACCATTATCGAGAGGCATACGACCGAAACAAAGATTACTTTTCGCTTTGCCATAATAATCTCCCTTTATTAAGCAATCGATGCGAAGAAATGGTAACATCTTTTCCCGAATTGCTCAAGAAAAAATTTGCCCCCGTTGTGTTCAATTACACTCATTTTTTGTCGGAATATCAGTCAAGTAATCCCATAAGCACCAGCCTTGCCTGCTGGCGGAAATCCAGCACCTCTCGAAGCTGCTGCTGGGCTGCGACCCATTGCCTTCTTGCCTTTTCCCTTTCCTGGCGCAGCGCATCGAGTTTCTGGCTGACTTGCTCCGGCGTGGCTTGCGGGTCATACAGCAGCCTTTGAATCTCTTCGCAGAGTATTTCGCCGTCAGATACCGGGCCGTCGAAATCCTGCCGGCCGGTGGAGTTGGGAACCATTGCTCCCTGTCCACTTGCCCCGGCCTGGAACTGGAAGCCCCCGGTGAAACCACTGCTGAAACCCTGTCCGCCTCCCGGGCCCGTGCCGAAGCTGGAGAAGTTGCTCTGGAAAGGAGGCCCGGTGCCGATGAACGCCTGCTCTCTGTAATGCTTGACCTTCTTCAATCTCGGCTCGATGACTTTCCACTGCTCGTCGTTTACGCCGAGGGCCTGCCGCATCGCGATGGCTTCTTGCTCTTCCATCGCCTTGCGCTGCTCTTCGGCGAGCTGCTGGAAATACTGCATCTTTTCTTCCGGGCTCATTTTCTGCATCCGCTCGAAGTCGGGCTGGCCCGGCATTCTCCGCGGTCTGGTGCCGCACGACGGCACAGAGCCGGAGCGGCCTGAGAATCCGCTCGATCTGGTGCCTTGTGACAATAACTGCCGGGCAAATACTCCAAGTAAAAGACATACAGCCAAACCGAGAATTATTTTTCGCGTTGACATAGTAAGCTCCTTTCCTGATACAATCAGTACGTGAAGATTTGCACCTTCTGCCGGAATTGCTCGAGATCTTGTTCACCCCTGGCGAAAGCGTCTATATCGGACTTTTTCGCGCGGATCGTAAGTACGGTGGCCGAGGATACGTCCATTCCGCCGAAGCCTCCCATGCCGCCTCCCATGCTGCCGCCCATGCCACCCATCATACCACCACCCATGCCTCGGGCCATGCTACTGCTTCCGGAACTGCTGGAACCACTGGAAACACCGTAGCCGCCGCCCATCATGCCGCCATAGCCACCCATGCCGCCCATCATGAATCCGCCGCCAAAGCCGCCGGATTGCCGGCCTCCGATGACCGTGAGAATGATCCACTCATCGGGCTGGACGCCTCGAATATTTGCCGCGTGTTTCAATGTTGTGATCAGGTCCCGTTTCAGCTCTTCGACCATCTGGCTGTTGTATTCTTCTGCCGAGCCGAGCCCTCCTGATATCCGGGAATCTTCGGACGAAAACATCTGTTGTCTTGCCCGCTGCCAGGTTGAATCAACAGACTCGGTGGTTTGTTCGGCCTGCTGTTCTTGTGGTTTCGGCGATGGCGAGAACGTAAAGTTTACCTCCATCGAGAATAGCACGCCGTAGCCTTGTAGATAGATCGCTTCGGTCGTGCGATTGTCCCTGCCGAAGAAATCGCCGAAATCAGTGAAAACTCCCTGAACTCGGCGTGTCTCCTTGAACCGCTCGTCAAGGATGTGTGACATGACCTGCATATCTTCCATTATTTCCACAAGGTCTTCCGCTTTGACCTCGGCGGCGGGAACAACGAGGACCTGCCGGTCGGCAAAGGGTGCGATTGCAGGCCGGTAACCTGACGAGCGTCCTGTTCGCTGGGAACTGCGCCCGTCAAGGCCCGTTCGTCCGTACCGCCATTGCGTCTGAGGTAGCTGTTCAGCGGCATAGTTTTGATTATTTAGATCGGCCGTGACTTTGTTGTAGTTTCTACTTGGTGGTTCGAGTCTATAACCTTCTTTTCGAGGCATAACCGTGCCGGTCCAGCCGTAGTCAACAGTAGTGCTGTATAAACCATTTTCATCAGTCACAGTATTACCCGGCAGGCCAAGCATCTCTACGCCGGGTATTCCGACCTGACCGGAAATTGTATAGGTAATGATCTTAACTGCGTAGTTTTCATCGGTCCGATCGGAATTAACATTGTGATAGACCTTGATGGCTGGTACGAACGAGTAACCTTCTTTTGTGGGTGTTACCGTACCGCTCCAGCCATAGTCAACAGTAACGTTGTAGTAACCATTATTATCTGTCACAGAATCCCCCGGCAGCCCCTCCATCGTCACGCCTCCTATCCCTACTCTACCGGAGATGGTAAACGTTCTTTTTTGTGCTTCGGGGCTTGTTTGAGCCGGGGCGAGACTTACTGTCGCCAGACTGAAAACGACAAGCACAATAATTGTTCGATTTAAATATCTCATTTTCTAATCCTTTCATCTAAAGGTTCAATTCTCAGATACATCCGGCGCCAAGCCTGTTCGCTCAGTGCCCAATAGTTCATCCGTCCGGGCGGCAAGTGTCACCAGGCCATTGCCAAAACGGGATTCGATATAGTCAAAGGCGGACGCCATTCGCTGGCGGTCCTGGATTCGCGCAGCTTCGATTAACTGGATGAGTTCATTCAGGCGCTGATCGGTGCGAGTACCCGATGCCGCCAGGGTCTGGGCGGCGAATTCCGTCAGGTCGCGGCGGACCTGCCGGGCAAGCTCATCTTTAATCCGGGCATTGCTCGCAGCGAGCGTCGACTGCCAGCGGTCGTCCATCTGACTGAGCAACTCCTGTCGAATCGCCGGGACAAGCGATGATTTCAGCGAGCTTTCCAGAGCGGCCTGAAGCTCCTGCACGTTTAGAGGCTTCGGTGCTGAAACTCTCCCGGCGATATATCCGGCGCCGATCATGAGCACCGCCGCCGCGGCGAGTTTCGTCAGCCTGCCGATAAACGATGGTGGGGCAAGCCCCACCCTACACCCTTCGTCGGCTATCAGAGCATCGCGGGCCCTCTTTATCGCACGATCGATCGCTTCCTTGGACGGCTCGACCTGCGAGAGACGTTTGAGGCTGTCGTGAATTTGGTTTTCATCTATTTGCGACATTATGTATCTCCTTTTTGGAAGATTTATGTTCGTTGGATCCGAGCACATCCCGAAGGTTACGTATGGCCCTGGAGCACAAGGCCCGGACCTGGTGGGATGTCTTGCCCAGTTTTTCCGCGATATTATCGTAAGATTCCTGCTGAAGGTAACGCATGACAAGCACTTCGCGGGATGACTTCTTTAATTTGCCGATTGCATCCAGTGTCTCCTGCATTTCTTCCGAGTGGATTAGTTTGCCCAGAGGCGAATCCTCCGTTGACACCGGCTCGCTGAACTGTTCCACTGCCGGGACGGTTCGCTTTTGGCTTCGCCGCCAGTCGAAGGCCAGATTTATCGCCGACCTGCGGGCGTAGGCGTTTAGGTTGGCGACGTTGCCGGCGCCTCTTGAATTATTAAGTTTTATGAATAATTCCTGCATAAGTTCCTCGGCGACATCTTCGCGCAGTGTCAGCCTGGTCAAAAGCGCGTACAAATCCGCTCCCGATTTACCTAACAACTCCAAAAGCTCTTTTTGCCGGCTTCTCAAATAACCTCCTGAGGTTCATGTTTTCTTACTTCACTATTATAGACGAAAAAGACTTCTCCGGCGCAACTTCTTATTCGGAAGAAATTTTCACATTCGGTGCCGGCACCGCGCAAAAAAAAGCCGGCCCCCGCCTTTCGTCGGCAGGGATCGGCTTTTATTCGGTCGTAATGCAACAGACTATTTCGGAACCTTGAATTCGTATTGATGGATTTCATCCTTGTCCAGGTCTTTGCCCCGGCAGCGAAGAACGAAGCCGTCTTTCGTTTTTTCATATTCGAAATCTTTGCCGCTGAATAAATCCATCGGTAAACCGACGGGAAGACTATCGGGCAGTCGGCCGGCTTTGGCCCTCATAATGTATAGATTTAATGCTGTCTTAATCGCATTAAAATGCGTTCTGGCTTTAATGTCCACACATATGACCTTGTCGGTAGCCGGGGCAAAATGGGCCGCAATGATTGCGTTAGGATTCTTTTTGCTCTCAATGCCCGGCTTTTCTCGCAACTTAACCAGTTGCTTATAAGATTGGGGGTAAGGAAGATCGACCGCTGTGAGAGAATCTGAAAGATACTCCATAAAATACTCTTTGCTGGCCTTGAAGAATGCATCATCGCCATCGCGGATAATCTGTCTTTGTTTCTCCGAAACATCTTCACCCAGCATTTCAAAGATATTGTCGATTTTGTCCCGGCGTATATCTTGCGCACATATCCTGATATCACGGTTCACCGCAGCCTTTACTGAAGGAAGTTTCTGTGAAACATCATCAATCTGGCTCTTGAGCCAGATAAGCATATCGGGCTTATCCGATATTTGTGGAATTATATCCGTTATGCACTGATTTGCATATGAATTCAACGAGATGCCTACAAGATGCGATATCAACAGGCCGCCATCAGCGAGGTGAGCGCCGGCTTTATGTATGCTCAAACACAAATCCAGTGCTTGTTTATAATCTGCAGAGTCTGCTGATATTTTTGCCTGGGCCAGCACAATTCTGGCCATGTTTCTTATAGGCGCATATGGAGGCATTAACAGTGTGATGCCCTCGGAATAGTCTATACCCCAGTCGCAGTTCGGCGACTCGCCGGCATCAACAAATTGCTTTATCCAATTTTTGTTACTCTGTACATATGCTTTTATTTCCTCATCGATACTGATATTGCCTTTAATAAGTTCCAACAGCTTCTTTTCCATCGTGCTATTCGTAGTGTAGTTCAGCGATGCTCGATAATAGAGAACCGCTGCATTGTCCGGCGGATACGCAAAGACCAATGAAGTCGATACCAGTACCATCAATATAGTGCATATCGCCTGTGTGATTTTGTTACTGCCAACTGTTTTCATAGTTTTGTCCTTTCCAATTTATGTGCCGTTAAACTCTGCGAGTATATGCTTGACTGATAAGCTTTCTGGCCGCGGCCCAATCAGCTTAAAAGCCTCATTATATTGTTCTTCTACAGCTTCCATTCCACCTTTGCGATAAGCTATTGTTAGTGACATCGTTGTCATCATTTCGACCGGGGATTTTGCGGCACTGACCGTTTGTGGCTGTTGCTGCTCGCCTGGATTCCGGTAAACCATCAGCAGACCGACCGCCACGATTATCACAGCCGCTGCAGCGAGCCTCGCCGCCCTGCTTCGGAGGATTGTCCCGGCTGCGCTCGGCTTGTTGGCCCGGATGGTCTCGTCCATCGCTTCAAACGAGTCAGTCAAAGTCCGCTCGTCCATTGCGCCGCCGGTTGTTACATGCGGCTTTTCGCTTTTTACAAATTCTTCGATATTTTTCTCAGGTTTCATTTTGTCACCATACTGTTTATGATCGAGCGGAGTTTATCCAGGCCGTAACGATACCGGCTCTGGGCCGTGTTGATCGAAATACCAAGGGCCTCGGCAATCTCCTTAAAGCGCATTTCCTGATGCAAATGCAGCACAATCACCTCACGCTGCTCGTAGGCAACACGTCCGAGCAATTGCGTTAACCGCCCCGATTGCTCGCTGTCAATCACATGCTCAATCGGATCGCCCGAATCGGAACCCATCCCTTCGGCGGCATCCAGCCCGACATCCCGGCGAGACCTCAAACGGTTTCTGTCACGGGCACAGTTCGCCACGCACGTTGACAGATAACCTTTCAGCGTTCCGCTGAGATGAAAGCTCCCCGTCGTTCCGGCGAATGAGACAAAGACGTCGTGCACAACGTCCTCGGCGAGGCTTCTGTCTCTAAGCAGTGTAATTGCCAGCCCGAGCAGGTCATCTTTGTACTTTTCATAGAGCATCTGGAAAGCATCTTTGCTGCCGCGATTAAATTTCCAAACAAGTATCTTCTCGTCGATCATCAAATTTGCTCGTCCAATCAAAGAAACGGCCATTTCTTACTGGTACAACGAATCACACTCCCATTTTAGTCTAATATTCGCCCATTTCGCAAAAAAAGTATATAAAGTCAGTTCCGCCACATCTGGCAAACATCATTTACAACGCGTTCCAACGATCTGGTGTAATTCGAGAATATCCCGCGACCAACTTGATAACGGCTAAACAAGAGTTGTGTCAAGAAAATAATGGGTGGCTGCCCCTTGTATAATTCATTTTATCGCGAATACGAGTTCACTTGATACGATTGCTTCCCGAGCATCCCTGACGGTAAGAAACCATATTGTCGCTTCATCCGGGGGCGCGGGTGAGACAATGAACTTGCCCTCAACGCGTGCGGGCATGCTTTCCCAGTCCAGCTTATTGATTGGCGTCGTTCCTGTTGTATAGTGGATGTTCGCAGATACAGGAGATATCTTGCTCTTAATCTTTGCACGGACTTGCCCGTCGGTCAACTGCGGCTTCATGACTGTCGCCAGTGGGATCCCGCCCTTTAAGTACTGGTCAACAAAAAGCCCGATTTCTTTTGGCGCCCAACCTTGCTGATGACCATGAGGCATATTAACAGTGATGCGTAAATTACGTTTGCCTTTCACGAGTCCATAGGTTTTCGAATAACTATCGAGCGGATAGGCGAAATCATTTGTGCCATTGATAAAGAACACAGGCATCGCCGCCGATCCAACATACATCGAAGGATCCCACAGATCGACCCAATTGTCCTTCTGTTGCGGCGTCATTTTCGCAAATTGGCCTAGCCACACGCTATTCTCATCCAAAAATCCGCAGCCGTATACAGGCACCGCCGCCTTAAAGCGATTATCAAGTCCCGCTATAATACATGTCAGGTATCCGCCCCAACTGATTCCGGTAACTGCCGTGCGACTGGCATCCACTTCTTTGAAACTGCGTATCAGAGAATGCGCCAGAATAACATTTGCGACAGCATGATATGTCCATTGATTTTGAGAAGGTTGATCGATAGCGTCAAACTTCTCTTTGTCACTTTGGCCGGGGCCGCCATCGGCAAGTCGCTTGCTGTCCGGGCCGCAACCAGCAAGATCCATGGCAATAGCCGCATATCCACGCCTGGCCCACAGTTCAGCCCACTCCTTGAAAGCGGTTCCTCCTCCCCCATGAACCAGCACGACTGCGGGAAAAGTCTTTTCTCCTGCACTCTTTGCCTCTAAGGTGGCGGGGCTCGCATAGTAGGCAAATACACGTGTTGGCTGATTCTTATAGGGTTCTCCATCATAGTAAAGCGACCATACGGAGCTCTTCTGGTCAGACCATTGATACCCTGGTCGTTGGCTCAAAGCAATCAAATCCCAGGGTGTCGTGGATGGAAGAGATTTCGCGGAATGAATGGTGCTGCTGTCTTGCTGGAACACCGTGCAGCCAGGATTGGTCAATAAGAAAACCAAAGCACACATGGCACATGTCACTTGTAGTCTTCGCAGAGTCATGTAATCGCTCCTTTATAAGTCTGTAACATTTTAATACAGATTTTCTCGCGGCAAGCAATAATTGCGAACCTTGGTATTAATTATAGCCTCTTCTATCGCTCGTGACAACATGGCAAAATCCCCGCCTGACCGACCGTGCCGGTGTTCAAAGGTATAGCCCTGACACCACGTTTGAATATCGACAACCTGTGGAAGCACTTTCAAATCGTAGGCCGTGAGGAATATTTCAAGGTTCAGTGACAGTTCCTTCGGTTCTCAATCCGGAAAGACGCCGCGCATCTCGCCGAGGACATTGGCTCATCCTTCCGGTGACCAGAAGTCATATCTGCATGTTGTATCCGGACTAAGCTTTTATCTTATTACGCCACTTAAACTTTATCCGGGACAACATAAGGAAAGCGGTAAATCCGTGTCAGCATTGTATCAGCTTCAGGATCATTGGCAAATTTTTCGTAATCACCCATAAACTTCAACATACGGCCAAGACGATAAGAGATATTGGCCAGATGAGGAAGTGTAGTTGAATAAAAGCCTTCATTGATATCGCAGTGAAGGTCCCTGTCCTTACCAGAGCGTACTGCATCAATAAAATTGCTCCAATGATTACCATCTCTGCCTCTTGTGCCTTCTTTCGAGCCGGCAAAAGGTTTTCTTTCCCGTCCGCGGAATGCTTTCCAGGTAGAGCCGCTGATTTCGAGCCATCCTTCCGTGCCGTAGAAAAGATTTCCGACTTCCTGGCCTTCGCTTCCTTCGTGATTGGTGTATCGGCCCCTGCATTCAAACTCAAGCATTTTCCCATCGCCGTATTTAAATGCGGCGGTTAGCGTATTCGGAGTTTCCTGCGTAGTCTTATCACGGCCGTATGTTTCCACTCCGCCGTACACCATAGTCCCTGGAGTGCGTGGGCCTTGTTCCTTATGTAAGCCGTAAATGCCGCCGGCAGAATATACTGAAACCGGGTGTTCGTTTTTATTCATTCCCCAACGTGCAATATCGAGTTGATGTGGTCCCGTGTTTCCAGTGTCCCCATTTCCGGTATCCCAATACCAGTGCCAACGATAATGACTCCGTTTTTCGTTATAAGGGCGATAAGGAGCGGGCCCTAACCAACGGTCATAATGGAATGTGGCGGGTGGAAGACTATCTTTGGCCATGCCATATGAATCGCGAGCTTTGAAGCAAAGGGCGCGGGCCATGTAAACTTCGCCGATACCGCCATCATGCAGAAACTTGATCGCTTCGGTCACATTTTCAGACGAACGGTTATTCATTCCCACCTGCACCCTTAAATTATACTTGCGGGCTGCCTCAACCATTTTCCGCCCTTCCCAAATATTATGAGAAACTGGTTTTTCAACATAAACATGTTTGCCCGCCTGACAAGCCCAGATGGTCGCCAGTGCGTGCCAATGATTCGGTGTAACGATTGACACGGCGTGGATATCCTTGTCATCTAATACTTTATGTATATCCCATTCTAACAATGGCTTGGCCCCGGTCTTTTGAGTTACGATTTTTGAAGCTGGTTCAAATAACAGTTCATCTGTGTCGCAGAGGGTTTTCACAACAACATTATGGCTGTCTTTCAATCCACAAAAGCTATTGATGTGCACAGTACCCTGGTTACGGATACCAATAACTGCCAAATTGATGCGTTCATTTGCACCAATAATTGAAGCATATGATTTAGCACTGAATCCAATGCCCCCAATGGCTATTCCGGCAGTCCCAACTACGCTTTTCTTAATAAAATCTCTTCTTTTTATCATTTTATTAGCCTCTCGGAATTAATTGTTAACTGTTAGGAAATTTGATTTCCACCAACAGGAGTGATTATACCGCCTGAGTGGATATTCATTCAAGTAGGAAATGAGCTGACTGTACTTGTCAAACGAAGATCGGACCACCGATGGATCGCCTGTTATGCACCAAATCAATTACCTTCTATTCACAAATTCGACCGCTCCAATGTTGGCGGCGAGATCGTCCGCTCAACCGATTCGAAATCCCGCCTGCCCCCTCATGGATTCGCCACGTCCACCTTCAGTGTGTCAACAACCGCGATCTCTTCAATTTTTGCATCCTTCCTGCCGGCCAGGTTGATGCCCTGCGCCCAAAGAACCGTCTCGAAGACGCGCGAATTAAAGGTCCCCGGTACGAATGGCGGTTCCTTAAGCTGCCTATTGTGCCCTCCATTGTGCTCTTGTTATTCTTAATCGTGGGTATTGCTTAGGGTCATGAGCAAATCTGTGAGGCTCTGTTCGGCCCCGCCTTTCGGGTACAATGTGGCTGGCAATTTCTTTGAGCATCGCATGGTAAATCAGCGGTAGTTGATGTGCTGGTCATATAGCCATCGCTGGTGCATAAGCAATAATTGTTCGCACTTTTGCGAATCGGTTTAATCGGTGGTTGAAGTGAGAATCTGCATATGGGCAGTATTGACAGCATAAGCAAGGCCGTTGCAGCAGAAACAAAACAGGGCAACAGACGGGCGAAAGCCTGAACCCTAGCCCCCCTGCCCCTTTGACAGGGGCCGGTCCGCATGCTGGCAATATCGCAAATCATCTGTTAGCTTCGGCTTCTATGGCTGTTTTGCGCAGTTCATCGACTTCCATTTCAATATCCCGCAACTGCTCCTGTGCGATTTGTACTTTTGAAAAATCTCCCGCCCTGGTATACAGCTTAACCATTTCGTTCAGGGCGACCTTTTCACACGCTATCCCAACCAGACGGGTAATAACCAGGCCGTCCCTGTTTGCACTTAATTCTCTACCCACTTCCAATCCGTATATCAGATTTGCTTCCGTGCTCAAATCGTCATTATTGGCCATGCTCTGACGCGCCTGGTCAATAATACCAAAGACATGAACGCGAATATCACGGAGGGTTTCGGTCGTCTCGGCCATGGCCTTTTCCTGGTCCTCCGGTGATAATTCGAAGAATTCACGCTCGGTGATAGTCTGCATATAGGGACGATTGAAAATATCGAGAGAGAGGTATTTTCTCTCCGGAGCCGGCATTTCAGCGGGGGCCAGCTCATCCTGCCAGAAGTCGGCTACAAATTCCTCCAGTATCTCTTTCTGCTCGGCCTGCGGCAGACTCTCGAACTGCTCTTTCGTGATTGGAAAATCATCAACCGCTGACGGAACCGCTGCCGTCTCTGCAACGTGCAATTCTACCGGCGCATTTTGCGAGATTTCGACTCTTGCCGGAGTCTGAGTTGGTGAACGCTCCGGAATCGGCGTGTCCAGATCCGATGAATTAACGAAAAGCAGAAAAAGCCCTGAAATCAGGACTGCACAACCAGCGAAAATTACCGCTATCTTTTTCATGTCGCTATTCCACTTATAATTCCGACTACTTTGGCAGCACCCCAAAACTTGCCTTCTCACCTATACAACGAATGACACGTTCGTTTTAGTCTAACATTCCGGCCATTTCCAAAAAAGCATAAAAAAAGCCGAGCCTTTAAGCCCGGCCTGTTTTCGCTGATATCTTGTTGAAGGTTACTCGCTGAGCTTGAACTCGTACTGATAGAGTTTGTTTTTGCCCAAAAGCGATGGTAGTTGGAAACAAAAATCGGAATTTTATAAATATTTTTTATTCCATTTACCACAAGCACTTACGTTTAAAACCGTCTACATTTTTATAGATTTTCGCATCACACGCGCAGGTTGCTCCAATTATGGGGGGCACTGCTTTTTAGCCTCCGGCCGAATGGAAAGAACCTTCAACAATATCCTATCGCTGGGTCAGGCGGTCGACCATGTTCACGAGGTCCTTGCGTGCTTCATTGAAGGCGTCCGAGTTGACCTTGTCCATGGCGTAAGGCAAGAGGTCTTCAATCAGTTCGATGCGGTACTTAATCATCGGCAGTTCATCTAAGGTAGGATTATCCGGGTCTGCGAACCCATCCTCGTTCAAATCTTCAATCAGGTCATGGCGTGCGTTCGCCGATACACTCGGATCGTTGATAATCTGGATCCAGACCTCGTCGGCATCGGGATCGAAGCCGATCATACCCAAAGCAACGCGTGCGCGTCGTTCCTTGACCTTCGGGTCGTCGAACTGCGGATCCTGGTCGAACGTCTCTGCCGCCTTCTCCGCTTGAGCTTCGGTATTACTCTTACCATCGGCATCCACCATCGATGTGGGCGGCGGGCTGACGGATTCGGACGCGAGCGGCTCCGGCTCGACAAAAACCTCTTCAATGGGTAACTGCTCCTGGATATCTTGAATTTCCGGCTCTTTCGGTGCCTGCCTGGTTCCCGGTATATCGCGCGGCTGAACTGCTTTTGGAGCCTGTGCCAGGTGCTTTTGCCCGGACGACCTAAAACGAAATTCCCTGATAAACATCCCGATTCCGACCGCGCCTAAAAGCACAAGCACTGCACAAGCCAGTGTCTTGGTTGATATTGGTTTTTGTACGGTATTAGAGCTATTTTTAACGCCCTTGCCGGAATCTCCGGATGGTGTTTGATTTGTCATTGTAACATCCCCTCAAAATTTCCAAACCGTTCCATTCGTTGCTTTGATCCCGCACTAAGCTGGAATCCATTAAAGCTGACTGTAGAATAAATACTCGGTTTCACGAGAATGTATATCATAACACATTGCAGTTCTGATTCGAGCAAATACTATCTGTTTTTTTAAGCGGGAATGGATCGAATATCGTAAATTTATGGTTATTTTGGCAGCGGCTTCACCGCGCCATGTAATCAAATGCATTTTCCCACGACTATACTTATATACCGTAACCAGGTATAATATTACTGATGCTGCAGCTTGAAAGTATTTAATATGACTGCTGACCAAAAATATCTCTATTCCGACAGCCTGATCCGCATAACAGAGGACGCCCTGCATATCGACGGATTCCTGCTGGGATCGAAATGCGTCCCCTTTTCCCGGATCAAAACCGTCAAAATATTCAAGCCCACAATATGGAACGGTAAATTCCGAATCGTAGGCACGGGCGATTTCCGAACCTGGTTCCCCTCGGACGGCTTACGCTCCTCCCGTGATATGATTTTTGTCGTGCTGATGCATGGAAAATGGATACGCTACGGCTTCACGGCCGAAGATTCCGCCGCGGTCAAACAAATATTCCAAAACATGAAATTGCCCCTCCAGGACCAAACAACCTGATGCCGCAAACCGCAAAAAACTTCGTTCCTTCGTGTTCTTCATGGTTAGAAGTGATGATTTAATTCGGGTCTGTCCATATTTATTCCCATTAATTGGTTGCTGTACCACCATTCGGAACAGCCGCCATTTTTTATTATCGTAAATCGGTTGACTGTCCCTTAGCTTACTTATAAACTCTTTATGGTTATTTACAATCATCTATTATTGATAACTTTAGATCTGAAAGACGCGGTGAAGAAAATGGTGAGAAATAATCTCTTTTGGCAGGTAATCTGTTGTTTTTGTGCCTTCACTTTTACTGTGGAGGCAGCAGAAGTTCCGCCGATCCCACAAGGTTATGCGAATGAACAGGCAGTCATGACCGCGATCCTTCTTGGCCAGATCAAGCTGATCGATGCGAAGAATATTTCCCTGCCCGATAACGTGCAGGAAATTCTCGACGTCGAATACGGAACCGGCGGCGAACGTAAACTCCAATTGGACATATACCTGCCAAAAGGCCGCACAAAAGCCGCTCCTGCCATCATTTTCATTCACGGCGGCGCCTGGAAGAGCGGCAAACGCAGTGACATGAAATTTTATTGCGTTAAATTCGCCGAAAAAGGATACGTCACCGCCACTGTAACATACCGCCTGATGAACGAGGCACCCTTTCCCGCCGCGGTACAAGATGTCAAATGCGCAGTCCGGTGGCTGCGTGCCAATGCCGCCAAATATCAAATAGATCCGGAACACATCGCAGTCTCGGGCAACTCCGCCGGAGGTCATCTGTCCATGATGATCGGTTACTCGGACGACCCGTCACTTGAGGGCACCGGCGGCAATAACAATATCAGCAGCCGTGTCAGTGCAGTGGTCAATTTCTACGGCCCGACCGACCTGACCACCGACTTCGCCAAAAAGCAGGAACTCGTCAGGGAATTCATAGGTGGAAAAACGTTCGACGAAGCACCTGATGCCTACAAGCTGGCTTCACCTCTTTTTCATCTGACCCGGGATGATCCTCCCACCCTTATCTTTCACGGAACCATCGACAGCACGGTCCCCGTTGCCCAGGCGGATAAGCTGGCGGATAAACTGAAAGAGCTCGGAATCGATTATGTCTACGAAAGATACGATGGCTGGCCTCATACTATGGATCTTGCCGAAGCCGTCAATCGACGTTGTGTGTATCAAATGGAACAATTCCTCGAAGAGCATATTCCAAAAAACAATGATTAAAAAGTCTCACAAGCCACCAGAGAGTAGAATTCAATAAGATTGCCGTCCGTCCCTATATAATCCCCATAAATATCATCAACGGTCGGATGGTTCTTTGTCTTCATGAAAGTGGCCAGAATCTGTTCTTGCTGACGGCTTACGAGCATCCCCTTTTCTTTCAAATGTTGCCTGAAAATAGTTTCCGCTGATTTCATATATCAGTCTTGGCTTATATTATCATACTCTTTTGTAACAAACCCGGCAAGTTCTCTTTACGACTGATAAACAGATGATTGAGATTCCTCAATGTTGTGCGTTGGTGCCGTGATCTGTTCAATCTTCTGATTACGATATTTTTTTATGATATCTTTTACTGAAAGTCCTTCATCCGTTTTATAAATATCAACGAAATTATCCCTGAGCATATGAAAGGAAATCTCGCCGATCCGAGAGGTGAATAATAAATCCAGTTTGTGCTTGATAACCGCTTTTATCACTTTTACGCCCACATGTTTTTTATCGCCGAGAAATTCGTTATAGTAGAAATCCTCTATTTCTATATTTTCATCGGCAATCTTTAATATGACAAAATATGGTGCACGGCCGAAATGGCCATGAACTTTAGAGTCCATTTCGTTTATATCCTGTACAGGGACGATGGCAGAAACAAAATTCTCTCTTGATGGTTCGACATGGATAAAGACCGATTCAATATGCTCGAAATTATTGGTGATATGATCCTCTACCTTGTCTGCTAATGCGTGTGCTTTGTATAAAGAAAGTGAAGGACTTGTCAAAATCTTGCATTCTACCATTTTAAATGGCCCTGCCTGGCGAATCATCACTTCGCCAACACCTTTAACGCCATAAATTTTGTTTATACCTTCCTCAATATCAGATTGCAGCTCAGCGTCAAGATTTGCGTCCAGCAAAACCAGCAAAGACATCCATATATTTTTCAGGCCCAATTTGAAAATGAGTAATGAGATTAAAATAATGATAGAGCCTTCTACGTAAGAAATTCGTAAATAGGCCAACAATATCCCCGCCAAAACAACTAAAGAAGTAAAGATGTCTAAAAAAGATTCGCTTGCATTAGCTATAAGGGATTGTGAATTGATCGATTTGCCAATGTCCTTTTCTTTTCTGGCCAGGACGAAAGCTACAATAATAGACAATATGCTTACGCTGACAGGTAAAATCGGGAATTTTTTAACGTCATCGATATCAAAAAGCCTGTGGTACCCATCTGTTAATATTTCTATCCCCGCCCACGTTATTAGGACACCTATGACAAGAGTAACCAGAGTCTCAACTTTGTATAAACCGTAGGGAAATCTCTCAGTCTTTTTCCTGGATGCCATCCAAAGACCAAATCCTGATGCAAAAATTGCTAAAAGGTCGGCGCCGCTGTGAAAAGCATCGGCCACTAAAACCTTAGAGTCAAACAGATAACCCACAGCAGCCTTTGCAACAGCTAAAAGAAGCGTTACGAAACTTGCAATAAATGCTATTCTTTGGCCCTGCTTCAGGTTTTTTGTTTTATCTGGTTTTTTCTGTATTGTTTTTGCAGTCATTTCTATTGCCCAGAAGAAAATTGACGTACCATAGCTGAGCCACATTTGGAACACTTTGTTTGAAAACACTGTAAACCTGGTTGATGGGGTACAGTTAAACCGCAATTGGGGCAGATGCAGTTACCTGGTGGCACATTAGACCTGAAACCCCCGACACCTCTGCCTCCACGAAAACGCCTGCTGCGTTTACCTCTACCCCGTCCTTGTCCAAAATTAAATGGCATTATTATCTCCTATCGTTTTTGGGGGCCAATGTTATACTACGGCTGATCAGGAAATACACTCTGCCCCGTTGTATATTTCCTCTATATTCATTACGATTGAAGCAACTCTTGGTAGTTTATCTGGCACCTATTTCTGAACTTCATCGAACATATTTCCTTCTGTTAGTCTTTCAGCAGTGCCTTTTATCTGGAAAGAGCCTTTTTCCTTATCGCGCACAGCAAAAGCGATCTTGCCGAAGCCGTCAATCGGCGTTGTGTGTATCAAATGGAACAATTCCTCGAAGAGCATATTACAAAAAACAATCGTTGACAAGTCTAACAAGCCACCAGCGAGTAGAATTCAATAAAATAGCGTCTGTCACGAATAATGGCGGTCCGATCAACAGCCCCGCTGTCCTTGGTTTTTTCCATTAGTCAATCGCAAATCATAAATCGTAAATTTATGGCTTAGCTATGAAAAAGGCTGTCAATCTTTTTTCCTAAAAATTGTACCGGACACCTTTAATTATCCCTGCAGGGACTTGTTAGGTGCCTTCAGAGATTAAATATTCTCGACGCATTACGATCTGCCTGATTCTAATCTAAGGGTGCCGACTTATTCGACGACCCTTGAATTGCATTGTTAGGTTTGCGATCAAGTGACTATCATATGCGGCGGAGTATAAGTCGACAACTTCTAGACCGGTTTTACGTTCTACGATAAACCATTTCCCCTGTATTTCTCGATTTTCCCATTCTTTGACAAATGAGATTGTGGCTTTCTGCTTTTCGCGCAATGCTGTATCGTCACTGCGCAATACCTTTGTATGGCGGAGCCTGGGGGGGACACGCCCACTTGGAATAAGATAGACAGAGTGTCCCCGGATCGGATGACGATATTCAACGAGTACATCTCCAAGAGTCTTCCAGCGATTAGTCTTTCGATAGGATACATTGATATAAAACGTGCAATCGGATAGTGGACCTCGATACTGTTCAGTATCCGTTGGATGGTATACACACGGGGAAGTTTCAATTGAAGCTAACAACCGAGAAAGACCATCCTCTTTGGAGTAGTCTATCCAATGCAAGTCTCGGATATTAACACTGAATGCTTCGATGTATGGAATCTCGCATTCGTCCAATTTAAGTGGAATGAGAAATATCGAGCCAGGGGGACGTTCTGAGTATGTATCGAGTGCTAGTCTATATTCCTTTTGGACATACCCTTTTTTAATCACTGAACGGCTTGAGAAACATGCTACAATTATATCGCTCTGTTGAATGACTTTTGGAATTTCTGTTCGCCAATGTTGACCGGCCAACAGGTCCTCTTCATCTAACCATGCTCGAAAACCACGCATATTGAGTTCTTTATGTAGTTTTCGAACTACTTGTTTGTCCTCTGACGCATGAGCTAAAAATATTCGCAGTGAAAATGGTCGTCCTGCAATGTTTGAATGATCAGTTGGGTCTAGTGCATCCAAAATATGTGATCCCCTATAAAAAAGAACGTTAGATTAGTATATCTGAAAGAGCATTTGGCACGGTTCTTTTAATAGCTAACGCTCGGGGTAAGAGGTTACCAAAAAGGCGATAGCTTTTTGGTAATCCTTCTTCACCCCGTTGTTAGGATTCTTTTATCCAAGCGTCAATTAGAGATAGGATTTAACGACGGCAACCTACCTACTGCAGCCTTAAAATATTCCAGCAGCCTACGCTCTTCTAGCTTTCGTTCTCCCACGTTTGATACGATCTCAAAGTCAAACATGTCTACTTGATCACCATATACGGCGACGTGTTCCTTCAGTCGTCTGGCGATATTATTACTTTCTCCTATCCTCATAATCTCGCCAGCATGTTTCAGACGATAAACCCCGGGCTCCTCCGGGTAATTTTCACAATTGGCGAAATCACGCTCATTCGACCATGAGTAACCAACTGTGATGAAATATTTATACTTCGGGTAGATTGCCTCATCATCATGGGCAACTTCCTCCAAGATAAACTGACGCTTTGCTTTATCAGTTTGTTTCCGAATATCGTCGAGCCAATCGTATTTTCTATATAGTTCCCCTACAGCGACGAATTTCCGTTTCGAACGATCAGTTTGACTATAAAAGCGTGGAAGACCTGGCGCATTTTTTTCTTGAAATGCAAAGTAAATACGTCTCAGTTCTTCGTCGATACCAACTCGGGCGTATTCCATCCCATCAAGATTATATTTCTCAACGAGTGAGACGGAGAAGCTCACTGTCGTCTTAGAGAATGTCACTACTTCAGATTGTGCTCGTGAATAGAAATCCTCAATCATAAATCTCTCCTAACGCACGGGCTCATGAGACGCGAGCTTGCTCGCGGTCTCTTGCAGCCCGATGTTAGCCAGCTTCTATTCGTATCGACCCTTTTTGGACTTGATCACCTTTATTACGTCATCGTGATCTTGTCCTTCAATGATGTCTTTTAAGTGAAGCTGCTTCGTCTTACTGTTAAATTGCACATGCAATCGCCAGCCCGATGTTTTGTCTATGTCCGCACGGTATATGGCCTTTTCATAACCCCTAACGCGGTGAAGCCGTGTTTTGGGATATTGTCGAGATTTGTGACAGGCGTTGTCTTCGAGTTCCGCGAGTGCACCTAATAACTTGAGCCGAAGCGATTCAGTCGGAAGGATCTTGTTGCCTTCATAGATGATCCCGTATTCATCAAGGAGGATCTTAATCTCAGCCATCATCTTGCCCCCCCGATTCCGCGAATGAGGCTAGGTCTTTCTGGTAGATGGATTGAGCCAAACCCCTAAATACCTTATCTATGTTTTTTTTGCGTACGACCCGCAACAACGTGACGATAATTCGATCGAACAATGGATCATCGTCGATTGTCGCAAGAACGCGGATATCTCGTGCCACTCGGATCGAGTAGAGACTGGATTGGAATTTTGAACGAAGGATGGGTACAACCGGTCGGGCAGCATGCTTAAAGAACCCGGTCCGATCATTCGGGAGTAAGGAACAGTACATGTTAATCTTACTGACAATTTTAAACCGTTCCTTTGACACGAAGGTGCCCAAATCCTTCTCAAATGCGTCGGTAGCTTCGAATGTTACATCCATACGCTAATTCTCTTTGATTGCAGTCTGTTCGACCCGTTACTGGCTAACAAGTTATTATATACTTTTACTGAGAACACCGGATAAGATATTCTCGAAATAAGCCCTTGACAACAAAAATGTAGTAAAATATGCTACTGCCTATCTCGATAACACCGGGATATGAATATTATCAGGAAAACTCGATAACACTCGATAATTCCGGGTACATCATACATAATTCCAGGCGTTCTCTGGAAAATCACCTATTAAAATTCAAGTAACACAGTCTAATTAAAATTCTCATCCCCAAAAGTCTTCATTCAACAAAATAAACAATTTAAACAGGTACGGCATGACAATAAGGCGATTCGAGGAAGTTTTGCGTTCTTTGGTGAATCACGCCTTTGGTAATATAATACCCGTAAATGAGAAAAAAACAATATTTTTATATTTTCCTACCACGAAGACACAGCCTGCCCTGAGCTTGTCGAATGGGAAGTTACACGAAGCCTTTGTCATTGACTATTTACAAAATACGACTTGAAATCTGCGTTTATCAGCGTTCACCCCGTGAGATAGGCAAAAACCGGTATCTAACGGGGTAAATCTGCGGTTAGAATTAGTCGTTAGTATATAGTCGTTGGTCGTTAGTCTAAATACCAAATACCATTAACCATTCACTGTTTCTTTATTTCTTCGTGAATCTTCGCGTCCTTCGTGGTGAATCTTGGCTTTTATCTATATGAATTTTTGTCTCTGCGTCCTCGGCGTTCTCCGCGGTAAAGATCACCGTGTATCGGAGACCTTGTTATTGACTATTTACGATTTACTATTGATTATTGTTTTCCTTCGTGTTTCTTCGTGCCCTTCGTGGTGAATCAAAAAACGCCGTGTAATGGAGATTTATCTGGAATTAGCCCGCCTTTATCCGTTTAGATTCGTATAATACTAAACTAAATGATTATTGATTATTGATTAATGATTATTGATAAATGATAGGTACAATCGCGCAGAACTCAGAACGCAATACGAATTTTAGCCCGCACCACTGGTGCCGGGTCAAAAAAAAGGCAGAATAATGAAAAAAACAGGTGAAAAAGAGAGGAAAACGACGAAAATCCGTGGTTAATTTGAAAAAACAAACCCAATTTGCGAATGGCCTTAATGGGTGTATATGTCTATATGTAAAGGGGTTATGATGATTTTAGAGGTTTCGTGCGGCGAAAAAACAAAGCCAATTCAAAGCCAAACAAACCCAATCCGTGTTAGCCCCCAGACCTGCGCTGGGGGGTTGAAGGCCTATTTGAAAAAACAAAGCCAATTTGCGGCGGCTCGAATTGCCGTAAAGTATTACATGAAAGGATATTATGGCAATATGTCGCCCTGGCGGGCACGAAAAAACAAAGCCAATCAAAGCCAATCTACTGCATTATTTGAATTGGTGCTTAATCGTGTTAACCTGTGGTTGAGCCATTCGAGGTTTCTTGCTGTAATGAGCGCAGAAAAAAGGCCGGCCCCAACGACGTTGGAGTACCGGCCCTTTAAAAAGGTTATAAATTATCCGGCATCATTTTCTGCCGGGTTCACTGCATTGAGTTTTAATCTATTGGACATCAGCTTCCACAGCAGTCATAGGACAACCGGTCGCTCCGGCCGTGCCGCAGCAGCCCTTCGGGCCATCTACCGCACAGCACGGCTTTGGACAGGGAAACGGACAAGGATTATCGCAGAGACCTTCAGCATTGCCGCCGGCACAGCACGGTTTAGGGCAGCCGGTAGTACAAGGCGTGCCGGAACCGTCTGTCGACGCCATCTGGGCGGCCATCATTTTTGGGCAAGATGCCGTCTGGGCCATCATTGGGTAGCCGGCCATACCGCCTTGACAGGCTTTTGCCGGCGCTTCGGTATCGGCTGGTTTACTGTTAGCATAACCACCAAGCAAAACCGTCCCCGCCATTATAGCTGCTACTACACTTATAACTACAATCAGATTCTTCGGATTCTTAAAACTCATTAACTGTTGCCTCCTAAAACGTTTACATCAATGTTTAACAATAGACTTTACAACCTGTTAGTAATATATATTATACCATTTACAAAGCAGCGGAGTTCACATAAAAAACGCTTAAAACAAGAATATTTACACTTATTTTCGTCAGATCGGCAGGAACTCTTTAATCAGCTTTATTTCATAGGATTTGATACTAACGAAAAGTTAGGAGCGATCAGAAGATATAGAATTGCAATGATAATGGTATTTTTGTTGTCACTTTAGAGGACTATCAGGCTTATAACCCAGAGGGCTATTGCGGCTGCGGTGCCAACTACGAGTGTTCCGAGCGTTTGCAGCTTATAGCCCTGCTTGACCGTCATGCCGGTAAGGCCCGTAACGACCCAGAAGTAACTGTCGTTTGCGTGGCTGACTACCATCGAGCCGGCCCCGATTGCGACGACTACAAGTGCTTTGGCTGTAGGGGCTTCGAGGCCGAGCGTCCCGAGAAGCGGCGCCATTATTCCCGCTGTCGTTATGATCGCTACGGTTGACGAGCCTTGTGCCGTCTTTAGGGCTGCGGCGACAATAAAGGGCAGCCAGATGCTTAGGCCGGCACTTTCACCGAGGTAAGCTTTGACTACATCGGAGATACCGGAGTTCTGCAGGACTTTGCCGAAAGCGCCGCCGCAGCCTGTTATGATAATAATTGTTGCCGCCGCAATTACAGCTTGGCCGACCCAACCTGATGCTGAAAGCATCTCTTTGCTCAGCTTCCGGGGCAGCAGAAAAGCAAAGAAAACGCCGATCAGCAGTGCTACGACAGGTTGTCCGATAAAATCGATAATAACAGCAATATTACCGTCGCCGAACGGTTGTGATTTCAAATCGACAATTGACCTGAGCACAATTAATATGATTGGCAGCAGGATTGGAATCACGGATTTGAAGGCTGAGGGTGCCTCGGTTGTGATATATTCTACATTTGATTCTTCTGAATCCATCTCGGGATCGATATATATCCTGGCGGCGATTTTTACCGAAAAAAGCCAGCCGGCAGCTAAGGCGATGATACTTACCAGGCCGCCCCAAAGGATAACCAGCCCAAGATCAGCACCAAGCAGCCCCGCCGCCGCCACCGGACCCGGTGTCGGCGGTACCATCGTGTGCGTACAGTAAAGGCCGAGGCTGAGCGCCACGGCACTTGCCGCCAGCGATATTTTAACCTTTTTAGAAAGCGCCTTTGCCAGCGGGGAAAGAATCACGAACGCCGAGTCACAGAATACGGGTATGCTCACAATATACCCTATTATTCCCATAGCCATTGGCACATTTCTCTTTCCCACGAGCTTCAGCGTGCTCTCAGCGAGTTTGTACGCACCGCCGGACTTTTCAAGAAATGTCCCGATTACCGCCCCTGCCAGTATTACTATACCGATATAGCCGATAGTGCCGCCGAATCCGGCATTTACTGATTGGACAACCTCTTCCAAAGACATCTTGCCGCAAAATATGCCGTAACCGAAAGCGGAGATAAGTAGTGCGAGAAACGGGTGGAGATTCAACCTGGTTGTCGCGACGATAATGAAAACGACAGAAAGCAGAAGCAGGATTAATAGCCACATCTGGTTTGCCCTTTCATCGGCACAGCCTTTTCTATTATTTGGATATAACTGTGACGGCCTGCAACGTGAAATCGCAGTACCTCAAAGGTATCTACTCTGCCTGTCACCATGTGTCAATCATTTTTTCGTGCTGTAAATACGTAATTATGTTGTTTCATAAGGAAGGATCATGTTATGAGAAAAATGATTATTTTGCCGTTAAGTACCATTTTTGTACAGAATAATCAAAGCAACATTAATATAAAAAGAATGATGTATATATAACATACTTATACTCAGCTCGTTTATCAAAGATCGTCAAAGCTATTGATATTGAAAAATTGACACTAACAGAAAAGGCTGGCACAGTCATCTTATGTTAGGGATTATCCAAAGTCCTTCAGGTAAGTTCGGGACGATCCCGTACAAAGTCTAAGAGCCTATCCGAATAACTTTTCGTTATCACCTGTCATGCTGAATCCTTAGACTTCGCATCAGACCGGTCCTTGAATGAAGCGAAGAAATGACAAACGTTAAAGGGTAATTTGGGTAGGCTCAAAATATTTCAATAGACCATCCCCCCCTGCTCGATGTATCGTTTATGGAAAAGCAATCCGCCAGGTGAGTCATTGCAGTAAATATTTTTGCTTTAGTAAGCGAGGAAATTCATAATACATGAAAAGCCTAATTACTGCTAAAAACGGCATATTTCGCTCCTATTCAAAACTTGATAATCTTTTATGTCCTTTAATTACCCCTGTGGCAGAGCCAGTCCCCCTACCATCTTTATGATATTTAGAACAGTCGATAAGGCTGTAAAAGGATATATTTGTTTGCCTGGAGGCGTGATTGTAATGTATTTTCGACCTGAATATATGATATCAGCTTTGCCTACACAGACCCGTTTTGCACCTTTTGCATTGATGTTTCACGTGAAACATTCATATCTTTAACGATTAAAATGTAACAATAGCAGGCAAACTCTATGGGTACTTTCTCATTTCCAGTTCAATAACATAATTATAAGATAGTCATAAATACATTTGAAATCATAGAATGTGCAGAATATTGTTCGAGTAAATAGTGGATTTTCCCTGTATTCGATTGTAAAGGTAAGCAAAGAATATCATACGATACTGCCGGCATTCTACCTGTCATCCGATCTCAAATCGTACGATAAATGGATGATCGAGTAATACACTTTAACGGATATTTATTCAAGATATCTGATACTGGAAAATCAGTTTTAATGCTCGACGTATCCTCCTTTAATTGTTTCACGTGAAACATTTTTTTAAATATTGATATTTTAGTCTGGTAAAGCTACAGGATTTAAAGTAAGTATTCCGAAATAATATTTGTGTTAGCACTTTGATATGAGTTAACAAAAGGGAAATGATGTAAGATCCCCATGCAAGAGTGTAAAGGAGTGTAAATATGGCCGATAGGAAAAGAGAAAAACCAAGGCATCTCGGCAGGGGGCTTCAATCCCTATTGGGTCCTATAACAATGAGCGATTCAGAAGTTGAACAAACATTACCCAGCTCTCCAGACGTCTTTAACTTCCCTATTGATAAGGAGTTGCGTGATTCCCTTCAAAAGATCGGCATCGACTCTATATCGCCTAATCCTTATCAGGCTCGTACAGTATGGAATGAGCATGAATTAGCAGAATTGACTGAGTCAATCAAGGCAAACGGCATAATTCAGCCGATTATCGTCCGGCCAATTGGTACCGGCTTTCAGCTTATCGCGGGGGAGCGCCGGCTGCGAGCTGCCGAACTGGCCAACCTGACAAGCATACCTGCCCTGGTTCGTCGTGCAAGCGATGAGCAATTGCAGGAGTGGGCCTTAGTTGAGAATATACATCGTGTAGATCTCAATCCTATCGAGCGGGCAAAGGCATACCATGAATACATAAGAACATTCTCATTAACACAGGCCGAAGCGGCAGAAAGGCTCGGCGAAGGCCGGTCGGTAGTTGCTAACTATATACGACTACTTGACTTACCTCCAGAAATCAAGCAAATGCTTGCTGATGGTCAGCTTAGCATGGGTCACGCCCGGGCAATCCTTGCACTGCCGACAGACGAACTTCGACGGAAATTGGCTAATCGAGCGATGGCAGGGCGGCTAAGCGTTCGAGAGGTCGAACGATTAGTTCGAAAATACCTTGCCGGTACAGGCCAGGTCAAGACAACGGTCCGCTCGAAACCACCTCATATACTTGACATTGAAAACAAGCTGTCCAGCCAGCTTGGCACAAAAGTTAACATAGAAACCCGGAAAAGCGGGCAGAGAGGCAAGGTCATAATCGAGTTTTACTCACTGGATGAGTTCGACGGAATCATGGAAAGGATAGGCTTAGCTTGCGGAGAGGAAATCTAAAAAAATATTGAAAAAAGTGGATGAAACAAATTTTGCGTGAGAAATTAAACAAAATGATGTATAATTAGATATATCTATAATTGTGGTTGCCCGATAAATACTCACTTAAAATAGCTGATGAGTTATATTTAAGGTTAAATATTTCTGGAGGACATACCGTGAAGCGTATAACAAGTTACATAACGATTTTATTACTGCTAACATCTTTGGAATTTAATACAACTTTTGCTCAGCAAAAACGGAGCAAATCTCTGAACCAGGCTGTCGTTGACGGTGACATCGACGAGGTCAAGTCTCAAATTTCAGCGGGTGCGGATGTCAATTCGAAAAATAGAATGGGCTGGACACTGCTCCAAACTGCAATTCGGAACAAACGTACGGAGATCGCACAACTACTTATTGATAAAGGAGCTGATGTTAATGCAAAGGACAATCGTGGGAAGACGCCTCTGCATTTCGCAGTGGAGTCCGGCCAGAAGACCATCGTGGAGACGCTAATTGCAAAGGGAGCCGATGTCAATGTTATGGACGGCAGGGCCGACAACGCTTTGTCGTTGGCGCAAAAGAACAACCAGAAGGAAATTGCTGACCTGTTGGTCAAGCACGGCGCTAAAGACCCGGATCCCAGTGAATTGCTCGGAGATAGACTATATTCTTCGCCGGCGGCAAGTCGAAATCCGAATTCCGCCAGAATGACACAACCAGGAAGCAGAGCTGGAAACGTTAATCAATCGTCTGTTGTGGTAGATTTACTTGTCGATCCGAACGAGATTAAAACCCGCGTTAAGACGTTCGATGGTCTGGAGAAGTCAGTGAAGGAGGTTTCCGATAAAAGCAAAAATGAGGAGCGTCAGTGGCTGCAAATGAGATATGATAACAGAAC
>Ga0265594_1000331_pt1 | contig 38954 bp, 54 predicted proteins | sample saktaG_11_FD_190147 | JGI IMG/M metagenome (GOLD analysis project Ga0265594, IMG submission 190147) | Saline water microbial communities from Sakinaw Lake, British Columbia, Canada - sak_2011_5_24_80m | ecosystem: Environmental > Aquatic > Non-marine Saline and Alkaline > Saline ... | reverse complement strand
TTGCCTCTGACGGAATTTGATGTAATATATTATTATTGTTATCATTATTCATAGGAACAAGTGTTAAGATTTATTAAGGTTTGACCTTTAGTATATTTTACCTTGTTCCTTATTGTTTAGTATACCCTCATTCAAAAGGTTGACAATTTCTGTCAGTATGATATAATGTAACTAGTATATTGACAAATTGTTTGGGTAAAAACTTTTTAACTTTTAACTTTAATGAAAAGGGGTAGCAAAATGAAACGCACAATCACAATATTGACAATCGTAGTGATAGCAATGACAATCACTGGAACCACTTCGGCTCAATCCCGAGGAGGATACGGTCGCAGTGGCTACAATGGTAGCTACAATCGTGGCTACGGTGGTGGATACGGTAATTCTGGGCTACAAATCTATGTAGACGGAGTAGCCGTCCAAACGGGTAGTTTTCTTGACACAATCGTGGCAAGTGGTAAAATCGATGATGCTCTTGATATCGCAAGAGCAAATCGCGAAAAGCCGAAGCCGACTATTACGGAGATGGAGCAGATCGTGCATAGAGCTCAGGCACGGCCGAAGCATAACATCACCATCGAAAACGCCGAACTGAGAAAAGAGAATCTCGAGCTACAAAGAGGGATTCTCGAGTTGCAGATTGAGATTCTCAAACTGCAAAGACAGCTCCTCGAACTGCAGAAGCAAATCACCACGCAACAACCCAAACAATAAAAGCAAAAAAAGCGTATTTTGCATGAGGGGCGGTTCGAATCAATCGAATCGCTCTTTTTATCTTGAAAATAAACTTAATATATTGTAGGATAAATAAATTATGCAAAAAGAAACAGAACAAGAAACAGAACAAGATTATTATCTTAGAATTGGAAAAGCATCTGATTTAAAAAACCCCAAAGAAAGATTTATCTATCGTTTGTTTGAAATAATTCCAGGAGCTACATCCTGGCTTATTTTGTTTTTAATCATTTTTCTCTCTTGGAAAGAACCATTTTGGATTTCAATATTTATTATGGTTTTTGTAATCTTTTGGTTTTTAAGAACCGTTTACTTCTCTTTACATTTATGGTCTGGCTATAAAAAGATGGATAAAAATGAAAAGACCGATTGGATGAAAAAACTTGATAACTTACCTGCCTGGAAAGATATTTATCATTTAATTGTTATTCCAATGTATGATGAATCTTTAGAGATTGTTAGAGATTGTTTCAATAGCTTAGAAAGGGCCAATTACCCAAAAAATAAAATGATCGTCGTTTTGGGATGTGAAGAAAAAACAAAAGATGCAGTTCAATCGACGGCCGAACAAATAGAAAAAGAATTTGGCCAAAAGTTTTTTAAATTTATGATTACTTGGCATCCAGACAACATGCCCGGGGAAATTGCCGGAAAAGGATCTAATGAAACATGGGCGACTAAAAAAGCTAAAGAAGCAATTATTGATCATCTTGATGCTCCTTATGAAAAAATAATATTTTCTCCTTTTGATGTTGATACCGTTGTTTTTCCTGAATACTTTGGCTGTTTAACCTACCAATATCTAACAGTTGAAAAGCCAACTAGAACAAGCTTTCAACCAATCCCGCTATATATCAACAATATATGGCAAGCCCCAGTTATTTCTAGAATCTTTTCCTTTTCATCAACATTTTGGCACACAATGAATCAAGAAAGACCAGAAAAGCTAATAACTTTTTCTTCTCACTCAATGAGCTTTGAAGCATTAGTGGATGTTGGTTTTAAACAAACAAATGTTGTTTCAGACGATTCAAGAATATTCTGGCAATGTCTTTTAAAATATGATGGGGACTATAGGGTTCAACCGCTATATTACCCTGTTTCCATGGATGCTAATGTTGCTAATAACTTTTTCAAGACATTATATAATATATATAAACAGCAGAGAAGATGGGCTTATGGAGTGGGTGATATCGCTTATTTTCTTTTTGGATTTATCAAGAATAAAAAAATCCCACTTAAAAAGAAGCTTTCTTTTATGGCAGAATCTTTTGAGGGTCATGTCTCTTGGGCGACCGCTAGTATTATGATTTTTCTTCTTGGATGGTTGCCATTAGTTTTGGGCGGACCAGAGTTTTCTCATACAATGCTTTCATATAATCTACCTAAAATAATCAGCCGAGTTATGACCTTCACCATGATTGGCTTGGTTAGTTCTATTTATTTAAGCTTTCTAATGCTTCCGCCAAGACCTCCAAAATATGGTATCTGGAAATTTCCTATTTCCGTTTTAGGTTGGTTGCTATTCCCTATAATGATGATTTTCTTTGGAGCTCTTCCGGCTTTAGATGCCCAAACCCGCTGGCTCCTCGGCAAATACATGGGCTTCTGGGTTACCGAAAAACACCGCAAATAAAAAATTAAAGTGACCGAGTCACTTTCGATATTAAGGTGACTCGGTCACTTTTATTTTTTACTCTAAGTGGATGCGTTCTCTAAATTGTTTTAACTTATCTAAAAAATAAGGATGTTTTTTTAGATAGGGATCATCTGTTAAAATTTGCTTAGCTAGCTCGCGTGTTTTTTCAACCAAAGAAATATCTTTTAGTGAGCTCATCATTAAGTCGGGAATTCCCCATTGCTTAGCTCCTTTGAAATCCCCTGGTCCTCTTATTTCTAAATCTTTCTCAGCTAAAGAGAATCCGTCTTCAGAAGTAATTAATGCTTTTAATCTTTGCCTTGTTTTTGGAGAAAAAGAATCTGTGAATAACAAACAATATGATTGATGCTCGCCTCTTCCAACCCTTCCCCTAAATTGATGAAGTGTGGCTAAACCAAATCTCTCAGCTCCTTCAATAATCATTACTGTCGCATTAGGAATATCTATTCCGACTTCAACCACGGATGTTGAAACTAAAATATCTATCTTTTTGTTTTTAAAAGCTAACATTATTCTTTCTTTTTCCTTGGGAGTCATTTTTCCATGAAGTATGTCTAATTTTAAATCAGGAAAGATATCCTTAGATAATCTTTCGTATTCATCCTTAACTGCTTTAACCTTAGCCCAATTTAATTTAGCCTCTGACATTTGTTCTTCTCCGCCAGCTGGCGGATCTGTTTTTTCCACTCTCGGACAAACAATAAAAACTTGTCGTTTGTTCTTAATCTCTTCTCTTGCGAACTGGTATGTTTCTTGCCTTTCTTTTGGTGGAATTATTTTAGTAATAACCTTTTTTCTTCCTTTGGGCAATTCGTCAATTATAGATAAATCTAAATCTCCATAGATAGTTAAAGCTAATGTTCTTGGAATAGGCGTCGCTGTCATAGATAATAGATGAGGAACCACTTCTTGATTTTGACAAAGTTTAGCTCTTTGTTTGACGCCAAAACGATGTTGTTCGTCTAGAATAACTAATCCTAATTTTCCGAATTTAACTTTGTCTTGAACCAAAGCATGAGTTCCAATTAAAATATCCATTTCTCCAGCCAATGTTTTTTCTAGAAGCTTTTTTCTTGAGATTTCAATGATTTGGTTTTTTAGCTTTTTGGAACGAAACTGATCTTGTTTCCCAGTTAACAATCCTATATTAACTTTAAAATCAGAAAAGAGACGAGCTACTTCTCCAAAATGTTGTTTAGCTAAAATTTCGGTTGGAGCCATAAAGGCAACCTGATATTTTTGCTTAATAGTGTTTAGGGAAGCCATGGCAGCGACAACTGTTTTTCCAGAACCAACATCTCCTTCTAATAATCTATTCATCGGTCTTGGCATTTCTAGATCTTTTAAAATTCTCCAGGAAGATTTCTTTTGAGCATCGGTTAATTTGAAAGATAGCGATTTAACAAAATCTTGAATTACATCCAATTTAATTGGCAGAGGAATTGACTTTTCTTGACTTAAACGATTTCTTTCTCTTAAAACAAAAAGTTCTATATAAAAAAGCTCTTCAAAGGAAAACCTTTGTTGAGCTTTTTGAGATAGCTTTAGAGTGGTTGGAAAGTGAATCTCCCAAAGAGCTTTGTTAATTGGCATTAAATCATACTCTTTAATCATTTCCTTGGGAAGAGTTTCATATATTTGTTCTTCTAAATGAACCAGCAATGGTTTTAAAATATATCTAATCCATCTTGATGATAATCCAACTGTTTCTGGATAAATCGGAATTAACCTGCCCGTATGAGTCAAGTCTCCCGAAATATCCCCTTTTTCGTGAATAGGATTTGATAAATAAGTTCCTTTTTTTGATATAACAACCTTCCCCGATAGGAAGACATTGTCACCAGCTCTTAAGCTTCTTGTTAAATAGGGCTGATTAAACCAAATAGCTTTTACCGCACCTGTCTTATCTTTTATAACCGCTTCTGTAATATACATCTTTTTTCTCCAACTTTTTGTAGTTTCAATAGCGAGTATTTGACCCTGAATTGTTGACACTTCATTGATCTTTAACTTCTCAATGGGAATCAAATTAGAAAAGTCCTCGTAGCGACGAGGAAAATGAAAAAATAAATCATTAATAATATTAATGCCTAATTTCTTCAACCGCTTCTTATAAACCGGTCCAATATTAGGAACATCTTCAATTGGAGTAGATAGGTTCATATATTTATCTTAATCAAAAACCCGCTTTTAATCAAACAAAAAACAAGGAACAAAAAAAGAAACCCTTACAGAATCCAAGGGGGACTCCAAGGGGGACGGTTCTCTTTTAGCTTCTATATTCTATCACAAAAAGAAAACCCTGCAAATGCGACATGCAGGGTTTTGAGAACTAAGTTCAAAAGATCAAAGGATCAAAACAAAGGTCAAAAAAATCAAGTTCTAAGAGTCAACTTGCAAGGCGACCACAGAGACATGCCTCGCATCCCAAACGCTGTCAAGCCAAGGCACACTCCAGTCCCACTCGCCACCAGCGCCGCGAGAAAGACAGAGCACGTAGCGGCTGCCATTCGGATCCAGAAAAACATCACCGAAGAAATCCATATAGGTTATGTTTTCCTCTCTATAGAGACGTTCCAAAATACTGTTTCCTTTCTCATCCTGATAATCCTGCCACAAACCCATAAAAACCGTGGCTCCGTAGCGAATGCGATCCTCTTCTTTAAGGCGAATAAGTTTGCATTCTCCATTAATTGAGGTTTCTTCTCCGCGGAGACAGGAAACAAGTTCAGTTTTGGCAAAATCCACTTCTGTGAGGACATGAGATCGTTCATCTCGTTCCTTTGAAACAAGTTTCCATCCCTTACCAATGAAGCTCACTGAGTCAAATGAAGCTGTAGCGATTTTAAGATCGCCAAATACTACCTTGGCACCATTTTTCAAAAAAGCAGTAAGCCTCCGACCAAATTCTTCTGGCGTCAAATCGATAACCTCGCCCTGAAGATGATCTCCGTCAAGCTTATCCCAATTTACTTGGGTTGCGACTCGAGCGGATACTTGCAGAGCTTGACCACGCGATACGGCTTTACTCATAATACACCTCTCTTTCTTGATATAAAAGTACTGTTTTGCGATTAAACACATTGTTTAATCTGTTCAAAGTATAGCAAATTATTTTATTTTTGTCAAATTTTTTTGTTGTCAAGCTTTATGATATTAAAGAAGCTATTCTAAAAACAAAAAGCCCATCATGTGGCTACGGTCAAATCTATGATGGAACCTTCTCAGGAAAACTAATAGAAGGAAAAGGGATAGTAGCCAAGCTCCTAGAGCAAAACAACATAAAAATAATCCCCGCAAACAAACTCTAATTTAAGAAGCCGAATTCATTAAACCCAAAATAAAAAAACAAGAAGCTAACTCCTTGCTTTTTGTTTTTATTTTTTGTATATTTGCTTCCCACAAAATTTACTGTGCCGAGGGCGGGACTCGAACCCGCAAGGAGAAATCTCCAAGGGATTTTAAGTCCCTCGTGTATACCATTCCACCACCTCGGCATATATTCATTTTGGAGGTCACGGCGAGACTTGCACTCGCGTATACTTCTTTTGCAGAGAAGCGCCTTAGCTACTTGGCTACGTGACCATTGCATATTATAACACAACTTCAATCTTTTTTCAATTGCTCAAGGATTTGTTCTACTTCGGCTGCTTGGATTGTTTTGTCTTCTCTGTAAAATACTATTTTGGGAATTGGTCTCATATTTAAACACTTATTTAATAATTGCTGAATATGATAAATTATTCTATTTAGTATCTTGAAAACTCTTTCCGATTGGTTGTCCGGAATAACAGAAATAAAAACTTTTGCTACGCTTAAATTAGAAACCGTCTCAACCCTAGTAATAGTAACTAAAATATTCCGAGGAAGATCTATTTCTTTTAGAAATATCTTGCCCAACTCTTCTTGTATTAAGTCGTTAACACGACGAACTCTTTCACTCATACCATTCTTTATTCTAAACCTGGTTTATAACTCTCTTTTGTATAGGCCTCAAGAATATCATCTTCTTGAACTTCAATATCTCCTTTATAGAGCATGCCGAATTCTGTTCCTTTCCCAACCTCGCCAACTTCTTTTTTCTCTTTTTGAAGTTTCATGATTTTACCTTCACCAACTTTTTCTTCATCTCTACAAACATCCAACAAGGCACCTCTTTTTATTTCTCCGTCCATAACCTTGCCTCCAACAATTTGACTACCTTTATCTGTTTTAAAAATTGCTAAAACTTTTAATTTACCCTGATCTTTTCTAACGATTTCGTGAGCAACCTTTTTTTCTAAGGCCTGAGTAACTGCTTCAACAAGCTGATAAATAACATCAAAAGATATTATTCTTACTCTTTCTTGTAAAGCTAATTTTTGAGCAATTGGATTAGCTTTGATTCTAAAACCAATAACCATTGCCTCAGCAGTTTTAGCCAACTTAACATCAGAATCATTTATTTCTCCAACTTCTGCTTTTAAAATATGGATAGTCGCTTTTTCTTGAGGAATAGATCCTAAGACCTGCTTTATAGCTTCTAAAGATCCCAAAACATCTGCTTTTAAAATTAACTTTAAGGTCTCTTCTTTATTCTTAAGGAGTCTGGTTTCTTGATTTTGCTCTGGTTCAAGAATTTGTTGTTTGGCTTCTTCGATACTGGAGAAAGCCCTAAATATTTCTCCGACCATAGGAACTTTTTCAAAGCCAATGACAATAACTGGTGTTGATGGTTCCGCTCGTTCAACAATATTACCCTGAAAATCTTCCATAGCTTTTACTCTAGCGACAGTAGAAAATGTTCCTAAAATATCTCCTATTTTTAATGTTCCGTTTTGAGTAACCATAGTAGCAGTAATACCCCTATTAGAATCCATGTGTGATTCTATAACAGCACCTTGAGCTGGTTCAGATAAATTTGCTTGAAAGTTTTCCATTTCAGAAATTAGTAAAATCATTTCTAGAAGATCTGTAATTCCTTCCTTTGTTTCAGCCGAAGTATTTATTGAAGGAATTTTGCCTCCCATTGATTCTACTATAACATCTTCGGATATTAGTTCTCTTTTAACTCTTTCTGGGTCAGCTGTTTGTTTGTCAACTTTGTTCAAAGCAACAATCATCGGCATTCCTGCTTCTTTAATATGCTTTATGGCTTCTTTCGTTTGTGGTTTTATACCTTCTTCAGCGGCAATAACTAAAACAGCTATATCCGCTACCTTGGCTCCTCTAGATCGCATAGCCGAAAAGGCCTCATGACCTGGAGTATCTATAAAAGTAATTTTCTTTTCATTGTGTTCTACTTCATAAGCTCCAATATGTTGAGTAATTCCTCCCGATTCTTTAGAAGTAATCTTTAAATCCTTGATTGCTTCTAAAATAGAAGATTTGCCATGATCCACATGACCGAGGATAACCACTATGGGCGATCTGGATATTAAGTTCTTATTTTTTTCTTTGCTCATTGGCTTTTTTTATAGCTTTATTTTCTTCTTCAGATAAGCTGTATTCTGATTTAGCATTATTTACAGGTTTTGCATATACCCTATTTCCGTCTCTCGAATACAAGCTGGTAATCACCATACCATTATTATCACCGTCAAGCAAGGCAATAGAAAAACTTTGATCGCTTCCAGTATTAGAAAAAGGATTATACCTAACAATGCCCACCTTCTTAATGCAGATTTTACTCTCTTCAGAAATCTTTTTAAATTCCTTTTTTATTTCCTCAAATTCTTTCAAAACTTGTTTCAAATCTTTTGTCCGCCAGCTGGCGGAGTTTTCTTTTTTATTAAATTTAAACATATTTATCATTTTAAACTAATTTTTATTAATATTCAACCTACTGACAAACTTTTTAATTTTAGCCCATATCATACTCCCGAATAATATCTCTCTTAACCTTCACCATATTCCCATGTTTTAACATTCCCAGATAAGAGCAAATAACTTCTTCTTTTGGATTTTCTTCTATTCTTTTTAGCATTCTTTTCTTTGTAGTATTTCTTAATATTCTATGGTCTGGGAAATTAATCCATCCCAAGAAGTCTTGTCCAGAATACAGGGTTTTGATTGATATCTTGTTGGGGTGTAATTCTAGTTTTAATTCGTTTTCTAGAAAATGCTTAACTCTGTAAGCTATTTCTTTTAAATATTCTTTGTTTTGAGATAAAACAACAAAGTCATCTGAATATCTAATATGGTATTTGGCTTTTAGTTTATGTTTAATAAATTGATCAAGCTTGTTAAGGTATATATTAGCAAATAATTGAGATGTTAAATTACCCAAGGGTAATCCTGTATTTGGTTTTAAATGAAAACTATTTATTATTTCTTTTAATAACCAAACTATCTTTTCGTCTTTAATATATTCTTGTAAAATATTTCTTAATGTCTTATGGTTGATACTGGCAAAGAACTTTCTAATATCGCATTTTAATATATAGCAGATTTCAGTATTATTGTTGCTTTCTTTGTAGGCGAAAGAACGAAATCTGTTAATTGCTTTATGGGTTCCTTTATTTATTCTGCAAGAAAATGAATCTGATATAAAGGTTCTGTCGAAGAATGGATATAGTATTCTGTGGACTGCATGATGAAGCAATCTATCTCTTACGCTAGCTTTATGAATATTTCTTGGTTTGGGATCTGAAATATTAAAAGCTTGATATGGATCGTGTTTGTATGTAAGATGAACGAGATCATTATGGAGTGAAAAAATATTACTTATCAAGTTGTGATTAAATTCTTGAACATCTTTCTTGTTTCTTTTTCCTTTAATAAATTCTTCCCAAGCTAATAATAAATTATCAACACTAACTATGTCTTCAAAACTATGACTCAATTGAATTTTTCTAATAAGGGTGGTACCCACCCCGACAGGTTGAGTATTATTCAGAAGTTGATTAATGCTTACAAAATGTGGCATGAATTTTTACCTCATTTCCCTAAAAATTCTCGCTATACTTTAGGATCTAAAATAGATTCTTTGTTTATTGAAACAATAAAATGTATTATGATTGCCAAATATCTTAATCCAAAAGATAAGATAGCTCATCTTAAAAAAGCTTCTTTAGGTCTTGATCTTTTAAAATTTTTCTTACAGCTTAGTTGGGAAATAAAGTCTTTAGATAATAAAAAGTATATTGCTCTTTCTGAAAAAATAGAAGAAATAGGTAAAATGATTGGAGGATGGATTGGAAAAACAAAGAAACTTTTAGAAAAAACTCCTGCTAAGAAATAACAGGAGAATGAAGATAGTTGCAGGGACGGACGAATCGACCATTGGAGTTGAAATCGTTCCTGAGCCAATTGAAGTTCAGATACCAACGATCGCCATTCCAGTACAGATAAGGCACATTGCGATCGCCATCAGCATCATGCCAGACGGAACCAATGTACAAAATATCATCTACGCCACCACTCTTTGAATACTCTCAGAGCTGTATCTAATTCGGAATCTAAATATTCCTTAATATTTTGCACCAAGTATCTTCTATTTTTGGAAATTATTGATGACTCTTCCAGAAGCCTTAACCGCTGAAATTCTGCACGATAATAATTTCAGAATTCGGTCGCCTGTAGCCGTAACCACAAGCTTTTATTAACCTAATATCCGCGTTCATGCTATCACGCTAAAACAAAAAAAGAAACCCTTACAGAATTACAAATCTGTAAGGGTTTAAGTTTCCAAGGGATCAGAAATCCAAACAGGGGTTAAGATTCCAAAAATCCAAGGACTACTTGCAGGGACGGACGAAACGACCATAGGAGCCGAAATCGCTCCTGAGCCAAGAGAAGCACAGATACCAACGATCGCCATCCCAGTCCAGAAAAGGCACATCGCGAGCGCCACCAGCATCACGCCAGACGGAACCGGCGAAAACCAAATAATGCTTTCTCCAGCTTTTTGGAATCCGATCTTGCTGTTTCAGAAGTTGCTCTGCATGAGCCAGACCCAATTCACAACAGCCTTGTTCTATTGCCATTCTCTCCAATTCTTTTCCTGAGATACTTTTACCATCCTCACAAAAAGAAATTAATTCAAGAAAGAAATCCCCTTTCTTAATAACAGAGTCTTTTTCGGACTTCCATCCTTTTTCTTTCCAGCTCATTCCGAAAGGAATATTTTGGAAGTCAACATAAGCTTCATTATTTCTTAACGCTTTTTGAAGTTTTTCACTTGTCATTGCTCCACTCTCAATCTGAGCAAAGAGCTCTTTGAGCTGAGCAGGTGTCGGAGATCCCCATCCCCAGCCAGCGACATGCAATTTTTTATCCATTGCACACCATCCTTTCTTAATATAAAAGTGCTGTTTTGTGATTAAACGCATTGTTTAATCTGTTCAAAGTATAGCAAATTATTCTATGTTTGTCAAATTTTTTAGAATTTTAGGAGGAGGATTTCTAGGGCGAGTTTGGGATTGGTGTTAGTTGTTGAGAGTAATCTTTGCGTTGATTGAATTTGTTTTAAGATTTCTTTCGTTTTGCTCGTATCATCAGAAATAAGCTGGACTCGGAAGTAACGAAGCCAAGTGTTTAATATTTCTTTAATATCAGCCGTAGAATCTTTGGCTGTTATCTTTTTAGCATATTGAAACTTATAGGCCAGGTCTGATTCTTTCAATTTAACTAGATCTGAAACAATTTCTTCTGAATCGTCAATTTTAAAATTTTTTGATGGAAAGAATCTAATCTTCTGAACTCGAGACAAAATAGTTGGAAGTAAAGTCGAAGGATATTCTGTTACTAAAATCAATAATGTTTTATCTGTTGGCTCTTCCAAAAACTTTAAGAAACAATTTTGAGCTTCGCGAGTCATTGAATGAGCCTGACTTATAACCGCTACCTTATGTTCGGCTGAATAGGGCTTGAAAGAAAGCTTCTGAATAAGCTCTCTTACCTGAGCAATAGATGGTGATTCAATTGAGATAAAATCTGCCCGATTATTTAAACCAACAAGATGTTCGGCAAATTTAACCGCCAGTTCTTTCTTGCCTAGCTTTTCCTGTCCGTAGAATAAAAGAGCGTGGGGTAGTTTCCTAAGCTCAGCTGCTTTTGTCAAAAATTGCCATTGTTTCTCATGCATACTATTTCTTTTTGGTCATTATACTTTTTTTATAAGCATCTAGGTTTTCTAGAACAATGCCCGTTCCCTTAGCAACACATAATAATGGATCTTCGGCTATAAAACAAGGAACGCCAGTTGATTGGGCAATAAGCTCATCTATATTTTTGACTAAAGCTCCGCCCCCAGAAACAATCATTCCTTTATCCATAATATCAGCTGATAATTCTGGCGGTGTTTCTCTTAAAACCATCTTAACAGTTTGAACAATGTCAGCTAAACGGTCAGAGATTGCTTCGCAAATCTCATTAGACTTAATTCTAATATTTTGAGGCAAACCAGAAATTAAATCCCTTCCTCTTATCTCTATTTCTCTTTCTTCTTTTTCGGGAATAGCTGTTCCTATCTTAATCTTTATTTCTTCCGCTGTTTGTTCACCAATAGCCAAGTTGTATTTCTTCTTAACATAATCAGCTATGGCCTGATCCATCTTATCTCCAGCAACTCTCAATGAATCACAGGTAACTATTCCGCCTAAAGAAATAACAGCTACTTCTGAAGTTCCTCCACCGATATCAACAATCATATGACCAGAACAAGAATTAATCGGGATACCGGCTCCAATGGCCGCCAAAAGAGGTTCTTTAGCAACATATACTCCTTTAGCTCCAGCCGCCATTCCCGCTTCAATAACTGCTCTTTTTTCTGTTGAAGTAATTCCAGCTGGAACACCAATCAACAACTCTGGTTTTAATATTCTAATTCTTAGACCAGCATTTTTAACAAAATATCTAATCATTGCTTCAGTAACTCTGTAATCAGCAATCACTCCATCTCTTAATGGTCTATATATTCTAATTGTATCTGGTGTCCGACCAGTCATCTCTTTGGCTTCCTTCCCAACAGCTAATATTTTATTCTCGGCTAAACTAACAGCGACAACCGATGGCTCACTCAAAACAACCCCTTTTTGAGGAGTAAAAACAATAGAATTACAAGTTCCTAGATCTATGCCTATCTTTCTATTAAACATATATTTCATCTTTTTATTCTTCTTTTCATATCGGCTCCTAATTTTTGAAGACGCTCCTCAATTCTTTCATAACCCCTATCAACTTGATAAATATTATTGATTGTTGTTGTTCCCTTAGCAATAAGTCCAGCAATAATCATGGCTGCTCCAGCTCTCAAGTCTGAGCTAAGAATCTCTGTTCCTTGAAGTTTGCTTGAGCCATAAACAATAGCTCTATGAGGATCACACTGTATAATATCAGCTCCCATTTTATTTAATTCATTTAGATACATCAATCTTCCTTCAAATAAAGGATCGTGAATCATTGTTGGTCCTCTAGTTTGAGTAGCTAAAACACCTAATTCTGGTTGAAGATCTGAATGTATCCCAGGATAAGGTAAGCTTTGAATTTTGTCAATTTTAAGATTTTTGGAAGGTAAAACTTCGATTGTTTTCGGATCTAAAACTTTAAACTTGGCTCCAAAATCATTCAACCTTTTTAAAAATAAGTCCAAATATTCTAACTCAGTATTTTTAATTGTAACATGACCTCCAGTAGCCAGAGTAGCAACAATGAATGTTCCTGCTTCTATGGGATCATTAACTATACTATGCTTGAATCCTTTTAATTTCTTTTTACCAATAATTTCTATTTTCCTGATGCCTGTATGCTTAATCTCAGCTCCCATTTTTTCAAGAACCCTGATTAAATCCTGAACCTGGTAATCCTCATCAGCTATCTTAATAATTGTCTTCTTAGAATTAACAGCTGAAAATAGTAGTATATTTTCAGTAGCTGTTACGCTAACTTCTTTCAAAACAATCTCGTGAGATTTTTCCAAAGCTCCATTTCTTTTAAAGCTATATAGCTTTCCTTCCTCAATCTTAACTCCAGCTTGTCTAAAAGCGTCTAAGTGAGTGTCTATTGGCCTTGAACCAATGACACACCCTCCTGGAGCAGGAGTCTCTACACTACTAAATCTCCCCAATAAACCACCCAATAACAAGATAGACCCTCTGAAACATTTAATCAAGTCTGAGGGTATTTTTGATGGTTTAACGCTAGAACAATTTATTTCAATCTTTCTTTTACTTACCCAAGAGATCTTAGCTCCCAATCCTTCTAGAATTTTAATCATCTTAAAAACATCCTCAATTAAAGGTAAATTGTCAACGACACAGGTCTCTTTAGTCAAAAGAGAAGCTGCTAATATAGGAAAGGCAGCGTTCTTCGCCCCCCTTATTTCAACTTCTCCTTTTAGAGGAATTCCTCCTTGTATAACAAATTTCTCTTCCATATACTCTATATTAACTCTTTATTAAACCAAAGTCAAAAGAAAATCAAGAAGTGTAATAAATGCCCAAAATGTTATCCAACGAGCGACCAACATCTCAGGATGTTTGGCGCTCGGTGAAAAACATTTCTCCGATGTGCAAACCTTAGGTTTGCACATTTACCTTTCGTCGTAGGGGTAATCCCTTGTGGTTACCCTCGTTTCTTGGATATTCGGGCGACCACAAGAGTCGCCCCTACACCGCATCCACGCTAGAAATTTGAATTAAAATATGATAGGATTAAAATATGACTCGAAGAAGTAGAAGTATAATATTTGGAATTCTTTTTGTTTCCTTTCTGGTTATCGCTCCCCTAACTGTTTTTTATTCATTAGGGTGGCGTTTTGATTGGGAAACTAAAAAAATTGTTCAAACCGGAATATTCTATTTTAAAACATGGCCCAGGGGTTCTCAAATATATATTGATGGCGAGTTAAAAAACAAAACTGATATCTTTTTCGGCTCAGCTCTTATTGATAATTTAATGCCCAAAATGTATAAAGTAATAATCCAGAAAGAGAACTATCATCCTTGGGAAAAAACATTAGAAATAAAAAAGAGAGAGGTAGCTGAAGCTTATAACATTGTTTTAGTTCCCAAAAATCCAAACTTCAATGTCTCGGCTGAAAATGTGGAAGAATTCTTTCTTTCTCCAGATAATAATAAAATAATTGTTAAAGAAGAAAATCCGCCAGCTGGCGGAAATAAATGGAGCTTAAAGCTCTACGAATTAGAAAACGATGTTAAAAGTCATATAGTAAATGAAATTGATTTTTCAACTAAAGGCGTCGAATTGTTTGATCTACAATTTTCTGATAATTCAAAAAGAATCTTATTACAATTAGGACTAAAAGAGGACATTAAATATTATTCTCTAGAAATAGATAAGTCGCCTATCATCATAAATAATCTTGATTTTCTTGATTCTCCTGAAAAAATATACTTCCATCCGAAAAATGATCAGAAATTGTTTATATCACAAATCATAGAAGAAAAGAAAAGAATAATAACGATACTGAGTGAAGTCAATATAGACAAGAAGGAAATATCCCCTCCTATTTTTAAAAATATTGTAACCTATTTAATCACAAATGATAACATCTATCATCTTAATAGTTCGGGACTTCTTTTAAAGTCTGATCTTTCGGGAAATAGAATAGAAACATTAAATGTAATAGCTTTCCCATACAAACAAGAAACTGATTATGAAATTATTACATCCTATTCAAATATATTTTTAAGAGAAAACAATGAATTATATTATCTTGACGAAGACGCAAAATCATTTAAAAAACTCTCCGACTCAGTGAAGGGTAATAAGTTCTCTCCTGATAGTAAAAAACTCGTTTATTATAACAATAACGAGTTGATGGTTCTTTTTCTAGAGAAACAATATGATCAACCAACAAAAGAAAAAGGCGAAAAACTATTCATAACAAGATTTTCAGAAAACATAAATGATGTTTTTTGGTATACAGATCATCATTTAATATTTGACTTAGAAGATAAAATAAAAGTTACCGAATTAGACGACAGAGATAAAATAAATATAGTTGACTTAGTAAGTTTTAAACATAATGAAATTTTCTTCAGCAATAAAAAACTATATCTACTATCCGAAAAAACCCTTTATTCTTCTGATGAGCTAACCCCTTGAACCTGAGTTTTGAAATCATCCCATTTCATTTCATCTTGAGCTCCTATGTCGCAAATTGACTTATACTGACAATAACGACATTCCCAATTATTAGGATAACTTTCTAAACGCTTAGGCACAATATTTGTGTCTATTTGATTTCTTAAAAACCTCAGATCAGCCAAAAGCTTCTTAGCCTGATCAGGATCATAATCAAAGATAAATTCCTTTAGTTGTAAATTATCTTTATTAACATAAAGAAGGATCCCTTTGGGAATCCTAAAATAATAAAGATAAAGTTGAATTTGCCAAATGTTTTCTGGTTTCGGTTCAGTTAAAGATTTAAATATCATACTGTTCATGCTTTTGATATCTAAAACATATAACTGATTCCCGTCACTAATAACCGCGTCGGCTCTCCCAGAGATTAACTCTTGGGGAGGTATTTTTACTTCGGAGGCAACGACATGAATATCTCTGGTGCTAGTTAGGGCACTCATAATAAGCTGGTGCATATGATCTCCATGATCAAACAGCCTCAACATATGAGGTTCTAATTCTTTTTCAGGAACATTTTTAAACTTAAAGAAAAGATGACGAGGACATTTCCCCGTCTGACTAATATAGAAATGATTCTGGGCCTTACTCCTATCTCTGCCTTTTTCCTTATCTAAATAATATTTATCAATAACCTCATGTAACATAAATTATCTCTTGGCCCATTGAGGAGCTTTGCGGGCTCGTTTGAGACCAAATTTCTTTCTTTCACGTTTTCGAGGATCTCTGGTTAAATAACCGATTCTTCTTAATTTCTTTCTAAATTCAGGATCAAGTTTTACTAAGGCCCTAGATATTCCATGACGAACAGCTTCGGCTTGAGCATGGAAACCTCCTCCATTCAACTTAACTGAAATTCTAAACTTGCCAACGGCATTCATTTTCTCTAAAGCTGATTCAATAATCTGTTGAAGTTCTAAAACAGGAAAATATTCTTTATAATCTTTATCATTAACTAAAATAGTTTTGTCGCCCTGAGTATAAAGACGAACATTAGCCACAGCTGTTTTTCTCTTACCAATCGCTTCGAAATAGCGATCTGTTTTAAGATCATCAAAATTAAATTCTTTTTCTTCTGTTGCTTCTGTTATTTCTGTTACTTCTTCAGTTGTTTTTTTCCCTTCTACCATATTATTCAAACCCCGTTAGAAAGTCTTTTGTTAATTTGTAAAAACTTTCCTAACGATTTAATATTATTTTTTAATTCTTTCTAACGGGGCAAATTTCAAACGTTTAATTTGGACATCACGTAATTTATTTTTTGGAAGCATCCCATAAACAGCTCTTCTAACAACTTCTCCTGGGTCTCTCTTAAAAATCTTCTTATAAGGGGTTTTTTTTAATCCACCCATATAACTCGTGTGATGATAGTATATTTTATCATCAAACTTTTTACCAGTAACGATAATTTTATCAGCGTTTTTAATAATTACAATATCTCCCCCATCTTTATTGGGCATGAAATCAAGCTTGCTTTTACCGCGCAATAATCCGGCTATCTCAACAGCCAATCTTCCCAAGACCTTATTAGCGGCATCAATTTTATGTATTTCTCTTTCTATATTCATAATTATACTAATTCAATAATAGCCATCTTGGCACTGTCTGATTTTCTTGGCCCTTTTTTAATTATTCTTGTATAGCCCCCTTTTCTTTCCTTATATCTCGGACCAATTTCAGTAACTAACTTCTTAACCATGGTCTCTGAAAAATATTTAGCTAAAATTCTTCTTGAGGCTAAACTATCTTCTCTAGATCTAGTTATCATCTTTTCAGCAAACATTGAAAGCTCTTTTGCCTTAGCTTCTGTCGTTGTAATTTTACTATGTAAAAACAAAGATCTTGATAAAGAAACTAACAGAGCCTTTCTTTGACTCTTGGTTCTCCCGAATTTTCTTCCTTGTTTAAGCTTTTTCATCTTTTTTAGGCTTTTTTGCTTTCTTTACTTCTTTCTTTACTTCCTTGCCCGCCGTAGCTTTAGCGGAGGCAGGTTTTACTTCTGGTTTAAATTCATCAACCAGTAAAGAGAAATGCTTTGCCAAAATATCTGATGCTTGATAAAATGCTTCTTCTGGACTGACTACTCCGTCTGTCTCAATATTCAAAGTTAATCTATCAAAATCAGTTCTTTCTCCTACTCTCATATTTTCCACCTTGTAATTTACTCTCTTAACTGGGGTGAATATAGCATCGATTGGAATAATTCCAATTTCTAATTTGCTTTGTTGTTTTCTTCTTTCAACAGGTTCATAACCAACACCCTTTTCAATCTGAATTTCCATTTCTAATTCTGTCTTACTGCTAGTCAAAGTAGCAATATGAAGATCTTTATTAATCAATTCCAACTGAGAAGGAGCTTTGAAATCAGAACCTTTTACCCTTTTTTCTCCTTTTATTTTTAAAGTCGCTTTCTGTGACTCATCTGAATAATTTTTAAATCTTAAATTCTTTAAGTTCATTATGATAGTAACCACATCTTCCAAAACCCCTGCTATCGTTGAGAATTCATGCTGAACTCCTTTTATTTTTACTTGAGTAATAGCTGATCCTTCTAACGAGGAAAGCAAAACTCTTCTTAGAGAATTACCAATAGTTATACCATAACCAGGATAAAGGCTCTCAATTTCAAATTGAGCCTGATTGTTCTCTTTATTAACGATCTTGGGAGCTTTTGGCAATAAAATCATAATTTTTATTTAATTTATTTTATTATTTACTATAAAATTCGAAAATTGATGAAATTTCAGCTGGCGGAGTCATTTCTTCTAAGTTTGGCTCACCAATTATTTCTGCTTCTAATTTATCAGCATCTAATTTAATCCACGAAGGAGCTTTATGCTTTTTTAAAAGCGTTGAAAGATTTTGAAAACTTATCTTTTTGCTTGCTTTCGCCTGTAAGCTTATCTTGTCTCCTTTTTTAAGCTGGCAAGATGGTATATTAACTTTTCTTCCGTTAAGTAGGAAAAATCCATGACTGATAATTTGTCTTGCTTTCGGTCTTGAAACGGCAAAGCCTATTTGAAAAACTACATTATCAAAACGACCTTCTAATCTTCTCAAAAGAGCATCTCCAGCATTTTCAACCTTAGATCCTTTTTCAAGAATATCTTTTACATAATTTCTAAATTGTTTTTCGCTTAAATTATACCAATTTTTCAATTTTTGTTTTTCTTTTAATTCTTTGCCATACTCAGAAACATTACCTCTTCTTTTCTTGGATTTTTGCCCTGGAGAATAAGGCCTTTTAATCATGGCGCATTTAGGCGATAAACAACGTTCACCTTTCAAAAAAAGCTTTATACTTAATCTTCTGCAAATTTTACATTTCTTATCTTTCATCATAATATTATACCCTTCTTACCTTACGCGGACGACAACCATTGTGAGGAACCGGCGTAACATCCTCCACTGATATAATCTCTAAACCATGACCAGCTAAAGATCTAATAGCTGAATCCCTTCCAGAACCAATTCCCTTAACAAGTATAGCTACTCTTTCTATTCTTAATTTTTTGGCTGTTAAATAAACTCCTTCAGCCACCTTTGAAGCAGCAAAGGGAGTAGCCTTTTTAGCCCCCTTGAATCCAATTGACCCAGCACTAGCAGCAGTTAATTTATTTCCCTTCTCGTCTGTTAAAGTAATTATCGTATTATTATATGAAGATGAAATATAAATACGACCTTCTCTTGTTCCAGATACGGCTTTGGTTTTTACATCTTTGACGCCAGCTTCAACCTTTTCTCTTTCCTTTATCAACTCTTCTTCAGTTTTTTGAATAATACGTTTTTTACCCATAATTATTATTTAGGACCAGGAGCTACCTTTCTTCCAGAGCCAACAGTTTTTCTAATATTACCACGAACAGTTCTATTGTTGGTTTTAGTTCTTTGACCTCTTACCGGCAATTTTTTACTATGACGACTTCCTCTCCAAGAACCGACATCCTTTAATCTTCTAATGTTAATCATTAAATCTTTTCTAAGATCGCCTTCAATTCTATATTTCTTCTCAATAATTTCTTTGAGCTTATTAAGATCCTCTGGCGTCAATTCAGAAGCTTTGGTTTTAGGATTAATTCCAGATTCTTTCAAAACCTTTTTACTCAAAGAATAACCTATCCCAAAAATATAGGTCAAGGCAATATCTATTTTTTTATCTTGTGGAATATTTACTCCGACTATTCTTGGCATAAATTTATCCTTGGCGCTGTTTATGTCTTGGATTCTTTTTACAAATGACATAAACTCGTCCCTTTCTTCGGACGATTTTACAATCTCTGCAAATTTTCTTAACCGATGATCTTACTTTCATACTTACCTTGTAGGTTATTTCCCGCGATAAACAATTCTTCCGCGAGTATCATCATAAGGACTCATTTCAATTGTTACATTATCTCCTGGCAAAATCTTAATACGAAACATTCTCATTTTACCGGCAAGATGAGCAATAACAACTTTCCCATCTTCTAATTCTATTTTGAAATGAGTACTTGGTAAGGCCTCCAGAACAGTGCCTTGTTTTCTTAATATATTTTTATTTTGATTATCCATTTATGATTAATAAGTTTAACAAAATTAGCTTTATTAGTCAACCCCGTTTAGAAATTTTTATATTTTTCACGCTTAATATTTAATTATCACTATTTCTAACGGGGTCAACCCCTAATTGGATCTCTACTTTACTCATGTCTTCTGGGATTGTTTTCTTTAATGATAAACCCGTCTTTAACTCAATTCTATCTATTTCTGGCAAACTATTTAAGAATATTTCTGTCTCCTTGAATGATTTACCCATAATGGCCTTCTTTAAAGTTTCCAAATCAATATCCGCGTGGCTTTTAGCACTAACCTCCAATCGAATAATCATTTGTCCAGTTTCTAAATCTACTTCTTCTAAAACATACTCTATTTTCAAAGTTCCTTCTTTGATTATGTGATCCTGCTTAATATTCAAATTAATATTCGCTAAAACAAAATTATCTATATCCGATTTTCTAAAAGCCAAGCCAGTTGATTTTATTCCTGCCGAAAGATTAAACGAATCAACCTTAGCCCCAACCAATTGAGAACTTTTAATATTTGAAATATCATTAATTATTGTTTCACTTGGTAACATAAAGTCTTCTTCTAAAGATTTTGTCAATTGATCTATGTTTTCTGATTTTAGCTTCTCTTCTAGGATATTTTCAGCATTATCTAAATCGTCTTGAGTAACCTGGCCAACTTCCCCCTCATAGCCCCCTGCCATCGGAGAGAATGATTTAGCATAGATAGTGGTATACAAAGCTGTTCCAGCTAAAGCTGGCAAGGCAAAAGTGGTTGCCAAAATATTATATTCTGGACCCGCCTCGGCTGCTATAACTTCAACTTCTTTTTCGCCAGGAATAAGCTTACCTCCTTCATAATGATATCCTGGTATAGTTATTTTATTTGTTGACCAAAATAGTTTTCCGTCTGCCGAAACAAAACGGGAAACAACTAACGCCCGAGAAGACGAAGAATAAGCATTATAGACCGTGATTGTTCCTTCGGCTTTTGATTCTTTGATTGCTGTCCCAGTAGAACTAAACTCTTGAGATCCAGTTTTTTCGCTATTAACAATTTGACCAGGAATAATATTATTTTCCAAATCAACTTCTGCGGTATTTAAGTCAATAATGACTGTTTCTGTGAAAGCTACATCTCTCATTACCGGCCAAACTTTAATTTCAACATCATTAGGCAAAAAGAAAACTACAATTAAAGCTAGAACTGCGATAGTTACTATGCCAATCAAAGCTTTTGGAAAACGCTTCTTTTTCTTAACAAATACCATTGGCTCTAAAGTGACCGAGTCACTTTTGGCTAAAAGTGACTCGGTCACTTTCTTCTTTGGTGGTATGATATCAAAGAATTTCTTTTGCATAGTATGACATCAATAGAGTTGGAGTATATGATGAATTCTCCAACTTTCTTGATAAATTTTTAATATTTTTTAAATCTTTTGGATAAATAACTTTATCACCCGACTCCGATAAGGCCTCTGCTATATGCATTATTTTAGAAACTTTAATCCCTAAACTATCAAGCATTGATTTAATATTGATAAGATCGTTTTGGGGGATAAAGGTTGCTAAAACTTTGAGGTTCAAATTTTGCCCCTCGAAACCAGAAAGATTGGAAACCGGGTAACCATTAATATCTGTCTCTAAAATCTTAAAATTTGTGTATCTAATATCTTCGGGCAGAATACCAAAATCCCTAACAAACTCATTCCCGATCTTGCTCTTAACCATCCTAAGAGCTTTTTTAAAAATCTCTGCTTCTTCTTTTTTGGATATTTTTGAACGGTTATTACGATTAAAATTGCATGAAATAACCCTTGCTTTCAACACACTTGAGGGTAAGCCAAGTAAAACGGGAATGTTTTCCCAAGTATATTTATTTCTTTCTTGCTTATTAGAAAAAAATATGTAGTTATTATATGATCCTTCAATCGCTTTTAAGATTTTCTCTTTCAAATCATTCTCACCGTATCTTTCCAAAGCATTTCCTAAAAGAACTAGCTTATTTTTATCTTTTCTCAAAATCAAACTCTTTATTGAGTCATCTTCAATATCCAAAACCAGAAAGGGTTTCCCCCTTTTTCCATAAAATAAATCCCTCATTAGTATATTATATCATTTATGGAAGATAAAACAAAATACTATTCTAGAATAGCGCGGATACGGCGTATGCCGGCGCCGGGAGATTCTTGTTTGGTGATTTTAAAATGGCCTAATTCTGAAGTTCTTTTAACATGAGGACCACCACAAATTTCTTTTGAGAAAGAATTGATAGTGTAAACCTTAACTACATCTCCATATTTCTCTCCAAAAACACCAACTGCTCCTTCTTTTCTTGCCTGATCTAATGGCATTTCTTCAAACTTTACTTCTAAATCCTCTTTTATCTTCTCATTAACTAAATCTTCAATCCGCTTAACTTCTTCTTCGGTCAATTTGGCCGAGTGATTAAAATCAAACCTTATTCTTTCGGCCGTGATGTTACTTCCTTTTTGTTGAACATCTTTATCTAAAACCTCTCTCAAAGCCGACAAAAGCAGGTGAGTGGCTGTATGATATTTTGTTGTTTGCTCTGAAGTATCAGCCAATCCCCCTTTAAATTTCTTCTCCATTCCCTTTCGAGAAAGCTCTTGATGTTTCTCAAAAGCATCTTTAAAAGCATTTTCATCAACATCTATCCCCTTTTCTTCAGCTAGTTCTTGAGTAAGCTCAAAGGGAAATCCATAGCTTTGATAAAGATTAAAAGCATCATCCCCTGTTATTTTATCTAATTTTTCAAATTCTTTTAACCCTTTTTCTAGGGTTTTCCCAAATTTTTCTTGTTCTTTCTGAATAACATTTAAAATATTGGCTGATTTTAATTCTGGATATACTTCTTCATATTCTTTAATTACTACTTTAGCAACATCAATTAAATTAACTGATTCCCCAAATCTAATAGCTCTTCTTAATATTCTTCTTAAAATATATCCTTTATCTGTATTACTCGGAATAACTCCGTCGGCAATAAGAAAACAAGCTCCTCTAATATGGTCGGCTATTATTCTTGAAGTTTTTATATCTTTGGATTCAATCTTTTCGATAACCGATTTAAACAAGTCTGTTTCATAAGCAGAGTCAACACCATTAAGCAGAGAAAGCAATCTCTCAAAGCCAATACCCGTATCTATATTGGTTTGAGCTAATTTTTCAAAGCTTCCATTAACTTTTTTATTATACTCCATGAAAACTAAGTTCCATATTTCAACACCATTATAGTAAATTTCTGACGAAGGTCCACAAGGTCCCGTTTGAGCAGTTGGTCCCCAAAAGTTATCTTCTATCCCCATTTCTTGAATCTTATCTTCTGAAATACCATTTTCTAACCATATTCTTTTTGCTTCTTCGTCTTTGGGAATATCTTTATCTCCCTTAAATATCGTTATATGCAATTCCTCTTTATCCAAACCAAGTTCATCAACAAAAAACTCTAAAGCAAACTTAATAGCTCCTTCTTTAAAATATTCTCCTTTATCATTAACGCCAATAGACCAATTTCCAAGCATCTCAAAAAAGGTATGATGAGTATTATCTCCAACTTCATCAATATCAACGGCTCTAAAGCACTTCTGAGCCGAAGCCAAATGCAAGGAACCAAGTTCCTTAAGAACATCTTGATCTCCGGAAAGATAAGGAACAAACTGTTGCATTCCAGCTGTTGTTAATAAAACAGTGCTATCTTTCGGAATCAAAGGACTAGAAGGCACAATCTTATGCCCTCTTTCTTCAAAATACTTCAAAAATTTATCCCGTAATTCTTTTGAATTCATCTGGTTTTAGAGAAGCACCACCGACGAGGAGACCATCAAGGTTAGCTTGACTTAGATAGCCATCAGCATTATCGGCATTGGCACTTCCTCCATATATTATCTTAACATTCTTAGAAGTCATCTTTTGAATTACTTCTTTCATTCTCTCAGCTTCTTCTATATCACAAGCATTACCTGTTCCAATAGCCCAAATTGGCTCATAGGCAATAACTATCTGAGAATAGTCAATTTCATTCAAGCCATCTTTTATTTCTTTTTCTAAGATTTCTTCTGTTTTATTGTTTTCTCTTTCTCCTTCGGTCTCTCCGACACAAACTATTGGAATAAGCCCAGCTTCTATAACAGCCTTAACTTTCTTATTCACATTTTCATCTGTTTCGTTAAAATACTTTCTTCTTTCTGAATGACCAATAATAATATATTCGCATCCGAGGTCTTTTAACATCAAAGAAGAAACTTCGCCCGTAAAAGCACCTTGGCTTTCCCAAAAAACATTTTGCGCTCCTAGTCGTATTCCTGATTCATGATTCATAATTCCTAATTCCCGAAGATATACAAACGGCGGGCAGATAACCGCTTCTGTTTCTTTTACGGCATTAAAAAGCTCTTCGGCTTCTTGCCAAGTTCTAGGATTCATCTTCCAATTGGCTACAATTAACTTTTTCATATTATCTTCATTGTAAACAATTCAAAGCAAAAAGTAAATGTTAGGGATGTTAAAACCATAACCATTGACAGAATTTTCATACCATGCTAACATATAGCTATCGTAAATGGTTGCTTTTTAAAAATTTTATTGTTTTTTTAGGAAAGGAAAGCAAGATGAAGAAGAACTTTAGAGTGTGGTTAATTGTAGTAGCTTCACTAATAATGGCAATTGTGTTTTTTGTAGCGGCAGGAAATGTTTTCTCCCGGTCTCTTGAAAACGAAGAGCCAATTCCCTCTTATGTCCGCATTATTTCATGCGTTTTGCTCTGTATGGCAGGACTTGCAACAGTATGGATTTCCTACACCAGTATATACAGTGCAGGAAAGGGAAAGAACATAACTCCAAAAGATATGTTGCTAGAACCGTTTGAACTGTTGTCGCAATGGACAGCCACAGACGGAAAATCCTACGCAACACTTCAGGATGTCAAATTTCGCCAATGGATGACTTTTCTCCCTGGTGGTGAAATAAAAAATATAAAGCCTGGAGATTATGCAAAGCCCTGGTTTTTAGGGTTCTGGACCCTTGTTCCGGTAAAATTCTATCCTAAAAATAAGACGCTGGAACAGAAAAAAACCGAAAATCCAAGAAAGTCAGCTAAAGCACAACAAACAACTGTCGGACCGCCAGCTCCATTAACAGGTGACGGCAAAAAAAGTGATGTGAAAACAGAAGAAGGATCAACAAAGTAACCATAGCAAAAGCCAGATTTCCCAAGGGAAATCTGGCTTATTTTTTTATTGTGTTAAAATTTTGATGCCTTTTGAAGTTACAGCTATAGTATGCTCAAAATGAGCTGAAAGAGAACCGTCTTTTGTTTGAAAGCCATAACCATCTTTAGTTTTTTTTAAATTCCAATCCCCTATTGTTATCATCGGCTCAATACAAAAAACCATTCCTTCTGTTATTTTAGGTCCTGACTTTCTTTTTCCATAATTATTTATTTGTGGTTCTTCATGAAGCTCCTTACCAATTCCATGCCCACAAAGCTCCTTAACCGTTCCATAGCCCTGATCATCCACATATCTTTGAATAGTGTTACCAATATCCCCAAAAGTAAGACCTGGTCTTATTTTCTTAATTCCTCTTTTCAAGGCCTTTTTACAAGCCCTGATTAATCTCAAGGCCTCTGGAGAAACTTCACCAATAGGAATAGTAACAGCCATATCGCTATGATAACCCTTATATTTCATACCTATATCAATAGAGAAAATATCTCCTTCTTTTAGTTCTCTATCTGAGGGAGCACAATGAACCAGCTCTTCATTAATAGAAGCACAAATAGTGCCAGGAAAACCAGTACTATTAAAATTCTTAAAAGCTGGCTTGCCACCATATTTAAAAATAAGGTCTTCAGCGGCCTTGTCTAAATACCTAGTAGTAACACCCGGCTTAGATTTTTCTATAATTTCTTTTATAATCCCAGCCAAAATCTTACCCCCCTCAGCCATTATTCTAATTTCTTCCTCTGTTTTAATAGGAATCATTAATTTCTAATAAAATTCTATTGATTTCTTTTTTTAGTTCTTCTAGGGTTCCTGTATTAATGATTGTATAGTCGGCCATGGCAATAGGGCCTCCCTTCTCTATATTTTCTATTTCTGCATAATCACGAGATTTAGATTCCTCTTTGGTCGTTGATCGAAAACGATTATTAGGATCATTTTCAACCGCTCTATTTTCTAACCTTTCATATCTTGTTTCAGGCGGAGCATAAACCGCTATTACATACATATTATCTCCATATTTTTCTTTTAACACCTTATACTCATCCCAACTATACAGACCATCACCAACCACATTACCACTTTCTAATAATTTATCAAACTTAGGAATATTTAAAATAGCGTAGGCAGCCATTCCATGCTCTTTTCTCACTTCCTCTCTAATTCTTTTTTCGTTAGCCTCGCTTACGTCTCCTTCTTCAGCTGCCTTATCAAGAGTAATTTGCCCAAATCTTACAAATCCAAAACCCTTTTTCACCAACTCATCAGAAACTGCACTTTTACCCGCTCCAGCCATCCCAACAATGAAGATTATCTTATTCATAAGTGTTTGAGTATATCCTTATAGACACTTTCTATTGATTGCTCCCCATTGATCTTAACTAATCTTTCAGACTTTCTATAATAATTAATTATTGGCTGAACCTCTTTTTTAAACCAAGCTAATCTTTTTTCAACTGCTGAAATATTATCATCGCTTCTGGTCATCAGTTGACCTCCACACTCCGGACATTTTTTCACCTTTCTAAACTCACCGACAAAAGGAAGAACATTCTTACATTTTTTACAGATTCTTCTTTTAGTTAAACGCCAAGTTGCTTCTTTATTAGAAATATCAATTAAAAAAATCTTTGGGTTCCATCCATACCAATCAAAAGTTTCATCTATTAAATAGGCTTCTAAAATCTTTCTTGGATTACCATCCATAATAAAGCCTTTCAAATTCTTCTTATTTTTTAATTTTTCTACTTCGTCAAGCCAAAGTTTAAGAATTACTGCCGTAGGAGCTAGCCCTCCACTATTTAGTCTTTTATCAAGACTCCTACCTGTAAAATCATTCTTTTTCGCTCTTGCTCTTAATAAATCACCGCTTCCGATATTATCTAATTTAAACCTTTCTTGTAAAAGTTCTGCCTGTGTTCCTTTTCCAGAACCCGATTTACCAAGAAGAATAATAACTTTTATAGCCATATTTTTTAATTAAATTTGTTTTAATGCTCTTATAATACTATTATCCATGTTATCATGCCAAAAACCCAAAAGCAACCAAAAAACAAATGAATGAGGTCGAGCCTCATTCATTTCTTCATGTTTCTTCATATCATATAAAATTCCAAATACTTCTATACTCTAGAGCGTAGAAGTATTTAGCCGTTTTTGAATATTCTTAAAATGGTGATTCCGAAATACGTCTCGGAGGACTTTCTCAAAAGTCCGAGAGTGAAGCTGGTAAATTTCCGCAGAAATTTGAACAGCTGTTATTTCAGAATTACTATTTTAATGATTTGGGATAAGATTAGAAAGTGTCGTAGTCACGCATTTCTAATTGAGAGTTGACTTGTTTCATTGTTTCTAAAACAACAGAAACCACGATCAGAACAGAGGTTCCTCCAATAAGAAATCCAAAGACATTTTGAACTCCAGTTATTCCTCCAACAACAGAAGGCATAACAGCGATAGATGCTAGAAATAAGGCACCAATAAGTAAAACTCTATTTAAAATATATTTAATAAATTTAGCCGTTGATTCTCCTGGTCTAATCCCCGGAACAAAACCACCCATCTTTTGAAGATTCTCTGAAATAGATTTAGGATTAAAAGTTACCGCTGTATAGAAATAGGTAAACAAAACAACAAAAATAAAATAAAGACCACCCCTTACCCAAGCATTGGCCATGAAACTAGCTACACTTTGAGCAGCAGACCCAACCATTCCGCCCGCTCCACCTAAAAAGTTAGCCACCATTTCTGGCAGTAATAAAATAGACATGGCAAATATAATTGGGATTACTCCAGCTGGATTAATATTCATTGGAAGATATGTTGAAACACCCCCATACATCTTATTCCCTCTAACTCTCTTGGCATAAGAAATCGGAACATTTCTTCTTCCCTCGGTGATCAAGACCACTCCCGCAATAATAACCAAAGACAAGAGAAAGAATAAAACATAACCAGTTATTTTAGCTGGATCAACACTAACATCTTGAAAAGCTTGAAAAACATTCATTGGCAAACTAGCAACAATACCAGCAAAAATCAAAAGAGAAACACCATTACCAATTCCTTTTTCAGTAATTAACTCTCCCAGCCACATTAGAAATACCGTTCCAGCAGTAATAGTCAAAAGGGCTGTTATCGTTCCAAAGAAGTCCAGTGGAGGAGAAATAACTGGCGTTGGTGGACGTTGTAACCAAGCCAACATTGTATAGCCCTGTAAAAAGGCCAATGGAATAGTTAACAATCTTCCATATTGATTAAACTTCTTTTTCCCTGCCTCTCCTTCTTCTTTATATAATCTTTCCAATCCTGGAAAAATCATTGTCAATAACTGCAATATAATAACAGATGTAATATATGGCCCGATTCCAAGCATTATAATAGAGAACCTACTTAAGGCCCCTCCAGTCAAAACACTAAGAAAGCCCAACATCTTAAATCTAGCAAAAAACTCTTGTAAATTCTCGGGGTTAATACCAGGCATTGGGATACTAGCCATTAACCTAAAAATAACAAAAACCATTAAGACAAAAATTATTTTCTTTCTTAAGTCTTTTATTTTAAATACTTGAACTAATTTATCCAGCATACTTTTCTTTAGCCTTCTCTGAGAATTCACAATTCTCAATAGTTATTTTTTTAGTTAATTTCCCCATACCTAAAATCTTAACATTAGGCAGTCTCCCTTTCATTCTACGAATTAATCCCTTTTTAAGCAAGGTTTCTGGATTAACGATTTCTGATTCTTTATATATCTTATCTAAATCACCCAGATTAACAACTGCGTATTTACTTTCTTTATTCTGGTTTCTATAGCCCTTTAGTTTAGGATATTTCTTAATCAGCTCACGAATAACAGGGGCAAATCTTGTCCCAGCTCTTGAATTCTGTCCTTTCATTCCACGTCCAGAATAAGTCCCGCGTTTACCTCCACGGCCAACACGTTTTCTCTTTTTTAATTTATGAACTGGTTTCAGTTGATGTAGTTGCATATTTTAATTGCTTTAATGCTTTAATTGTTGCTTTGGCATTATTTATTTTATTTGATGTCTTGCCAATTTTCTTAGAAGAAATGTTTCTAATCCCGGCTAAAGAACAAATGACTCTAACTGTTCCACCAGCTACTAGACCTCTTCCTTTTCTTTGAGGCTTAAGCATTATCCTAGCTGCTCCAAATTTAGCTTCAACTAGATGAGGAATTGTTTCATTAACGATTGGGACAATAACAATATTCTTTTTAGCTGCTTTAGTTGCTTTTTCTACTGCTTGAGCAACGTCTGCTCCTTTAGCCAAACCAAACCCAATCCTTCCCTTCTTATCTCCAACCACTATAGCCGCTCTAAATCTAAAACGACGACCACCACCAGTCATTCTCATAACCCTGGCTAAATCCAAAAGTTTTGAATCAAATTCATCTTTTTTCTCAAATGGTTTTCTTCCTCTTGATTGTCTTTTATTAAACATAATATTTAAAACTTTAATCCTCCTTCACGAGCCCCCTCGGCAAGAGCTTTAACATTACCGTGATATTTATATCCGCCCCTATCGAAACTAATCTTACTTATTTTCTGCTCAATAGCTTTTTTGGCAATATCCTTGCCCACCTCATTCGCCTTAGCCAAAACACCCTTGGCGCTTACTAAGGTCTTACCCTTTTCATCGTCAATCACTTGAGCATAAATATGCTTATTAGATCTAAATACGCAAAGACGTGGAATATCAGCTGTTCCATTGATTTTAGCTCTCACTCTTCTATGTCTTCTTAATTTTTTAACCTTTTTCTCTAACATAATTTTTATTCAATTCCTGCGGCTTTTTTGCCAGATTTTCTTCTGACATACTCGCCGACATATCTTATTCCTTTTCCTTTATACGGTTCTGGTGGACGAACCTTTCTAATTTTAGCGGCGATTTGGCCAACTAATTCTTTATTAATTCCAGAAACAATTATTATATTCTTTTGAACTTCAAACTTAATGCCTTCCACTTTTTCCATCTTAACAGGATGAGAAAAGCCCATAAGAAGAACCAAATCTTCTCCTTCCATATTAGCTCTGTATCCCACGCCTTGTATTTCTAATTTCTTTTCATAACCGTTGGTAACTCCTTCTATCATATTGGCAATTAAGGTTCTACTTAACCCCCATAGAGAGCTCGTTCTTTTGGTTTCTTTGTTGGGAGCGACAATAATCTCATTTTCTTTTTTTCCAACCTTAATTTCAGACCTAATATATATTTCTAATTCGCCCTTGGGCCCCTTAACCGAAACCCTATTATTGTCATCAATTTCAACAATCACGCCTTCTGGTATTATAACTTGTTTTTTTCCTATTCTTGACATATATTTACCAAATCTCACAAATTATTTCTCCTCCGACTTTATTCCTTCTGGCATCTTTACCAGTCATTAATCCTTTAGGAGTAGAAACTATTACTAATCCATACTTTCCTTTTGTTCCTTTAATTTCTTTTGATCCAGTATATATCCTCTGTCCTGGTTTTGAAACTCTTTTTAACCCCGATATCTCTGAAGGATACTTTAAAGTCATGTCAATGGTTTTTTTAGTGGTTCTTCCCTTTTTTTCTACAGCACCAACAAGCCCCTGCTTCTTCAGTATTTTAGCAATTGAATATTTAATATTAGAATAAGGGATAACCACTGTTTTATGTGAAACAGCTTGAGCATTTCTTATTCTATTCAACATGTCTGTTATTGGATCTGTCATAATGTTATAATGCTAATTTAATGCGAATTTATGCAAATGATGCGAATGATTTTAAAAAATAATGATTATCATGGATATTCGTTGCATTTGCATATCATTCGTATATTTGCATTATGTTACTACCAAGATGATTTTTTTACTCCGGGTATTAAACCATTATTGGCCATTTCTCTAAAACAAATTCTACATAACCCAAAATCTCTCATAAATCCGTGGCTTCGGCCACACTTGAAACAACGATTTTCTTTTCGAGAGCTGTATTTAGGTTTTCTATTTGCTTTTGCTATATCTGACTTTTTGGCCATAATGTTATAATGCTAATTTAATGCGAATTTATGCAAATGATGCGAATGATTTTAAAAAATAATGATTATTCTGAATATTCGTTGCATTTGCATATCATTCGTATATTTGTATTATATTACTTTTTTAATTGGGAAGCCTAATAATCTTAGCAATTCTAATCCCTCTTCTTTATTCTTAGCTGTTGTGACAACGGTAATTTCAAATCCGAAGATAATCTTGCTACTTTCGGCTGATATTTCGGGAAATATAATGTGCTCTCTTATTGGCATAGTTAAGTTTCCGTGTTGATCAAAAGAATTCGAATTAATACCCTGAAAATCTCTAGATCTTGGTAGGGCTATATTAATCACTCTATTTAAAAAATCATTCATTTTTGGACCTCGCAAGGTTACCTTGGCTCCAATTGGCATTCCGGCTCTTGTTTTATAAACAGCTACTGATTTTCTAGCTTTCGTCAAAACAACCTTTTGACCGCAGATTATACTTAAATCTTGAATGACCGATTCAAAAATCTTTTTACTCTCTCCGCCAGTTTTGCTCACAGTCAAACTCCCCAATCCAGTATTAACAACCACTTTCTTAATCTTGGGAAGAGCCATCACATTCTTATAGTCAAACTTTTTTTTCAAAATCGGTATTGCTTTTTTATAATTTTCTTTTATATTGATCATATTTCTTGATTACATTTTTTACATATTCTGTATTTCTTCTTTCCTTCAATATTATAACCAACCCTGACTGCCTTGTCACACTTAGGGCAAACAATTTTTACATCTGAAGCTTGAAAAGCAATTGGTAATTCTATGATTTGACCTTTTTCGCCAGATTTTTTAGCTTTACTGTGTTTCTTCCTCAAGTTAATATTTTCAACAACAATCTTACCCTGCTTTGGAAGAGCTTCTATTACTTTGCCTTTTCTGCCTTTATCCTTTCCTGATATTACTAAAATTTGATCACCTTTCTTAATCTTCATAATTATACTACGTCTGACGCTAAATTAATAATCTTATCAAAGCCCCTCTCTCTTAATTCTCTGGCAACTGGTCCAAATATTCTTCCGCCTCTTGGGTTTTTACCTGTGGCTTCTACGATAACAACGGCATTATCATCAAATCTAATATATGAACCATCAGATCTTCTTAATTCTTTTCTTTGTCTAATAATAACTGCTTTAACAACTTCGTGTTTTTTAACTGGCCTTCTCGCTTCAGCCGTCTTAACGGCACCAACAATAATATCACCTATTCTAGCATATCTCTTCCCAGAACCACCTAAAACCCTGATGCATTTAATCATCTTTGCTCCTGAATTATCCGCCACTTTTAATGTTGATTCTGGTTGGATCATATTTTCTTAATTAGTTTCCATTTTTTATCCTTACTAATAGGTGTTGTCTCTTCTATCATGACTTTATCTCCTATCTTGTATTCACCTTCATTATAATGAACTTTATAGTTCTTATGCACCTTATATCTTTTCTTATACTTCGGATGTTGCTTAACTCTTTCAACCCTAACAACCACAGTCTTCTGCATTTTATCTGATATTATTATTCCTTTTAATTGTCTTTTTGGCATATTTTTTCTTTTATATTTAATATTGTCATTATTCTAGCAATGTCTTTTTTTGTTTTACGTATTTCTCTAACATTTTTAACTTTTCCGGCCGATAAGTCAAATTTAAGCTGTCTTAATTTTTCTCTATCTTCTTGCAGTAATCTTTGCAATTCTTTTTCATTCTTTTGTTTTAATTCTTTAGCTTTCATATTATCTTTTAATAAATTTTGTCTTAAGTGGCAACTTGTCTCCAGCTTTTTTAAAAGCCTCTCTAGCCTGACTTTCTGGAATTCCTTCTAACTCAAATAGAATTCTGCCTGGTCTTACTGGAAAAACATAAAACTCAACTGCTCCTTTTCCGCCTCCCATTGGCACTTCTGTTCCTTTTCTGCTAATCGGTTTATCAGGGAAAATTCTAATCCAAAGCTTGCCTCCCTTTCTTAAATATCTAACAATAGCTTTTCTAGATGCTTCAATTTGACGAGAATTAACCCATTTTTCAGCAATCGCTTTTAAACCGTAACTACCGAAAGCAATGGTATTTGATTTCTGATCAATTCCTTTCTTGCCTGTTCCGACAAACTGTTTTCTATGTTTTGTTTTCTTTGGCTGTAACATAATTTTTAATCAAACTTCTCTCCTTTATAAATCCAAACCTTTACTCCAATTACCCCATAAGAACAATTCGCTTCAACTTGTGCATAATCAATATCAGCTCTAATTGTTTGACGAGGAAGTTGTCCTTCTCCAACCCATTCTCTTCTGGCAATTTCCACTCCATTTAATCTCCCAGCAATCTTTATTTTGGCTCCTTTAATATCTTTATGGGTCATAATCTTACTTAATGACTGTTTCAAAACTCTTCTGTAAGGCATTCTCTTTTCAATTTGCTGAGCAACTGCTTGAGCACTTAAGCTAGCTGAAGTCCAAAGATCTTTTATTTCTCTAATTTCTATTCTTAATTCTTGCTTTTTATCGCTTTTCTTTAATGATTTAATAACTTTATCTTCTAATTCTTTTTTTAATAGCTCTACTCCTTCTCCGCCTCTTCCAATGATTAATCCGGGACGAGCACTAGAAATAATAATATTAACCTTTGTAGCAAATCTTTCTATCTCAATCTTCTCTATACCAATACTTTTAAGCTTTTTATCAATATATTCTCTAATCTTAAAATCCTCCTCCAGATATTCTGCATGAGATTTATAAAAACCACGAGTATCCCAGTCGCCTATTCTTCTAATTCTATATGCTTTTGGATGAACTTTATGTGACATAATTATATTGATTTTCTTCTAAAAAACTTTTTCAATCCTCTAACCTCCTTGCCCGCCGTAGCTTTAGCGGAGGAGGGTTTTGGTCTTTCAAACTTAGGCTTCTCAACAACTTTCTTTCCTTCTTTCGCCACGCCAGAGCTTTCAGCGACGGCGGGTGCTTTCTCAATCTTCTTGCCAGGTTTTAATTCACCTAAAACTATCGTGATATGAGAAGTTCTCTTTTGAATTGGAGCGGCCATTCCTCTTGATCTAGCTCTCCATCTTTTATACATTGGTCCGCCGTCAATATTTATTTTTGAAATATATAAATTACTTGGGTCTAACTGAAAATTATTCTTAGCATCAGCAATAGCAGTATTTAAAAGTTTCAATATTGGGTTAACCCCCCTTTTAATTGTAAACTTCAAAATAGTCTGAGCTTCCTCAACTTTCTTGCCCTTAATCAGAGCTATGACTAATCTAGTCTTTCTTGGTGCAATTCTTAAATATTTTAATTCACTTTTTACTAACATAATCTATTTTACTTCTTTTTATCTATGTCCTTTTGCATCTTTCCGCCATGTCTAACAAATTTAGTTGTTGGAGAAAATTCACCCAACTTATGACCAACCATTTCTTCAGTTATTTTTACTGGAATATGATCTTTCCCATTATGAATTCCGAAAGTATAGCCAATCATTTCTGGAATAATTGTACAAGATCTCGACCAAGTCTTTATAGCCTGGTTTTGATCAGCTTTTTCAATCTTTTTTAATAATTTTTGATCCACATAAGGACCTTTTTTAACACTTCTTGACATAATTAATTTTTCTTTTTACGTCTTTGGATTATTAGCTTCTTTGTCCACTTTTTCTTATTCCTAGTCTTAACGCCTAAAGCTGGTTTACCCCAAGGAGTTTTTGGATGTTTCATTCCAATTCCTGAACGTCCTTCTCCTCCTCCGTGAGGATGATCAACTGGATTCATAGCCGTTCCTCTAACCCTTGGCCTTATGCCTTTTCTTCTTTTACTACCGGCCTTCCCAACATTAATATACCTCCATTCTGGATGAGAAACCATTCCTATTGAAGCATAACAGTCCTGAAAAACTCTTCTAACCTCTCCTGACGGCATTTCTAGATTAGTATACTTTCCTTCATTAGCCAAGACCTTAGCTGTTCCTCCGGCCGATCTAACCATTTTGCCTCCTTCTCCAGGAACTAATTCAATATTATATATCAATGTTCCAACCGGAATATTGCTAACTTTCATCCTGTTGCCTATTTTCATTTCTGTTTTTTCAGAACAAATAACAGTATCGCCAACTTTAATCTTGTCTGGAGCTAATCTATATCTCTTCTCTCCATTTTCATATTCTAATAACATTATAAAAGCTGTTCTATAGGGATCATATTCTAAGGCAAGAACCTTAGCTGGAATATCTTTTCTATTTTGATCAAAATCAGTAATCCTATATCTTTTCTTAACTCCGCCTCCTTGATGACGAACAGTTATTCTTCCCGATCTTCCTCTGCCAGCTCTTGATTTCAAGGTCAAAAGCAATCCTTTTTCAGGTTCTTTCTTACTTAATATTTTCTTGGCTCGTATCTTTATTTTCTTCATATTATCTCGGCATTACCTCTATTGATTGGCCTTTTTTAATTTCAACAATGGCTTTTTTATAACCATTTTTAAAGCCCGTCGTTCTGCCAACTCTCTTTTTCTTTCTATGAATATTAATAATGGCAACATTAACAACGCTTACTCCATATAGTTCTTCAACTGCCTTCTTAACCTCAGTTTTATTCGATCTCTTAGAGACCTTAAAAGAATACTTGTTTTTCTCAGCTAATTCTGAAGCTTTTTCTGTTACATGCGGAGATTCCAAAACCTTAAAGGCCATCTTAATCTCTCTTTTCTTGGCAACTGGCTTTTTAACATTCTTAACTTCCGGTTTTTGCTCTACCGGTTTCTTTTCTACTTTCTTGGCTTTAGCCGGAATAATCTCTTTCTCTTTCCTTCTATTTTTAAATATATCAAATAATGCCATATTATTTTGCGAACACGTCTTTAATCTTTTTAATTCCCGCTTCTGACACTACAACATACTTATAATTCAATAGATCTAAAACATTCAAATCTTTTGCTTGAATTGACATGGTTTTAGGAATATTTCTGATTGATAATATTAAATTCTTATCCATTTTAGATAAGACCAATATCCCTGAACCATCTTTCAAAAACAATGTGTTTAAAACCTTTTTCATTTGTTTCGTTTCTGGCTTATTAAAATCAAGCTTGTCAACAACTATGACCATACTCTCTTTAGCTTTAGCTGACAAAACCATAGTTAAAGCTTTTCTTCTCATTTTAGTAGGAATAGTTTTTTTATAATTTCTATCTGCTCTAGGACCAAAAGTAACTCCACCGCCCTTCCATAAAGGAGAACGAGTAGAACCGTGCCTAGCTCTTCCTGTTCCTTTCTGACGCCAAGGTTTTTTCCCACCACCACTAACTTCGCCTCTCATCTTGGCTTGAGCTGTTCCTTGTCTTCTGTTTGATTGCTGACCCAAAACCACCTGATGAATCAAGTCGGAATTAACTTCTACTTCAAATATCTCTTTCGGTAATTCAATCTCTTTTAATTCTTCCTTATTTTGGTTATATACCTTAACTTTCATATTATTTCAATGTACATATTTCTAACAATGTTCCACGATGACCAGGAATTGCTCCCTTAACTGCCAAGATATTATGCTTTAAATCAATTTTTATTATTTTTAATCCTTTAACAGAAACTCTATCGGATCCCATTCTTCCTGGCATCTTTCTTCCTTTAATAACTCTTTGAGGAAACCTTGACCCAATTGAACCAATTGTTCTTTCTTCGTGTTTCGTACCATGAGTAGCATTTCTTCCATGAAATCCATGTCTTTTTACTCCACCTTGAAATCCTTTTCCTTTGGTAATTCCTGATACAACTACTTTGTCTCCTTCTTTAAACCCTTTTAAAGTTATTTTCATACCTGTTTTAAACTGTTCACTGTTCATTGTTCTCTGTTCTTTAAGATATCTATATGGTCTATCTTTCTGTGGCATCTTCACTTTCTTATCTCTTAATTTCTCAAAGCCAATCTGAACAGCTAGGTCTTTTATTTCGGTAACAAAACAGGGTCCAGCCTCAACTAAGGTTACTGGGATAATCTTGCCATTTTCATCAAAAATCTGTGACATCTCTATTTTTTTACCTAAAATAAATCTCATATTTGCATTAATGATTGAGGTTCAACCTCAATCATTTTAAAATAAAACTGGGCAAACACCCAGTCAAAAAAACTAAAGCATTTGCATATCATACGCCCCTAATAAATAAGGACAGATATAGTGCAAATATATTATGATATATCATACTACTACATCTTGATTTCAATGTCAACACCCGCTGGAAGGGTCAAATTCATTAAAGCGTCTATAACATTCGGGTTAGGATTCAAGATATCAATCAATCTTTTGTGAATTCTTATCTCAAATTGTTCTCTAGCGTCTTTGTGAACAAAAGATGAACGATTGACGGTGTATTTCTTTATTTCCGTAGGTAAAGGCACCGGTCCTAAAACCTCAACACCATGCCTCAAAACCGTATCAACAATTTGCTTAGCACTATTGTCAATAACCTTATAATCATAAGCCCTAAGCTTTATTCTTAATCTTTGCTTAAGCTCCGGTTCTTTTTCTTTCTTTATGACCTTCGTTGACATCTTTCTATTTTTAATGAATCAACCCCGCTAAGCGGGGCTGGTTCTTGTCTTGTTTATTTGATAATTTTTGTTACAACTCCTGCACCAACTGTTCTTCCTCCTTCTCTGATAGCGAATCTTTGTTTTTCTTCTAAGGCGACAGGAACAATTAATTTAACTTTTAAGGTAACTGTGTCACCAGGCATAACCATTTCTGTTCCTTCTGGTAATTCCACGTCTCCAGTTACATCGGTAGTTCTGATATAGAACTGTGGCTTATATCCCTTAAAAAATGGGGTGTGTCTTCCACCTTCTTCTTTAGTAAGAACATAAATCTCAGTATCAAATTCAGTATGCGGTGTAATTGAACCTGGTTTAGCTAAAACTTGTCCTCTTTCAATGTCTTCTTTCTTAGTTCCTCTTAAAAGAATACCAACATTATCACCAGCTTCACCTCTATCAAGAATCTTGTTAAACATCTCAACACTAACAGCAGTTGTTTTAGTAGTATCTTTGATACCGACTATTTCTACTTCTTCGTTGGCGTTAACAGCTCCTCTTTCAATTCTTCCAGTAGCAACAGTTCCTCTTCCTTCAATTGAGAAAACATCTTCAACGGCCATTAAGAATGGCTTGTCAATATCTCTAACTGGTTCTGGAATAAATTCATCTAATGCTTTAACTAATTCTAAGATTGGCTTAATAGCTTCGTCATCAACTGATGTTGCTGCTAATGCTTTCAAAGCTGATCCTCTAACAATTGGCGTTTCATCTCCAGGGAATTCATATTTGTTTAATAATTCTCTAATTTCTGATTCTACTAATTCAAGAATTTCTGGATCATCAACTTGATCAGTTTTGTTTAAGAAAACGATAACTGAAGGAATACCAACTTGTCTAGCAAGTAAGATATGTTCTCTTGTTTGAGGCATGGGACCATCAGGACCTGATACAACTAAAATTGCACCATCCATTTGAGCAGCTCCAGTAATCATATTTTTAATATAGTCAGCATGTCCCGGACAATCAATGTGGGCATAATGTCTATTTTCTGATTCGTACTCTAAATGAGAAACAGAAATCGTAAGACCTCTGGCCTTTTCCT
>Ga0265594_1000329_pt1 | contig 38980 bp, 37 predicted proteins | sample saktaG_11_FD_190147 | JGI IMG/M metagenome (GOLD analysis project Ga0265594, IMG submission 190147) | Saline water microbial communities from Sakinaw Lake, British Columbia, Canada - sak_2011_5_24_80m | ecosystem: Environmental > Aquatic > Non-marine Saline and Alkaline > Saline ... | reverse complement strand
AGACCAAAGGGCAGCTTGAGGCTGTCTACCTCAGTTTAAACCCAGCCGAGCTCAAGCGAAGCATCGATATTAAATTGGATAAGCTCTATCGAATTTATGAGGAGAAAAGAGGGTCTCAGCAGGTTAATCCAATGAGGAAAGTGGTGCCCCATATGGTTACATCTTTTATGATGCAACAACCCCCAGTTGGGTTACCTACTTAAATGATTTGACACGCATAGTGTGCTCGCCTACTACTTTAGTAACACATCTCCTACTTTGATAGAAGCTCTGACTCCAATGTAAAATGGTACTATAATTCAGAATTAAGGGGTTTTTGCTTATTGACGCCAGGCTAAAATGTTGTCAGTATTGAAAGAATCTAGCCCAATCCAATTGACATGAGGTGATAAGCTGTTAAACTAGGCTAAAGTGAGCATAGTAGGCTTTTTTATTTTACTTGCTATCGCTATACTATTGAAGCTCATCGGTAATAGGCTAGTCCCATTACTCATACCTAGTGGGTGGCTTAGGACTATTGCTGTAGGCTGGGCTGGTGGCTTCTTGGGTAGCTTGGCTGATAGCGTTTTGTGGCAATTCGGCCCCAAGGTTGCTGGGATAAACCTGTTGGCGGCTGCTATTGGCTGCACCCTTTTTATTCTCTTTCTTGGTATTCTTCCCTTTATTAAAATATTACTGGGCAAGGTATAATCTAGGTGGGATTGTTTATTCCTTACCTTTCATTCCCTTTCCTTTAAGGGAGGGGCATAGGTTTTGAAGGGGCATTCCTCTCAAACTTTCCTTGATAAAGGACTCCCAAACTTTGTGCTATACTTAACAGGCCAGCGTAGCTCAGGGGGAGAGCAGCGGTTTCGTAATCTCGAGCCCGCAGTGCCGTTCCATCGTGTCCCATATCGTCTGGTACAGTCCCCTGACCTCCGAAATCACGATTGGTGTGGTGGGTTGTAACCTACTGTACCCCGCCGTCAACGACAACGGGAACGTCAGCTACGGCTTGAGCGTGAACCTGTGATGGCAGAGGGAATTATTGGACGCCGTAAAAAGGCAAGTTGACAGTGCCCGCTAGTTGGCTCATAGTGTGAGTGTCCTTGACTGTCAGGTCAGTCAAGGAACATTAAGTAGGTTAAGGTGAAAAGGCTAATAGCGATTATTGTTTCAAGGTATCTGGAACTACTGGGCTAGAATTTTCGGGGAATTATATGGTGGTAACATCTGGTGGCCAATCTACATCTAAGTCAGTTGACGGCGTTGTGCCTGCTACATATTTAGTAAAAGGCAATATCGTTTCAGTGGTCTTTCAGAAACAAACCGAAAGTGGCACGCTAAAAGTAGAAATCCTGCGTGGTGGCAAAGTGGTAAATAGTTCTGATACTACTGCTGCTTATGGTGTGGTTTCAGTAGCTACACAATAGAATAAACAATAAAAAGAAAGGGGGTTTTGAAATGCAACATCGCAATCCTATTATGGTTATCTTTTTGTCGCTAATTACGCTAGGGATATATGCTCTCGTGTGGAGCGTTAGAACTAAAGACGAAATGAATGCCAAAGGTGCTCAGATACCCACTGCATGGCTGCTTATCATCCCATTCGTAAACTATTTCTGGTTGTGGAAATTCTCTGAGGGTGTGGAAGTAGTAACCAGCAAAAAAATGGGTGCCGGTGTAGCTTTTTGCCTGCAATTTTTCCTCGGTGTCATAGGAATGGCAATTATTCAAGATAAGTTGAATCAGGTTGCTACATAGCAATAAGCGGTAACGCCAACTTTCGGGGATTTAGCTTTAGATGCCAGCGTAGCTCAGATGGGAGAGCAGCGGTTTCGTAAACCGCCGGTCGTCAGTTCGAATCTGACCGCTGGCTCCGTATGAGTCGGGAGCTACTGCCAACACTTTGCCGACACTTCTCGCCTCGGTCAGCTTTGGCTCTAAGCTAGCAAGGTAGCCTGGCTCTGTTGTTAATTTGCCTTTTACCGCGTTCCAGTTCTGCGCAACTTTGAGCGAAGGATTTTCCCACTCACTGTCTTTGGCAATTCGGTAACATATTCTATCTGACGAGGATATTTGTAGGGCGCAGTAATGCGTTTAACCAATTCCTGTAGTTCTTTGGTAAGCTCATCACTACCAGTATATCGCGGAGCAAGGACAGCAAAAGCCTTTACTATGCTCGGAATGTATGTCTCTGTGCATTGTTACCAGAATCATCCACACTCACCAGCACAAGCTTGTTATGCTCCTTTAATGGGCTAAAAAGACAACGCAGAGTATTACAAGTTAGATTTCCCGTTTCAGATACTCTTAGCAATATGCTAGCCACCACAATAGCTTACTGCAGGAAAAATGTTTCTGGGCTTGCTGGTGGCGTTGACAGTTGGTGAGCAGACGTTTTAACATTATCATAGTAACTGATATGGGAAACCCCGGCTAAGAGAGCTGGGACAAACAAGACAAAATTGCCAAGGGAGACAGAACATCTATTTTGCATAAATCAGATACAGAAAGATTCTCAGCCTTATTCCAGCCAGGCAATGCTGCCCAGGCAACCTTTGGAGCAGCGAGGCTGGCCTCAACATTATGACAAACCCTCTAAGGATAGCTTCAGCCCCTGAATTGCCAGATATACCCGACTATGAGTAAGAAAGGTGAGCTTTATGTACCAACACCAGTGGCTGGGAAATAATTTTGGCATTGGGATTGACATTGAGAGTATTGACCGATTTGCAGAACTCAATGTTATTCAAGATAGCGCATTTCTGAATAAAGTATTTACCAAAAACGAGCTGGAATACTGTTTTTCAAATAAAATAGCCGCTCCTCATCTTGCCGTAAGATATGCCGGTAAAGAGTCGGTAATCAAAGCGCTGAATAGCCTGGGCAGGTTAAATCTGAACTACGGTGACGTTGAAATAATCAACAATAAAAATGGAATCCCAGTGGTTAATATCAACAAATCGGGCTTTGATGATTTAGGCGTACAGCTTAGCCTGTCACATTGTAGAGATAAAGCCATAGCCTTCGCCATTGTAGTTGACACCAGGCAACATGATGAGGCTTAGGGTATCAAGCATCCTGCGAAGACTACCGGCGCAGGTTGATATCAGCATAGCTGAATTTTATTTAATGAAGCCCTCAATATATTTGACAAAATCTCCAATGGTAGCGAGCTCTTGCATTCGTTCTTTATCTATATCAATTTCAATATCCAGAGCATTTTCTACACTGACTATAATCTGTACCCAGTGAAGAGAGTCGGCCTTTATATCTTTTAATGCTGTCTCTGGATTGATTCCTTGCTCACTGCAGCGAGTAACCCTGGCTATACTCCTTCTTAATTCATCTAGCGTTGACATTTTCTCTCCTCTTCAAACAAGTGCTACTGGGATGTTGGTAATTACTTCGGTTTCTCTGACGAGATTCTAGCCTGTGTGTTCTCCAGCTCAGTCCGCAGGGTATCAACGAAACCGCTTTCCACGGCAAGTTTGGCTTGCCTGATAGTGCCTGTAATCTGAGGCGCCCGACTACTTCCATGAGCAATTGCCACCACCCCATTGACACCCCACAGGGGACCCCCTCCCATTACTACCCCCGGGCTCATAAGACTATATAGCTTGGTGGTAATGCTTTCTATATCAGGCGTATTAAGGCTATCCTTTAATTCTTGGGCAAGCCACTGGCTAACCCTCCTGCCCAGGCTTTCACAGAACTTAACCAGTATGTTACCGACAAAACCATCGCAGACTATGACATTTACCTTTCCCGCCGGTATATCCATCCCTTCCACGTTGCCAATAAAGTTAAGCCCACTCTTTTTAAGTAATGGGTAAGCTTCCTTGGCTAACTCATTCCCCTTGCCCTCTTCAGCGCCTACATTAAGCAGACCGACGGTGGGGTTATCAATGCCAAGGAATGTTCTGGCAAAGACGCTACCAGCCACTGCGAAATCTACCAGGTGATATGGTTGGCAGCTCACATTGGCACCCAGGTCTAATACCACAGTTTTGGGAGCCAGTCCAAGGAAGGCTCCACCAGCCATAGGTCGTTCTATACCGGGTAAAGTGCCTAGATATTGTAATGCGGAGACCATGGAAGCGCCGGTTGAACCAGCGCTTATCATAGCATCGGCTTCACCATTTTTAACCAGCTTGGTAGCCAGTGCTACCGAGCTATTAGGTTTACGCATAACAGCAAAGGCTGGCTCCTCCCCATCTTTAATTATTTCACTGGCTTCAACCAGACCAACCGACAGATTAGTTGTATCAACCTTGGCTAGCTCTGCCTCAATATCTGCCTTAACCCCCACCAGGATAATCTCTACTCCTAACTCTCTGGCTGCCTGAACCGCCCCTTTCACTATTTCACCTGGAGCAAAATCACCACCCATAGCATCAACAGCTATCTTCACCGGCTGACCTTTGTTTATTGTCTTTTCCATAGCCCCTCCTGTTTTCCTTAAGCTATTTTATGCCATAATATGTTACCAGCTGTGACTTAGTGCATCCTTCTGACAAACGCTGTGACAATTCACTTCGCTCTTACTGCTACAGGATTGGAACCCCGGGCATAAAAATGACAGCCTTTTTCTTACCTCTTCCTTCACCCTGACCTTCGGCTGACCGCTGTCATCTCTATCCACAACAAAAATACCTGCCGGGCAGGCTTTTACACAATCACCGCAGCCATCGCATAGCCCGGTATTAACGGTAATAAAGTAATCACCTGTGCCATCGCTGTAGCCATACTGAACCTTCATTGCCTTTATACTTGCTCCTGTAAAACGCTCTTCGGCAAAAAGGGCTGCCCCTACAGCACCAACAAGCTGTGGGTCTTCACAAAGCAGTGGCTCTAACCCAACCTTTTCCGTTAACTTCTTAACCATTCCCTTGTTCTTGGCAATACCTCCAGTGATGCTAAAGTCCTTCTCTATGGGAACCCGTTTGAGCAGGTTAAGGCAGCGGGTGGCTATCGCCTCATGTAAGCCGGCGAGAATATCACTCTTAGCCACTCCTTTTCTGAGATAGACGATAGCCTCTGACTTGGCAAAGACGGCACAGATAGTATTAAAGGGAATGGCACTCTTTGACTCAAGCGACAAATCCCCAATCTTCTCTAAGGGAGTATTTAGTACTTCAGCTATCATCTCAAGGAACCTGCCTGTACCTCCGGCACATTTGTCGTTCATGGCAAAGTTATTTACCAGCCCACCGCCATCACAGCTAATTGCTTTACAATCCTGCCCCCCCATATCCAGGATAGTTCTCACTGAGGGGAAATACCAGTTGGTGCCTTTGGCATGGCAGCTTATCTCGGAGATGTTTTCGTTAGCAAAGGGCACGAGCACCCTTCCATAGCCAGTGGCAACAGTATATTGAATGTCATCAAGAACTAAACCAGCCTCTTTCAGGGCTTCCTCCATTACCATGTAGGAAGTTTTCACGCTCTCGGGACCAGTATCGCCTATTACTGAGGATAAAATGGAGCCGTCTTTCATTATGACGGCTTTTGCCGCCCGCGAGCCGATATCTATCCCGGCAACTATCATCACTTCAGCCCCTTTTCTACATTTTCCTCAGCCAGAATAGCGGCACCTATGGCTGCCACTAGCTGGGGCGTATCCGGCACCAAAACTCCAAAACCTATCTCCTTCTCAAGGGTGTGAATCAATCCTCTATTCAAAGCCACACCGCCGGCAGCAGCAACGTCTTTCTCAATGCCAACCCTCTTACATAGCGCCATGATTCGGCTGATAACGGAAGCGTAGATGCCGGCGACGATTTCCTCCTTAGGTGTGGGGGGCTCACGATGCACATGGGATATAACCTCGGATTCAGCAAATACGGCACAGGTGCTGGTTATACTGGCACTGGACTTAGCCTTAAGAGATAGTTTTGCCATCTCTTCCATGGATACCTGCATCAGCCTGGCCATCTGTTGCAGGAAGATGCCTGTCCCGGCGGCACATTTATCGTGGTTAGCCCAGTCCTTTACCCGTCCTCCCTCGTTTAGCTTGACTATGGTGCTGCTTTCCGCTCCCATATCTATCACCATCCGCACTGAAGGGAAGAGGTAACAGATACCGCGTGCCAGGCAGGTAGTGATTGCCTTCGGCTGTTGGCTGAAGGCAATGGATTTCCTGCCTACCCCGGTTGAGACAATATAGAGATTATCAAAGCTGAGCCCGGCCTGGGTTAAAGCCTTTTCCACGGCTTCTTTAGCCGATGACTCAGCTTCCTCACCCGAGATCGTGATAACAGAAGATAAAATTCTGCTATTTTCTAAAATGACTACTTTAGTAGTCAGGCTACCTATATCTATACCCAGTGCTTTCATAACCAGTTAACACAAAAGTATTTAGCGGTCCTCCAGAAGCTCAAAGAACTGTTCCAGTTTATCGCCCATCTCTTCCTCAGAAGTTGCGGTAGGGTCAACTACATCACAATCCAGCGTTAACACTGGTACGTCTATATTATTCAGAGTATCCTTAAAAAGCTTAATGGTAGCGCAGGTATGCCGACAGCCTACATCAGCGTAATATATGGCGCCATCAACCTTATACTGCTTAGCACAATCAACTATACTATTTAGTGCCCGTTCATCCATTGGACCGTACATACGCATCTCCGGAATCATGTAAGACTTCTTGGCTACACTTTCAAGCGGCTTGGTCGGGTCAAGCCTCCCCTCCCCCCAGTAGGTAAAGAAAGGTTCAACTACACTTACTGCCCCATATTCCTGCGAAATCTTCTCCAGAAAAGCCATCAAATGCATGGGGGGTAGGAATAGAGTCATCAAACGGAAACGTTCATTAGATACTGCCCCTTTACCTTCTTTAACGGCGTCAGCAAGTTCCTGCTTCAGGGTTTCCAGATATTCAATTGCCTCAGGCTGACCGGGGAATAGATAATCAGACGAGACCAGTTCCAGAAAGCCCTGGGAATGAAAAGGCGTCGGCACAGCCTTACGCAGCTCATTAACCTCACGTACCAGCTCAATCTGCCTGTCCATCCTGGCTACAATTTCAGACAGCTTATCCCAATCCATCTTCCTCCCTGACTTTTCCTCAAGGAAGTGAACCATGTCCTCCATTTCCCCAACCAGATAGTTCCTCTCGTATTCACTATCCTTAAATGGATGGTCAATGAAGAAACCAGGGCAGTTGCATATCTCCATGATTAGCTCGCCACTCTTGGCTGTGTTATCGCAGACCATATTAGACCACAACATGACATCGGGGCGGGGCAGGACACCTAGGGCAAAAGCACCAGCCAGCCCACGGTGAGGCGTACATATCTCGTAAGCCAGCCCCAGCTCAGCTCCTGCAGCCAGGATATCGCTGCACTCACCGGTGAATAGAGCTGTCATCCACGTTGTCGTCTCAGCGTGCATCGGAACCATATCCATCGCATAGATAAGCTCGGCAGGGAAGAAAACAGTATGGGCAGCCACGAAATCACCATTTTCACGGGCATTCAGCAGGCGGGTAAAGTAATTGATTAGCATTTGATAATACATTGCCTCGCTCTTTCGAGCCTCAGGAAGTGCCTGATTCATCCTCATAATCAGTCGGCACGCCCGTATAATTGCCTTAATTTTGCTATTACCCTGCTCGGCAGACGTCATTTCCTCTTTGCCTCCAGCATTTCCAAGAAAGCCTGGACTCTGGTCTGAATTTGTCCTGACCCAGGTGTGCCGTATTCCACATCTAGGGCAAGGGTTGGTATCCCCTGTGCTTTTAGCCTCTTGGTAAGCAGTGGTAGGTCATGGCAATAGGGCACACAATATCTGATAATCTGGCTGATTACACCGTCTACTTTGAAGTCTAGGGCAAAATCAATTATGCGGTTGAAGCGCTCATCCGAGGGAAACATACGGGCACACGGGAAATTGTTTAGGTAGCGTCGGGAAATAGCCTCTAGAGGTGACTTAGCCCCCTCAAGCAGTACTGGGTCACCCCAATATCTGGTGCTGGTGCACAGTTCGTCGGTCACCACCAGCCCCCCTTGCTTTTCAATAGATTTGATGAATTCGGGATTGGTGAGCACACTGCCGATTAACATTATCCGCGCCCGTCCAGTATGGCTATTACCTGATGCCGAAATTTCCTCAAGCAAGCTCTTAAGCCATTGGTTAAAAATCTCCTTGGGCATATGGAAGCTAGCGTTTAATACTTCCATGGTCTCGGCACCGGTGATAGGTGGGCTATCTAACTTACGAAAGTCAGAAAGCTCCCTGAGCAGTTTTCTTGATTCATTATACAGCTCGATAGATTTGTGAAGCGCTTCGTCAGTTATCTCAAAGCCAAGGAAATCCTCCAGGTGCTTCTTGAACTGCGCCACTTCGTGATAGTAGAGGGCATGTGCCTTCTCGGTGTATTTACGTGGTACGGTAAGCACATGATGGAATGGTGTTCCAATATAATTACGCCATAAATCAAACAGGCGGCGAGCACCATCACAGGTAGACCCGCCAACTACACCATCCAGGAAACCATACTCGCCCTTTAACCCCAACTGGAGGCAGCTACGTGAAAAAGAACAGTTGTTAACATAGAGGTAAGCATTGCCCTCATCAAGCTCAGTCTCCTGAGAGTAGCCGGTAATCCTGATGGGTAGTATGTCGGCAGCATGCATAATTTCCTCGGGACTATAGGTGCACAGCCAGCCAAATACCTTCTTGCCCCGACGCTTATGCTCCAAGAGTTGGCTGGTTTTGGGGAAAGTACTATTTATCTCTCTAAATCGGTCAAGCGTATGCAGCTTTATATTATTTCTCTGTGTGTTATCCGCCATCACAAACCAAACAGCTACTTAGCCCAAACTCACTGGGCTCGCTGTACTATTATCAGGGAATACCAACCTCAAAATAGGGAGCTTGCACCCCGGAGCTTCATTATACCCCAGTTTCCACTACTTGGACAAATGTAGCTCAGGGTGAAAACCGACGAATATAGCCCCCCGCCCCACCGCATACCCCATTATCGGGCTGTATTCACTGACTATCACTCTCAAGCAGTTGAATTCCTGTCTGAGAAGCTTGATAAACTCCTCCGCTATTTCAGGAGCATCGGCATGCATTACCATGAAATGAAGGGAATCTGTCCCGGCTTCTTGTTTGATTAGCTTAATCAGCTTTTTGTAGCCGTCCTCCCGTTTTCTTACCTTATCAACGAACTCTAGCCCGCCTTCATCAGTCATACGGTTGATTGGTTTTATTTTAAATAGAGACACTATTCTAGCTGCCATTTTTGACATACGGCCAGTCCGGTAAACATAGCGCATGGTGTCAAGCATCATAATACCACCCGTTTTTCGTCTGACTTGACCAACAATATCAGCCACTTCATCCAGGCTTTTACCTTGCGCTGCCGCTCTGGCAGCGGCTAAAACGACCAGTCCCTGTGCCGAGGCAGCCGTCTTACCATCTATTACTCTGATACTGGTTTGTGGTGATTCCTTTTGCAGCATTTCTGCCGCCAGACTTGCTGTCTTGAAAGTGGCACTGAGTGCCAGAGGTATGGTGATGTGAACTATCTCTGACGACTTTTTACTTAACTCACGATACTCATCTAGAATATAACCCGGGGTAAGTGCCGATGTAGTAAATTTATCCGGGTCTTTCTTAATTAACTCATATGCTTCTGGGACGCTTAAGGTTACCCCATCAATGTAGGTAGTACCGTCATAAATTATGTTGGCGGCAGGAATTACCTTAATCTGATATTCCTCGGCTAGATTTCCGGGTATACCAGCCACGCTGTCGGTCATAATACGCACATTTGACATTTTAATACCTCCTTGGTTTTAATTTATTAACTCAGATTATCTGAGCTATGATATTAGATACCCCCCATCAACCACGATTAAGCTACCGGTCATATAGCTGGCTAAATCCGACGCCAGAAAAAGTGCCACCCGGGCAACATCATCAGCATCACCCATCCGACCTAAAACCATACGAGCCATGAACGTTTTTAATTCTTTTAATTGCCCCTTCTCTTGCCCTTTTGAAGATTCTTCAGTACGCGTAACCACACCTTTTGTCATAATGCCCCCCGGGGCAATAGCATTCACCCGAATATCATGCTGCCCAAGCTCTAATGCCAGGCTCTTGGTTAACATTAGAACACCACCCTTGGATGCGTCATAGGCAGACATCCCCGTGGATGATGGGTGTAAACAGTCAATAGAAGCAATGTTGATTATACAGCCACCCCATCCTTGCTCTATCATTTTCATACCTGCGTATCGGCTGCAGAGGAAGGTGCCGGTTAAATTTACCGATATCACCTGCTCAAAATCACCAACAGTCATTTGAGTTAGTGCTATTCGTGGATATACACCAGCATTGTTCACCAGTATATCAATGCCGCCCATTTCCTTTATTGCGGCATTGACCATATCCCGCACCTCCCCCTCCTTACTCACATCGCATTGGGTAAAAACTACTTTATACCCATAACCCTTAAGCCCCTCAGTAGCTTTTTGAGCCGCTTCGGCATTTGTATCAGCGATGAGCACCATAGCCCCTGCCTCAGCAAGTCGGCAGGAAATGGCGAAACCAATCCCCGTAGCTCCGCCGGTAACAATAGCCCTCTTGCCGCTAAGGTCAATAAGTTCGCTAATCGGCACTTTTTTGTTAGGTAAAGCCATAGCTACTTTGAATAGCCTTCTTGCCTAGCTCTTCATAATACCTAGAGTTACTAAGCATTATATACTATATCCCATCAGTGTCAAGCCCTTGCCCTTGTTCATATGATTAGTGACACATTGCTTCCTTGCCTTGTCATTATCCCCTTTCCCTGTCATTGCGAGCCGAAGGCGTGGCAATCCACGGGCATTCCTGGAGATTGCTTCGGCACTTTGTGCCTCGTAATGACAATAGGAAGGGGCTCCTCACAATGAAACGAACAACCAGGGCTCTTCTCTAAAGGTGTCAAGGCAAATTGAAAAAGGCTTGGCAACAGTATAGAATTAGCAACGTAAGAGATGAACCCATATAGTTACTCCCATGGTGAGTTTCACCCTAACTTGCACCTGAAGCAAACGACCAGAAATTGGTTGCACTACATGGTAGATTTCCCTGCCGCTCACCCTACACGCTATGAGCAGAATAATACCGTTCGGGGTGAGTATTTCCAGCCACGGGGGGCAGATAATGCCCCGCTGGCTATCTTGCTCCACGGAGTGGGCGACTACAGCGTGATTCCCTGTAAACTCCTGGCTCGGACTCTACTAAACAAGGGAATAGCCTGTTTTATACTCTACTTGGTAGTGCACTCAAGCCGTATGCCGGAAACCGTAAGAAAGCGCTTCCCTGTGCTTACCGCCGACGAATGGTTTGAGAGCTACCAAACTTCAGTGATTGAAGTTCGTCAGGTGATTGACTGGGCAAGTAGTAGGCAGGAGATAGGCAGGGAAAACATCGCCGTACTCGGAATAAGCTTTGGTGGATTCATCTCGGCTATAGCTATGGGGGTGGATGAACGCATCAAAGCCGGGGTGTTTATTGTAATGGGAGGCAATGGCGAAAAGATTGCTTGGAAGAATAGGCTAGGTGCTTTCAAAAAAGAATATCGGCGCACCGAGGCGGAATACCAGCATCTCCAGAGCTCCTATCTGCAGTACATTGCCCAGGTAGCTGAAAAAGGGTTTGAAAATGTTACCCCTGCCATACAGAATTTCCTAACCGACCCTATGACCTTTGCCCATCTTCTTTGCCACCGTCCAATATTGATGATTAACGCACGCTGGGATGAAGCCATTCCCAGAGAGGCTACACTCGATTTCTGGAAGGCAGCCGGCGAGCCTGACATTACCTGGCTCCCGGCTACTCATGCCACCATCTGGCTGTGGTATCCTTCCATCACTACAAAAATTGCTGGCTTTCTAAGTTCAACCTTCAGGGCGTAAACCAGAGGCGCTACCTAAGCTCTCTGGCGTACCAATCATCGCTTTGTTGATTTCCTGACATCCGTGTAGTTACATTTCAACTGGCTTTTTGAAAGTAGTAGCCAACTCCCGGTTCAGTTATTATATATCTGGGCAGAGCCGGCTCTGGTTCTATCTTCTGGCGCAGGTGCGAAATGTAGATGCGTACATAATCCAGGTCGTTAGTATATTCCCATCCCCACACCTTTTCCAGGACATGCTTGTGGGTAAGAATACGTCCAGCATTTTCTACCAGAAAGGCAAACATCCGAAACTCTCTCGGCGTTAGTTTCACCCGCTCCCCGTTCACTGTGACCCTCCGCTCAGCAATATCCGCTGTAAGGAAGCCATCACTGTAGGTAATCTCCCGCCTACCCGGTAGGGGAGACAGCCCAACGCGCCGTAACGCTGCCCGCACCCTCGCTGCTAGCTCCCTGTTACCCACCGGTTTAATCAGGTAGTCATCAGCCCCATAGTCAAGCCCTCGCACTATGTCATCCTCGCCCGTCTGCTTACCGGTGAGCATGATAATGGGTATGTCAGAGACATCACGAATACGGCTGCAGGTCTGCCAGCCATCCAGCCTAGGCATGACCACATCTAACAACACCATATCTGGCTTCTCAGCAAATAGAAGCCTCAGCCCTTCTCGACCACTGCCAGCCTTGAATACCTCAAACCCTTGCTGAGTAAGAAGCTGGTCAACAAATCGCAGAAAGATTGGGTCATTATCAATAATAAGGACCTTCTTTGTCACTCCATCTCCACCAATCCTAGAGGTTATCTTTTATGCCGACATGACAGCATCTCGGCAACCAGTTTAGGTAGTTCACGGGTGTTAATCGGCTTTGGCAGATATGCATCACAGCCGGCTCCAATAATCCTCTCCTTGTCCCCCTTCATGGCATGGGCGGTAACACCAATAATAGGCGTATGGTTGAATACCACCATCTGCCTGAGCCTCTGGGTTACCTCAAGCCCGTTTATTCTGGGAAGCTGTATGTCCATTATAATCAGGTCTGGTCGCTCTCTTGTCGCCATATCCAGTGCCTCTTCCCCATCGGTTGCCTTGAGTAAGGTATAGTTCCTCCCTCTAAGCGTCATCTCGGTCAGCCTCATATTCCACGGATTGTCTTCTACAATCAGTATCTTCTCTTTCATTATTGGTTTTCTCCTAGGGGTTTGCTAACCGCCTGCTGCCAGAGGCAGGGTAAAGCTAAACTGGCTCCCTTTTCCCCATTCACTCTCTACCCAAACTCGCCCGCCGTGCCTCTCAACAATTTGTTTTACCACCGCTAAACCCAGCCCGGCCCCATTCCTCTCCCTGGCAAGGGGGTTATCTAGCCGGCAAAAGGGTTCAAATATCCGTTCCTGGTCTTCCTCCTTGATACCAATGCCATTATCAATCACGCTCACCCGACACCAATCACCCTCCCTGACTGCCTCAATCTTCAGCTTGCCCCCAGCCGGGGTAAACTTGGATGAATTATCCATCAGATTAAGCAGCACCTGCCCCAATTTAGCTTTATCGGCATGAACCGGCGGCAATCCATCTTCTATCTCAATATCAAAATTTTGCTTTCTCGGTGCCACTATCGGCATCATAGTTCTGGTTAACGGTTTCACCATCTCATTCAGGGCAATATCTTTCAACTTGAGTTCTATCTTGCCCGACTCTATCTTGGATATGTCAAGAACCTCGTTGATTAGGTTCAGCAGGTGCCGACTGCTGGCTAAGGTATCGTTAAGACACTGCCTCTGCTCCTTGTTAATCTTTCCAGGTACCTCGTCTATCATCAATTCAGAAAAACCAATGATAATATTGAGCGGGGTGCGTAGCTCGTGGGACATATTAGCTAGGAATTCGGACTTTAGCTGGTTTGCCCTTTCCACCTCCTCTGTCTTTTCTATAAGTTCCTCCGCTTGTAACTGAAGCTCCTCATTCTGGGCATCCAGTTGCTTATTCTTTTCTTGGAGCTCATCCTCCATCCGCTTGCGCTCGGTGATGTCCATGAAATTCCCCAAGCTTGCTCGTTTCCCCTTATAGTGAATGGGAGTGACTGTCTCCATAGCCCATATAGTCTTCCCACCCTTACCAATAGTCCTGAACTCGTAAGGGGAAAGGCGTTTTCCCTTTAGCATTTCTATTGCATTTTCCTTGACTCGCTGCCTATCTTCAGGATGGACAAGCTCTAAAGAGTCCATACCCAACAATTCATCTTCGGTATAGCCTGCATATTTCTGGAACTTAGGATTAATAAACTGAAACTTCCCATCCTGGACAATGTAAACGCCACTCGGTGAGTTATTGGCTAAGGTTCTGTACAGTTCCTCCGCCCGCTTGCGCTCGGTGATGTCGTGAAAAAGCCCAACTATTAACTGTTTTCCTCCAATGGTAACAGGTGCCGCGTTGATGTTTACTGGGACAATGCTGCCATCCTTCCTGACAGCCTCACCCTCATAATCCGCAGCACGCCCCTTGTGAACATGGGCTGCGAACCTCTGGCGATACTCATTAGCCATTCCCGGAGGGTGAAGCTCACTTTGGTGCATACCGATTATCTCCTCACGAGTACGACCTACTAGCATCTCGCCCTGCTTGTTCGTGTCAAGGATACGCCCGGTTTCCACATCCGCCAGGAAGGCTGCGTCATTCAGGTTCTCAAAAAGAGTTCTATATCTCTCCTCACTCTCCCGCAGTGCCTCCTCCGCCCCCTTGCGCTCGGTGATGTCCATGAAGTTTCCCAGAGCTGCCCGCTTCCCCTTATAGTGAATAGATGTAACTGTCTCTATAGCCCATATAGTCTTCCCACCCTTACCAATAGCCCTAAACTCGTAAGGGGAAACGCGGTTTCCCTTTAGCATTTCTACTGCGTTTTTCCTGACTCTTTTCCTATCTTCCGGATGGACAAGTCTCAGAGGATACATGCCCAACAGTTCATCCTCGGTATAGCCCGTATACTTCTGGAACTCAGGATTGACAAACCGAAACTCCCCTTCCTGGACAATGTAAACACCAACCGATGAGCTACTAGCTAAGGTTCTGTTTAGCTCCTCCGCTTCCTTGCGCTCGGTGATGTCAATAAAAGAACCCACCCTGCAGATAGGTTTGCCAGCTTCATCTCTAACCACGCTTACTGATAGCTGGACATCGAAGCTCGAGCCGTCTTTTCTCCTGGCGGCTAGTTCACCTATCCAGCCTCCTCTATACATCGCTACTTGCATCACCTCCACAGCCTCTTCTGCTATCTGCCAGAATTCTACAGTATTCTTCCCCAGAACCTCCTTCTCATCATTATATCCCCACATTCTGAGAAAGGCATGGTTTACGTAGGCCAGATTACCTTCAAGGTCAGCTATGGCAACAGCGTTGATGGATGAGGCAATAGCATTATTCTTAACCCTCATCTCTTCCTCTACCCGCTTGCCCTCGGTGATGTCGCAGAAAGGTGTGTCATTTGGCACTTTTACGTTCTTATACATCATCCCATCCATTCTTCCTGTATATCTTTGCCTTACTATCAACGCACTCTAGCCTCTCTTGGAGTTGACTCTGTAAATATATCAGGCTATGCCAATCGTATCACACAAACACAAAATCTGTCAGTAGGCACTCATAGTACGATAGTAATAGCTTGATAATAGGTAAATCTGGTGACAGAGGTCATTTATCATAGGCAAGTTGAGCGGGCAGAGCCCCTTCAAAAACAATTTCCCCCTCTCTTTTAAAGAGAGGGGGATTAAATAAGTGAGATAGGTAACCAATCTGGTTAGCGAAGATAAGACAGAGAGAGCCCCGGTTAGGCGAGGCTAGGAATTACGGTGCTCTCTTTCTTTACCGGCTACCATTTTTCCCTTGGCACTTTGCGTAATTCAGGCTCAAAGTCAGACAAATAGGCAAATACTGTATTTAGTGGTGCATTCTTCAGGATGCTTTCCTTTACTTCCTCATATTGCCCCTGATATTGAGGGATTTGTTCCCCATCCTTATCAAACACTATAACCATATCGTTAGGGCATCTAATAACACTCTTAATCATTTTTGTTCTCCTTATTAATCTTATTGGGGTGAATAGAACCAGATTACTATTTATGGTGGCAGGATAGATACGCCGTTCACCGCCTGGAGCTACCCCTGGCAGTAGTAGGTGTCCCTTATCAAACGCCATAACCATATTGTTAGGACATCTAATAACACTCTCAATCATTTTTGCTCTCCTTATTAATCTAATTAAAGTGATTAGTATTAAAGCATTACTTGTGGCAACAGGATAGATATATTGTTCATTTCATCGTTTTGGCAATACTCTTTAGGATGCTGAGAACTCCGATGATGGCACGCTGCACTTCAATTGGCTCTTGGCTTAAAATCTGGCTTACATAAGGGTCCAGCTGCCTGCCATTATAGTCAGCCTTCTCCTCGGCTATGCCAGTTGCCTGGGGTGACAGGTAGCCAGCTAAACAAAGTAGCTCACCCTCCTCAAAATTTAGTGGCTTAGCTATTTTTTGCAGAATCGTAGCTGAGGGGAATCTCTCCCCTCTCTCTATGCGCCCTAGGTGAGATGATGATACACCTGACATAGTAGCCACTTCCCGTAACGTAAGCAGTGCCATAACCCTTCGCTGCTTGAGTATTCTGCCTAGATTATTATTGTTGTTATTCCCCATTTTTACTTCCCCCTTCTATTCAGGTTGTCTCTAGTCACCCTTCCATTCTAGGGCACTAAAATTAATTACTCATAAAATTGATGTTTAATTTTTATTAAAATTTCAACGGATATGGGACTGGTGCCTTGGCTATCGGGTACTCTTGAGCCCATTCCTTTGAATTTTTGCCTAATATCAGCTATAATTTCCTCACTTGGTTCTAGTGGAGGTTAGATGAGCAGGTTTATTGATAGATTAAATCAGGCTTCGCCGGCAGTGCTCCGCCCTCTGGGGTTTGGAACAGCCCAATCGGTCTCAGAGAAGCCAAAAATATTACTCGTTGCCAGTTTGGCTCAGCCTAATGCTGGTGACGTGGCTGGTTATGTGGCTGGGGCTGATGCTGGGCTATTGCGTATCCCCAAATTGACTTCAGGGGCTAAAATTCTTAAAGAAATATCTCAGGCTGTGCCTGATATCCCTTGGGGTGGGTGGCTAAGGGATATTGGCCGGGAAGGAACAAAACAGATAGCCAAGCTTGGCTGCGATTTTGTGGTTTTCCCCCCAGCTAATTCATCACTGGCAATACTTCAGAATAATGATGTGGGTAAGATTTTGGAGGTTGAGGCATCGCTTAATGAAGGCTTGTTGAGGACGGTTAATGAATTGCCCGTGGATGCCGTGCTTATTGCCAGCGAACAGAAGGCAGAGCACTTTCTTACCTGGCATCACCTTATGCTCTTTCAGCGCTTTGCCAATTTATTGACCAAACCTTTATTAGCCTCTATACCATTCAGTGTGACCGATAATGAACTTCAAGCCCTGTGGGAAGCAGGGGTAGCTGGTGTGGTAGTGGAAGTAGGACTTGGGCAGCCTGTGGAGGGATTAAAGGGGTTACGCCGGATCATTGATAACCTCGCCTTCCCATCACAGCGCAAGCGGGGAAAGGCAGAGGCTTTGCTACCCTATGTTAGTCCAGAGGCGAGTATGGTAGCTGAAGAGGAGGAGGAGGAGGAGGAATAGCCCTCGTAGTAGAGTAGCCGGCAAGATAGACTACTTGGCTATCAGGCTCTTTATCAGGGCGAGTTCGTCTCTAGCCAGTCTGGTCAAAAGGAAATTCTGCCTTACAATTTCCTTACCTTCTGCGCCTAACATTTTACCAACTGCCGGGTTTTCCAGAAGATATACTATTTTCTCAGCACATTCCTCTACGCTATTCACCAGGTAGTTGCTGAGTTCACCAGTCATTTGCAGTGGAATGCCACCGGCATTACCAGCTATCACCGGTGTTTCTTTCCACAAAGCCTCAGCTACCACCAAGCCGAAGCCTTCCCTGATTGACTTCTGAATAATCAGGTCGCTGGCTCTCTGGAAAGCATTGACCTCCATGTTGCCTACCCCGGTTAGATTAGAGAAGATGAATATGTCATCATCTTTATTGGCCTCAGCACTAAGAGCAGCATGCATGTCCCATGACTCAGGGTCATCCTGGGCAAAGCTACCTACCATGGCTAGCTGGAGCCCGGGTATTTTCTCTTTAGCTAACCGGTAGGCGGCTATGGTTCCAAAGGGGTCTTTCCAGCGGTCAAAGCGGGATACCTGTGTAATCAATAGGCGGTTGCGGTCAAAACCTAGGTTATCCAGCAGTTCCCGGCATACATATCTCTTAATGAACATATTCTTGGAGCTGAGAGGGCAAATAGCTGGCGCCATTGTGGCAATTATGGGTAGATGGAGGTTTCGGGGTATAAATTTCTGGGTGGTGAAAACAGCGGCGTCATACTCTTCAATGTAAGGGCGTAAGAACTGCCATACTACTTCATCTGGCTCTGAGCTATCAACATGGCAGCGCCATACCCACTTGGCTTTGTTATCTGGTGAGTAGTGACGAAGGGCAGCTGGTTGGGGGTCATTTACTATAAAGACATCATAATTTGGGTCTAGCTCACGGGCATTGGCTAGATTATTACTCTGGTATACCCTTTTCAACCCTTCCTTTTTGATTTCATCAAAGGGAGCACCTTGCAAGGCATTATGAAAACCCTTAGTGATGGTAAAGAAACGGCGGTTCCCACGGATAATTTGCCAATCGGCTTTAATTCCTAATGAGCGTAGTAGAGGGATATAGGAAACGAGGAGTTCAGCCACCCCCCCACCAAAGGGAGTGGAGTTGATATGGCATAGGCGCAGTCCCTTTAGTTCTTCGCCAAGGTTAACAACTTCATCAATAAGCTCCCTGGCTTCAATGGTACGGTATTTATCAATATTACCCACCCCCAGGGAGACCTTATGTAGCATCCAAACCTCCCCCTATGTAGCTGACAGTTGCCATGATTTTCCCTCAGTGGTGATAGCCGGAGCAACTACCATCTCCACCTTGTGCATTTCTTGAATGGTGAGCGCCCCGCAGACACCCATTGCGGTGCGAAGAGCTCCGACAAGGTTTTGGCTACCATCAGTAACTGAAGTAGGACCAAACAGAATTTGCTCTAATGTGTCAGTGGTGCCAACTTTTATTCGGGTTCCTCTGGGGAGTGCTGGGTGTGGCAGGGACATACCCCAGTGATAACCTAGCCCCGGTGCCTCTTTAGCTTGGGCAAAAACGGAGCCTAACATTACGGCGTCAGCACCGGCAGCGAAGGCTTTACATAACTCTCCACCTTTACGAAAACCGCCATCGGTAATGATTGGTATGTATTTGCCAGACTCGTCTAGGTATTTATCTCTAGCCGCAGCACAATCTATGGTAGCTGTTATCTGGGGGACGCCAACACCAAGAACCTCTCTAGTGGTGCAAGCAGCCCCCGGGCCTACGCCTACCAGAACCCCAGAGATTCCTGTTCTCAGAAGCTCTAAACAGGCGCCGTAGCTTACACAGTTACCAACAATAATGGGCATGGGTATAGATTGGCGGAGCTCAGGAAAGATTAGCCCCCGATAACTTTTGGATATATGCTTGGCTGAGGTAACTGTGGACTGGACAACAAAAATATCAGCCTTGGCTTCAGCAGCTATAGGGGCAAGGCGTTTGGTATTGGCTGGTGCCACTGAAACAGCGCATACCGCCCCTGCCTTTTTAATCGCCTGTATTCGTTCACCGATAAGATTCTCTTTAATCGGTTGGGAATAGATTTTTTGAAGTAGGGGGGTGGCTTCAGTATCAGGTGCTTGAGCAATTTCAGATAATACCTCTTCGGGATTATCATACCGAGTTTGTACCCCCTCCAGGTTGAGCACAGCTAGCCCACCTAGTTTGCTCATCAGGATAGCCAAGTTGACATCGGTCACCGCATCCATTGCTGAAGCTATAATAGGGATGGTAAAGGTAAAGTTATCTACCTTGAAATCAATGTTTGTCTGGTCTGGATTGGCGGTTACATCTCCAGGCACTATAGCCACTTCATCAAATCCATAGGAACGTCGGAGTTGCTTAAATTGGCCAGTAGCCATTTATAATCCCTCCTTAAACGAAAACTATATCAAAGGCAGGGTTCAAAGTCAAGAAATTCTAGCTAATGTAGACGAATGATGCGATATAGGTTATAATAGCTGGGCTGGGAAGATAAACGGTGATGCCCGCGCTTTATGTTGTAGCTACTCCTATTGGTAATCTAGAGGATATTTCCTTACGTGCTCTCCGTATCCTGCGTGAAGCGAAGCTTATTGCCGCTGAGGATACTCGCAAGACGAGGCGACTTCTTACCACTTATAACATTAGGACGCCTATGACAAGTTATCATGAACATAACAAGCTGACCAAGCTGGACTATATTCTGAATTACCTTGAAGGCGGTGATGTAGCCCTTGTTTCTGAGGCTGGAATGCCAGGCATCTCTGACCCTGGCTATGAGCTAATTGTGGCTGCGAGCCAGCGAGGCATCCCAATTGTTCCCATTCCCGGACCCTCTGTTGTTATCACCGCCCTTGTTGTCTCTGGGCTGCCCACGGACAAGTTTAACTACATTGGTTTTCTGCCTCATAAATCTAATGATAGGCGGCGTCTTATAACATCGGTTGCTGATGAATATGGCACTATTGTAGCCCTGGAGACCCCTCACCGTTTACTGGCTGCGCTCAACGATATGCTACTCGTTCTTGGCGATAGAAAGGTAGCCGTTTGTCGCGAACTTACCAAGATTCATGAGGAGGTCTTCAGAGGGACGATAAGCCAGGCTATAGAACACTTCACTGAGCCGAGGGGTGAATTTACCCTGATTATTGAGGGCAAGAGGCGGAAGGATAAGCCACGGTTGACAGAAGAGGTTGAGCAGCAGTTACATCATATGCGCCTGTCTGGGGTAACGGCTAAAGAGGCGATAGCCAAGGTAGCTGGCGAAACCGGTTTATCAAAGAAGGAGCTGTATTGGGCTTGGCTCAGGTTATAACATTTATATTAAAGCTTTGAGAGGGGTTAACAATGCGCCGAGGATGTATATCTTTAGGAGAAGTCCATTGCGATGAATGCCACTGCATTATACAATACCCCGAGCCTTATCTAGCTATTGACGAGGAGGGAGGCAACGAGGTAGAAAAGGGAGAGACATCACGCTATTGCGTTGATTGTTGTCTGAAGAAGGGCTATGCTCACTATATAGAGGAGAGGGGAAAGCGAATACTTACCTTCTTTCTTGAGAAGCCCTAAATCTTATACCGAAGTCATATAAAGTATAGCCAGGAAATGGATTATGAGCGAGAGAATTTTTATTGGGGTGGCTTGGCCCTATGCTGACGGACCACTACATTTGGGTCATATTGCTGGGGCATATTTACCACCAGACATATTCGCCCGCTATCACCGCGCCAAGGGTAACGAGGTGTTAATGGTATCGGGATCAGACATGCATGGCACACCGATAACCATTAAGGCTGAGCATGAGGGAAAAACACCTGGTGAAATAGTGGCCCAGTATCATCAGCAATTCCTTACTTCGTGGCAGAAACTGGGTATTTCCTTTGATTTATTTACCAATACCGGTACTGCCAACCATGCTGAGGTAGCATGTGACATTTTCCTAACCCTGCTTGATAAAGGCTATATTTATAAGGCTAGCGTGTCACAGCCCTTCTGTCCTGTTTGCCAGCGTTTTTTGCCCGACCGCTATATTGAGGGCACTTGCCCCTACTGTAACTCCTCTGGAGCTCGGGGTGACCAGTGTGATGACTGTGGCAAGCCTATAAATGCTGTTGAGCTGATTAACCCTCGTTGCCGCTCGTGTGGAGCTGCTCCTCAGTTTAAGGATTCAGAGCATTTTTACCTTAAGCTTACCGCCTTCAGGGATAGGCTTTTAGACTGGGTGAAACAGCAGACCCACTGGCGGCAGAATGTCTTTAGCTTTACTATGCGTTATTTAGAGGGGGGCTTAAAGGATAGAGCCATTACCCGCGATATAAATTGGGGCATACCGGTACCGCTTGACGGCTTTGAAGGCAAGTGCCTTTATGTGTGGTTTGAGGCTGTCATCGGTTACCTCTCAGCGGCTAAGGAATGGGCTAAGTCTAGCGGTGATGACGAAAAGTGGCGCTCTTTTTGGCAGGATAATACCACCAAGGTTTACAATTTTATCGGCAAGGATAATATTATCTTCCATACTATTATCTGGCCAGCAATGCTGATGGGCTACGAGGGACTGAATCTTCCTTATGATGTGCCCGCTAATGAGTTCTTGACTATTGAAGGCAAGCGACTTTCCACCAGCCGTAATTGGGCAGTTTGGCTACCTGATTATCTGTCGCGCTACGACCCTGACCCGTTGCGTTATCTGTTATCCATAAACATGCCAGAAACCAGCGATACCGATTTTTCCTGGCGTGAGTTCATTCGCCGTAATAATGATGAATTGGTGGCTACCTATGGAAACCTGGTCCACCGGGTGCTTACCTTTACCTATCGTAGCTTCAATGCCTGCGTACCAGTGCCTGGACAGTTGGATGACCACAGTCAGGCTTTACTCGATAGTGCCAGCGATATCTTTAATACAATGGACAACCTTCTTTCCCATTGCCATTTTAAGGAAGCTATAAGGTCGGCTATGTCCTTAGCTCAGGAGACTAATCGCTACCTGGATGAGAAGTCTCCCTGGAAAGTAATTAAACAGGATAGGCAGGCTTCAGCCACTGCGTTATATGTTGCCATTTCAGTGCTCTCTTGCCTTAAAACAGCGCTATACCCCTTCCTACCCTTTAGCTCTCAGAAATTGCATGAGTTTCTTGGTTTTAAGGGCAGTGTAGAAGACGACGGCTGGAAACTACACCTTCCACCACCAGGGCAAAAGTTACTTCCCCCTGAGCCCTTGTTTTCCAAATTAGATGAAGAGTTGGTAGATGAGGAAACCAGTCGGTTGGGGCATGTCTATTACTAGTGGATTTCTATACCCATATTGGTTTACCTGAGAGTTGGGAGAGGAGAATCTTGGAGCTAAGCAAAATTTATGAACCCATTCAGGAAGATTTAGTCAAGGTAGAGGCTAAGCTGAGGTCAATAAGCGAGGCTGCTTTTCCTTGGTTGCCTAAGCGGTTAGCCTATAGCCTGAAGAGGAGCGGCCGGTTAGCTAAGCTGCTGGGCTATAGCCTAAATAGTGGTGGCAAGAGAATTCGGCCGGCGCTTGTCCTGCTATCGGGTAAGTTTTATAACTACAATCTTGATTACCTCCTGCCGATGGCTGCCGCCGTTGAGGTTATGCATGCCGCTACCCTGGTTCATGATGATGTTATTGACAACTCCCCCATTCGCTGGGCTAAAGCAACCATTTATAGAGTATGGGGCGAGGACAAAGCAGTGCTTCTGGGGGACTATCTGTTTGCCAAGGCGGGAGAACTCGTGGCTACTACTCAAAATCTGCAAGTAATAAAGCTCTCTGCCCAAACCCTTCAGATTATCTCCAGCGGAGAGTTAAGCCAGAGCTTTGATGCTTTCAACCTTAAGCAAACTCGCCAGCGCTACTTGCAGAGGATTTTCAATAAAACCGCCTCTTTATTCTGCTTGGCTACGGAGTCAGGGGCTATTTTGAGTCAAGCCCCAGAAAAATCGGTCAAGGCTCTGAAAGAGTATAGCCATAACATTGGTATCGCCTTTCAGATTGTGGATGATATCCTGGATTTTATTGGCACCGAGGAGGAAATGGGCAAGCCAGTAGGTTCAGATTTGGCTCAGGGCACCCTTACCCTCCCAGCAATACTCCTTTTGGAGCGCTATCCCGAGGACAATCCGGTTAAAAAGTTATTTCAGAACCAGGATAAGCAGAAAAATATAAAGCTGGCGATAGAATTAGTTTGTAACTCGTCAATTGTTCAAAAATGCTACCAGGTTGCCTCAGATTATTGCGCTAAGGCTCGCCATAATCTTAACCTGTTGCCAGATAATACTAGCCGTCAAGCATTAGCCGGGCTGACAGATTATGTTATCGCCCGAAAGAAATAATTACAGTTACCAATGGCAGGTTGAACAACCGAAGCCCACTGCCACTCTTGGCATTAACTGGTTGCCTTACCTCCTCGGCTAAGCGAGACACATATCTGCACTATAAACATCAGACCGGCAATAGCGGAAATTGTGCAGAATATACCGGCTGGTGTCGCATACGAGCTAACGATACTCTGAAGCTGCGCGCCCTCTACCCCGGCGACAAAGGCACTACCACCAACGGCACCTGCTACCATGTATAGAACACTGCTAACCGCTGTACAGATAACGAAAATCCAGAAGATCCACTCAATAAGCTTTGGCCAAACAATGGACTTGCCGCTGAAAATCGGCACGAGGTAGTAAATGGCTGCCATTAGTGGCAGAGACGTCCATCCCATGAGGCCAACGTGAGTGTGAGCATGTCCTATCATGCCTCCAGGCCCTGCCTCCATAAGCAGACGTATTGATGGTATGCCCCCCTGAATGAACCCCTGAATCAGACTCCAGGCAAAAAAGATAAGGGCTGCCCAAACAAACTTGACCAGACGATGATTAATTGCTTCTACTTGTATTTTAGCACCTCCCTTTTCTATTCGCTTCTTACAAGCGGACTTTATACTAATCCAATAGCAATCTGGTTGTCAATAGTTTTCATTCGTTTGAAAAGCTTTAATAAGCAATATATAATACCTTGAGTTGGCGCATCGGAGATTAACCAGGTAGCTGGCATGTGCGGGTTAATTGGTATCCATAAAAAGTTCTTACCCAGCAGGAAAGTCAGGCGTTTCTCTGTTGCCTAATAATAATGATAAAGGAGGGAGGTAAATGACAGCAGGTTATACCGGTAAAGTTCTAACTGTAGATTTAACTCTGGCTAAGGTAAGGGAAGAGCAATTGGAGGAAAGATTATATCGGGATTTTATTGGTGGCGTGGGATTGGGGGCAAGGTTGCTTTATCAGCGCCAGCCTGGCAAGGTGGACCCCCTGGGTGAGGAAAATATTTTAGGCTTTATGCCCGGGTTATTAAGTGGCACTACTGTGCCCGGTTCATCTAGGCTGACTGTGGTATCCAAGTCTCCTATTACCGGGGGTTGGGGAGATGCTAATGTGGGGGGTTATATCGCCCGTGAGCTAAAGTGTGCTGGCTATGATGGCATCTTGTTTCAAGGTATCTCACCCCATCCAGTGTATCTCCTGATATATAAGGGTAAGGTTGAGTTACGAGATGCCTCTCACCTTTGGGGCAAAGATACTGCTGAGACGGAAGAGATACTGCGCAAGGAGATAGGTGACCGAAGACTTAGGGTAATCTGTATAGGTCCTGTGGGAGAAGCTCAATCCCTGATTTCAGCAATAATAGCTGAAGGAAAAGAAGGTAGGGCAGCAGCTAGGTCAGGGCTGGGAGCAGTGATGGGTTCAAAACGCCTTAAGGCTATCGCCGTCAGGGGCGACAGTGAAATACCCGTGGCAGATAGCGCACGATTAAGCGAGCTTAGACGGCAATTCGTTAACGCTGTTAAAACCACAGAGACGCCTTTTATCAAAGCGATGAAGACCGGGGGAACAGTCGGGTATATGCAGCCTTTTGCCGCTGCTGGAGCTACCCCTTTTAAAAATTGGAGTCTGATTGGCCCCGAATCTATGCCCTCTTATGAGCCTTTTGATGATAGGATAAATAAATATGTAGTAAGGAGATTTGCCTGTGCTACTTGTCCTGTAGGCTGTGGGGCTACCCTGAAATCTGATGACATTGGCGGTGAATATGATAGACCGGAGTATGAAACTGCCGCTGGCTTTGGCCCCAACTGCTTTAATAATGATATTGTCACTGTCATTAAGGCTAATGATATCTGTAATCGCTATGGCGTAGACACTATCTCTGCCTCCAATGTCATTGCTTTTGCCATTGACTGTTATGAGCGGGGGATTATCACCAAGCAAGATACCGATGGCATTGAACTAACTTGGGGTGATGGTTCGGTAATAATAGGTTTGCTGGAGAAACTAATAAAGAGGGAAGGGTTTGGCGCTATACTCGCTGATGGTGTTAACAGAGCCGCTGAGAGAATCGGGCGCGGGGCTGAGGAACGCGCCATCCATGTCGGTGGTCAGGAGCTAGGCTATCATGACCCTCGGCAGATTCCGGCTCGTGGTACTGCCTACATAGGTGACCCTACCCCCGGGCGGCATACCACATTCTTAGTGGGCAGGCTGCTAGAGGCAGGAGGCTTACCCGGACCATACCCTGAATTCTGGCAACCCAGAGTAGAATATCGTGACTATGGGCACAAGAGCCCTATCTACAATAAGTGCATTACCTATGAGCAGGTATTTACCTCTGCCGGCTTATGCAAGTTTTTGGTTTTTCAGCCTGGCTTCACCCTAATAGAATTTATCTCTGCAGTAACCGGTTGGGATTACAGCCTTGCCGAAACTCAGGTGACCGGTGAGCGAATTCAAACCATGCGCCAGCTATTTAACCTCAGAGAAGGAATAGACCCTAAAAGCTTTCGCTTGCCTACGAGGGTTAGTCAGCCAGCAGCTATGGGTCCATACAAGGATGTTCCTCAGGATTTTGACCTCTTACGTCGGCAATATTATGAGGCAATGGCATGGGATACCGAGACTGGTTATCCTAAAAAAGCAAGATTAGAGGAGCTGGGGCTTAAAGAGTTCGCTGGCGCTATTCCTGAGTAAAAGGCTACTTTATAGGTTGGCACTGTCATAAAAAAATCTTAGCTGGAAGAGGTTATTAGGTTAGCTTCTTCCAGCTACTTCTTTTTCCATCTAATTACTTTACATTGTTGACGGCAGCCATAGGGCTAGCTGAGGGAATATCATAACCAGGATTACTCCCAGTGCTTGAGTTCCTACGAAAGGAGCCACGGAACGGTAGATATCCAGCATATTTATATCTTCGGGAATCTTATGCCTTATCTGGGGAATAACTCCTCTTAGGTAGAAGAGGTTGAAGCCGTAGGGAGGCGTTAGATAGGCTATTTCCATATTGAGGATGAACAGGATCCCCCACCATAGGGGGTTAAAACCAAGACTGACAACTAGAGGAGCATAAATTGGTCCGCAGAGCACCACAATGGCATAGTCATCCATAAAACAGCCAAAGATAAAAAGGGTCAGTTGGAGCGCTATAATAATAAACCAGCGATTCACTTCTAAGCCTAGTATTGTTGTCATCAGTGCCTCACGGGCTCCTGTCGTTATATATACCGAGTTAAACAGGGTGGCGGCAGCTAGTATCCAGTAAACCATGCCCAGAAGCCTGAAGGTGGCGATGCATGCCCCCTTAAATGACGCCCAGCTTAGTCGACGCAGAACAGCAGCAATAATCAGACTGCCGCTTGCAGCTATAGCCCCTGCCTCTGAAGGAGTAGCTGTCCCCGTATAGATTACCCCCAAAACTAGGATGATAAGAAGGAGAGGCAGGAGAACATTCTTAAGCGAGATAACCTTCTCCTTGAAAGAGACCCTCTCTTCAATAGGAATAGGTGGGGCTAACTTTGGGTTGAAATAAGACCTTATACTTATATAGGTTATGTGTAAACCGAGCAATAATTAAACCAGGGACAACCCCGCCAAAGAACATCCCCCCAACCGATTGTCTGACCATAGAAGCATAAAGAATCATTATCACGCTGGGTGGGATGACAATCCCCAGAACGCCACCAGCGGCTATACACCCCGTAGCTATGTGCTTATCGTAACCGCGTTTAAGCATGGACGGAAGGGCTATTAGCCCCATAGACACAGTAGCTGCCCCGCTTACTCCTACCATAGCCGCATAGACAGTGCATATGAGCACTGTTCCTGATGCCAGACCACCCCTTAAAGCTCCCAGGATGCGGGCTAGCCAATAGAGAAATCCCCTTGTCTTGCCGATACTCATAGCTCATCCTTTACATCATTACCTCTATTTTATCTGCGATGCGATTAATCTCTCGAGGTCCAGTCAAGGCAGCTACGTGACAACGAAGCAGTTGTCCGTTGTCATCGACGCCACATACATTGAGGATACCATAAATGCCAAGAATCCACGCAGTAAAGAAAGGGTCGTCTGGATTTCTCGTAAACTGGTACCAGAACGTTCCATTTGCCAGCGAAACATCCTGAAACTGGTCTGTACTGAGACTGAGAATAAATTTCTTGAACAGACCGAGTCCATGGTCTGTGAGCCAAAACAACCGAACGACGTGGGACGAAGGCAAAGGGGAACACCAATGATGCCAGAGCAAGCCTCTGATAATCATGTTGAAGAGATTGAAGATCAGTTCGTCGTTTAATGGAATAGCGATGGTCGTGTCCGTAGAACCGTCTGGATTGACAATGGCAACGTCCTTCTGCTCCTGCTGTATCTGATGGCCTAGACGATGGTTTTTCTCCAGCCTGCGTTTGACCTTGGATCGCAACATCTCTTGGGCCGAGTGATGCTCGGAACCAAATGGAAATACTGTCATGGCATACCGCTCATAATTCGATTTCCGTCCATTGCAGTCGCTGCAAGCGGGCACTTTGGGAAGATCGCTGCGGAGATGTACCGGGAAGAAGTTTCTACCTATCACGTGGTCTTCCGTAGTGGCAGGACGCTCGCCACAGTAAGCACACAAACTACCTCGTAAAGCCTTTTTCATTTTCCATAAGCCAACTAGCGGGTGCTGTCAACTTCCTTTTCTGTGTACCTAGGCAATATTTTTTGTTTCTTTGTCTTGCTGTTTTCTGTTTTCCAAGTCTTGAATTTCTCATGGGTTATCTGAAAGACATTTTTAAGGTCATTCATCAGTCTATCGTGTGCGTAGAAGTTTGGTAGGTCTGGCGTTCTTATATTATCCGGTAACGAAATATTTGCGAATAAGGGGTACCGGGCACGTGTAGTTTTACCAACATCATAATTACTCGCAAAAGGGAAAAAATCAATACTGAAACATTCGCTCAATACCTCTGAAAGGAGATTTTGAAATTGTTGGCGATCTTCCCTGAAGTATCTTTTATTCAATCCTGACATTCTGTCGAAGATTAGCATTAGGTTTTCTATAGACAGATTGTATTTATTGTAGTATGCAATTAAAAAGAGGGAATTACTAAAATCGGATATTACATTATTTCTCAGTAATTCCGTTAATTTGTCAGGACGTTTCATCAACAATGACGAATTCACCAAAGACGACTCGCTATAGGCCAAGAATGATTTGTTTCGATGATATCTCCTTAGTTTAAGTATTTCATCATAAGCTCTATCGAATTTTCCAGTCAGCAATTGCCTTTCGAGACCATAATAATAGATAAATACATAGCCAATATCCACTTCTTTAGTCACATCCTGTAACCAATTAAGATATACCCATCTTTGTTCTGGTCTCAAGATGGCATAACTCGGGTAATATCCAGGGGGATCTATGCTAATAGGGCTGGTTGGTTTCTTGATTGGCAGTTTTAGGAATATTGTACTTGGGTCGTCGCTTTCATTGTTATTGAATTTGATTTCACCATCGTAAAGTGAGATTGATATGGATAGGCCAACCAAAATATCATTTGGATCCTTTTCAGAAACAAATATGAAGGCTTGGTTGGGAAATGTGAAGCCCTTTACTGCTAGTTGATTGCTAGATTTGGCAAGACTATTTATTGTGGTAAGTTCGCTTGATTTAACTAAGCTGAACATCTTTCTTATCACTGCCCTCATCACATCCGTTTCCTTTAGTTTAGCTTAGGGGAGTCAGCCTAACTTAAGCTCGGCGTATATGGGATATAGCCTATCAAGCGCCTCGTCAGCCTCCTCTTGAGTAATTACCAGTGGTGGACTAATGCATTGCCTGTTACCGAACACCCGCAGATATAGCCCTTGCTCCAGCCCACGGCGCTGTATTTGTGCGGCTAGCTCCGGTTCAGGCTTAGCCTTAGTCTTCTTATCCACCACGATATCCAAACCAAGCATCAACCCCAAGCCACTAATTGAGCCTATATGAGGTAAAGGCGAAAATTCCCTCTCCAGCCGCTCCCTTACATACCTACCCATCTCAGCCGCATGCTCTACAATATGCTCCTCTCTGTATATATCCAAAACTTTGCTGGCTACAGCACAGCATATCGGATTCCCACTTTCACTGGAGCCTGGGGGAAAGAACTGCCCCTCCAATGTATCCCAGACTTCATCAGAAATAGCCACCGCCCCAAAGGGAAGATAACCACCAACGATGGCTTTAGACATAGTCATTATATCTGGGACAACATTCCAGTTATCAAGACCCCACATCTTCCCCGTCCGACCAAAACCGGTCATCACCTCATCAGCGATAAATAATACATTATGTTTAGAGCATATTTCCCTGACCATAGGGAAATACTCAGGGGGAGGAGAGATGTAGCCCCCGGACCCTTGCACCGGTTCAGCTATGAGGCAACATACATTATCCTTCCCCTCATTCTCAATGGTATAGTCTAGAAACTCGGCACACTCAATGCCGCAACCCGGATACTCCTTATGAAATGGGCAGCGATAGCAGAAGTAGTTTGGCAAGAGCATATGGTCTCCGCACGGCGGACATTCGGCACACGCCCCCTTGAGTATGCCGGTAGCTCCCCCTGTCCCCCGCAGCGTGCCATGATAACCGCCGAACAAACTTAAAATCTTATACCTTCTCTCCTTTTTAGCCTTATAGTAGAGATTAGCAATTTTGAAAGCACAGTCATCGGCATCGGCACCAGTCATGGTAAACAGAAAGTGGTCCAACCCCTTGGGCACTACCTGGGCAAGCTTCTGACCATACTCAATAGAGGGAGCAGTGGCATAGCCACGCAAGGTTGTGGTAAACATCATTTTATCCATCTGAGCTCTAGCCATCTCGGCAATGTCCTTACGGTTATGACCTAGATTCATATTTGTCAGTTGGGAATGCAGGTCTATGTATTCCTTGCCCTCGGTATCTTTAATCATTATCCCCTGAGCTTCCTCAAAGGGAGAAAAACCAAGATTTTGCCCGACAACACCCAGGCAATGCAACATATGCTCAGCATCCCACTTTAGTAATTCTTCAGTGCGTTTGGTTACCATTTTTTCCTCCTTTATATTAAACTCAGTCTGCATCTTTCTCTTAAGCTATATCCTACCCACCTATCACCCTATCCAGAGGTGTATATGGAATACCTAGTGCTCGGCTTACCGGCTCATTGGTCAAATATCCGTTAAAGGTATTAACCCCCTTAGCCAGTGCTTCATTACCCTTGATAGCCTTTACAAAACCTTGGTTAGCCAGCCTTAATGCATAGGGTAGGGTGGCGTTACATAATGCCTGAGTGGAGGTTCGGGGAACAATCCCGGGCATATTGGTAACGCAGTAGTGTATTACACCATCAACAACATAAACCGGGTCACTATGTGAAGTAGGGTGGGTAGTCTCTATACATCCCCCTTGGTCAACGGCAACATCAACTATAACCGAGCCAGGCTTCATAGTCTTGACCATATCTCTAGTCACCACGATAGGTGGCTTACCCCCCGCAACCAATACCGCCCCAACTACCACATCCGCTTCCTTAACCGCATTGGCAATATTGTAGGAATTTGATGCCAATGTCTCCAGCCGACCATGAAGCACCTCACTCAAGTAGCGCAGGCGATTAACATCAATGTCAGTAATAATAACACGGGCTCCCATGCCTAAAGCAACCTCTGCAGCATTGGTGCCCACGGTTCCACCACCAGCGATAACCACAGTGCAGGGTGGCACTCCAGGCACACCACTTAGCAGCTTACCGCTACCCTTATACATTCTTCCCAAATATTGAGCTGCTATCTGTGTTGCTAGCCTCCCCGCAATCTGGCTCATAGGTGTTAGCAGGGGCAGACTACCATCAGCCAATTGGACTGTCTCGTAGGCAACACCAGTCACTCCCCCATCCATAAGTACTTGGGTCAATTTCAGTTCATTAGCTAGGTGAAGGTAGGTAAAGAGGATTTGCTCTCTCCTGAGTAACGGATACTCGCTAGAGATAGGTTCTTTGACCTTGTAAATCATATCCGCTTGGCTGTAGACCTCTTCGGCGCTACTCACCACCTTGGCTCCGGCATCGGCATATTCCTTATCAAGAAAACCACTCCCCTCACCGCCAGCCGCCTGAACTAGAACCCGGTGACCTGCCTGAGTAAGTACCGCCGCTGCCATAGGTGTCATGGCAACCCGATACTCTTCGTTTTTGACCTCCTTCGGCACACCTATAATCATTGATTCTCCTCCTTTGAATATTTTCCCCACCTGATAGTTCATCTACAGGTGTAGGGTGTCAAAGCTAACACCGATATTATAATATAAAAAGCCCGCTGAGTAACGGGCTCTTAATAATTTTCTATAAATTCCTGAGGTGACTGTTAGCTTCATTGCACTAACTTTAGGGGAATACCACATAATTCACGGCCTGTCAAGGTTTTATCCCTCTCGTTTTGGGAAAACTCCCTCCACTTGCCCATCTCAACCGCAACACTTCTCCCCCATTTTGATTAAACCGTTTTTAATTATTATTCCCCTCAACCTGAGTGCTACCATCCTTATAAGTTTCCTTTTTCTGGGTAGGCATAAATTGCTTGAACCTATCAATAGCATATTGGCAGGCAGCAAAACCCTCCTCCCGATGGGCAGAAGCTATAGCAATAACTATATTAATATCCCCCACGTTAAGTCTGCCCACTCTGTGGCATATAGCTATGTTATTCAGTTGCCATTTTTGCCTAACTTCGCTGGCTATCTCCTGTAACCTATTCTCTGCCGTTCCCCCAATATCCTTATATTCTACCCAGAGAACCGGTTTACCTCGTGAGTATTCACGAATCAACCCGATATAGGTAACCGCACAACCACTGCTATCAGTCTTAACCTGCTTAACTACAAGCTCAGGGGAAATGGGCTTATCTGTAATCTCTATCATATTTCTGTGCTATCCCTAATCGAGTGTAGCTGGGGCTTGCTTAGGCAGGGGTTGGGGTATGGCTGGGGCTTGCTTAGGCACGGGCTTGACCTCGACTGTCGCCTCGGCTGGTATGGGCATGGGTTTGGATATAGGCCTCGGCGTAGGTTTAGGCGTAGTTTGGTTAAATAGTGCCTCCAGCTCTTCACCCTCTAGGGTCTCTTGAGCAATAAGCTTTGCAGCAATTTGGATTAACTTTGGCTTATTTTCGGTGAGAATCCTTTCCGCTACCTTGCGGGCCTCTTCAATAATCTTGTTAACCTCTTTATCAATTTCGTTGGCTATCTTGTCACCATAGTCCCTCTGCTCGGAGATTTCACGACCAAGGAAGACTAATTCTTGCTTGTCCCCAAAGGTTCGTGGACCTAGTCTATCGCTCATCCCATAGTCAGTTACCATCTTATGAGCCAGCTTGGTGGCTCGGGCAATATCGTCGGTAGCGCCTATTGTCATTTCATTAAAGATTAACTCCTCAGCGGTACGACCTCCGAGCAATGTGGCTAGCTCATCTTTAAATTGGGAGCGTGTCGGCAGGTATTTATCCTCAGACAGTATCTTGGTATAACCAAGCGCCATACCACGGGGTATTATGGTTATTTTTCGCAATGGCTCAATATTAGGCAATATTCTGGCGACAAGAGCATGCCCTGCCTCGTGGTAGGCAGTAATTTCCTTCTCCTTAGGGCTTATCCTCCGACTCTTCCTCTCTGGACCAGCAGTGACCCGGTCTATGGATTCCTCAAGCTCCTGCATCTCAATTACTTTCTTGCCCCGCCTGGCGGCAAGAATAGCTGCCTCATTGACCAGGTTGGCTAGGTCAGCACCACTGAAACCGGCTGTTCCCTTGGCAAGTACTTCTAGGTTGACTGATTCGTCTAGTGGCTTACCATTGGAGTGAACCCGAAGAATTGCGGTTCGCCCATTAATATCCGGCCGGTCTAGGATTACTCTTCGGTCAAAACGGCCCGGGCGAAGTAGAGCCGGGTCAAGTATGTCAGGTCGGTTAGTAGCCGCCAGAACAATCACGCTGGTATTGGTATCAAAGCCGTCCATTTCGGTCAGAATCTGATTAAGCGTCTGCTCCCTTTCATCATGACTGCCACCCAGCCCAGCGCCACGATGGCGACCTACGGCATCAATCTCATCAATGAAGATAATGCATGGCGTATTGCGTTTAGCCTGGTCAAAGAGGTCACGCACCCTTGAGGCACCGACACCGACAAACATCTCAACAAATTCACTGCCGCTAATAGAAAAGAAGGGCACCCCAGCCTCTCCAGCTATTGCCCGAGCCAGTAGTGTCTTTCCAGTGCCCGGTGGACCTATTAGTAATACCCCTCTCGGGATGCGTGCTCCTAGACTCTGGAACTTCTCACGCGACTTGAGGAAATCTACTACCTCATGCAGTTCTTGCTTGGCTTCATCTACCCCGGCTACATCATCAAAGGTTACCGAAGGTCTATTAGCTGGAAACAGTCGGGCTCGGCTACGACCAAAACTGAAAGCCTGGTTATTAGCCCCTCGGGCACGAAAGAAAATAAAGAAGAGTAAACCACCAAATAAAAGGAGGGGTAAAAAGCCAAGTAATAAGTTCCCCCAGTCAAACCCTGATGGTTTTATCTCGTATTCTACCCCTTCAAGATTAAGCCCGAGTTCTTGAAGGTCAACAAAATTGAGATATTGTATGCTGGCCTTTAGCTCTGTGCCATCTTTAGCAGTAATTAGCAGCTCATCATCGTCTATGACCAGGTTGGCTACCTCGTTATTTTGAGACATAGCTACGGCTTCATCTAAACCGATTGAAATCGGCTCTTTTGATGTTGGCAGGAAGTAGGAGAAGAGGGCTATCCCAGCAACTAGCATTACTATATATATTAAACCATTACGCTTCCAACTCGACTTCATACTTCACCTCAAAGGTAATAGCTAACCCTCAGCTTAGCCTGTTTACATTATACCAAAAATGGCAGTAAATAGAAAAATAAATTCAGCCATTGTTCGTTAAAGGGTGAACTTGACAGACACTCCAAATTTAGCAATCGGTGTTAGCCTGTGTTCAGCAGGTTATTGTAGGTTGCTTGCATCAGCACGGCATCCTCTTCCAGGTTAGGGCTTTCACAGATTACAATACCCTTAGCCTCGTAGTCCTTTAATGCCTTGAGAAGTTCAGCATATTGCAAATCTGACTCCTTTAGGTTCAGATGTTTTATTTCCCCCTTCCCCTCATAGGCAATACCAGTAACATGAACATGCATGTTATCCAGGGCGGCTCTACCTAACCGTTCTTTCAGCTGTTCAAGAATGGAGGCAAACTCATGGTAAGAATTGAACCCACCGGTTCGGGCATGCCAGTGAGCAAAATCTATGCACGGGGCTAATCCTTCCAGCTCGGTGCATAAGTCAAATATTTCCTTCGGAGTTCCGAACTGGCTGGGCTTGCCTGTAATTTCAGGCCTAATCCACACCCGATTACCTTCCCTTTTAAGCTGGTTCAGTGTTTCCCCTAGGTGTTTTTTTACCGTATCATAGGCTTTTTCAGGCGAGTCGCCCAGATAAAAAGCGGCGTGGAAAACGATGCTTTCAGCCCCGCACAGCGAGGCAATTCGGGCTGTTTGCCATAATCTTTCTTGGCTAGCCTTTATCTTCTCTGGCTCATGGGCATTAAAGTTGATAAAGTAGGGGGCATGAGCGGTTAGTTTTATATTTGCCTTGGCTGCTGTTTCCCTAACTTGGATAGCACTTTCCTGGCTCATTCTCACCCCCTGGACGAATTCTATCTCCATACAGCCCAGCCCAAGCTCGGCAATTCGCTTAATTCCGTCTATAGTGGATGCTGTTCTAGCACTATGAGGAGTGCCACCAGTCCCAAAAACTAACCCCGCCATTTTCCCCCTTCCCTCCGATTTTTGGTAATTAAAAACTGCTCACTATAATTTATACACCTTGCCCTTTAGTTGCAAATCTGAAGCAAGAGACGGCACGGTCACTATTCAGACCTGAGTGCTTCAATAGGATTTAATCGTGAGGCATTCCACGCGGGATAAAATCCAAAGAATAGGCCAATGCCGACGGATACCGAAACAGCGAGGATAACTATATCGGCGGTCACCACGGTAGTCATCAGCCCCAGGCTGGAGACGATGTAGGAGACTACCCAACCTGCGATAACCCCGATAATACCACCAGTCAGTGTCAAAAAGGCTGCCTCAATGAGGAATTGGGTCCAAATGTCCCGCTCCTTGGCTCCCAGCGCCTTTCGTATACCTATTTCTCTGGTCCTCTCTAGCACTGAGACCAGCATGATGTTCATCACGCCGATACCCCCCACCAGCAGTGAGATGGCAGCGATAGCTCCCAGAAGGAGCGTCATTATACCTGTGGCTTCAGTTACTGTTTCGGCTATCTCCTCCATGGACATAATGCTGAAATCATCATCGTCATCGGGACTGAGTTCGTGACGGGAGCGGAGTAGGCTGGTAATTTGCTCAATGACGTAATCTGCCTGCTCCTCAGTGCTTACCGTCAGGGCTATGGATGATACTACACGCTCACCCTGGGCGGTTCGCGGCTGAGCAACCGTCTGCTGCAGGGCGGTTAATGGGATGAAGATAGCGTCATCGGACGTGTTCAGCATGCCCCCTTTACTCTCCAGAACCCCGATAACGCGGACAATATTGCTGCCCATTCGCATCTGTTGCCCTATTGGGGTAGTATCACCAAACAGAGTTTCTTTTACCTCAGAGCCAAGTACGACTACTTTCGCTCCACGCTGATACTCGTAATCAGAAAAGAAAGTACCATAAGCAACCTCCAAATTCTGTATCTCCTGATATTCAGGGGGTACACCAGTAACCTGGGAGTTCATATTCTTACCCCCGACAACTAGCTGGAGCGATGTTGAGTAGGTAGGTGCCACCAAATCTACATAGGCAACCTGTTCCGCTATTGCCTCCGCATCCTGTTGAGTGAGAGTCTGCACACTGCCGGCAGCACTTCTGACGCCCCCCCACGTACGTGCCCCGGAACTGATAGTAATGAGGTCTGACCCCATACTTTGAATATTTTCTAGTATACTGGCCGTAGCCCCTTTGCCGATGGACATCAGGGTAATTACAGAGGCAACGCCGATAACGATTCCGAGAATGGTTAGGAAACTGCGTAGCTTGTGAGTGGCTACCCCGACCCAGGCAGTAGCTAATGGCTCAAGCCACCTTTTCATACTTTCTCCTCACTTTCTATCTGTCCATCCATCAGATGGATGATGCGCTGGCAGTGATGAGCAATGTTGGCATCATGGGTTACCATCAGCAGGGTAATACCCTGCTCGGCGTGTAAAGAGGTGAGGATGGAGATTATCTCCTCTCCTGAGCGGCTGTCAAGGTTGCCGGTAGGCTCATCGGCAAGAATCAAAGGTGGTTTTTTTGCTATAGCCCGGGCAATGGCCACTCTCTGCTGCTCACCGCCAGAAAGCTCGGTGGGCCGGTGATTGGCGCGGTCAGAAAGCCCGACACTGGTCAGTGCCTCCATAGCTCGCTTATGGTCAACACCGCCAGCATATCTCATGCCTAGCTCTACATTAGCCAGTGCCGAAAGCCGTGGCAGCAGGTTGAAAGTTTGAAAGATAAAGCCAATCTTCTTGCCTCTGATGTCAGCCAGTTCCCGGCTGCTGAGGTGGCTTACTTCTCTATCCTCTAAATAGTAGTTACCAGAAGTCGGTTTATCCAGGCAACCGATAAGATTAAGCATGGTTGACTTGCCCGAGCCAGATGGCCCCATAATCGCCACCAGCTCGCCCTTCTCTATAGCCAGGCTTATCCCTCTCAGCACCGTCAGCTCTCTTTTGCCCATGGGATAGACTTTAGTCATGTCTTGTAACTTAATCAATGTGGCGCTCCTCCCATTCCCGGTATCCACATTCCACCCGGTGGACCTTGCTCTGTGGCTGATGTGGTGATAGTCCCCTGTGGAACAACTACCTGCTCGCCTTCACTGAGACCTTCCGTTACCTCGGTGTACTGCCAGTCGCTGATGCCCGTCGTTATGGAACGTTCCTCAATGGCGCCGCCTTGTGACATCACCTGGACATAGGTCTGCCGTCCCTGGGTAGTAATCGCTGCGTTGGGTACCAGCAGCACATCGTTCCTCTCATCCACTATTATGCTCACAGTAACGGTCAAGCCTTCTCTAAGCTGAAAGCCTTCCGGCATTGCTGTGGGCACCTGCCCTTGCTGCATCCTTTGTTCAGCTTCTTCTTGAGTAATCTCGCCTGCTTCAATTGCTTGTTGCAGGTACTCAGGCAGTTCCCCCTGTTGTATATTCTCTATCGCCTCCTGCCGTGCTGCCTGCTGCTCCTGTATCAGTTCTTCAAGTGACGCTACTTCTACCTTTACTTCATAGTTCACTACCCCTGACTGAATGGTGGCTGTCGGCGAGATGTGAGTGACTTCAGCAGGGAGGCTCAGCCCCTGCATAGCATCAACCTGCACCCAGGCCTCTCCCCCTAGCTCCACCTGCAATATGTCCATCTCGCTGACCATGATATCCGCTTCAAATTTATTTGGGTCGGCAAGCTCTACAGCTACCGTGCCTTTCATAACTGTGTCGCCACCCTCTACATTTATCATGGTAATGAAGCCACTAAAGGGTGCCACAATTATCGAGCTTTTACTTTTTGCTTCGTCTAGCTCCTCTTGGGCGTCCTGCAGCGCATTTTGGGCATCCTCAAGTTGCCCATTGGCTAGCTCAAGGGCCATTTCTTTTATTGTTACCTCATCGGAGTCAGACGCAACACGATAAAATTCATTCCATCTCCATTCCAACTCTTGTTTAATTTCATTAATTTTTTCAACATCATCATCATCCGGGTCATTCAACTCTAAATAAAATTCTAAACGTTGCTCAAGCCGTATTATTTTTCTTCCCACACTATCTGTTTCTAACCAGGCGTCTTCGGCATCCTCCAGATCATTTTCAGCGTTTATCAAGTTTATCTCCTTTTGAAGCAAGTCACGCTCCTCTGCTGTCACCTGGTCCTCTAATGCGGTCA
>Ga0265594_1000328_pt1 | contig 38998 bp, 44 predicted proteins | sample saktaG_11_FD_190147 | JGI IMG/M metagenome (GOLD analysis project Ga0265594, IMG submission 190147) | Saline water microbial communities from Sakinaw Lake, British Columbia, Canada - sak_2011_5_24_80m | ecosystem: Environmental > Aquatic > Non-marine Saline and Alkaline > Saline ... | reverse complement strand
TGGAATGTTCCTTCTGATGTAGGTAATATAATCCAGAGCGACAGCTTGACTGGTGATATTAGTTTTTATGTAGAACAAGAAAGAAATAATCTAGATTTTGTTTGTGGTAATGAATAGGAATAATCTTAAATTTTTTCTCCAAGCATATAACAGATTTATGTGCTTGGTATAAAGAGTTTAAGAAATATAAAAAAATGAAACCATTTAAAATTATTTATTGCATTTTTATTGTTTTTCTTGCTACGATTGCTCTTTTGTTGATTATTTCTATTTTTCCGATTACTGGGAATATAAAGTTTATGGTTGTCCAATCAGGTTCAATGGAACCAGCAATAAAGATGGGAAGTGTGGTAATGATAAAGCCAGCGAATGATTATAAGATTGGAGATATTATCACTTTTGGAGAAGTAACTAGGATTAAGTCACCGACTACTCATAGAATTTACGATATGAAAGTAATTGAAGGGAAACCGATCTACATTACTAGGGGTGATGCTAATAATGCTCCAGATCAGAAAGAGATTCAAAAAAGAGATATTTTAGGTAAAGTTTTACTTAACGTTCCTTATTTAGGATTTGCAATAGATTTTGCTAAAAAGCCAATTGGATTTATTTTAATTATTGGTATCCCAGCTGCAGTTATTGTCTCCGATGAAATAAAAAAGATTATCAAGGAAATTAAAAAAACAAAGGAAACTAAAGAAAGCAATAAAACAGGAGGAGGACAATGGTAGGACGTAAAATTAACAGATTAAAATTCAAAGAAATATTAATGTATGTTGTGTAAATCAATAACCAAAATTATTTGTCTATTGATCATTATTGGTCTTAACTGGACTGGGCTTTTGGCTATTGGTCAAACTTTTGCTTATTTTAGTGATACCGAAGGTTCTGATACAAATACTTATCAAACTGGAACTTTAGATTTTTCTCTAAGATCAGGACAAAGTAATTTTAGTTCTCCTGCTGAAGATATGAAACCAGGAGATACAGTGGCTCGAGATATTTATATTAAAAAAGAAGGCACTTTGCCATTTAAATACACAGCTCACGCAGAGCCAGCTACAACTTGTGATTTAATATTATACGATGCTTTGCAATTGAGAGTTTGGTACAATTATTATACAGCTACTTCTGTTGCTCCTGATTATAATGAATTTCGAACGATGACTCCAAAATATAATGGGCTATTAAAAGATTTTGACTTAAGAGCTCTAAATCCTGATGATCCAGATTTACAAATTCCCAACTCTCATTCTTATTTTGAAAATCTATTTTACGGACCAGACGAACACTGGTTTTATGCTAGCGAGATTATTTTACCGTCAGAAGTTTCAGCGGGACTACAAGATAAATCTTGCGAATTTAAATTTGTTTTTGACGGTTGGCAAACTGATCTAGCTATAAATTCAGGTGGATTTACGGATACAGAATCTATTACTAGCACTATATCTACTGGGAACTGGATGCCGGATGTTACAGTAACCTATCCTAATGGGGGAGAAGTTTGGTATTTAGTACCTAATAGTTGGCCTGGAAGTCCTTCGCAATCAGTGCTTTGTGAAGCATTAGGGATGAATGCTCAATGTCAGTATCCTATAAATTGGACAGCCACAAATAAAATTGGTCCAGATATGGATCTATTAATTGATATTTACTATTCTGTTGATAGTGGAGCATCTTGGATGGTGGCTTCACCAGTTGTAACCGGTGTTTCAAACAATGGAGAATATCGATGGAGGATACCTTTTGATGCAAGTTATATAACTGAGAATGGCAGAGTAAAAGTTGTTGCTACTCACAAAGATTATCCATTTCTGACAGACTTTGATATCAGTGATAATGACTTTTGCCCACCTATGATAGGGAGTGAAGATGAGGCCATAGCATTATTAGCGTCTCTTAATAATGTTTCCATAAATACGGAGTTGAATATTTTACAATCTGGAAATATTGAAGTCCCAATTGAGAATAGTGCAGTTTCAGAAGATTTTTCCGAGGATAGTTTTGAAGGAGAACCAGTTGGGGGAGAGATATCAATTATTGAAACCACAACCACCGAAGCGACAACTACGGACGAAGAAGAAATAATTATTAATGAAGCAACCACTACTGAAGAAATAATGACTATTGAAGCGACTACTGAAACATCTGGAGAAACAACCGAAGATATAATTGAAGGAGTAGTTAATGAAATTGTTGTTGATGAGGTAGTAATACTGGATCCAGAACCAGAACCAGAACCAGAACCAGAACAAATAGAAGAAGTTCCAGATTTGTTAGAGCCAGAACCAATAATAATTGAAATTAATGAAGTAGAAGATAATAGTAATGAAAACGGAGATGAATAAATTAATTAAAACAATTTTAGTTTTCTCCATCGCTATTTTTAGCGCTGGTTTATTATTTATTCCTTCTACTCAAGCAACACCTCTTCCTTTAACAGTAAGTTTTGAGAAAACACCATCATTATTTTCGGAAGCAAATTTTTTACCGGGTGAAAGTATATCACGATTTGCTGATGTAACTAATAATAGTGGAGAAACAAAAAAAATAGGTTTAAACATAATAGATAAATCTGGATGTTCAACAGATTGTCTTTCAGATGTATTAGATTTAGTTGTTAGTGAAAATGGAAATACTCTATATTCTGGTTCTTTAACCAGTTTTTATGGAGCGGGGGAAAAAGTTCTTTCGGATTTAAATACAGGGGCTACAACGAGATATAATTTTTCCATAACTTTTAATTCTACTGCTGGGAATACTTATCAAAACTCAATTACTAATTTTGATATTCAGATAGGATTTTTTGGTGAAGAATCAATAGGTCCTGAAATACCCGGAGGAGGCGGGGGAGTAGTAATTATATCTGGTCTTGAAATTTCTAATGAAACAGCTAATGATATTGAAACAAATAGTGTCACTATTACTTGGGATACTAATCAACAATCTACTAGTCGAGTAATTTATTCTCCATGTAATATTTCTCATCTTTTAAGTCCAAATAATCCACCTAATTATGGTTATCTCCATTCAACTCTTGAATATGATACACCAGCTATACCCTATGGAATTACCAATAACCACACAGTTCATATTACAGGTCTTTTAGAGGGGACTACTTATTGTTATCGATGTATTTCACACGCTTCACCCGATACGGTTAGCGTAGAACATAGTTTTACTACCAAAGGAATAGCTGGAGAAAAAACAGGAGAAGAAAATGAAGAAGGTCCAACTGAGGGTCCAGGAGGATGGATCGGGCCAGAAGGAAGCATTCCTCCAGCAGGGGGAGTTGAGCCAGCAGTTGAAGGAGCAAGTACGGAAGAAAAAGAAGAACCAATAGCAATACTGACTCCAGAAATCATTTCTGGTTTCTTTCCTAATTTATTAGCTGACGTTGGTGATATCTTTGGGAATTTTGGAAATGTTTGTTATCCTTGTTTTCCTTGGTGGGTAATCTTGATTTTAGGTATTTGTCTATTAATAGAAAGTGCTTTGGATCAGAAAAGAGATAAAAGAAAAGCAAAGAAATGGCTTATTTTATCTTTAGGTCTTATTGTTTTAACAATTATTTTTTATCTAACTAATTATCATTGTGTGGCAATTTGGATTTATTTTGCCTTAGCTTTATCTGCTCTATTGTTTTGGAGATTTATTGATCCCCAGGGAAGAAAACATCCATTTATTATTGGCTTATTTATTATTTTGACTCTTTTTGTAATCTGGCTTATCCTCAAATGTTTATACATTTGGATAATACTCATTGCAATTTTAATTTATCTTTTTATCATTAACTTTCTTAAAGAAAAACAATTATAAATAATAAGGAGAATAAAAGGGCTCCAAGATTTTTGTTCTTGTGGCCTTTTAAAATTCTTCTTTATCTTCAAAACATTTTTAGAGTGTCTTTATTTTTTTACCAAAGAAAGATTTTTTTAAAAAAAGAAAAAGAGGTCAAATATAAGAATATAGCTGGCCTCTTTTTATGTCTTCGTTGAGAAGATATTTTTTAAGGTTACGATGAGGATTTAAGCGCATTTCGTTGTTATAAGGTGATTGTATTTTATAACTTCATCTCTATGTAGTTCATAGATTATTCTTTCAAAATCGTAGTGTATTAATCCAAAGGTTTCAATTTTATCATAGAGCTCCCAATATCTTATGTGACCCTTAACTTTTTCTGCAGCTTTAATAAATTTTAGTATTAGTGGCACCAACTTTCTTTTTATCTCTTGATATAGTTTTTCTTTTTCCTTTATTAATTTTGAAAGTTCCTCTGTTTTTTTATCTGTAATCTCTTCTTTCATGATTTTACCTCCTTTTAAATTTTTAAATTGTATTTCTACTTCAGATGAAGCAGATTATACATTATGCTATGGGACTTATATCCTAGCAAATTTTCTTATCCTGTCAAGTTTTCAGTTTGCTATAAAAAACATTTTATATTAAGTTGAAAAAAAGAATTATATTCTATATAATAAGAATATGTTTAAGAACCAGAAAAACTTTTTAATTAAGACATTTTTAATTCTCTTTTTAACTGGAGCTTGTTTTTCGTTTTATAAATTTGGAGTTTATACTGGAGAAAATAATATTCTGCAAACAGCTCCGGCTCAAATAATCAATGGTGATTTAGGCATTCCCGAGAACGTAGATTTTTCTATTTTTTGGGAAACATGGAGACAAGCGGAAATGAATTTTTTAGATAGAGCAGAAATGGATTCTCAGAAAATGATTTATGGAGCGATAGCTGGGATGGTTAATTCTTTAGGTGACCCCTATACTAGTTTTTTTGAACCTCAGGAAGCCCAAGAATTTGAACAAGAACTTTCTGGTCAATATCAGGGAGTGGGAATGGTAGTGGGGATTAGAGATGAACAGATTATAGTTATTTCCCCATTTAAAGGAAGTCCGGCGGAAATAGCAGGGTTAAAGCCCGGAGATAGTATTTTAAAGATAGGAGATGTTTATACTATGGATATTTCTATTGAAAAAGCCGTAGAATTAATTAAGGGTCCCGAAGGAACAAAAGTAAAACTCTTAATAGAAAGAGAAGGGTGGGAAAATTCAAAAGAAATTGAAATCCAAAGAGAACTTATAAAAATACCAACTTTAGAATGGGAAATAAAAAATGAGAACATAGCCCTGATAAAAATATATCAATTTAATGGCATATTAGATGCTGAGTTTAGAAAAATTGTTCCCGAAATTTTAAATTCGGGATGTCAAAAGATAATCTTAGATTTACGAAATAACCCGGGGGGATATTTAGAAACAGCTCAGAATATAGCCGGTTGGTTTTTAGAGAAGGGGACAGTTGTTCTTTTAGAAGATGAGGGAGCAGATAAAGAGCAAATAGTTTATAAATCAAATGGTCCAGCAACTTTTTCTTCTTTCCCAGTTGTGGTTTTAATTAATAATGGTTCGGCTTCGGCTTCGGAAATCTTAGCGGGAGCCTTAAGAGATCAAAAAGGAGCGCAATTAGTAGGAAAAACTTCTTTTGGTAAAGGTTCGGTTCAAAAACCAATAACTCTTTCCGACGGCTCATTTTTAAAAGTAACTATAGCTAGATGGTTAACTCCTAGTGGTTATTGTATAAATGAGATGGGGTTAGAGCCAGATGTTACAGTGGAAATGCCGGAAGAGGAAACAGAAGAAGATTTCCAACTTGAGAAAGCAATTGAAGTACTTGAAAATATAAGGTAAAATATATTTAATAAGTAAAATAGTATATGAGGGTAATCTTAATAAAAGATATTGAAAAATTAGGTAGAAAATATGAGGTTAAGGAAATTTCTTCTGGGTATGCCCGAAATTATCTAATTCCCAAAAAATTAGCTGTGCCAGCAACAGATAAACTTTTAAAATGGGCGGAGACTAAAAGGGAGGAACAAGAGAAAAAGGCGGAAGAGAAATTGAAAAAGATTAGTAGTTCGGTTTTAGAGATAGATGGATTAGAAGTAGAAATTCTAGTTAAAGTTGGCGAAGAAAAACAACTCTTTGAAAAAATAAATCAGCAAAAGATTTCCGATGCTTTAAAAGAGCTAGGTTATAATGTCAAGAAAACTCAGATTGAATTAGAAGAACCTTTGCAAGAAATCGGAGAATTTCCAGTAAAATTAAAATTTCCCGATAAATTAGAAGCAGAGATAAAAGTAATAATAGTAGCAGAAAAATAATGGCTAGATATATCTTTATTGCTGGTGGGGTTATGTCCGGGATTGGAAAAGGCGTAACCATATCTTCTATTGGAAGAATTTTAGAAGGTAAAGGATTTAAAGTTTCCGCTATCAAGATTGACCCTTATATTAATGTAGATGCGGGGACTATGAATCCGATTGAGCATGGAGAAGTTTTTGTAACCGATGATGGAACGGAGTGTGACCAAGATGTAGGAAATTATGAAAGATTTTTAGATCAGAATTTAGAAAGTGCTAATTATTTAACCACCGGTCAGGTTTATCAAAGTGTTATAAATAAAGAAAGAAATTTAGAATATGATGGTAAATGTGTAGAAGTTGTTCCCCATATACCGGAAGAAGTAATTTCCCGAATAAAGAAAGTAGAGAGAAAGACTAAAGCTGATTTTTGCCTAATTGAAATTGGAGGGACAGTAGGAGAGTATCAAAATCTTTTATTTTTAGAAGCCGCTAGAATGTTAAAATTAAAACATCCCCGAGATGTTATTTTTATTTTGGTGAGCTATTTACCCGTACCGAAGATGATTGGGGAAATGAAGACCAAACCTACCCAACATGCGGTGAGAGCATTAAACTCGGCCGGGATTCAACCCGATATAATAATTGCTCGCTCCGAAGTTCCCTTGGACGCTTTAAGAAAAGAAAAGATTTCTGTATTTTGCAATGTTTCCGAAGATGATGTTATCTCGGCTCCAGATATAAAATCTATTTATGAGATACCAGTTAATTTTGAAAAAGATAATTTGGGCAATCAAATTCTAAAAAAATTTGGGATGAAATCTAGAAAAAATGACTTAAAAGAATGGAGAAAATTAGTCAATAGAATTAATAATTTAAAAGGAAAGGTTAGAATAGGGATAGTAGGTAAATATTTTAAAACTGGTAATTTTATCCTCACCGATTCTTATATTTCCGTTATTGAAGCCATAAAACATGCTGGTTATAGCCTGGGTGTTGCTCCAGAAATAGTATGGCTTTCGGCTCAAGAATATGAAAAAAATCCCTCCCGTATTAAAGAACTTCAAAATTTTGATGGTATTATAGTACCCGGAGGCTTTGGAGATAGGGGAGTAGAGGGCAAAATAAAAGCCATTGGATATTGTCGCAAAAATAAAATACCTTTTTTAGGACTTTGTTTAGGAATGCAATTGGCCGTAGTTGAATTTGCTCGTAATGTTTGTAAACTCAAAAAAGCAAATTCTACGGAATTTTCTAAAAATTGTCCAATTCCGGTTATTGATATAATGCCCGAACAAAAAAAGAACCTTCTCCAGAAAAAATATGGCGGGACTATGAGATTAGGAGCTTATTCCTGTAAACTAGATCCTCATAGTTTATCTTATCAAGCATATAAATCTCCTCTTATTTCCGAACGTCATCGTCATAGATATGAATTAAATAACAAATTTCGAGAAGGATTAAAAAACAAAGGGATGCTTATGGCGGGTATTAACCCAAAACAAGACCTAGTGGAGATAATAGAGATTCCATCTCATCCTTTCTTTGTTGGAGTTCAATTCCATCCCGAATTCAAATCCAGACCTTTAACTCCTCATCCACTCTTTAGAGAATTTATTAAAAAAAGTATTAAAAAAGGGCCCAGATAAACTAGGCCCAAAGATTATTAGTATTTTTTATTTAGATACTATTTCCACAACTTTCGCAATTCTTTGAGAATTATTGAATCCTCTTTTTCTTCTGGTTTTAAACTTAACCAGTCCTGGTTTCAAAGCGAAAAGAGTATGGTCCTTTCCTAAACCAACATTATTACCAGGAAGGAATTTTGTTCCTCTTTGACGGACAATAATTGCCCCGGATTGAATCTTTTGTCCTTCATATATCTTAATTCCTAATCTTTGGGAACGAGAATCTCTTCCTAACCTTGTTGAACCTGATGACTTTGTTTTAGACATAATATTTTAATAATATCTTATGTTAGCAAATTTAAAAGAATTTTTCAAGTTTATTTTAATTAAAATTAATAAAGTTAATCAAAAAAGCATTTTCTTATTTTTAATAGTTCTTCTTTTATGCCTTCTTTCTTTTGGGGTGGGAATGTTAACTCAATTTTATCTCCAAAAACCAAATTTAGAAATTGAAAATATAGGGGAGTAACTTGTGATTTTATATTTATCGCTATTCTTTATTTTTATCGAATTTTCCATCGCTGTGAAACTTTCGATGTATATCTCGAAGCCTTTTACTGGTAACATGAGTATAAATTTGAGTGGCAGCAAGAGTTTTATGTCCTAAAAATTCTTGAAGAGTTCTTAAATCTACTCCTTGTTCTAGGAGATCAGTGGCAAATGAATGTCTCATCACGTGTGGTGTTATTGTTAATGGTAATCCAACCATGATAGCATATTTTTTTATGCTTTTTTCTATGGAACGGGCTGTTAACCTTCGAGAAGAACCTTTTTTGTTCTTATAGTTAATAAATAAAGCTTTTTCTTTGTCTTTTCGGGTTTCAAGATACTTTCCTAACCAGCCTATTGTTTTTTCAGAAAAGTAAACTGTTCTGGGTCTACTACCTTTTCCAATTATTACGATTTCTAAATCTTTTGTCTCGGGTTTTAGTTTAATTTGTTCTTGGTTTAAACTAACTAATTCGGCTATTCTCATACCTGTGGAAAAGAATACTTCTAAAATAACTCTATCTCGTAATCCATTAATTTTTGAAATATCTGGAGCAGAAAATAATTTTTCCAATTGTTCTAAATTTAAAAAATTTACAACCCTCGTATCTTCTTTTTTTGGTAACTTAATTTTTTCAGCAGGCAAAGCGATAATATCTCTATCCGCAAAATAGTTCAATAAAGATCTCAAAGCTATTAAATAGTAGCTTTGGGTTGTCTTCTGTAAGGTCTTTTTTTCTTTAAAAGCATGTTTTTGGGAAGTATATTGACGAGCCAAGAATGCTCGATATTGCCAAACTTGCTCTGCGGTAAGTTGGTGAGGTTTTATGTCTTCTAATTTATTTAATTGTAGCCAATTCAAAAATCTTTTTAAAAATCTGGCATAGTTTTCTTGAGACTTTGAACTTAATCCTTTCTCAATCTCTAACCAGTCAAGAAAATCATTCAAATGCTGGGGGATTGGTTTTTTGCTGTTTTTCATCATATATAGTTTATGGGAGTATATTATTATACTCTTAAGTGTAATTATGCGAACCACTATCTATTAATAATATAGGCTTTTTGAAAAGCCTTGTCAACCCCCTCTTCCCTTAATATATGGTATTTTTAAGTATTATGGCCTATATCTTAGATATAGCATAATCTATTCTTTCTAATGTTTTTTCTTTATCTAATATGACGGCAATTTCAAAAGGACCAGCAGAAGCTTTTTCTCCTGTTAAAGCCGCTCTCAAGGGCCATAATATTTCACCTCTACTTTCCAGCTTATTAGCTTCAGCCATCAAGACATCAGTGAGGTTCTTTTCTGTCCAATTTTCCGGTTTTATTCTGGATAAAAGTTTTTTTAGTTTTTTAAAAACATTTTTAATTTCTTTATCTTTCATATCTTTCCATCTTAAAAGTTCTTTATCATAATTTAAATCTTTTTTGAAGAAATAACGAACTAATTCTGTTATGTCAGATAGTTTTTTTAATCTTTCTTGATATAAACCTATAATCTTTTCCATCTTTTTTAAACTAATTTTTTCTTTAGTTTCCACAATCTCATAAAACTCCCCTGGTAAACCATCAAATTCAACTTCTGCTTTTATTAAATTATTCTTTACTAAATAAGGAATACATTCTTCAGTTAATTTTTTAAGAGACTTTTCTCGGATGTAAAAACCATTCATCCAATCTAATTTGTCAACATTAAAAATAGCTCCTGATTTTTGTATTTTTTCAAGAGAGAACTCTTTTATTAAAGAAGGTAGGGAAAAGATTTCTCTTTCGGTCCCGGGGTTCCAACTTAAAAGAGATATAAAGTTTATTAAGGCCTCTGGTAAATAACCATTTTCACGATATTCGGTAATAGATGTAGTTCCATGTCTTTTACTTAATTTACTTTTATCGGGGCCTAAAATTAAGGGCAGATGAGCGAATTTTGGTTGAGGAAATCCCAGCGCTTCCCCAATTAGAATCTGTTTAGGGGTATTAGAAATATGGTCTTCCCCTCTTATGATATGGGTAATCTTCATTTCAGAATCATCTATCACACAGGCTAAATTATATAAAGGGTCATCAACGCCTTTAGCAATAGAAAAATCTCCAAAAAGAGAAGAATCAAATTCTATTTTTCCCCGAATTAAATCATTAAATATGATTTTTTTGCAGGGGTTTTTTAATCTAATAATAAAAGGTTTCTTTTCGGCTAAATATTTTTCGATATCTTTCTCTAAAAGACCTGTACATTTACCAGAATAAATAGTTGACTCCCCTATGCTCATTTGATATTCTTTTCTAGCTTGTAATTCTTCTTTAGAACAAAAACAATAATATGCTTTGTCTTCTTGCAAAAGTTTTTGAATATATTTTGCGTAAATTTTTTTTCTTTGGGATTGATAATAAGGACCATACTCCCCTCCTTCATCAGGTCCCTCGGACCAATTTAGGCCTAGCCATTTAAACCCCTCCATAATTTCTTTTTCATATTTTTTTTCTGATCTTTCTGAGTCTGTATCTTCAATTCTTAAAATAAAACTTCCCTTATATTTTTTAGCAAAAAGATAATTAAAAAGAGCTGTACGGGCAGTACCGATATGTAAATGTCCTGTCGGCGAAGGTGCTATACGCACTCGCACTTGTCCGGGACTTATTAATTTTAAATCTTCTTTAATCATTTTTGGGGAGGCGAAAGATACTCTAGAACATAAGAAGATATCATTTCGGCTGCTCGGGGCCGAGAAAACTTTTCCGCATTTAGAGCCATTGCTTCGATATCTTGAGGTCTGGAAAATAAATATTTTAATTTTTCTAAGAAAAAATGGGGTTTTAAATTTTCTTGTTCAATAACTTGGCAAGCTCCAGTTTTACCATAAGCATAGGCATTCTTAATTTGATGATTTTGAGCAGAATGAGGCAGGGGTATTAAAATGCTTGCTTTTTTATTAGCGGCAATTTCAAAAATAGTTCCGGCTCCAGCTCTGGCAATAACCATAGCACAAGCAGCCAAGGCATTCTGATATTCTTTTTCATTTAAAAATGGGAAAGGATGATAATACTTTCTTAACGAGGGTGATAAAATACTATTGGATTCATTCTTAACTTGCGAAAAGTTTTTTTGGCCTGTTTGATGTATAATTTCAAAATTTTGGAGCATTTCGGGTAGAATTGACAATATAGTGTCATTTATCTTTTGAGAGCCCTGAGAGCCCCCTATAATCAAAATTAAGGGCTTATCAGCCATTAGTCCGAAGATACTCTGGGCGGCCTTTTGGGAGCCATTGAGGATATTCTGTCGGATAGCATTTCCGACATTAATTATCTTCTTTTTGGGAAAAAATTCTGTATTAGGGAAAGAAGTAAAAATTTCTGCTGTCCATTTGCTTGTTTTTCTAGAAGCTAAACCAGGTGAAAAATCAGATTCATGTAAAATAATGGGGATATGCAATATTCGGCCTACTATAACCACGGGGAAAGAACCATATCCTCCCTTACTCACTATAACATCAGGGGCTAAGAAGAAGAGATAAAAGAAAGCTTGCAAAATACCAATAGGCACTTTAAAAATATCAATAAGGGTCTGCCAAGAAAAATATCTTCTTAATTTACCAGCTAAAATTCTTTTAATAACGATATTTTCCTCATTTAATAAATCTAAACTATAGTCATCTTTAGGCCCTATATAAAACATTTTAAGATCCTGCCGATCATAAATTTTACGCATTTCTCTGACAATTGCCACTATCGGGAAAATGTGTCCTCCGGTTCCCCCGCCTGTAAAAACTATTTCCATAATTTTATAAAATTAAAATTTTGTTTAGAACTAAAATATTATTATTTTTTCGAAATATTTAAAAGTATCCCAATTCCTATCATCTCTACTATTATATGCGATCCTCCATAACTAATAAAGGGCAGAGGTATACCAGTTAAAGGAAGTAGACTAGTTACGGCCCCGATGTTAAAGAAGGCTTGGATTACCAACCAAATAACAATTCCGGATGCCAAGAGATAAAGATACTTATCAGAACATTTTTGAGCTATTTTCAATCCTCTCCATAAAAGGAACAAGAAAAGGAAAACAATTATTAGGCATCCTATAAATCCCATTTCTTCTCCTATTATAGCAAATATTGAGTCGGACATAGAATTTGGCAAAAACCCAAACTTTTGCTGACTTGTTCCTAAACCAAAAGGAGGATTAATTCCCCAAATTTTGCCCGAACCAATAGACATTAATGATTGATTTATTTGATAATTTTCTTTTAAGGGGTTCATTTCGGGATGAAGAAAACTCATTAATCTTTGCATTCTATAAGGAGCAAGTATCATCATCAGAATTGCCAATATTCCAGTTCCAACGAATATTGAAAACTTATACAAAATAGATGTTGGAGTTATAAGATACAAGAAAATAGAAGAAGCTATGATAATCATTAATGTCCCCATGTCTGGTTGGCTAATTAAAAAAATTGCTATAATACTTAAAATTACAAAAAAAGTAATGACGGTTTTCTTTTCCGATTTTTTTCTACTAAGCCAAGCCGAGATATAAATTAGAAAAGTAATTTTTAAAAATTCTGAAGGTTGAAAAAGAATAGGGCCTAACGATATCCAACGGTTGGAGTTATTTAAAGAAACACCTATTTTAGGGATAAATACTAATATTAAAGCAATTAAATTCAATAATAAAAGAGGAATTGTAAATTTTTTTATCACCGAAAGAGGAATTTTAAAAAATAAAAATCCCAATAAAAGCCCAGGAATTATGGCAAATAAAAGTTGATGAACTGAATAATGCCAGGTATTACCAAATTTTTCCAAACTTAAAGGAGCCGAAACAGTAGAAATCATTACTATTCCCAAAAGTATTAACCCGGCGACAATACCGAGTAAAGTGTAGTCGATATTAAGGTTTTTAGGCATAATCTTTTACGTATTTTTTGAAAAGGTTTCCTCTTTCCTTATAATTTTTGAAAATACTAAAACTGGCACAAGCAGGTGAAAGCAAGCAAATATTTCCTTTGGGGGTGTTTCGATATGCTATCTTTACGGCTTTATTCATATTATTAGCCCAGAAATGTTTGGGTAATTTTTTACCTTGAGCCAGAGAAATAAGTTGTATAGTTTGCCAGATATCCTCTCCGGTCGAAGGAAAAAGAATAAGATTTTCTATCTTCTTTTTTAGAATTTCCTGAGCTAAATTAGAAAAATCAATTTCTCCTTTTTTCGACCCTCCTAAAATTAAAGTTTTAACATCTTTTCCCAAAGTATCCATGGCGAAAATTGTGGCTTCTGGAATAGTGGCGAAAGAATCATTATAAAATTTTAGGCCTTTATATTTCCCCACGAATTCTAACCGATGTTCTAAAGATTTAAAAGATTTTATAACTTGTCTAATATTTTCTTCCGAAATTTTGAGAATTTTAGCAACCAAGATAGAGGCTTCTAAATCTAATAAATTCAAGTTCTGGGGAATATCTTTGGAGATCTTTTTTACATTAATATCTCTAATAGGAATTTTTTGGGCTTTTGATTTTTTAATAAGCTTTCTTAAAATTTTTTGTTTCGGATTAAAAATAAGATAATCTTTTTTTGTTTGATATTTAAAAATACTTTCTTTTGTTTGGTAGTATTCTTTGAGATTCTGGTAATAATCTAAATGATCGGGATAAAGATTTAAAAATACAGCAATATGAGGTGATTTTTTAAGATTTTGCAATTGATGACAAGAAAGTTCATAAATAAAAATATCGTCTGTTTTTGCTCTTAATAATGTTTGAAAAACAGCTTGACCTATATTCCCTACTAAGTAGGCTTTAAACCCAGCCTTCTTTAATATCTCATAGATTAAAGAACAGGTGGTCCCCTTTCCTTTTGTCCCGGTTACGCCAATAATCTTTCCAGGGCAATATTTAAAAAAAATATCAGTTTGAGATATTATTTCTACTTTCTTTTTTAAGAATGGTTTTATACTTCGGATATTAATACCTGGTGTTTTAATTATTAATTCGTAATCTTTAAGAGAATTAAGATAATTTTTACCTAGATAAAGTTTTAGATTATGATCTTTTTTTAAAATTCCTAGTATTCTTTTATCAAAATTTTTAAGCTCTAGTTTATCAGCAATACTTAATAATTTTTTAGGAAATAATTTTCGCAATGCTAAATAATTATCTATTCCTTCTTCTCCAAAACCAAGAATTAATATTTTTTTATTTTCTAATTCATTTTTTAATTGCTGTAAAAACATTTGATTAAGGCAATAACTTAATAATTACTCCAATAATAGCCATAATCATGCCTAAGATCCAAAATCTCATAGTAATTTTAGGTTGACTCCATCCGATGGCTTCGAGATGATGGTGTATGGGCGAAGAGATAAATATTTTTTTATGGCGGAATTTTTTGGATAATAATTGCAAGATTACCGAGCCAGCCTCAATAACTAAAAGTCCCCCTATAATCGGTAGAACGAATACGGAATTAGTTAGAAAAGCAATTGCGGCTAATGTGGCTGTTAAACCCATCATCCCGCTTTCTCCCATATAGAATCTGGCGGGCGGAATATTAAACCACAGAAAAGCTAAGATTGCTCCAGCTAAAACAGCGCAAAAAGAAGCTAAATCTATTTGTCCTTGAAAAAAAGCAATAACGGAAAACGCCGAAAAAATAATAGCCAAAGTTCCACCTGCTAAGCCGTCAATGCCATCTATTACTCCTCCCGCCCAGCATCCCAGGGTGGTAATAATGAAAAGAGGAACATAAAAAAATCCGATATTAATATCTCCCATAGTAGGAATAAAAATAGTTGTCCATCCTAATTTAGAATAAAACCACCAGGCTCCAATTCCAGCTATAATTATCATAATTAAGAGTCGTCTGGAAAACTTCATTCCCCCTCCGATATATTTTCCCTTACCAGAAACTTGAAGTAAATCATCGCAAAGTCCTAATAAAGAAGCCGATATTAAAATACCCAAAGGAAGATATGTTTGGCTTCGGGATAAAAAGTTTAATTTTTCTAACCAAAAATTATCCGAAACTTTAGCCAGAATTGCAAAAAATAAAATTACAAAAATAACAGTGATCCAAATTAAAAGTCCCCCTAACCTAGGAGTTCCGACTTCTTTTTCTTTATGAAGATTGTAGAAAACAGATGCTGATTTTCCATCTATTGATTTCTGGCGGGCTTCTTTTTTCCAAAGTTTATACTTATAAAGAAAATGAGTTAGAATAGGTGTCCAAAATATTGCTAAAAGAGAGGAAAAAGTAAAAAGAAATAAAATTTTAATTATATCAGCAGAAAACATAAGGAAATATATTTAAAAATTAAGGGCTTGTTTGCTCCAGTCTATTAATTGTTCCATTTCTCCGAATCTATCGTTTGATCCTAAAATTATATTTATAAAATAGTTATTTTTACTTGGCCCTTTGAGAATTATAACTAGACAACCACCAGCTTCATCTGTATATCCTGTTTTGCCTCCAATTATTCCATCAACCTTTCCTAAAAGTTCATTTGTATTTTCTAGGGTATAATGAAAATCCTTATTTTCTTTTTGGGAAAGAATATTTATAATTTCTGGTTTATTCTTCAGTAAATATTGAACTAATTTTACTAAATCTTTGGCACTGGAATAATTTATATCTTCCAAAGGATCTTCAGAATCTAGCCCAGTAGAATTTATAAAATGAGTAGTTTCGGGGTTTAGGCCTACATAATAATAAGCATAAAGATTCATTAAATTAGCAAAATCCTTTTCCGACATTCTTTGGGTTTCGAAATCTGGAGTGGCTAAAGCATAGGCGGCATCATTGCTTGATTCAATTAACATTATATACAATAGTTCATTTATAGATAATTTTTCTCCGATCTTTAAAGCGACCCCATTCCCCTCTTGCTCTATAGCCTGCTTTGATATTTCTATCTGGTCAGATTTTTGATATATATCAGACACAACTAAGGCAGTCATTAATTTTGTTAAACTGGCAATAGGAAGTTTTTCATTTTCTCGTTTTTTAAAAAGAATATTATTTTTCCCTTGGGAATCAACAAAAATTGAGATTGCAGATTTTGCGGAAATATCTAATTCATTAGTTTCCTCATATTTATCTAAACGTTCCTCGGAAAGAGAGAAAGAAGATATATTTGCGTATAGAGGGGGATGTTTTTCTAATTGTATTACATAGAAAAGATCTTCAATATTTTTTTCTAAAATATTAATTCCCCACCAAAAACACATACTTAGCATAAGACAACTTAAAAAAAGTTTTATATTTTTAGACATTTTATTTTTGGGAAGCATCATTAATTATCTTAATATGTAATTCTTTTAATTGTTTTTCAGAAACACTTGAGGGAACATCCATCATCAATCCCCTATTATCTCCAGTTTTAGGGAAAGCAATAACCTCTCTAATGTTTGGTTCGTCTAAAAGTATTGATAAAAATCTATCCAGACCAGAAGCTATTCCGCCATGAGGAGGAACTCCATATTTAAATGCTTCAAAGTAATTTTTAAATTGATCTTTAGTTTCTTTTGATGAATGCCCTAATACTTCAAATACAGCAGTTAAAACTTCAAGATTTGTACTCCTAATACTTCCTCCGGCGATTTCGTATCCGTTTAAGGCCAGATCGTATTGATAAGCTAAAATTTTTTCAGGATGTTTTTTAATTTCTTCTATGCTTTTAGACTGAGGCATTGTGAAAGGATGATGCATTGCTCCCCATTTTTTATCTCCTTCGTGCCATTCAAACATTGGGAAATCAGTAACAAAACAAAAGGCGAGTTCATGGTTATCTTTTTTATTTATTCTTAAGTCTGGTTTGTCATTATGATACTTTTCCATTGCTTCTTTATAGGTCATCCTAGGGAAAGGAATCTTTTTGATTCTTTTCTGAGGAAATATTGTTTTGCATATATCAATATAAAGTGTTTCAATCAGATTTAATATATCTTCTGTTTCTATAAAAGACATTTCAATATCTAATTGAGTGTGTTCTGCTTGTCGGTCAGATCTGGGGTCTTCATCTCTAAGACATCTGGCAATCTGAAAGTATCTTTCTAACCCGGCAACCATTAAAAGTTGTTTGTATTGTTGAGGAGATTGAGGTAAGGCATAAAATTTTCCAGGTTGTAGTCTGGCTGGAACCAAGAAATCACGAGCTCCTTCGGGAGTGGATTTAGTTAACATAGGAGTTTCTACTTCAATAAATCCTTTCTCTTTAAGTTTTGTTCTCATAAAATAGATAACCTCCTGTCGCATTCTTAAATTTCTTTGTAACCTTTTTCTTCTTAAATCTAAGTAGCGATATTTTAATCTTTTTTCTTCGTCAATTTCATATCCGTCATTTCCAATGGGGAAAGGTAATGTTTCAGCTTTATTATAAATAATAAGTTTTTCAGCCTTTATTTCAATTCCGCCGGTTTCAATCTTTTCATTTTTCATTGTTTCTGGTCTTTGTTTGACTGTCCCGATTACTTCTATTACCCATTCTGCTCTTAAGGTTTCGGAAAGTTTGGACATTTCTTTGTCTAGGTCATCAGCAAAAACTATTTGAGCTAATCCGGTTTTATCTCTTAAATCAATAAAAATAATCTTTCCATGATCCCGACGGGAATCTACCCATCCACAAATTCTAACTTTTTCATCAATATGTTTTATAGTTTCATTTATAAAAATTCTTTTCATAAATTATTTATTTAATTATTATTTTAACGAATTTTCTTTTCCCCACCTGCAAAACCATTCCATCTTCTATCTTAATATTTTCGGGCCAATTTTTGATTTTTGATTCTTGATCTTTCATTTTTATACTTACTCCACCTTGCTCTATTAATCTTTTACCTTCTTTCTTTGACGAAGATAATTTTGTGATTAAAAGTAAATCCAGAATGGAAAAAGATTTTTCGGAAGTTTTAAAATAAGGAATTTTTAAAGGGATTTTTTTCTCTTTGAAAATACGATTAAATTTCTTTTCCGCAATATCCCCTGCTTTCTTATTATGATAAATACCAATAATTTCTTTAGCTAGCATTGTTTTGGCATCTTTGGGATTAAGTTTCTTAGTCTTTAAATCCTTTTTAATATCGGCTATTTTGTTTAGGGGTAATTGAGTGGTTAGTTCAAAATAATGTAATATCAACTCATCTTTCATAGACATAATTTTCCCGTACATATTTTCAGCACTATCAAGGATATTTATAACATTTCCCCAACTGGTTGACATTTTTCTATTGTCTAAACCATAGAGCATTTTAGAAACCATAATATCTTGAGGTTTTTGCCTAAATATTCTTTGCATGTCTCGTCCGGTTTTTAAATTAAATAATTGATCATATCCGCCAATTTCAACATCTGCTTTTATCATTACGGAATCATATCCTTGAAGTATAGGATAAGATAATTCATGTAAGCCAATAGGCTTGCTGTTATCCCATCTTTCTTTAAAATTTCTGCGCTGAATCATTTGTTGAGCCGTAAAATTCATAGCGATAGAAAGAAAATCTTGAAGTTTTAATTTTTTTGACCATTCGGAGTTATAATGAAATTCAACTTTTTTCATATCCAAAATTTTCCCGATTTGTTTTTTATAATCCTTTAAGTTTTTTTTAATATCTTTATCGGTTAATGGTTTCCGGATACTTTGCTTATCAGAAGCATCTCCAATTTTTCCTGTGAAATCCCCTACAATAAAAACAATTTGATGTCCTAAATCTTGAAATGCTCTCAGTTTCCAAAGCTGAATAGCTCGGCCAATATGTATTTTAGGACCAGTAGGATCAACTCCCAGTTTAATCCTTAGCTTTTTACCAGATTTAAGTTTTTTTAATAAATTATTTTTATTAATAACTTGTTCAATCCCTCTTTCTAGTACTTCCTTTATTTTTTGGGGATCAGTATTTATAGCCATATTTTTGAACTTAATTATTTCATTTTAATTGATTTTTAACCTAAAAGCAACTTTTAATTGACTTAAATCAAAAACCGCGTAAATTAATACCCGGTTTTTAATTATTAATAAATATTTTTTTATTTTTCTCTGTCTTCTTATTCCTCCATTTCTTCCGCTTCTTCTTCATCACCTTTTGGCATTGTTGGTTCAACTTTTGGTTCTTTTATATCTAAGGGAGCAGAGAAAATTTCTTTTTCTACTGGTTTTTTCTTTTTTGATTTAGTAAGCCAGAAAATTAGACCAATTACCCCTGCTACTACGATAATCCAAAACATTAACATTAAAGTTTCCATAATTTTTTTGAAATATATTTTTATTTAAAGAATATATTACAGTATTATTTAATTTAACCTTTTATTTATTTTAGAAAAATATCTGGTAATAGTCAAGCCTTAACAAATCATTTTTTATAAAGAAAAGACCGAAGAGAGAAGGCGGGATAATTTTCTCTCTTCGGTATCGCTATTTTATAGTTTTATTTAAAGCTTCAGCAATAGCTATCAGAACTCGAGCCTTAGAATAAGAATCATCCATTCTATTTGCTGCCTCTCTGGCTTTTTCAAAATCTTCATCTTTATGAGTAGAATCAGCGATAACTGTCAGAGCTTGGGCTTTAAAATGAGAATCATTTATTCTCCTTGTTGTCTCTCTGGCTTTTTCAAAATCTTCAGCTTCAGTTAAGGATTTAACAATAATTACCAGGGCTTTATCTCGCGAATAATGACTTTCTATTTCATATGCTGTCTCTATGGCTTTTTCGAAATTTTCAGATTTAGCTAAGGCTTTAGTAAAAATTGCTAAAGCCATGTTTCTCGAATGAGGATTATTAATTTCAATTGCTATTCTTCTGGCTTCTCTGAAATCTTTAACCTTAATTAATGCTTTAACAATATTGACCAGAGCTCCGTCTATGTCAATATGATTACTCATTTCAGCCACTATTTCTTGAGCTTGCTTAAATTTTCTAGCTTTAATTAACACTTCAGCAATAGCTTCTAGGGCATCAACTTTTAGATAATTAGGATATACTCTATCTACTATTTTTCTGGCTTTTTCAAAATCTTCAGCTTCTTGGCTAATATCAGCGACAGCTATTAAAACGAGGGCCTTTGAATGAATATCCTTGACCTCAACTTTCATTTCTCTGAGTTGTTGCAAAATTTTTTTAATGATCTGGGATATTGATGTTTTTTCAATTAATTCTTGTATTCCCTTATTTGTAACTTTCCCGTCAGCTATTTGGCTGAAGAGCTCGCAGATTTGCCTTATTGTCGGTTTAGCAACATTAGACATATCTTGCACCTCCTTTTGTTTTACCAAGGTTTAATTATTTAAATGCATTCCCGCAACACACTTAAAATAAAAACCTTAGCATGTGATATATTATAATAGAAGAAAACAAAATTGTCAAATCTGTATCTACTTAAAAGAATTAACCCTCAATAATTTTATAAATATCCCCTGCTCCCATTATCATTATTATTTCTTTACCCTTTACGTTCTTTTTTAAATAATTTATTATTTTTTCTTTTGGTAAATAAATTACGGAAGATTTATTAATTTCTTTTACTAATTTTTCGGAGTTAATTTTGTTTTTTATATTTCCCTTTTCTCTCCCGGCAACATCATATATATCCGTAATGATTATTTTATTAATATTTAATTTATCTATGGCTTGTTTAAATGTTTTTACGAAATCTTCAAACAAATAAAATGTTCTTTGATATTGATGGGGTTGAAAGACACACCAAATTTTTTCATGTGGGAATCTTTCTCTTGCTGCTTTTAATGTTGCGTTGATTTCTGTGGGATGATGGGCATAGTCGGATATAATTTTAAATTTTAAATTCTTAATCTTGAAACTTTTTTCTTCAAACCGACGCCAAGCACCCTTATATTCTGATAAGGCTCTGAATGAGGTCTGGTCAGAAATTTTTAAAGCTTGAGCTATGGTTAAAGCTGTGGAAGCGTTTAAAACATTATGTTCTCCAGAAACTTTTAATATTTTCTTTAATTGTTTAATTTGTTTTTGCTGGGAAGAGTAATCTTTGATTTTCAGTTTTGTTTTTTTCAATTGGGAGATGTTTTTATCTTTTTTGTTGATTATCAATATGGCTTTTTCAGGTAAATGAGAAATATATTCTTGATAAGTCCTAAGAATATGATTTATATCTTTATAATAATCAAGATGCTCTTTTTCAATATTAGTTAAGGCTATAATTTTTGGGAAATAATTTAAGAAAGATGCCTTCCATTCATCGGCTTCTATTATTAAGTATTTGCTTTGGCCTTTTCTAAAATTAGAATTACCAAATTCTTTCAACTTTGTTCCTAAAATTACTGTAGGGTCTAGGCCAGCTTTGATTAAGATTAAAGCGGTCATTGCGGTAGTGGTGCTTTTTCCATGGGTACCAGAAATAGCAATTGTAAAATACTTTTTAGTTAACTCCCCTAGCGCTTCCGGATAACTTTGACATTTAATTTTATTTTTCTGAGCTATTTTTAATTCTGGATTATTTTTCGAAACAGCTGGACTATAAATTACGAGATCCGTATTTTTAGATAGATTTTCTGTTTTGTGTTCCCCAATAATAATTTTTATACCTTTCTTTTTTAATAATTCAGTTGTTTCGGAAGAAACTAAATCCGACCCCCTAATTTTATGGCCATTTGATAAATAATATTGAGCTAAGGCGGAGACTCCAATTCCGCCTATACCAATAAAGTGAATATTCATATTAATTAAGTTTAACTGATAATAATTGAATATATTCTGGTCCGCTTCTTTTTAACTTGCTTTCCATAATCTCTATTGAATTTACGTCAATGTCTAAATCTGTTTCTTGGGTTATATCAGGTCTTTCTTCGGGCTCAATTCTTTTCCATTCCCAGGCCTTAATTCTGCCTAAGGTGATATGGATGTGAAATCTTTTATTGTCTTCTGTAAAACCAATTTTAGATTCTATCAAGGATTTTTCCAAGTCAGTTTTTAAATCAATTAATTCTTTTGATTCTTCCCCCTTGGCCCAGATCATACGAGGAGGCAGTTTTTGGGGAGGGCCATAACAAATTTCATTCAAATTTATTTTAAAAGATTTATGTTGAGCACAGACTTGTTTTACGGCTTCACAGATTTTGGGGATATTTTCGTCTTTAAGATAACCAATAAAAATTAAAGTAATGTGCATATTCTCTTTTTTAGTCCATTTTATGGGAAAATCGAACAGACCAGCTTGATAATTAAGAAAGGTTTTCTTAATATTTTCTGGCAAATTGATAGCAATAAAAATTCTATGAGGCATATAAATTTATAATAACAAAATATTGAAAACTTTACAATTTTCTATAATAATGTTATATCTTAAGCAAATCTAAAACATTTGGTTTTTATTTTTTTTAAAAAGGAGGTGAATCAAATGTTAAAAGCTCTTTCACAAAAATCAAATTTAGAATTACGAAAGGATTATGATGTTCTTCCTTCTATTTCACCACAAGAACAGAAAAAGTTATTTCAAAAGATGGAAAAATATCCCGAGAATAGCCAGAAAATAAAAAATGAAATTGTAGAGAAAAATATGGGATTAATTAAATTTTGGGTAAGGAAAATGAAAAGATCATATCTAATTCCAGTTTTTGGTTTGGAGATTGAAGATCTTCATCAGGCCGGAGCAATGGGGCTAATGAGAGCAATAGAGAAATTTAAATGGAGAAAAGGATACAGATTTTCCACTTATGCTATCCCCTGGATAAATCAGGCGATAACCAGGACTATTTATGGCCAGTCAAATGTTATCTATATTCCTATTTACAAGACAGGGATAATTACTCGATATAGACGGACCAAGAAAGAACTTTATCAAGAATTGGGACGCTCTCCTTCAATCCGAGAAATTGCGATGAAAATGGATGTTAATACAGCAGAGATTAATCACTTGAAAGAAATCAAAAAACCCCCGCTTTCTTTAGAAGCACCATTTTCTGTAGAAGGTGGAGACAATAGTTTGATTAATACTATCGCAGATAAAAAGGCGATCGATCCCATGATAGAATTAGAAAAAGAAGATTTAAGAAAGGAGTTAGGAAAAGCATTATCTTTTCTAAAACCCAGAGAGAAAGAAATTTTAATTATGCGGTTTTGGGCAGAAAATGGAAGAGGATATACATTAGATAAGGTAGGGAGAATTATAGGTATTACGAAAGAAAGAGTTAGACAAATTCAAAAAGCAGCTATGAAAAAACTAAAACAAAATTCTCAATTAAGAGAATTATTAAAATAGGCACTATTGTTTGATAAAAAATAATAGTGCCTTCTTTTTTCTCTTGATAGTGATAAAATAAAAGAATGGAGGAAGTGTTATTATACAAAAGATTATCAGATAAAAAAGTTCAGTGTCAAAGTTGTGCTCATTATTGTGTTATTGAAAATAATGAAAGAGGCAAATGTAACGTAAAAGAAAATAAAAATGGTAAACTTTTTTCTTTAGTTTATGGAAAAGTAGCTGCTTTAAGTGTTGATCCTATTGAGAAAAAACCCTTATTTCATTTTTTACCTGGGACATATTCTTTGTCTTTTTGCACGGTAGGATGTAATTTTAAATGCCTTAATTGTCAAAATTATAATATCTCGCAAATCCCTCGAGAAAACAATGATATTTTTGGTAAAGATTTGAGTCCGGAAAAAATGGTCTCAATTGCTTTGGAAAATAATTTACCTAGTATTTCTTATACCTATACCGAACCAGCTATTTTTTTAGAATATGCCTTAAAGGTAATGAAATTAGCCCGAAAAAAAGGATTAAAAAATGTATGGGTGAGTAATGGATTTTGGTCCCAAGAATTGTTTAATCTAATTTATCCTTATTTAGATGCCGTTAATATAGATATCAAGAGTTCGGAAGATAGTTTTTATATTAAATATTGTGGAGCAAAATTAAAACCTGTTTTGGATACTTTAAAAAGATTAAAAGAGAAAAGAATTTGGACAGAAATTACTACTTTGGTTATTCCTACATTAAACGACCAAGAAAAAGTATTTAAAGAAATCGCTAATTTTATAAAGAATGAATTAGGAGAAGAAACGCCTTGGCACATAGATAGATTTTTTGGTTCTATCTCCTGGAAACTTCAAAATATTCCAGATACTCCAATTAAAATATTAGAAAAAGCCAAACAAATTGGTAAAAAGGTCGGTTTAAAAAATATTTACATAGGCAATATATGATTAAATTTATTTCCCTTTGTCCTCATCCCCCTATACTTTTGCCATCTGTTGGTTCAGATGAGTCTCGTTTAAAATTGAAAAGTACGATAAAAAGTTTAAATTATTTAGCTCAGAAATTTAAAAAGGTTAAGCCTAATTCGATAATTATTTCTGCTCCCCATATTGATTGGGGTTTTAACGTTCCCTTATATTTCCTAGCTCAGAATTTTAAAGAAGAAATCAAAACTTATTTAACGGACTTTAAAAGTCCGGAATATTATTTTGAGCAAGGAAAAGAATTTTACTCTTACCTAAAAAAAGATAAAGATTATGCCTTAATTGGTTCGGGAGATTTATCGCATTGCTTAAAAAAAGATGGGCCCTACGGATTTCATTCTGACGGACCAAAATTTGATAAAGCCTTGATAAAATATTTAGAAAAAAAAGACATAGAAAAATTATTAAAACTAGATAAAATATTTCCCCACGCTAGTGAATGTGGCCTTCGTTCATTTTGTTTTATCTTAGGGATATTAGAAACCCATTCTAAAGTCTCAGGGCAGGGATGGAAACCGAAAATTTTATCTTACGAGAAACCATTTGGAGTTGGATATTTAGTCGCCGAGATATTAATTACTAATAACTAACCTATGCAAGCTTTAATTCTTTTAGCAAAAAAAACCGTAGAAACATATATTAAAACAGGAAAAATTATTAAAGCAGAAGATAACTTGATCGAAGAGTTTTCAAATAAAAAAGCGGGAGTTTTTATAACCATTGAAAAAAGTGGAAAATTAAGAGGATGTATAGGGACATATCTTCCCACCCAAGATAATATTATTGAAGAAGTGATTCAAAATGCTATCTCTGCTTCTACTGAAGATTATCGTTTTGGCCCTATTCAAAAACACGAATTACCACTCCTTTCTTATACAGTTTCTATTTTAGAAGAACCAAAGCTGATTAAAGACAAAAAAGAGTTAAATCCCAAAGAATATGGTATTATTATTAAAACCCTTAATTATCCTCCAAAATCTGCTCTCCTCCTTCCTGATCTAGAAGGGGTGGATACCACAGAACAACAAATTTCAATAACTTGCCGAAAAGGAGAAATTGATCCCTCCCAAGAGAAGATAATTATTTATAAGTTTAAAGTGAAGAAATATGAATAAAGTTAAGAAAAAAAAGAAGAAAATAAAGAAAGATATTCGGGAATTGACCAAGAAAAAAGAAAAGAAGAAAAAAGAAAAGAAAAAAAAGGAAACAGAAATACAGCAAATAGTTAATCATTATTTTTTTAGCAAAGGATTGAGTTTAAAAAAGATTAAGAATGATGCTAAAAAGAAAAAGATAATTTATTCTAGATTTACTAGACCGGCTAAACAACTTTTAGAATTAGCTGGTTCAGTTTCCTCATCAAAAAAAGCCATTGATAAAGTGGCAGAATGGGCCAAGTCTAGAAACTTGGATTATGCGATTGAAACGGTTTTTAAAAAGTGGTTAGAACTTGATAGATTAAAACCAAAGGAAATAATTAAAAAGCCATTTTATGAGGATCAACCAATGATTTGGTCTCAAACTCGTAGAAAATGGTATGTGATATCCAGAGAGGGAGAATGGTTAGAATTTGGAGCCGAAGAATCAGAAATCAAATGGAAAATTGTTAAGTAACCTGACCTATTTTACCAAAGTTGTAATTTTAATTGCCTTGCCCTGGATTAGAGCTTGGGCAATTTTTTTTCTAGCGGAACATAATATTCTTCCCAGTGTACTTTGGGAGATTTTCATTTTCTGAGCTGCCTTTACTTGATCTAAATCTTCTAAATCACAAAGTCTAATTGCTTCTAATTCATCAGACCCTAAATCTACCTCTTCTAATGTGGAAAGAGGTACAGCTCGAGGTTTGAAATAAGTCACGTTTGGTTCAAAAGAAAGTCTTCTGGGCTTTATTGGTCTGGACATAGAATTTTATTTAATTTGTTAAAAATTTTAATTATCTCTTTTTTAGCATTTAAATTAGTTTCTAAAATTGGAGTTAAATCAGAAATGGCTTTAAAAATTTGTTTATCGTAAGAAATCTTCCCTAGAAATCTTTGGCCAGCATACTTTTTAATTTTATTAGTTAAATTAATATTAATATCCCATTTGTTTATAACTAATCCCCAGGGAATTTTAAAATGATTTACTACCTGGAGAATTTTTTTTAAATCAGAAAATCCAGAGGGAGTTGGTTCGGTTACTAAAACAACAAAGTTTACATCTTGAAGGGTAGCCATAACAGGACAACCTGTACCAGGGGAAGAATCAATAATTTGAATATCATAATCAAATTTATTGGCTTGTTTTTTTACCTCGGATACTATTTTGCCAGAACCTGTTTCTCCGGGAGAGAGATTTCCCGAAACCAAAGGAAAATTATATTTTGTTGACTTAATTTTTATTTCTCCATTTTTAACGGGTTTTAGTTTAATTGCTTTTTGAGGGCAAACTATTTGGCAAAGACTACATCCCTCACAAAGAAATGGGATTAATACGGGTTTATTTTTAATCATTTTTAAGGCCTTAAAACGGCATTTTTCAACACAGATACCGCAACCATTACATTTTTCATAATCTATGTAAGGTTTTGAAGAAGTAGAAATTTTAAAAGATTTAAACCTTTTAGTTTTATTCATTTCATTCAGCCAAATTGCTAAATTTGGAGCATCAACATCGCAGTCAATTGCGGTAACCTGGAGCTTTTTTTTAAAAAGCATTGCTAAACATGAACTAAGCATGCTCTTCCCTACTCCGCCTTTTCCAGAAGCTATGGCTAATTTAATTTTTCTTTTTCTAATCATTTATATTATAATCCTAATTCTTCATTAATATCTTGCATGGCCAATAAAACAATTTTGATAAAATCTTCTAAACTTAAATCTAAAAGTTCTTGACATTTAGCAATTATTTCTCGATTGGCTCCTCGGGCAAATGCTTTTTCTTTGAACCTTTTTAAGATATTTTCTGGTTTTAATTCCTTTATTTTCCGCGCTGGTAAAACTAAAGTTGCGGCTACAATTAAGCCAGTTAAGGGGTCAACACAATATAAAGCTTTGGCCATTAGACCTTCGGGCTTAATATCGTGAGCTTCATTATGAGTTAAAACAGCTTGGCAAGTTTCTGCATCAAATCCTAAATCTTTTAGCATTTCACTCCCCATTTTTGAATGCAATTCCATATTTTCTTTTATTTTTTCATAATCAATATCATGTAAAAGTCCGCAAGTCCCCCATTTTTCTTGGTCTTCATTAAAATGTTCAGCTAATTTTTTCATTGCTGCTTCCACAGCCAAGCAATGCTTAACTAAATTATTATTTTTTAGATTTTCTTTTAATAAATCTAATGTTTTTTCTCTTTCCATATTATTTGTTATTTAATGTTTTTAGAATTTGAAAGTCTTTTTTCAAAATTTCTTTCATATTTGGATTATAAGTTGCCACTGCAGGGTGATAAAGGGCAACAAATTTTAATTTTTGAGACTCTATTTCAATTTCAAATAAACTACCATGAATTTTACTAATTTGCTCAATTTTATTCGCTAAACCAAATTTTTCCATTAGAAACTGCATTGAATATCTCCCTAAGCTGCAAATAATTTTGGGTTTAATAATCTTAATTTGTTTTTCCAAATAAGGAGAGCAGGCTTTAATTTCTTCTACTTCCGGATCCCGATTAAGAGGTGGTTTACATTTTAATATATTACAAATATAAATATCTTGTCTTTTTATTGATACGGAGTTTAATAATTCATCTAAAATTTCTCCAGCTCGGCCACAAAAAGGATGTCCAGTTTTATCTTCTTGGGCCCCGGGAGCTTCACCGATAAACATTATCTCCGCATCATGACTTCCCTTCCCTATTACAGGATAATTTCTGTTTTTATACAAAGAACATTTTTTACACTCTAAAACCTCATCTTTAATTTTTTTTAATTTTTCGTCTTTATCTTTACTCATACTTTTATTTTAAATCTAATAATTTTCCTCTAGAATATGCCTCTACAATTTTTTTAGAATAAGGGATTTCTTTACTAATTTTTATTTTAGATTTTTTAGCAATTTTATAAATTATTTTTTTATTACCTAGATCACTTTGATTTATGATTATTTCAGTTTTTACTTTTAATTTTTTACATAAATCTAAAATTAAATTTAAATCATAAGCTCCCATCGGAGTTGGTTCGGTCACGCAATAAGCCAGATCGCAATTTAAAAGAGCTGAAATAACAGGACAATGAGTACCAGCTGCCGTATCAAACAGAATTATATCGGCTTTAACTTTATCAGCTAATTTTAAGGCATATTTCTTAACTTGAGCTACTACTGGTCCTGTTTCTTCTACCCCTGGCTTTGCTACACCAGTAACTAACCAAAAATTGGAAATTTTATTTAAATATATTTCACCTATCCCCTCTTTTTTTGTTTTAATTGCTCCCAATGGACATATATTCCAACAGGTTCCGCAATTAGAGCATAAATCTCTAATAAAGATTGGATATTCATTCGGAGCTTGGAAAATAGCATTATTTTGACAGGCCTTAGAGCACATTCCACATTTAGTACATTTCTTTTTAATTAGCTTTGGAAATTCAGCATAAATTTTCTGAATTGTTTTTTTTAATTTTTGGCCTAATAACAAATAATCATTTGGACATTCAATATCACAATCACAAAGAATTACCTTCTTTCCTTTTTTAATTAAATCAACGGCCAATAAAATAGCGACTGTTGATTTTCCGGTTCCTCCCTTACCGCCAGTAATAGCAATTTTTTTCATAGTTATATTATTTGTTCTAGATTTTTTTCAGGAGAAATGATGTCAACTTCAATCCCAAAATTTTCTAAATTTTGTTTAGCATTTTCTCCAATTATACGAGTTAGAACTTTATCTGCTCTTACTGCCTTTACAAATCTTGCTCCATGAGGGGAGCCTTTTTCAGAATAGGGATTTTTAATTATTTTTCTAATTAAAATATTATTATCTTTTTTATCTATTATTAAGTATTCTTCAGCCCCAAATTTATCATTTATTTTTCCATCTTTAAGAGGAATAACCAATCTATATCCTACTTTGGGGGGACCAATTTTTTCAAAACCTTGAGAATCACACATTTCTTTACCAATTTTAGGCAAGATAATACTCTGTTTTATTTCATATGCTTCAATGGAAATAACTATATATTTTAATTCGCTAATATTCTTTAGCAATCTTTCTTCTAAAGTTTTGGTAATTTTTTCTACATTTTCTACTTTTAGTTTCGGGGCTAATTTAATTTTAATTTCCGCAAAATTAAAACCTCCAATTTTTCGAGTTTTAATATCCGCAACTTCTATTTTATGAGATTCACAAATTTTTCTAATTTTTTCTTCCACATTTTTATTAGCCACATCCAATAAAGAATCTGTGATTTCTTTCCCTATTTGAAATGCTTCAAAAATAATATATATTCCAATTCCTATGGCAATGATAGCATCTGCTAAACTAAAATATTTGATTAAAAGAAGACCAATTAAAACTCCTACTGAAGATAAAGCATCTGCTCTGGAGTGTTCAGCATCAGCAACCAAGGCTAAACTTTGAAATTTTCTCCCATATTTAAATTTCAATCTGGCCAGCATTTCGGTAATTAAAATTGAACTGATTACTACCAATGTCGCAGATAAAGAGAAAGTTACTAATTCTTCTCCAAAAAATCTTTGGATAGCTTCATATAAAATCCAAATACCAGTAATTGATAAAAGGATCATTACAAAAAAACCAGCCAAACTTTCAGCTTTTAAATAACCATAAGGATGAGTTTTATCAGAAGGCTTTTTAGCTGTTCTTAACCCCAGAAAAGTAACGAATGAGGAGATAACATCTAAGCTAGAATGTATTCCATCAGCAACTAAAGCCACACTTCCTATTAAAATGCCAAAAAATAGCTTAGAGATTCCTAGTCCCATATTTACAAAAGTGCTAATTATTGAAATGGATTCTGGATTCATGAACAATTTTTAGGACCTCCTGAACCACGTCTGCAACCATGTCCCATCCCAAAATGATCAGGAACAGAAGATTCCTTAACTTGAGTTAGTTTATCTTTTTGCCACATAGTAAAAGCCTCTTTTACTTTTACATTAAAAGGACATAAGAATATTTTTATTTTTGTTGTTCCTAAAACAGCAACAGCATTTGGACCAATATTTCCCGTAATCAAAATTTCAATATTTTTATCAGCTACCCTTTGAGCTGCTGTAATACCAGCCCCTCCCCTTGCTAAGATACCAGGATTTGATATAACTTCATCTAAATTTCCATTTTCGTCTAAAAAAAGAAAATATTGAGCCCGGCCAAATCGAGGGTCTATTAAAGAATTTAAATCCGAACCTAAAGAACTAATACAAATTTTCATATATTTAATAATTTTATTATTCCCTTACCATTGGAGAACCACACTTTTCACATTTTAAATTATAACAAGGTATTCCTCTTTGATGAGGAACTTTATTATGGCAATCAGGATTTGAGCATACGCAAAAACCTGATGGGCCTAAGCCAAAACCACCTGGCTGACGTCCTCGACCACTTCCTTGGCCTAAACCTCTGCCTGTCCCTGGCCCCTGACCAGCAGGACCACTACCGTTTCTAAATGGAGACATATTTATGTAGTTATTTTATTTTTGACCTTTAAGATCTTGAAGTTGTTTTTCAATAAAAGTTATCTCTTGTTTTAAAGACTTTAACTCTTGATTAAGCATTTCTTTTTCCTCATTTTTTGTAGGATAGTATTCTTTTTGAGGTTGAATAGGCTGGGACCATCTTCTCCAACCTTGACCTCTCCCCCATCCAAAATATCCTCTTCTAAAACCAGAATTTATAAATCTAGAAGAAGGATAGCCAGTACAATAACCGGCTCCTCTTCCCGTCATTGGTCCAAGACCCATAGGGCCAGTTCCATCGCCTCTAGGCATATATTTATTATATATTATTTTTTATAAGCTATCGACTTTTCTGTTTTAAGTATATACCCATAACTATATGTCTGTCAACCTCTAAGTACTATAATTTAAAAGACCGAAATTAATAACTAACTTCGGTCTTTTTTAAATTTAATTTTATTCTTCCTCCTCTTCAACTATACCTTTTACCATAACTTCCCTTTTATCTGCTTTTCCTATAAAAATATTCTGACATTTAAACTTGCTATTTGTTTGAATAGCATATTTAATCTTTTCGTCTTCTAGTTTTTCAATAAATCTCATTATACAAATAATTTTCTTTTCCCAAGAGAATTTCTTCAAAAATATTGCTTGCTTTAATTCTTCAATTTTTACTTCATTTTTAAACAATGCTTTCTCTTCTTGGTTTTTCATAATACTATCTCCTTTCCTTTTTTTATTTCTTTATTTAACAGAAATTTAAACAATTCATCTTTATGTCTTTGGTCTATGACTCCCAGGAAATTTGGCCATTGTTTTAGCATTAAGTGATAGCCGTCATTTTCATTTACTGCTACAGCGACTGTTCCATCTCCATACTCATAAATGTTTATTTCCTTCTCCATTTCCCTCCCTCCTTTTATCAAATTTATTTTCTTATATTTTAATATTATACCAGTTGAGAATGATAAATGATGCAATTATTATTAAAATAATATAAGGTAAAATTTCTTCGGAGAACAACCAATTAATCAATTTTTTCATAATTCATTCACCTCTTTTTATTATTAATGAGCTGGTAAATTACCCTACTTTATAACACTGTGTATCATGCCATATTTATCCTTATTCGTCAATTAAAAAGGCTCAACATTATTATTGCTGGGCCTTTTAGGTTGTATAATTATTTAAAAAAAATAATAATTTTCTTTTTATCGTCCTCAAAATTGATACCATTTTTGTCTATTAAAATCTTTAAGAGATTGATATTAAATTTATACTCTATTTTGTGTCGCTTAATTTTATTCCCCTTTTCTCGATTCCAATTAATAATTATTTGGAATTGGAATTTATTCTCATCCAGTGTCATTTCTTTAAACGTGCTAATGAGTTTAAATTTATGAGGAATTATATTTTCATAATTTATCTTTTTTCCTTTAAATTCATCCTGACATTTGAATATTACTTTCAAGAACTTTATCTTTTTTTCATTACTATTGTAAGCCAATTTCCAATAAATTTTTAAGAAATCTTTATCTACCACCATTATTTTATTTATCCTCCCTTTTATTTTGTCACTTTCTTTGTCCAGCGTTGAACAAAATAACAAATTATTATTATTATTCCAACGAATGCAACAATCTTCATCACGATTTCCCAAAGAGTCATTTTATTTCACCTCTTTATATTAATTTTAGAAATTCTAACATTATTATTCTTTTTACCTCTCTTTCTTTTTTAAAGTTCTAAAAAATATATTATTATATTTGTATTATAAAATATATTTTATAAATAGTCAATGTTTGAACAATAAATTCTTATATCCTTAGCTATTCTGAAGAGTTCTTTTGGATCTCCCTTTTTTGCCATTGTGGGGTTAAGATCATTTTCTTTATTAACTGGTATAAGATGGATATGAGCATGAGGAATAAAAATTCCTTCAATTGCTAATCCAACCTTTTTTGATCCAACTGCTTGTTTTAATGCTTTTGATAATTCTTTTACTATTTTAAACATTTCCGAATATAAAGGTTCTTCTAAATCAAAAATATAATTAATATGTTTTTTGGGTATCAGAACAGTATGACCAGGGCTTACAGGATTAATATCTAAGAAAGCTAAAAATCTTTCATTCTCCCAAATTTTATAACATGGCAACTCCCCTTTTACTATTTTACAGAATACACAATTTTCCATATTTATTATTTCATTATTTCGGCAAGTTCTCCTTCACATTTATTTAAATCTAATTCATTATAAGCTATTTGTTTAAATTCTTTATCTTTATCAAAAGAACAAATCATTTCTAATTCTTCCCATTCGGGATTTAATGTATATTCAGGATATTTTATTTTAACTTGGCATAAATTTTCTTTTAAACCAATAATTTCAAAATAAGTAATAACTTTACTATTGCCAGTATCCACATCAAATGTAATTTTCGCTGATTTGCAATTTTTATAATTTTCATCCATACAATTCATTATCTTTATTGATTCGCTTTTAGTTGTATTTGAGAATATGGTCCCACAGTTTAAGACTATTTCAAGTCCTAAATCTTCTGATTCAAATTCTTTCGGGTCTAAAGTATTTACTTTAATTTTTGAATCATTATCATTATCCTGTAAAAGATAAATTATTTCTCCGGTTATTAACCCGCTGAATATTATTATAAAAACAATTAACCATATTTTAGTGAAACCTAAATTATTTTTTTTAATTTTCATATTTATTTGTTTATTAAATTAAGCATTAGATTTTATTTCAATAACATCTCCATCTTGTACAATATATTCTTTACCTTCTATACGGATAAGTCCTTTTTCTCTAGCTGGGACAAACCCTCCAGAGTCAATAAGCTTTTGCCAATTGATTACTTCGGCTTTTATAAAATGTTCTTCAAAGTCGCTATGGATTACTCCTCCTGCTTGAGGGGCGCTACTCCCCTTTTTTAAAGTCCAGCCCCGAGTTTCATCTGCCCCCGTAGTGAAAAAAGTAATTAAATTTAACAATTTATAACATTCTTTTATTAAGGTATCTATTTTTAGTTCCCCTGGCAAACCGAAAGAAATTCGATTTTCGGGGCTAAAATCAACTGCTTCAAATTCAGTAAGGATATCAATAACTAAAAACGGCCAGTCATTCTTTTCAAAATTTTCTATAATGATTGATGAAACTTCACTTTCCGAGCCATTTAATAAAAATAATCTTGGTTTTATAGTTAATAATTGATAACTATTTAATATTTTTCTCTCTTCGTCTTCTAATTCTGCTTCAAATAAAACTTTTCCGTTTTGTAAAGAACTCTGGGCTTTTTTCAAAATTGTTAATTCTTTTTGAATATCTTTTTCTTTTGTTTTAACTCGCAGTTCTTTTTCCAAGGCTAAAATTCTTTTATCAATGGTCTCTAAATCCTTTAAAACCATTTCTATATCTAAGGTATCTTTTTCTTTTAAAACATCTGTTGTGGATTGAGTATTAATAATTTTTTCATTATTGAAACAACGTAAAACATATACTATAGCATCAACCTCTCTAATATTAGCTAAAAATTTATTACCTAATCCTTCTCCCTTGCTGGCTCCTTTTACTAATCCGGCTATGTCTACAAATTCTACAATGGGATAAATTTTTTTAGCCGATTTAGTTAATTCTGTTAATTCATCTATTCTTTTATCGGCCACAGCCACCACGCCGATATTGGGATCTATGGTGCAAAAAGGATAATTGGACTTATCAACCTCTTTTTTTGTTATGGCCTGAAACAGGGTTGATTTTCCCACGTTTGGAAGACCAACAATTCCGATACTTAAAGACATTTTATTTCATCATTATTTTGCGCAAATTACAATAATAACAATTAGGATCATCACAAGTTTTATCCCAGAATGCTAAATTAATAATTTCTTGAGCCACTTTCTTAATCTGTTCTTTTATTTCTTTTATTTCCTCTGAGGAAATTTCAAATTTCTCTTTTTTATATATTCCCCTTTTATTTGGTTCTATAAAATCAATTTCTCCAGTTTTCATTTTGTATTTACCATCTTTAAAATTATTTAAAAGTAAATTATAAAATACCAGTTGACGCTTATATCCTCCTTGGCTATTTTTAGTATTTCCTTCTATTTCATTGCGGGATTTTGGTTGGCCAGTTTTATAATCTACGACATTTACATTATTAGATGAATCAAGTATTTCTACTTTATCAATTTTACCTCTGATTAATATATTTTTATCTATCTCGATACTGTGGATATCAAATTCATTTATTATATTAAGATTATTTTTCCAAGAATTATGATAATTATCATAGTATCCATAAAGGGCAGTTTTACCCTTATCAAGCATTTCTATATAATCAGGTTCTGCTATTGCTTGTTGAGTCAGTCCCTCTGAAAACCTACGCCCCAGGTATTCTTTCCCAGGATCATCTTCTTTTATGAGTTTATCAAAATAATTTTTTAAAGCCATATGCACTGCTGTTCCAAACATAAGATATTTATTTTGCGATTCTGGAATACGAATCAAATTTCTGTAAAAATATTTCCAAGGACATTCAATATAATTATTAAGAGCTGTCACTGATAATCCTTGTTCGTAAAATATCTGGTTCAAAAAGCTTTTTTCTTTAATTTCTGGTTCAATAGAAATAATAGGAGCAAATTCTATATCTTTATGCTGATTAAATTCTTTTTCATTTTGGTTGGTATCAATCTTTTCAATAAATTCTTCTTTAATTTCTGGGATAAACTGACAGGGCAGTTGTTGACGACCGTCCTGATTCTGTTCAGCATAGGTAATAAAAACTTGTTTTCTGGCCCTAGTGATAGCTACATAAAATAAATTACGTTCATCCTCTTCCTCACGAGGAAAAGAAGGGATATTTAAAGACTTGTCTAGTTTTTCAGATAGAGAATAAACTTGTTCCGGCAATTTAATATATTCAAAATTATGGCGATGCCCCCAATGGCCGTTAATGGCATTAATAATATATACATAATCAAACTCTAATCCTTTTGATTTATGGGCCGTCATCAAATGGACGCTGTTTAAAATTTGTCCTGACCCATGAGTCTTTATTAATACATCATGTTCTTGTATTATATCTAAGTATTTAAGAAAGTTTTCCAGGGTATAATTTTTATGATTTTCAATAAATGATTTAATTTGTTCAAAAAGGGCATGAAGTTTAACAATTTTTTCATTGGCTAAGGGATGAGATAGTATGTAGGAAAGAAAACCAGAATCTCTTACGATGTCCTCAAAGGCCTCAATAGCATTTTTATTATAAATTGCCTTATTCCATAGGGATAATTTTTCAGATAGTTTTTGTAATTTTTCTATTTCTTTAATCCCTTTTTCTTCCATAGTTTTGGGAGATTGTAGTATATCGTAAGGATTAATATGTCGGGAACATAATTTTGTTAATTTATATATATCCAGTGGCAATATATCAAATATATCAATATGTAATAACTCTATAAGTTCGGGAGCGGAACCAAACTTTTGGATGGCTTTTAAAATAATAAGCAGTTTTTTAATATCCTCATCATTTAGGACATCTTGATCTGATTCAATCACAAAAGGAATTCCAACTTTTTCAAACATTCGAGCTAGAGGGATAACATCTCTATTCACTCTATACAATAAGGCAATTTGGCTGGGATCTTTGCCCTTTTGAATCATCTTTTTGATATCTTGAGCTAAAAAATATTGTTCTGTTTCGGGCCTAGAAAAAACACCTAATTTTATAGGTATTTCAGGATATTTTTTTTCGGCTTTAAGTTGACTAATCTTAGAATTAAGATCATGGGCAGCATTTAAAATTGTTTGAGTGGAACGATAATTGCGTTTCAGGGTGATCAGTTTTACATTTTTATATAGATTTTTAAAATATAAAAAGTTTTCTATTGAAGCGCCTTGAAAACGAAAAATTGCTTGTTTTTCATCCCCCACTATAAATAAATTAGGATTTTTATGATAATTAGCAAGTAGTTCTAAGATTTTATTCTGAGCACTATTAGTATCTTGGTGTTCATCAACAAGAATATATAAATATTGTTCTTGTAAAGTTAAAAGCAGTTCCGGATTATGTTTTAAAACGGACATCACTTGCATAATCATATCGCTATAATCATAAAACTTAGATTTATGCAGTAGAGACTGATATTCTTGATACATTACATAAAGCTCTTTATTACGAGTAATATATTTTTCCATCTTAATATATTTACCCTTCATTCTTCCCTTATATTTACCTGTTTCGTAATAAATATCTTTTATATTTTTAAAATTGGATTCTTCTTGTTTGATTATTTTTGCAAATTCTTCGGGCAATATTCCTTGTTTTTTTAATTCATTAATAGTATTAATAATCGAAGGAATATAAAAATAAGGACTCCCAAATGGTCTTAAATTTTTGAATTTTGTCTTATCAATAATTTCCCTTATAATTTGTACTTGGTCTATATCAGAGATATTCGTACATCCTATAATGTCTGGAAAATCATCAGGATAATTTTTGATAATATCGTTAGAAAAACCATGAAAGGTGGCAATTCTTACTTGATAGGCTAAGGATCCAATAAGTTCAATTAAATCTTGGCGCATAGAAGCAACACCTGATTCGGTAAAAGTAAGAGCCAGGATTGCTTCGGGAGGAATATCGGTTTTGTCTAAAATATTTGCAATTCTCATGGTCAGTAAATGGGTTTTGCCTGTTCCCGGACCAGCAATAACCATAACCGGACCTTCAATTTCATCTACGGCCTGTTTTTGTTCAGGATTAAGTTGCTTATATTTTAGTTTAAATTTATCTCTTGATACTTTCTCCATAAATTTTACCAAATGACTTCGTCAACTTTCTTTTTTCCTTTTTCGACTGGATTTTTAGTTAATTTTTCTTTCCAAGCTGGACAAATATCTTTATATTCACACCAATCACAAAGTTTATTAATTCTAGGTAAAAGTTCTTTATCATTTTCAGCTTTTTTTATAATGCTAATGATTCTTTCTTCAATTTTTTTTAACTGTATTTTTGTCCATTCTATTTCATAAACTTTTGAATATTTAATATAAAGCAATCCGGCTCTCAGTTTTTTAGCAAAAGGATTAAGATTAGAAGCAATAATTGCATAAATAGGAAGCTGAACATCATTTTCAATTATTTCCTCTATAGTACTAAAAAAAGGTAATTTTCCAGTCTTATAATCCCATACCGAGATAGAAGATTTAGAGCCTTGATCTATCCTATCTATTTTCCCGGCTATTAAAAATTTTCCTATATGAGATTCCATCCAATCTTCCAATGATAAAGGTATAACTGAAAGATCAGCAGTGGAAATATAATTACTAAGCATGGCGATAGTTTTTAATCCAAATGCTTTTTCTTGTTCTATTGATTTAAACAACTTACTTCTCTGCTCAGCAGTCCAATAACTTTTAGTAAAGCTATTTTGAGGAACTCTAGCCCAAGAATGTCTTACCATTTGACCTATGTCTTGTTTTTTTCTTTCATCTATCGGAACATTTGAAATGTCAAAGAAATCTTTAAGCATAATATGAGCTACGTTTCCAATAAAGTTTTCTGGAGTTTCCACAAACTTTGCTTTTACTTCTTTGTCATTATGGCATTTAAATTGAAAAGGACATTGAAGGTATTTATTCAACGCGCTGGGAAACATTTTTTTAGGGAATATATATGCCATATATTTAATCTATTTTTATTCTACCAAAAAATCGCTTCAAAAGCGATTTATTTCTATATAAGATAAACAATAAAATTTATTCTAATTATTTATTTTTTAACAAATCAATAATATAATTTTTTGCTTCTA
>Ga0265594_1000326_pt1 | contig 39216 bp, 43 predicted proteins | sample saktaG_11_FD_190147 | JGI IMG/M metagenome (GOLD analysis project Ga0265594, IMG submission 190147) | Saline water microbial communities from Sakinaw Lake, British Columbia, Canada - sak_2011_5_24_80m | ecosystem: Environmental > Aquatic > Non-marine Saline and Alkaline > Saline ... | reverse complement strand
TTTTTAAAAATGCCTTTTATTGGCTCAACATTATTAAAAAGTTATTTTTTATACTAACGATTTAGGCAAAAATTGTTCTATTTCTTCCGGCCTTAATAATCTGACATCATTAGCAACACTTGAAAGGCCATACGATTGGCCTTTAGGAATGCCAACATATTGAACCATTTTACCAATTGATTGAACTTCTTCCACTGCTGCTACTAAATCAGTATCAGAACTTACTAAATAAGCAATATCATATTTATTTTCTCGAGCAAATCTAATCATTTCTACTGCTAAACGCACATCAACACCTTTTTCATGATAAGTTTTATCGGGATGCCTAATTAATTGCCCAAGCGTAATAATAATCTTTTGTTTCTGTAATTTTCTAAATAATCTTTGTTGATTGGCATATAATTCTTCACCTTTACTATCATTTTTACGACGACCAACTACACCAAGATAATAATGAGTTTCTATTAACTCATTGGATTGAGTAATATATTCAGCAAATTCTCTAAAATTAAAGTCAAGTAAACTATATTTTCCGTCAAGCCTAGAGGTTAGCTCCCTCAATTTAAAGTAAAAATTACCACCATCAATAAAGACAAACGCTCTTTTCATAAATAAAAAAACTGCCGTCGCCCGCTGAAGCAGAGGAAGGCAGTGAGATTAACTATCATAATTATAGCGAAACCATAACTCCTGTCAAGCCCCTTTACTTTAAATTTATTCATCTTACAATTTAATAAATCCCCCATAGATTTTATTCCTTAATCACCGAGCTTTCATTTATGAAAGAGAGGTTAAGATGAATGCGAAGCATTCATCGACTGTCGAGCTTTCATTTATGAAAGAGAGGTTAAGATGAATGCGAAGCATTCATCGACTGTCGAGCTTTCATTTATGGAAGCAAAGGTAGAAAAGAAGACGAAGTCTTCTTTGATTAAACCGAGCCTCCGCCTTGCGAGATATACTCAATGAAGACTTTGTCTTCATTTCGACTCACTTGCTTCGCAAGTTCGTAGGCGAAGGTAAGGCGATGAAAGGGTACTTTCATCTTAACTCGCTCATAAAATGAGCTCGTAGATGAGATTTATCTCATCGCCGATTTCTCAATTAATTTTCTCTTTCTATTTGCCGCCAACAATACCGCCCTGTTCTTTGGCTTTCTGACTCGCTTCGCGAATTTCGGTTTCGCTCGGTTCCCTCTTCTCTTCTTTACATTTTTTTAATAATTGGCAAATCGGACAATCATCATAAAAATCATCGTCTTCGCCCTGACCAACCGGAAAAGCACTTTGCCCTTTTGTCCCAAAAACCACATTCCAAATTTTATTTTTTGTCTTATTTCTAATTTTTTTCTCTCTTTTCATATTTTTATTTTATGTTTTTAATCTTTCTTTTATATTTTCCTTATTTCTTTTATTATGCTCCCTCTTTGATTTGTTTTCAAATAAAAAAAGGACTTGAAATTCAAGTTCTTTTTTCACTAAACAGCCCTGAGCTTGTCGAAAGGTGGACATCGTGAACAATGTTAGAAGTATTATTCAACAAACAAAAGAGTATATCTCTATCCCCGACTTAAACCCAAAGATTTGATTTTATATATTTTCTAATAATTAATAATTAATGATCAATAAAAAAATAAAAATGCGCTTAGCATTTTTATTTTTCAGCGGTGTTTTTTGGACGAAGTTCGAACATTTTTTGAGCAAACCCCCAACTAAGTAAACCAGCCCCGCCGTCGCATTCTTCAGGCGGACTGCGTCCGCCGAAGCCCGCTATGGCGGGCGAAGGCGGTGCCTTTTGGTTAAAATCCGAACTTTTTTTGACGAAAATCCGGACTGCGAAATTTGAACGCTCCGCCCCGCCGCCGCTCGCTGTTCCGCAAAAAAGTTTTCTTCGCATTTTTTGATTTGGCGCGCGATTTCTTTTTCTAAAAGGAAAAGAAAACTTTTTTGCTGGGCTCTGCTCTGAACGAGCAGGGCGGCGGGGCTTCGCTTCGGCAGGCGGGCAAAAATTCCTTCCCCCCAACCCCCTTCCTTTTTGCCCGCCTGCTTGGGTTTCGCCCAAATTTTTTTCGACGGAAATTTATTATTTTCCGTCTTTATTATACCTCGGTTTCCTCTGCTTGATAAGACGCTGTTCTAAGCGCAATGCTTCTTCTTGCGTCGTAGTCGGAATGAAGCCAACTTTTTTGAACGGTATTTTTCCTTCTTCTTTGTGCTCCATCACTCGGTCATCGGCGCGATAGCGCTTAACTTTTCCGATGTAGACATTTGTTCCTGCGTTAGTAAAAAGTCCATACACTCCCGGATTATCAGGGAGTTTTTCAATGTTGCTATTCGTCGCCTTTTTGAGAGGTCCGAAGCGTTTTCTTGATCCTGCCATAAGAATTTATTACACATCTTGATTAGATTGGTTAAAAGAGTTTAGTGGCGAGCTATCTCTAGAAAATAACCCGCCACTCTACTCAACAACTACTGCCGATTACACGGCGGATCATACTGGTCCCGCAACTTCTTTTCAATACTCCGACGATCATCTGCGGAATATCGGTCAGAGGGGGTCCAGAAAACCGCAACATATAACGAACTACTACAATTTCTGTTCCAGCAGACGGCTCGTTCATGATTTGACAGTCGAGTACCGGCTTGACCGGTTTCTCCAACATAAATCACATCATACTTACCATCCGAACGGGAGCAGAGAATTACATAAACAGCCGCACGGTCAATCAAGTCTGTACGACTTAACGACCAAGGGCCATCGAAGTTGTAATTTCCAATCTGGATCATATGCTTTATTTTATCTTGTTAACTTGTAGTAGGGCGTCAATTTTGGTATCCTAGAGGTGTGCCCTGCAAGGTACTAAATTAGCTTCCTGGAATGATCGACGCGGGCTTGGAATGGAAGGGTTACAAGCCCCATTCCAGTTTGAACGCCCAAAAGAAAAACCCACTCTAATGTGGGTTTTTCTTTTCAGAATTCAAAAACGACTGCACCGGCAATGCGACAATAACTACTCCTTGAATAAGGAAGTCGCGGTCTAGAATTATAGGCTGGTGCTCTTTATTTGTGGATTTCGGATGTAAGATGACTGCGTCGTCCGTTACTTCTAACTGTTTTACTGTTGCATCATCGTCAATGAGGGCAACCACACGCTGACCATTATCAGCCGTTGGTTGCTGACGCACCAAAAGAAGATCGCCGTCGTTTATACCGGAAAGGTCCATAGAATTCCCACTCGCACGCAAAAGAAAATAGCGGTGGCCTGGGCTTGCAAGGGAAACCGATACGGGAATATATGCCTCGATGTTTTCCTCGGCAAAAATTGGGGCCCCGCAGGAAACAACACCAACAAGAGGCACCTCAACTGTGCGTGCGTTTAGATTATTTTCCGGAATGTCTTTCAGAAGCCGCAATTTTCCATCTACTCCTCGATGGAGAATTCCTTTTTCAATAAGGCTGTTAATCAATAGAACGGCTGTTCGAGTAGAGCCAAAGCCCATTTCCTTTGTTAATTCACGAACAGATGGGCCGCATCCGCGTTCTATAAACCAGCGGCGAATTACCTTTAAGCCATCATTTTCCCTTTTTGTGAGTTGTATTCTTTTTCTACTCATGATAAACTAAGTGTATCACCTGCGTTTACCAATGTCAATAGCCCACATGCAATAAAAAGAGGGGCTAGGAATGGTCAGCTATTGCACCCCTCGTTTTATGTGTGTATACTAAAGTTATCAAGAGCTATAAAAATTATGGATCAGGAATTACACCCAGAAACAATTAAATATATCGAGGCGGCGGATTTAAAACATCGCAAAAAATTGGGGCAGTATTTTACGCCACGCACGCTCAGAGAAATTCTGTTCAGCAAACTACCCAAATTGAAAAAGCCTAAAATTCTCGATCCGGCAGTTGGTACCGGGGAATTTTTAATAACTGCGAAAAAGTATTATCCGAATAGTCAAATTTATGGATGGGAAATTGATCCCGCTCTAGTAAATGTCTCAAAACGAGTTGTCCCATATGCCCGTATTGAGTGCGTTGATTCTCTTAAAAAACATGGGTATGGCAAATTTGATTTTATAATAGGGAATCCTCCTTACTTCGAGTTCAAACCAGATCCAGAGATACGCACAAAATATTCAGAAATTCTCAACGGGAGAGTAAATATATATGGAATTTTCATTTACCAGGCAATACAACTTTTGAAAGATGGTGGGTACCTCGCCTTTGTGGTCCCTCCTTCTATGAATAATGGTGCTTATTTTTCAAAATTACGGAACTTTATAGTTGCTAATTGTAATATTGAATTTCTCTCAATTCAGCAAGTCCCCACTCTTTTTAAAGGTGCTCTTCAGAGTGTCATGTTACTTGTGCTTAAAAAAGCTCCGAATGTTGGAAGTTATATATTCAAAAAGAACGGTATCCTCATATTTAGTGAAGAAAGGGAATATCTTGAGAGTGTGTTTAAAAATAGTGTAACGCTCAGTGATCTTGGATACAAAGTTCGGACGGGAAAATTAGTATGGAATCAGAACAAAGATCTCTTAACAAACACCCACAAAGGAAATACCGCGCTTATCTGGAGTCACAATATCACAAGGGGGAGTATTGAATTAGGAAATCATGGGAGCAAGCCACAATTTGTAAAGACGAATCTTTATGAGCAAGGACCAGTAATTGTAACGAATAGAATCATTGGTCAACCTCATAAAGGAAGTCTGAGAGCCGCCGTTGTTCCAGAAAATATGAAGTTTGTAGCCGAAAATCATGTCAATGTAATTTATCCTCCTGATAGGCAAACCCGCATGTGTTTTACCAACAAAAAAATTTCTATTGAAAATTTGGTTGAACAACTAAACTCCCCGGAGAACTCCAGGGTCCTGTTCCGGATAACTGGCAACACACAGATATCTAAAAACGAGCTTGAAAAACTATTCCCCATCAAGGCATAGCTTCAATTCAAAGCAGAAATGCTCTCTCGCAAAACGCACTTAAACCAATACCATTTGTAAAACTTGCTTGTAGTCTGACAAGAGGTTTTTTGTCTGCCAAAATACGGTAGCTTTTATCTTTTATTTTTTCAGCAACTAACTCTCCCTCAATTAAACCTCTCATTGTTTCATTCCAATATAACTGGGGTGTGTCTTTCTCCACAAGAACGCTTAGTAGCGGCTTAGTTGATTTAATGCCGAATATTTCTTCTAAGAATGCTAATCTTTTCTTTTTTGGTAAGGCATTAAACAGCTTAACGCTTTTATCTACTGCTAATTCCTGCACGGGGGTTCCATATCTTTTCCCAATTTTTTGTATGACAGGAAAACGATATTTCGCATTCTTAATTTCGCCCTGGCTTTTAGCTGATATCTTAGCTAATTCACCTCCAGCATCAGAAAGATCTCGCCTAATGTTTGCCCATATCTCTTTTAACTCTTTATCAATATCCAAACCCAAAAGTTGTTTTAATTTTTCATAACCAAGATTTTTTTGAGTCCCGAGTCCCTGTCTTGTTGATTTCAAAGATACTCCCATTACAAAATCGGAGTCAAAGGTTAAATCTAGATCCGAAAGCGTTTCTTCTTCTTGCCATCTTCGCCCGATCCAATTAATAATTTTTATTCCTCCGTGAGTAGGTATAATATCAGAGTTTAATTTTTCTATCAGAGCCGGTATTAAAATGCTAGCTCTTTTATATTGTTCTTCTGTGCGTTTTTCGCCATTTGGAAATTTAGAAATTATACTTTCCAGTTCCCGTTTTATCTTTTCTAGTTTATCTTTTTTCAGTTTATAAACATCGCTTAGGCCTATAGCCACAAGGACTTCAAACAAATCGGCTTTTGAGCGACTAGACTTTCTCTTACTATCTTCAACGGTAATAATTTTGTACATGATATTAAAATAAATCCGGATTTTGATTCTGGACACTTAAGAAGTTGCTTCTGGTGATAATGATATGATCAATAACCTTAATTCCCAAAACATTACCGCTATCTATGAGTTTTTTGGTAATCGCTAAATCTTCTTCTGATGGTTCCGGATCGCCTGACGGGTGATTGTGTACAAATATCACTGAGGCGGCTTTGCTCTTGATTGCTTCAGAAAAGACTTCTCTTGGATGAACCAAGCTGGAATCGAGAGTCCCGATTGAAATTTCGCTCACTGACCAATTACGAGAATTTAAAGCAATCACATAAAAATGTTCTTTGCTGTAATCTTTAACCTTACTCCGCATAAATTTGAAGACCTTTTCCGGGTTCGTAAGTTCTTTGCTTTTGTAAGATGGGGTTTGAGTGGAAATCCGGCGGCCAATTTCAAAAACAGCTTTTATTTGAGTGGCTTTAGCTGGTCCAATTCCTTTGATTGAAGACAATTCTTCAATGCTGGCTTCAGCTAATTTCTGAAGACTACCAAATTGCGATAGTAGCTTTTGTGCCGTGACTACAACAGATTCGCCGGCAATGCCGCGACCCAAAATAAGTTGTAATAACTCTTGAGCCGAAAGCGCTTGTTCACCAAACTTAATCAATCGCTCTCGAGGTCGTTCTTCTTTTGGTAAATCATGAAGGGTGAATGATTTTGACATAGTTAGTTTAGGTTCATCAGCTTATCTAGGGGTATTTTCAAAGCCCTAGCAATTTTTTCAATATTTTCCAATGTGATATTCTTTTCTGCTCGCTCAATCATTCCAATATAGGTACGATGAACGCCAGTACGACTTGCGAGTGCTTCTTGCGATAAACCTAATTTTGTCCGCTCCTCGCGGACCTTCCTACCAAATTTAATAAGGATTTCTCTTTTCATAATTGATAACTATAGTATAGCCATTTGCTAATTTTAGTGCTACATACTATAGTTAGCATATAAGATTATCAAGCTTAGGGAGTTCCTTTGTGTCGCCCGCGTTGGACGTGGGGGGACAAGGGCGACTAAATATGAATAATAAATTTCCGCCAAAAAAAATTTGGGCGAAGCCCAAGCAGGCGGGCAAAAAGGAAGGGGGTTGGGGGGAAGGAATTTTTGCCCGCCTGCCGAAGCGAAGCCCCGCCGCCGCTCGCCGCTCCGCAAAAAAGTTTTCTCTACATTTTTTAATTTGCGCGCGCCCGATTTTTTCTTCTAAAAGGAAAAGAAAACTTTTTTGCGGGGCTCTGCTCTGAACGAGCAGGGCGGCGGGGCTGGCTTCCTTAGTTGGGGGTTTGCTCAAAAAATGTTCGAACATCAATCAAAAAACACCGCCAGTTTTCACTTTTTGTGAAATCGTAAGAATTAGCCTCGGCGCAAAGCGCCTCGGCATGATACTTTTCCGCTATTTGAAAGGCATTTTTGAAATCGCACGTCAGCGTGCGGTCGGCAATGCGGAAGTTCCTGTGCGAAAGCACAGAGTCCCGCAGGGGCGGGACAGAACCAATCTTTTTTCTTTCGCTTTCAGCGAAAGGTTGAGCGTATTTTTCTTTGATTGCCCAAAAACTAATTTCAAAACAATATGGACAACATAAATTTACAAACCAAAAAGATTTTTCTCTATGCCCGCAAATCCACGGACGAACCAGAGCGACAAGTGCTTTCCATAGAGGCGCAAATGTTTGAATTGCGGGAATATGCTAAAAAGGAAAACCTGAATATCGTCCGTGAATTTGTGGAAAGCAAAACCGCCAAAGAGCCGGGTAGAAAAATTTTTAACGATATGATAGCGAGCATAGAGAAAAATGAAGCCGAGGGAATTTTAGCGTGGCACCCTGACAGATTAGCCAGAAATTCCGTTGACGGTGGGCAAATCATTTATCTAGTGGATACTGGCGTAATTCAAGAGCTAAAATTCCCGACTTTTTGGTTTGATCCAACACCGCAGGGAAAATTTATGCTTTCAATCGCTTTCGGGCAGTCAAAATATTACATTGATAATCTTTCGGAGAATATAAAAAGAGGACATCGGCAAAAATTGAAAAATGGTTTATGGCCTCAAATGGCCCCTCTCGGTTATCTCAACAACAAAGAAACAAAACAAATTTATGTGGATAAAGAAAAATCGCCGCTTATTAAAAAGGCATTTGAGGCCTACGCAAGCGGAAAATATACACTGAAAGAAATCCGAAAGATTATCAATGATCTCGGCTTGAAAGGGCGGCGAGATTCTTTGCTTTCCGTTTCCAATTATCAATATCTTTTACAAAATCCTTTTTATTACGGACTGATAAGGTATAACGGCGAATGTTTTGAAGGAAAGCAAGAGCCGATTATTTCAAAGAAACTTTTTGACGAAACGCAAGAAGTGATGAAAAGAAAATCAAAACCGCAAAAAGCGAACAAGATGAAATTTTTTCTTTATCGCGGATTTTTCCATTGCGGCGAGTGCGGATTTACAATCACCGCTGATAAAAAGATAAAGCCGAGCGGGAAAGAATACACTTACTACTATTGCACCAAGAAAAATCCAAACCACATTTGCTCGCAAAATGTTTTTACCAGAGAAGAAAAAATTTCATCTCAAATCAACGAAGCGATACAAAAAGTTTCTTTGCCTGATGATTGGGCTGATAAAATGTTAAAAGAGCTTGAAATTGAAAAAGAAACAAAAGCCCAATCATCGCGCTTTTTTGCTCAAAAAATTCAAAACGAGATAAAAGCAATCGACGAAAAGCTGGAAAAACTGATGAACGCTTATCTTGAAAACGCCTTAAATCTCGCAGAATACCGAGAAGCTAAAAACAAACTCGTCGATCAAAAACAACTTTTGAAAGACAAACTGACGGCTTTTGAGCAAAAAAGCAATAATCGGTTCGAACTCGCCGCCAAATTCATAAACTCCGTAAAACAAGCCGAAATTATCGCTTTGCAAGAAAATCCCGAACAGGGTCGGGATTTTCTAAAAAAGATTGGTTCGAACTTCCGTTTGAGCGGGCAGAAATTGTTTTGCGACTTCAAAAATCCCTTCAAAATCCTCGCCGAAGCCGAGCCCCGCCTCTGGCGGGGCGAGACAACAATCTCCCAAAATCCGAATTCTGAAAATTGGCGGAGGAGGTGAGATTCGAACTCACGGGGCGGAAACCGCCACGGCTTTCCAAGCCGCTCCGTTAAACCACTCCGGCACCCCTCCAGATAGATGATTGTAAACAATCATCTATTATTGATAATTAATAATTAATAATTGAGAATTGAGAATTGAGAATTGAGAATTGAAAATTGAAAATTCACTTTTAGATCTTCATTCCTCTCAAGACCTTTATTCTTTCTTCTACTGGCGGATGAGTTAAGAATAACTTTGTGAACCATTTTTTGGACTGCTTACCCCGAAAAGGAGAAGCAATAAAGAGATGGGCCACAGAATTGTCAACCCGATTGATTGGAGTTTGATCGGAGGTTATTTTCTCCAAGGCCCGAGCCAGCCCCTCCGGATATCTAGTCAATAATGCTCCTGAAGCATCGGCTAAAAACTCCCTTTTCCGGGAAATAGCCAAGCGAATCATTGAGGCAGCCAAAGGAGCTAAGATAGCCGCCACTAACCCTAAAATTAAAAGAATAATACCACTATTCCCCTTAGAATCCCTTTTCCCCATCCCTCCATAAAAACTCACTCTTAAAAACAAATTGGAAACCATAGCTATCGTCCCCACCAAAATAACTGTCATTGTTTGAAGAAGCATATCTTTATTCCCAATGTGGGATAATTCATGGGCGATTACTCCTTCTAATTCAGCTCTTTCCAATTTCTCCAAAAGCCCGACCGTGACTGCGATGACCGCGTGGTCTTTATCCCGACCGGTGGCAAAGGCGTTTGGTTGTTCTTCGGGCAAAATATAAATTCTAGGCAAGGGAATCCCAGCCGTGATACAAAGATTTTCAACTAAGCGATAAAGTTCTGGATTATCCTCTTTTTTTATGGGTTGAGCTTTGGTTTTTGCCAAAACCAACTTGTCGGAATACCAATAACTACCAAAACTCATTGAAACACTGATAATCACGGCAATAATCAGAATTACCGGACTATCAAGTAAATAACTAAAAAGCCAACCAAGAAAAATAATAAAAATCAAAAAACCGCTCACTAAAAACCAAGTTCTGCGAATATTAGAATCTGCTTGAGAATATAAGGTCATAAGAATGACTAATTAACCTAATTTCTAATTATTCTAATCAACAACCAATGTCTAACGACAAAACACCTAAAGAATAATTAGATATTAAACATTTAAAAATTAGGGTCAAAGAAGATTCTCTTCTTTTCTACCTTCGCTAACACTTGGGATTTGATTAGATATTAGAAATTAGAAATTTACACGAGGGGTTTCTCGTACTTCGGCTTCTCCTATTTCAAACAATTCCATTTTCTTGAAGTTAAACAACCGGGCAATTATGTTAGAAGGAAAACTTTCAATTCTGATATTCAAGTCGCGGACATTGCCATTGTAAAATCTCCTTGATGCTTGAATCTTATCTTCGGTGTCGCGAAGCTCTCTTTGTAATTCCAAGAAATTTTGAGAGGCCTTTAAATCGGGGTAATTTTCCGAAACGGCAAAAAGGGATTTTAAGGTATCGCTCAAAGCGTTTTCAGCTTTAACTTTTTCTTCCACTTTTTGGGCTCCCATCGCCCTTGTCCGAGCTTCGGTCACTCTCTCTAAAACATCTTTTTCATGAGAGGCATAACCCTTAACCGCCGAGACCAAATTAGGAATTAAGTTATATCGTCTTTTCAGTTGGACATCAATATCAGACCAGGCCTCCTTCCCCCTATTTTTCTTTACTATGAGTCCATTATAGGTCCCGCCTACCCACAGGGCGACTAAAACGATTATAATTAAAATTATGTAGATAATTGACATATAATTAATTTTTATTATTTTTTCGGACGACCTTTATCGCTTTACCCAAAGTGAATATATGACGGGGTCTAACCCAATCATACTGACGGGGTCTAACCCCGTCATATTTATTTTGGGAAAGTTGAAATTAATTTACTGATTATTGAATAACGACCTTCAATTTTATATTTCAAAAGTTTCCAAATAGTTAAAAAATCACCAATTTCGGATTTAAAACTTTCAGGCCCGGTAAATATCTCCATTCCCTCCTTAGCTAAATTCTTAAAATAATTATTAACAATCTCATATTTCCCTTTCCGCCTAAGATAATCTACAATCTCCTTGAACTCTCCTCTGTCTAACCAAATCCCCTCGCAAAGATTACAAACATCAACCGATATTTTAGAATCGCCATATTTAACTTCGTAGAGAGGAACTGAACAAGAAGGACAAACCTTTCGGCTTTGAGAAACCTTAAACTTTTTTTCGTCCTGCCAAAGGTCAATATCGACCCAATTCAAATCCCTGTCTTTCTCATCTTTCGCCTGTCTTAATTTGTCTTTGTCAAACCAAATCCCAAGACATTTGGGACAATAATCTATTTCCACTTCATTAAAGATGGTCTTATTCAATTCAATTTTACAAGATGGACAAAACATATAAATAAAATGTCTAATTATTACAGATTTATTATATCAAAAACCCCCGCATAAACAATAGCGGGGATTTCAAATAACATTCGGATAAACAGGTTTAATAGTCCATTCCGGACATTCCCCCTCCCATTCTTGACATATCAGGACTTTTTTCTTTTTCTTCATCGGGCAAGTCAGTTACCACAGATTCAGTCGTCAAAAGCATAGCTGCTCCAGAAACAGCGTTTTCCAAAGCCGACCTAACGACCTTAGTAGGGTCTACTATCCCTGCTTGCATTAAGTCCTCATACTTTAACTCTTGAGCGTTAAAACCATAATTATTTTTGCCCTTTTTAACCTCCTCTACCACTACTGACCCTTCGGCTCCAGAATTTTCAGCGATTATTTTAAGAGGTTCTTGGAGCGCCTTTTTCAAAATCAAAAGCCCTGTTTTTTCATCACCCTTTAATTTCATTTCATCTAACACAGAAGAAGCTCTTAAAAGAGCCACCCCCCCACCGGGGACAATCCCTTCCTCTATTGCCGCTTTTGTTGCCGATAAAGCGTCTTCCGCTTTGTGTTGACGAGCTTTTTGTTCAACCTCGGTCGGAGCTCCAACTTTAATAATCGCCACTCCTCCCGATAATTTCCCTAATCTTTCTTGGAGTTTTTCTTTATCAAAATCAGAAGTGCAAAGAGAAATCTCTTTTCTTAATTGGTTAACTCTTTTTTCAACACTTTCTTTCGAACCCTTCCCGTTTATTATAGTTGTGTTTTCTTTAGTAGAGACAACTTTTCGGGCGTTGCCTAAAGAACTTAATTCCGTACTTTCTAATTTTATTCCCTTCTCTTCAGAAATTACCTGCCCACCGGTCACAATAGCAATATCTTCCAATATGTCTTTTCGCCTATCCCCAAATCCGGGCGCTTTCACAGCCAAAACATTTAAGACCCCCCTCAATTTATTAACCACTAATGTTGCCAATGCGTCACCTTCAATTTCGTCGGCAATAATTACAACTTCTTTTCTGCCAACTTTGGCAACTTTTTCCAAAACAGGTAAAATATCTTGAATAGACGAAATTTTCTTGTCAGTAATCAAAATATAAGGGTCTTCTAAAACAGATTCCATTTTTTCCGGGTCAGTCACCATATAAGGGGAAACATAACCTTTGTCAAATTGCATTCCCTTGACAACTTCCTTAGAAAGACCAAATGTTTTCGACTCTTCGACAGTCACCACTCCATTTTCTCCGGCTTCCTTTATAACTTCGGCTATCAGGTTGCCCATTTCCTTATCCTCGGCTGAAATTGTCGCCACTTGGGCAATTTCTTCTTTGCCGGCTATTTTTTTAGATAATCTTTTCAACTCTTGAACAACAGCATTAGATGCCTTTTCAATCCCTTTTCTTAAAGCCAAAGGGTCCGCTCCGGCCGTGACATTTTTCAGCCCCTCGGCAATCAAGGCCTGAGACAAAACAACCGCTGTTGTTGTCCCGTCACCAGCCGCTTCGTTTGTTTTTGAAGCAATTTCTTTAATAATTTCGGCTCCCAAGTTTTCAACCTTGTCTTTCAATTCAATCTCTTTGGCGATACTGACGCCATCATTAGTGATAGTTGGAGGGCCAAAACCTTTGTCCAAAACAACATTTCGCCCCTTAGGTCCTAAGGTGACCTTAACGGCGTTGGATATTTTATCGACTCCTGCTTTTAAACTTCGGCGAGCCGACTCTGAATATTTGATTTGTTTAGCCATAAATAGTTAAATGTTTAATTTCTAATTACTCTAATTTCTAATCAATTCCCAATGCCCAAAAATCTAATGTCTAAAATATTAACTACTGAATAATTGATTATTGATTAGGTTAATTAGTCATTAGGTTAATTAGTCATTAAGCTATTTTGGAATTTATTCCAAAATAGCTAAGATATCTTCTTCCCGAGCGATTAAATAGTCCTTGTCTTTAATTTTTATTTCATTGGGACCATACTTAGTAAAAAGAACCACATCGTTTTTCTTAACTTCCATTGGCACTCTTTTCCCGGATGAGGAAATTTTTCCCGGACCTACGGCGATAACCTTGCCTTGCTCTGGCCTTTCTTTTTCAATTGTTTCGGGAAGAAAGATTCCCGATTTTGTTTTTTCTTCTTGACCAATTGATTCAATAACAATATGGTCAGAAAGCGGTTTTATTTTCATATTTTTTATTTTTAATTTTTTGACCTTTTACAATTATCAAGAAGTTTTAATTTAAAAATTAAAACTTCCAAAAAAGATTTTTGAAAAAATCTTGCCTATGAAAGCTTGATTGCTAATTATAACCTTCAATATTTCTCTTGTCAAATATTTTGATTTAAACTATATCAAAAAAGGAGTGATCTATTAATAAAGAACACTCCTTTTCAATTCATATGGGGTTTATCCCCGAAGAAAAACTCAGGCCACTTGACTTGAATCTCTCTCAACTCAAGTTTTTGCTTTAGCTCACGGTCGTGGGTAACTACGACATCTCCTTTTTGGGCAATGCGGATAATAAAATCATCCGCCGTTTCCCTCGTAGAGCTAAAAATGATTTTTAATCCTCTTACTTCTCTACGACGAATTTTCTTCGCCGTATCCATTTGGGAATCAAAAACCAAATTTACTATTATTTTGTTGCCCATTGATAATAAGAGTGGGTTTTTCAAAATAATATTAAATACTTTTTGTCGCGCTTCCTTTAAGCTAATTTCGCCTTGTTTAACTTGGTCAAGACAACCAAGCCAACCAGCGAAATTATAAGCATCAACAATAAACTTATTCATTTTATCCCTTCCCTTTCTATTCCCTTATAATTTTTTTAAAACTTCAACTGCTTATATTTTATACACTATTTTCATTTTGTCAAATTAAGCCAAAAACCTCCACAGGACTGCCCTATGAAACTATTATTTAAAGGTTACTTTAGATAAAAACTGAAACCTTTTTCGGTAAGAAAATTAATTACCGAACCAAACCCTATTTCGGTAAGATGGTTAAATTACTTAACACGATCCAATACTTTATAAAGAATAAAAAAACAGGACAACCCCCTGTTTTTCATTGTTCACACCCTTCAATTAAAAATTACTCGGGTTTATTAAATAAAGATTGACCACCTAATACTTAATCATCTTTTTTGTAATTATTAATTTTGCGTAATAATTGTATCACGCTATTGAAAAAGATTAATTGAAATAACCCATTTTATTTTTAATAAAGAATATTAAAATTGACACTTAAATTAAAAAGGAGATTTTCTAAACCAATAAATATATGATTAAGAAAATCTCCTCTCTTTTGCTTTTATTCTCCGCTCTCCTGTTCTTTCTGACAAAGGGAGCAGAAATAATGCTTCCCTGGACCACCAACACAACCCACGCTAGCCTGAAAATCAGACGGCAAATGGGTACACTTGTTAATGTCCATTTCATTGCCCTTGCCTCTAGAAACGGCAAACAACTCTTCTTCTTTCATCTGAGATACAGATTCTGTTACGAATTTTATGACCTCGTCTTTATATCGTCCTGTTGGACGATATTCTTGGAAGGCCCTCCCATGGGTTATCACTAATTTCCCGCGCTCCCTCTCTTCTTCCTGAAAAGATTGAATGAGAAAAAATTTTCCCCTGAATCTTACCACCCTCCTATAGGCAAACCCGTACTCATATCCTTTCGTATGAGTATTAATGACATCCCCCTCTTTGAGGATTTTGTACCATTCATATCCCCGGGCTTTTTCTTCAGCCCATTTTTCTAGACCTCCATTAAATTCCGAGAAACCATTCAATAACTTCCTTTTTTCTTTTTCTTCCGTTTCTTTTTTTATTCTCGCAATGCGAGAAACTTCTTGTTCAATTCTTTTCTCAAGTTCCACCTCGGCGGCAGAATTAATGTTATCGCCAAGTTTTTTAAGCTTGGCCACAACCAATTCTTCCTGTTGTTTAATGTGGAAAGATAAGGCATAATTTACCTTTTCTTTCAACATTTTTTGAAATACTGTCGGAGCTTCTTGGAGAAAATTTTTGTACTCCTGAACAGTTTCAGGAAGTAAAAAATTAGGTCTCGGTTCTACTTTTGTTTTTGTGAAAACCGAAAAAACTTTTTTAAAGAACTTTTTTAACCACATTGTGGCCTCCTTTTTTTTATCTAGAACCGCTAGATACGGTTTCGCATATAGCGAAAATTTTATCTCCCGTTTCGTTCTGTCGAATTTCATCGAAGAACTCATCGGTTCGCCTTTGGCGAAGACAGGAGGGAAGTTTTTTTAATGGATAACTTCCCTAAACCATATTATTGCTGGGCTTACCGCAACAAGTGCATGTAACAAACCGCGGCTGCCACGCTATCATATAATGGATGGTGGGTGGCCAAGCCCTCAGCCTCGGGTCGACCGTCCATTAGGCCGAACTCTTTGTTATAAGAATCGACCGAGGTCGGGTCATACCCTTTGGCCTTAAGGACACCAGCAATGTCGATCATTGGGTAGGGACCGTCCCAATCACCGATGTGACCGTTGGTGTGCATATCCAGCAACACCTTGGCTTCCACTGGGACTCCCATATGGACGATGATATCAGCATCGGTCTTGTTCGCTTTGTAAAACTCGGCAAACGCAACCAATATTTCGTCATAGGAGTCGTGGGTCTTGGTTAGACCTTTGAGTTTCGGCAAGACATTGTCCCGCACCCACCCATCGGTCACGCCGTTGGGACCAAGATAGGCAGTAAAACTCGCCGTCATTTTGCCGTTCTCGTAAACGGCTGCCGAAATGGCGAATGACTCTCCCCAAAGTCCGTTTGTTTCCGCATCAAATGAAAATATCTTCATTTGATCCTCCTTTTCTTTTTCGAGCTACCTAGTATAGCTCGTAGTTTGTTTTTATAAAATTACAAGCAACTAGGAAACTTAAGCCCTAAAATTTGTAAGTGATATATTGAATATAAAATTTTCTATCTAATATACCACCCATAAAATGGAAAAGAAAATTTATGAAATTTTTAACTTTAAAGAACCCTAATACATTTTAATCGTAGCATATTATTAAATTTTTGTCAAGCCCTTGTGGGTACATTCTACTCCGAAGCGCAACATCGAGAAAATAAAAAAGAGTAGCTGATATTTCAAAAACCTCCACAGGGCTGCCCTGTGGAAACTTGCTAAAAAAAATATTAAATTATTAAAATTAATCTCTGTTAAAATCTAAAAAAAGCGTCGAATGTTAGTCAAACGGCGCTTAAATTTTACGGTGCTACCACTACGATAACGCCATCACCGAAATAAAAATAAAAACAACCAGCCCCTCAACCCATAGGGAAATTGCTCCAAAAGGTGATTTTGATACCTTTGTCTTTGGTTTCTCCTCATCCCTAGAAAAATACCGCGAAGGAATGATACAGAATAATACAACGGCCAAAACGAAAAAGGAATAAATAATACTATTAACAACAGGATAAGCCGTTGCCATAATATTCGTTGCCAGAATATTGGCAATAACAGCAATCACCGCCACAACACTAGTAATCAAAAGATCTAAAAAATTCTTTTCTGTTAGAATTAGGGCGTTAAGGAATAACATTACGAAAATTATAGCAATAACCAAAAGGTTACTGTCAATAACAACGGCAGCTTTTTCTTTGCCGCTCAACAAGAATCCATCCTTCGCCAAGAAGGTAAAAAAGAAACATAAGATGGTAATTAATACCATCACCATTCCCCAAAAAACCAACTTTTTCATCTTTTCTCCATTTCTATCCGTTTTGGATTTTATATTGTTAAGTTACTAATCATCATTTAGGGTTTATGATGACAAGCAAAGTTTAATATATAATATTGTATTTGTCAAACGACATTGACTTCTTAAAATTGTCAGTTAGAATGAAATAATGGGCGATGAAGGATTACCTTCATCTTGAACGAAGCCCAAAGGGTTGAGTAAAGATGAATGCGAAGCATTCATCGCTCTCGCCCACTTCGTGGACTCGTATGAGGAAAATTTTCTATCACTTGATCTTGGGTATTTTGGCTCTTTACTTGGCGACAATTTTGGTGCCGGGGGTTTCAATAGAAAGCCCCTCGGAACAATTTCTAAAAACATTGATTCTCGCCGGTTTGGTTTTGGGACTAATAAACTTTTTCCTCAAACCAATAGTCAAATTAATAACTTTCCCTTTAAGAATCTTGACTCTTGGTTTTTTTAGTTTGATTATAAATATGCTGATGGTCTGGCTAATAGATATTCTTTTCCCCCAATTGGTTATCCTCGGTTTTTGGCCCCTTTTTTGGACCGGACTCTTGTCCTCGGGCCTAAATTTCGTCTTAATCAAAAAGAAATAATTGACACAAACAAATGTATAAAATATTTTTTATATTACAAATTATTGTTTCCGCTCTCTTAGTTGTTTTTATTTTACTCCAGCAAAGGGGAACTGCTTTAGGTGGCGCCTTTGGACAAGAAGGTGGAGCTTATTTTAAAAAGAGAGGGGCTGAAAAAATGATTTTTAGAACCAGCGTAATTTTAGCCATTCTCTTTGTTCTCCTTTCTCTGTTAAATATAATCATTACTTAATGTGGCTAAACTTTTTTAAAAAAATCCCTAAACCAAGTCAATGGAGAAGGTTTTTCAGTATTCTCAAGAAAAAAGAACTGATTTGTTTTCTTGTTTTATTTTTTTTAGCCATTGCTTCGGCGATTTTTCTTGATTTAAACTTTTATTTTCAAAACACTTATTTACTGCCCAAGTCGGGAGGAGAATACAAGGAAGGTATAATCGGACAACCAAGATTTATCAATCCGCTTTTGCTTTCCGATAATGACCCTGACAAGGACTTGGTGGAAATTCTTTTTTCCGGCCTCTTAAAATACGACGACCAAGGGAAAATTGTCGAGGAGTTGGCTGAAAATTATCAAATTGGAGATGAGGGAAAAACCTATGAGTTCCAGTTAAAAGAAAATATTTTTTGGCAAGACGGAGAAAAAATAACTTCGGAAGATATAATTTTTACATTGGGCCTCGTTCAATCACCCTATTATAGAAGCCCCTTGAGAATAGAATGGTCCGGAGTGAGGATAGAAGCCCTCGCTGAAAAAAAAGTTGCTTTCTACCTCCAAAAACCCTACTCTTCTTTTTTAGAGACCATTGCCCGTTTGAAAATTTTGCCAAAACACATTTTCAAAGATATCCCGGCTGAAAACTTCCCTTGGACACTAACTTCCAAAGAATACCTTCAAGGAAGCGGACCGTTTAAAGTAAAAACCATAAAGGAAAATAACTCTGGCTATATTGAGGAAATAATCTTAGAAAGAAACGAAAGATTTTTCGACCAAGTGCCGTTTATTAAAAAATTATCTCTCTATTTTTACGAAAGCTTAGATGACCTGTTAAAAGCGGCTCGAGTTGGCGAAATTGACGGATTTTCCATTTCCGAACCAAAATATTTAAAGGTTTTAGAAAAAGAAGGATTTAATGCCTATAAAATCTCCTTACCTCGTTATTTCGCCCTTTTCTTTAATTTAAAAAACCCGGGGATTTTAAATGAAAAAATAAGAGAGGCCTTAAGTTACGGTTTAGATAAAAAAGAAATTTTGGACAAAATCTTTTTAGGAGAAGGGCAAATAATAAACTCCCCTATTTTAGCCGACTATTATAACAACAACTCTCCCGTTGAGCCCTCTGAATTCAATCTTGAAAAAGCGAAAGAAATTTTAGAGAAAGAAGGATTCAAAGAAAACCCCGAGACAGGAAAACGAGAAAAAAGCGTCTCTAAAGAAATTCCCTCCCTCTTTAAGAGTGAACTTAAAAAAGGGAGTCAAAGTAAAGAAGTGAGCGATTTACAGAAATGCTTAGCTACTCCGCCAGTCGGCGGAGAGAATATCTACCCCGAAGGAGAAATAACCGGCTATTTTGGAGAAAAAACAGAAATGGCTGTGATTCGCTTCCAAGAAAAATACGCTAAAGATATTTTAACCCCGATTGGGCTAACAAAAGGAACCGGCAAGGTCGGAGGAATGACTAGGGATAAATTAAATCAAGTTTGTCAGGAAATACCCGAAGAAATTACTCCTCTGAAATTCACTATAACTACTTCCGACACTTTTCCTTTGAACGAGATGTCCCAAATTCTTAAAAGCCAATTTGAAAACATTGGGGCCAGTGTTGAAATAAGAAATGTTTCCCTTTCCGAACTTCAGACCAATGTTTTGACTGAAAGAAACTTTGAGACCTTGCTTTTCGGCGAGGCCTTAGGACAATTGGCCGACCCATTCCCCTTTTGGCATTCTTCCCAAAAGGACTATCCCGGTTTAAATATCAGTTCTTATTCTTCAAAAGATGCCGACAAGTTTTTGGAAAAAGCAAGAGAAACAACAGACGAAAATGAAAGAATAGAGAGTTTAGAGAGTTTTCAGGATATTCTAATCGGAGACAATCCGGCTTTATTCTTAACCCAGTCCTCTTATTTCTATTTTCTTTCTCCTGAAATAAAAGGATTTAAGGTAGAAAAAATTACCGGACCAGCAAAAAGATTTGTCAATATAGAAAAATGGTACTTAAAAACAAAAAGGAATTGGAAATGAAAAATCAAAAACCCTCAATCCGCCTAATGAAAGAAATGAAAAATGTTCTTTATGACAAAGAACTGGTTGATAAGTTTCCGGAACGACCTCTTTATTATGTTTGGAGAGCCGTTGAAAAAAAGGAAGGATTAAGATACGATATAACCCTAATCCCCCCTCGAATGTTAGGTAAGGAATATCCCAAAACCAAGGGGAACCGCAATTCGGAAAATTATTTTGAACTCTATACCATTTTAAAAGGCAAAGCCATTTTTTTAATCCAAAAATCAAACGGAGAAATTGCAGAAGATGTGATAGTGGTAAAAGCTAAAAAGGGAGATTGGGTGAGCATCTCTCCCGAATATTCAGCAGTATTAATAAACCCCTCTTGGAGAAGATTGAAAACCGGTAATTGGGTTTCGGAAAAAAATCAAAATATCTATCAAGAATTGGAGGAAATGAGCGGCGCTTGTTATTTCTACACCAAGACAGGTTGGATTAAAAATGAAAAATACAGAAATATACCTCCTATCCGCCTTGAAAAACCTCTTGAAAAAAAACCCGGGAGTTTGGATTACCTGAAAGGGTAAATGCCGAGGTGGTGAAATTGGCAAACACGCAGCATTCAGGATGCTGTGGAGGAAACTCCTTGCGGGTTCAAGTCCCGCTCTCGGCACTAATAAAAAACAAATCATTTAGTCCGTTTTGTGATGATTTTGAAAAAAACAACAAAAAAAGAGTAAACCGTTTAGAAAATTTGAATTTGGAATTTAAAAATTATTTAGAGTTTAGAGTTTAAGATTTAGGATTTTTAAAAAAAATATGTCTGAAACAGAAACACAACAAAATTTGAGGATAATCCCTCTGGGAGGGTTAGGTGAAGTCGGAAGGAATATGATTCTTTTTGAGTATAAGCAAAAAATTCTGATTGTTGATATGGGGCTCGGTTTTCCCGAAGAAAATATGCCCGGGATTGATTGCACTATCCCCAACACCGCTTATCTTAAAGAGAGAAAGAATGACATCTTGGGGGTCTTTATCACCCACGGACATTATGACCACATCGGGGCTATCCCCTACACTATCCAACGGCTTGGTCAAATCCCGATTTATGCTAGTGCCTTATCCAAAGGAATGATTTTGAAAAGACAAGATGATTTCCCTAATCAACCCAAATTAAATATAGAAGAATTCGGAGATAATTCCAAAATTAAATCCGGACCATTTGAAGTTGAATTTTTCCGCCAGAACCACAATATCCCTGACAATTTTGGCATGATTATCAAAACGCCATTTGGGAATATAGTTCACACTTCCGATTTTAAATTCGATTTATCCCCGGTTAATGAACCCCCCACCGATTTTGAGAAACTAAAAAGAATTTCTAATAGAAAAATTTTACTTCTAATGTCCGAGTCCACCGGAGCGGAAGAAGAAGGGCATTCTCTTTCCGAGAAAACGATTTTTGAGAACTTAGATAAAATTTTTCAAAAAACAAAAGGAAGAATTATTGCTGGCTCTTTTGCTTCTCTTCTAAATAGGGTCCAGCAGATGATTACCCTCTCCGAAAAATACGGCCGAAAAGTGGCTATTGACGGGTTCAGTTTGAAAAACAACATTGAAATAGCCCAGACCCTTAAAAAAATTAAAATTAAAAAAGGAACTTTGGTTAAAATGAAAGATATAAGTAATTTCCCCGATTCAAAAATCTCTATTCTTTGCACCGGCGCCCAAGGAGAAGAGGGAGCGGTTTTTATGAGAATCGCTAATAGGGAACATAAATTTGTCCAGATTAAAAAGGGAGATACGGTTATTTTTTCTTCCTCAATAGTGCCAGGGAACGAAAGAAGCGTCCAGGTTCTTAAAGACGAATTTTATCGCCAAGAAGCCAAGGTCTTTCACTATAAAATGATGGATATCCACGCCTCGGGACACGCCAAAGGAGAAGAATTAAGAGAAATGATTAAAATAATGAAGCCAAAATTTTTTCTCCCTATTTATGGCCAATATTCAATGCTGGTAAGACATGCAGAATTAGCCGAAGAGGAAGGAATCAATAAAAAAAATATTATTATTGCCGAAAATGGGCGAGTTATAGAATTAAACAGAGAAAAAATTTTTATTAGCAAGGAAAGAGTCCCTTCCAATTATGTTATGGTTGACGGTTTAGGAGTTGGAGATGTCGGAGAAGTGGTTTTGAGAGACCGCCAAACATTATCCAACGACGGGATGTTTGTTATTATAGCAACTGTGGATAGGGAAACTGGAAAAGTAAGGAACTCTCCTGATATAATATCAAGAGGGTTTGTTTATCTAAGAGAATCAAAGGACCTATTAAAACAGACAAGACAAAGAGTGGTGGAAATCATTGACCGAACAGCCGGATCGGGCGGAGCGGTCAATTGGATTTATGTTAAAGAAGAATTAAGAAATAAAATCGGTGAATTCTTATTTCTTAAAACAAAAAGAAGACCGATGGTGTTGCCAGTTGTCATTGAAGTATAAATCGCTTCACTAAATAAAAAACTAAAAACTAAAGATGAAAAACGACAAATTAAAATTAAAAATTTTAGATTATAATTTTTCACTTTTCATTTTTAACTTTTAACTTGACTGAGCGAGCCTGAAACCTAAGGAGGTAAAGGCGAGTAAGTAAATATGCGAGTTTTTAGCGGTATTCAACCGACAGGCGAAATTCATATAGGAAATTATCTGGGAGCTGTGAAACAATGGCTCGAACTTCAAAATAAAAACGAGTGTATTTTTTGTATAGTTGACCTGCATTCCCTGACTACCGACTACCCGGTTGGTGAACTCCAAAAAAGAATTAGAGAAAAAGTTATTGCTTATTTAGCCGCCGGGATTGACCCCAAAAAATCAATTATTTTTGTTCAATCCCAAGTTCCGGAGCACACTGAACTGAATTGGCTACTGGGAGCCGTTACTCCCCTCGGCGAACTCCAACGAATGACTCAATTTAAAGAGAAATCCCTGAAACAAAAAGAAAATGTAAATGTCGGTTTGTTAAATTATCCTGTTTTAATGGCTGCCGATATTTTGCTTTACAATACGGATATTGTCCCTGTTGGAAAGGACCAGGAACAGCATATTGAATTAACTCGAGAAATAGTCCGGCGGTTCAATAAAAGATTTGGTCAAACATTCAAGTTACCCAAATCCCTTCTGCCAAAAGAAGGGGCCAAGATAATGTCCTTAACTGAACCGGAAAGAAAAATGTCAAAAAGCGATTTGCCTCAAAGTTATATTTCCTTATTTGACGAACCGAAAGAAATTGAGAAAAAAATTAAAACTTCCCAAACCGACTCCGGTAAAGAAGTTCAATATGACCCCGAGAAAAAGTCCGGCGTTTCCAACCTCCTGACAATTTACAGCTCTTTCTCCGACATTTCGGTTAAAGAAGCTGAAAAAGAATTCCGAGACAAGAACTATAAATTTTTTAAGGAAAAATTAACCCAACTTTTGATTGAAAAATTAGAGCCCTTTCGGAGAAAGAAAAAAGAACTTGACCTTCGCCAAGAACTCTTAGAGAGAACATTAGAAGAAGGAAGAAAGAGAGCAGAAGTTATTGCCCAAAAAACAATGAAACAAGTCCGCCAAAATATGGGCCTGATTTAATTTTGTAATAATTTCTAAAACAAAATCCCATAAACAATTTATGAGGTTTTTAATTGAAAAAAGAAAAAGAGCCCTCTCAACACCATCGTTGAAAGGGCTCATAATCTCACTTACAAATATTACTGGGATGGGTTGTAACTCTTTGCCAAAGATTCTTTGCCCCCTCGAAAATGTCTATGATAATCACATAACAGGGCCAAAGAATAAACGGTGTCGCCAAAACAATGTAGCGATATTTGAAAGCGTAATCGGCAGCGAGGACATAGCCCATTTGTTTTAAGAGAAGTGATACCCCATTCATAAGAATAGGGAGGAGAAGATAGACTACTGTCGCCCAAAAGAAAATTTTACTTTTTTTACTATGGTCTATTCTTATTGTCAAATAGGGAATGAAAAGAAAAATTGCTGCCGCAGGGGCGAAGAAAATTGTTAGACCGAAGTTATCTAATCCCCCACCTGCAAGATAATTATAGGGGACAGCCAAAATACTCCCGACAAAAAACCAAATCAAAGCAAAAATTATTTCTACCATCCCAATCTCCATTCTAACCTTATTAAGTTTTTAATGTTCTACTATTCTCTAAAGGATACAATAAAAAATTCCTACCTATAGGGTAGCATACCATCTTACATTTGTCAACCTCTAAAACAAAACCCCATAGACCGCCTATGAGATTTTTAATTAAAAAAGAAAAATGTTGCGCTTTGGAATAGAATTCAAGTCGCATCGTTTTAGGACGATCGTCCTAAAACGATACAAATAAAAATTCCATTACTAATTTTATTCTAATTCTAATGACTTTAATATCTCATCTTTTCTGTCAATTTTATCAATAGTAAGAATAAAAATATATTTATCCATTCCCCCCTCTTCTATTTCCCTGTAAAAACTTTCTGATAAAGGATGTTTCCCAATATAAACACTTTTTTGAAGCTGATGAAATTGAAACAAAGAAAGTTCTTGACGAATTATACTTCTCCAATATCTATACTCTTCGGGAATATCAAAAACCACCAATCTTAACTTCCCATCCCAAGATTTTTTTAAAATCGAATAACTATTTTTAATATAGAGAACAATTTTTTCTCCTTTTTCGGTCAAACAATAAGTTTTTTCTTTTGACTCTCTGTCTACCAACCCCTGCTTTATTAAACGAGAAATACTATTTTTTACAGTACTTTCTTTAATCTCCATTTTAAAATCCCCTCCAAATATTTCTTTCATCGATTCGAGGGCAGGATAAGAATTTGGCAGTCCTCTTAAAAAATCCTTGCCAATTTCTTTAATGCCAAATAAAACATAAGAACTACCGTTTAGTCCCTTATCGAAAAATTTTTGGGCGAAACTCCTCTTTTTTCTTTGAAAAAAATATTTTGTCTTAGCCATATTTTTATATCGTTTTAGGACGATCGTTCTAAAACGATACAAAACAAAAAGAAACGAAAGAAACAATTATATTAAAACAAAAAAACTACAAAGAAACAATTATATTAAAACAAAAAAACCACAAAGAAACAATTATATTAAAACAAAAAAACCATAAAGAAACAATAATAAAATAAAACAACTATTTTAAAACAATAATAAACAATAAACAATAAACATTTATATCGAAATAGGACGATCGTCCTAAAACGATACAAATCGAAATAAGACGATCGTCCTAAAACGATACAAATTATTCACTTTTTGAATTGGACTATTCCCCGACTTATTTTTTTAGATTATGCTTTATATTTTAATATATCTCTAAAAAATGTGCTGTATTGTGAAAATAATTCGAACATTTTTCGCCACTTGTAGTGGCGACGGCAAACTACTTAAAATTTGAGTGGCTTCGCCACGATCTTTAACAATTTCAAGTTTTTCTTTGGCGGCATAAATTCTTTATTCCCCAAATAAAATTTTGTATCAGTTCACTTGGTTTATTGGAGATTCTTCAAGAAAGCTCTCGATATTCCCAACAAAAATTTCCTGTTTCGCTATCCTTGCCTCTTTTGTTATATAAGCGATTGGTGGATAAATTATACAATTCTCAAATTTTAAAAGTTTCTTTATATTCTCCGGGGACATTTCGTCAGAATGGTCTAAAATAAAAGTTATGTCTTTGCCCGCCAATCTTTTCTCTAAAGCATCGATGTCCACTAATTCCATTGGTGCTGTATTTATCACAATAGTTCCCTTCTTAATTTTTTGAATTCTTTCTTTGCTCAAAAAATTTTCAGTATCTTTTACTTGAGCAAAATGTAATGAGAGGAAATCACATTTAGGGATTAAATCATCCGCATCTTCATATTTTATGCCTTTTATCTCAAATTCCTTCCTTCTGTCTATATTCCAATACCTAACATCTGCACCAAAGCCCAAAGCTATTTCTGCAACCCTGCTACCAATCCTCCCCAAACCTAAAATTCCGAATATCTTATCTTTAATTTCAATAGCTGAAAAACCGGCTTCAGAATAGTTGCTCTCTCTTGTTTGTTTCTTCCCTCTTTCTATCTCCCTAATATGTTCAAGAATTATACCGAAGACAAATTCTGCAACTGCTTCAGTCGCATACCCCGGAATATTACAAACAGAAATTCTTTTGCTCTTCGCGTAATCAACATCAACCTTGCCATAAGCAGTAGCTAATATCCCGATATATTTCAAACTAGGAGCACTATCTATAATTTCCTTATTAACTATTATGCCAAATCCTGTAAGCAAGCAGTCCGTATCAATTAATTCACTTTTTATTTCAGAACTATCTTTGGGAAGGTTGATTATTTTTTCGGCCAACGTTTTAATTCTTTGCCAATACGCAAAATCTAATACGAATTCGCTAATCCCAATAGTAAGAATTTTTTTAAATTTTTTATTCATTTTAATTAACATTAAAAATTTTCTTTTCCCAAAATATGATTCGAGCCAATGTTTTTTACAGGTTCTTTGGCAATTTTTAAACTCTTTTTGATTTTTTATATTTTATTTTTTATTTTGAGCAAAGCGATTGGTGCCCCTGAAAGGAATTGAACCTTTATCTAAGGCTTAGGAGTCCTTTGTTCTATCCGTTGAACTACAGGGGCAGATATAAATTTCTAATTTCTAATTTCTAATTTTTAATTTCTAATTTTGCGCTCAATGATAAATTCATTATTGCTTCGCAAAAGCTTGGGCAGTCAAAGATTTTTTTCAAAAATCTTTTCTACTCTTCGCTCGGCTTCGCCTTGCTTGAGTGGGTGGCTAGTCGGATTCGAACCGGCGATAACTCCTCCACAGAGAGTTGTGTTACCACTACACCATAGCCACCAAGTGCCCTCGGGAGGATTCGAACCTCCAGTCTTCGGCTTAGAAGGCCACTGCATTGTCCGATTATGCTACGAGGGCAAAAAGATACCAGCATTCTAACCTAAAAATAGAACTTAGTAAAGGCAAAGACAGAGTTTTTGCCCTATTCATTCGCTCTTTTCAATAATTTCTCCAAACTCTATTTTTTGAAAAAGGTCGGGATAGGTTTTTTCTTTCGCGTCTTCAAAAAGTATTTGTCTTTTTTGATAGTCCGCCAAAAGGTTATCAATTAAATTCCGATTTACATCCAAAGGCAAATAAAAGCCACTCTCCTCTTTTTCTACCTTAGAAGAATAATGGAAAAAATAAAATGCTCCAATAATAGCGTCTAAAAGCAAAAGAGCGATTAAAATCAAAAACAAATTTTGCCAAAACTTATTTAGAATCTTAAAAAAGATTTTTTTTATATTCTTATTTTTTATCTTCATTTTCTTTTAAAAACGGCTCGTCCGAAAAAACCTTTAGGGTCAAAATAAAAGACAATTCCTTTTTAACCTCTCCGACCCTTAACTGTAAAATATCAACTAACCATGGACTTTTTTCCAACCTCTCCAAAAACTTCAAGCAATCTGAAAAATTACCTTTTAAAAAAACTTGAAATCCCGCCGACAACCAAAGATCTTTTTCGTCAAATGGGACATTGAAGGGAGAAATATCTATTGTAAGTCCAAAATCCCCCGCTTCTTTTTCTAAAAACTCAATAAATTCAATAGGGACTTCCCTGTCAATAAAGGAAACACCTATTTTTTCAGCTACTGGTTGATATAAATAATAGCCCTCTTGAACATTTTGAAAATCCTTGATTCTATTTTCAAAGAAGTTAAGAATTTTCTTTTGAAAAACAATTTGTTGGGATTCCTTCTCTATATCCCTAAGGCAAGGGAAGATAACAACTCCTGTTAATACCCCTAAAAAAATAATCCAAAGAATCAATATAAAGTAATTTTTATTATTAGAAATCATCTGTTTTTAATATAAAACTTAAAGAAAAAAGAACATTTATCGGTTCCACCCAAGAACCCGGCGAAAAATAAACATCTTTAAAATTTTCTTCTTTTCCTAAACTTTCTTTGAAATAAAATAAGTCCTCTCTACTTTTAGCCCGACCATCAATATTGACATTAACAACGGTCTCCTTTTCTTGGACATTTTTTTGGAAAGAGGCATTTGTTAAATAAATGGAACCTTTTGCCAACAAATCAATTTTTTCAAAAACGGGAACGAACAAAACTCGTTTTTCTTTAAATTCCTTAATTTTTAAAAGGTTCTCGTTTGTCTTGATGGTTAAACCTTGAAAATCTTGAGAATTAAAACTTGATATTTTTTCTTGTTTGTCCATTAAGGAGATATTCAGGGGTTTTATTTTTAAAGATAAATAATCCTTTATACAAAAAAGAACCGATATAAGAATAAGGATAAAGACCAAAATAAAAATTAGGATAATAAAAACCTTTTTCCACATTTTTTCTCTTCCAATTTCCTTTTTATTTTCTTCCGGTAAAAGATTAATCGTCATAAATGTTTTTTAGGGCTAAACCTAAAGCAGTTGTATAACCCAAAGATTTTTGGGAAGACATCTTTAAATTACTCTTTGAATTTTTATTCAAAATATTGATTAGAGGGTCTCCAATTTGGACATCTATATTAAGTTTTGAACTAAGAAAGCCGGGAAGACCTTTCAAGTTTGCTCCGTTTCCACAAAGTAAAATTTTTTCGGGCTCTATCCTCTCGCCCAATGTCTGTCTCTCTCTTTCATAAGAACAATAATAATTAAGGTGAATTTTTATTTGTTTAACCAATCCGCCTAAGGCATCAACTAAAACCTTTTTAATTTCCCTTTCTCCCTCTAATCCTTCTTTTATTTTTAAAACCTCGGCATCCTCAAAAGAAATTTTAAACTTATTAGAAAGGGAATCGGTTAAATCGGAAGAAGACAGAGGGAAGGAAGAGGTGAACCTAAGGCTTTTTCCTAAATAGTTAATAAAACTTGTTCTGGAACCGCCAAAGTCAATTATCAGGAGAGAACCCCGAAAGGTTGTTTTTTTTATCAAAGACCTAACTATAGAGAGGGATTCCACTTCTAAAAATACCGGTTTGAGTTTGGATTTTTCAAGTGCCTTTAAATAGGTTTCAACGACAGCTTTGGGAACTGCCCCCATCAAAATTTCCTGATAGTTTTGATTTTTAGAGAGAGGCGGAATTTTCTGAAAGTCGAAATTAACTTTATCCAGCTTAAGAGGAATATGATTTTCTATTTCATGATAGACAGCCGTTTTAATCTCTTCTTTTTCCATCAAAGGAATCTGAATGACATCTAAAAAAGACCTCTCTTCAGGTAAAGACAAAGCGACATAATTCGTTTTAATTTTTTCCCCCTGACTTTTTTCCAACCCGCCGTTGATGAGGCGAGCCAATCCGTCTCCATCTTTCACCTGACCATTTTCGATTATCCCCTTAGGAATTTTTTCCTCGCCATAAGAAACCAATTCGGAAGAATTTTTTCTTTTTTTTAATTTCGCGAATTTCAAAGAAAAATCTGAAATGTCGAGCCCAAAAAAATCTGGTTCCAATTTAAACATATATTAGAAGATGTTCCCGCCCAAGTTTTTACGAAGTAAAAAGTTTGGCGGATTACAGATTCTTATTAGAATATGTTTCCGCTTATGCCTTTACGAAGTAAAAAGTTGGGCGGATTACAGATTCTTATACCCAGCACTTATTTCTATAAAAACACAAAATAGGAATTAACATTATCATTCAAAATTACAAAATTAAAACCCTTACAATGTTTTCATAGAAATAAGTGCTGGGTAAAGGTTTAGTTACCAAAATTTGTTCACCTACGACTTCAAATTTTAGACCAAACTCTTTAATATTCTTCCTCCCAGTGATCAATAGTAATTATAGGTGAATAACTTGGGTTTTTAAAAGTATCAATTATGACATCGGAGTCCAAATATATATCAACCCCCTGCCAAAGGCTTGATAATGTGAATTTTCTTGCCGCAATCCCCCCATGAATTTCAATCGGAGAACCGGCTGAAGAAATTCTAATCTCATCTCCGGCATAAACCAAGCCATTTATATTTAAGGACCCTACTCCCAACCCCAAAAAACCTCCTCCACTTATTTTCCTTTTCGCCAAAATACCGGAAGGAAAATTATCTTCAGGTAATCCCGGCCTATTCACCTTTAATTGAGCGTTCCCACAGCGGAAATAGGGATATTCCGACCTCCCCCAACAATAATCCTCTCCGATATTAATATCCCTGTCGCCAGCCAAAACACCATTAACCGTTAATTCTTCACCGGCCCTGATATTTATATCTCCTGTCACATAAACAACAACATTTTCGGGTAAAGAAAGTTGAGGATAATTTTGCCACATTAATAATTCAAACTCCTCTGAACTGAAAAGGCAATTTGTTTTTCCATCAATCCTCACGGAAGAACAGATATCATTTTGAGCCGAAGAAAGATAAGAATCCCCGCTCTCGGAGTCAAAATCCAAAGAAGGCATTGATATTTTTTCCGGAGGACAATCCGCGCTCGCCTCGCAACCTAAATCACACATATTATCCGAACAACTGGTGGCGTTCAATTGAGAATTTAAAGAAACAAGAATGTTCCCATTAGATAAGGCCTTTTTATCCACATTGACCTCGCTATAATATTTAATATTTATACTCTTGTTGGAAAAAAGATTACCATTATGGATATTCAGGGGGTCGGTAAATTTAATATAAAGATTCTCACTGGCTCCACCGGTGAAAATAGCAAAATCCGAAACAGGACTCCCAATCGCCTTAAAGACCTTCACCCTCACAATTCTTTGAGCCATTTTATCGCCCGATGTCTGAATTCTCGCTTGGGAGATTATCTCCGCTTTGGCGCAACCAAGATTATTAACAGTGATTGAATATCCTCCATTCTCAAATAAATCGGCATCCCGAGTATAAGGAACAATTGACCAAGAAGAACAATCAGGGTCTTCAACCGTCGGGAGGGTCTCAAAGGCGCTTTTCCAAACTGAATCATTTTTCAATTTAAAAACTGCTTCTTTTATCCCGGCTTCGGCCAAATAATAGGTCTGGGTGGCAACGGCTTGGCTGTCAGCCATTTTTGAGCCGGTAAAAGCAAAAGAGAGAAGATAAGAGCCGACGAATAAAAGAACACCCAAAATTAAAACGGCTAATATCAGAACACTTCCTTTTTCTTTCTTATTCATTTTAACTTATTGATACTCTATTTTAAAGGTTTCGGCCGAAAATACTTGTTTTAAGTTCAATCTCTTGGTTGCTCTTTTTTAAAATAAGAGAAATATTAACCAAACTATCCCCCCAAATTTTCAAGTCAGTTAGATACTCACCAATTATTTTTTCCTCTAAATTACAAACCTGAACAGGAATTATTTCTTCGCCCTCTATTTTATTTTCATCCCAACGAAAATAATCAACGCAACTTTGGCAATCGTCAAAACAATAAACCCTATATTGCCGATATATTTCCTCCGTCCCCTCGGGAATATAATAACGGATATAATAGTAATCGGTGGAAGTCGTATGACCGTCTTGAAACTCAATTTCGGAAAGGGGAGGACTATCAGGGTTATCAAAAGTTTGAGGCAAAGCGCTAACCATCTCCTCCGCCTGGCGAATTTCTCTAGTCATTCTTTCTATAATTATTCTTCCATTTTGCAGAAGTTCAGCTTGATTTTCCCCTTTTTTATAGACCCCTTGAGATGAAACATAGACATCAAAAATAACCACCGCAATTAAAAGAAAAATTGCGATAACCATTAAAATTTCAATTAAAGTGAATCCCTTTGATCGCATACAATATAAATAAACTTTCCGCGTTAAAGTCCTGTGCTGAAACTGGACATTGACAGATATGTTGATATCTTGGCGTGTTGATGTCGGATATCAACGGATTTATTATTTTTACATTTCTGACAATAAACCGAAAATTTTAAAACTGCTATCCCCAAACTTAAAAAAAGAATCCCAAGAAACAATAATTTCTATTTTTTTTAAACCAAGGTCAGTTGCGCTTTCTTGAAAATTAGAATCGATGTAAGTTATTATTGTCTCTCGGGAAAATCTTTCAAAGGGAGAAGGGAAAGAACTCTCCACCTCATCGCCAACAGGAACATCTTGGTAACCCTTAAAATTTATATCTTCTATTTTTTCTTGGGCTAACAAGGCCGCTTCCGTTTTTATTTGACTTGTTTTTTCAATACTGAAAGCCAAAGGAAAAATTTGAACAATTGCCACAATCCCAATCGTTAAAACAGAAATGGCAACGATTGTTTCTAAGAGAGTAAATCCACTTGATTGCATAAATTTCTAATTATTCTAATTGCTCTAATTATTCTAATCAATGTCTAATGTCTAATATTTTGGTTTAAATCCAAATATCAAAACCCAAATGTCAATTCAAATCCAAATACTAAACAAATATGGAAAAATAACAAATAAATAACAAGCATCAAATTCCAAATCTCAAACAAATTATAAACACTAAATTATAAATCCTAAATGGTTTAAAATTTTGAGTTTATTATTTGGGATTTGATTATGACAATTAGGAATTAGAATAATTAGATTAATTTTATTCTGTTATTTTAACAAATCCGGAAGGTTTCACCTGAATGTTTCTTACTTTTCCTTCTTCATTGATTAAAAAAATTTCTCCCGCCTCTTGAACGGCTCCATAAGGATTAAAAATTGCTTCGCCATTTTCAAAACCGGAAATTTGCTGAAAACTAACTCCTTGGCTAAGAAACTTCTCAAAAACCTCATCGGCTGTTTCCACCCCATATCTTAAAAGATGATAGCTGTCTGTAGAAGAAGAAAAATAAATCCCATAATTAACTTGCTCCGTGACGGCCAATTGCTGGGCATAGCGAATATCAACGCTCAAATCTTTAATTGAACTACTTAAACGCAAAGAGGGTTGAATCTTTTGGATTGACGCCCAAGAAATTGTGGCAACAATCCCAATAATTAGGATTACAACTAAAACTTCAATCAGAGTAAATCCCGTTAGAAATTTTTGATTTCTTTGTTTTTTACGAGAACTTTGTTCTGTAAAATTTTCTAAAGGGGTAAATCCTTTGTTCTTTTTAAGATTTACTTTGTTTTTCATAATCGGCTACCAATGCTGAATATCGGCTGGAGCATAGCAATAGCAAAGAATCCAACGACTCCTCCGACAATTATAATTAAAAACGGCTCAATAACGGAAGAGAGCTTTTTAGTCGCTGCCTCCACTTCTTCTTCATAAAAATCAGCTAATTTAGCCAAGACCCTGGCTGTCTCCCCCGTCTCCTCTCCGACTTTAAGCATCTCTGAAACCATTGGGAGATAGAGATTTTGATAGGGTTGAAGGGCCTCCGAAAGTTTCTTTCCTTTCTCAACAATTATAGCCGATTGTTTTAAGGACTGCCTGAAATAAAAATTACCCAAAGAACCGGAAGCCACTTCCAAAGAACGGACAATAGGAACTCCCGCCCCTAAAAGCGAACTTAAAGTCCTTAGAGCTAGAGCGCAATTCACTTGTCGGACAATTTTGGATATTAAAGGAATTTTTAGAAACAGTGCGTCTTTAATCTTTTCCCCTCTCTTTGATTTAAAAAAGCAAATTAAAGAAACAATTAAGACCAATAAAACAAAGATAAAAAGGACTAAATGAGAAATCAAAAAACCCGAGAACGAAAGAAGAAGGCGAGTAATTAAAGGAAGTTCTATCCCAAGGTCTTTAAAGGCATCTTCCATTTTAGGAACAATAAAAAGAAACATTAAGATTCCGATTAGAAAAGCCACGACCAAAACTATCAAAGGATAAGCCATTGCCGTCCTGATATGAGATTTAAGGGTGTTTTCCCTTTCCATTTGGAGAGAAAGGACATTCAAACTCTCGTCTATTTTGCCTGTTTCCTCACCAACTTTTAATGTTTCGCGATATAATTTGGAAAAAATTTTAGGAAAACTTTCCATTGATTCGGAAAGGTTTTCCCCCTTAGTTATCCTTTTTGATATTTCTTGGAGAGCATTTTTAAAACTTTCTGTTTTGCCTTGCTTAGATAAGATTTCCAAAGCTCGAGGTAAAGAAACCCCCGTTTTCATCATCACTCCAAGATTTTTAGTAAAAAATAATTTTTCTTTAAGGGGAACCTTGACGAATATCTTGGAAAACTTTATTCTTTTTATAAATGATTTTTTATAATTCTTTTTTAATTCCCCTTCTTCCGCCCACAACAAAAAATAACCCTTTTGGCGGATAATCTTGGCCAAATGGGAAGTGCTTTGAGCTTCCAATGTCCCCGATTCTTCTTCTCCCTTGATATTTTTTGCTTTGTAAGAATAAAGAGGCATATTAACCCAATATGGGCAGTTTGATATAAAAAGACGAGCCCTTATCCCCTCCCGCCGATTCAGCCCAAATTTCTCCTTTGTGTAAATTTAAATATCTTCTGGCAATCGCCAACCCAAGACCTGTCCCCTCTATAAAAAGATTAATCCCCGCTGCCCCTCGGTTAAAGTTTTCAAAAATTGATTTTCTTTCTTCTTCAATCAAGCCAACCCCCGTGTCTTCGACTTTAATAATAACTGACTGATTTTTTTTGAAAGCGGAAATTTCAATCTTCCCCTTTTTGGTATATCTAATGGCATTGTCAAGAATATTCAAAACGGCTTGCCTTATTTTTAATTCGTCTATGTTAATTTTGGGAATTTTCCCTTTCACATTCTTGAGTTTAAAATCCAACTTTTTCTCTTTGGCTCTAACTTTCATTTCCTCATAACAGGACATGACTAAATCATTAATATTAACTTTTGTCTTATTCAATTTCATCTTCCCCAACTCCATCCGAGATATATCTAAAAGGTCGCCAACTATTCCGATTAACCTTTCGTTTGATTGAAAGACCTTATCAAGAACATCTTTTTCCCTGCTTTTTAATTCCCCATAATCCCCTTCCAACAACATTGATATATACCCCTTAATGGCGGTCAAAGGGGTTCTTAGTTGATGAGAGGCCATTGAAATAAACTTCGTTTTGGCTTCGTCAACTTTTTTTAATTCTTCATAAGCAGTCCGCAGTTTTTTAGTTTGGGCATTAACTTTTTGTTGAAGGTTTTGGGAAAGGTCTTCAACCTGGTCGTAAAATCGAGCATTTTGAAAAGCGATAGCTGATTGGGAAGAAAGAAATTCTAAAAGTTCAATATCTTCTTTGGAGTAGGACTCTTTGGAAATCTTTTTGCCTAAAACTATTATCCCGGTTATCTCTTTTTCCCAAAATAGAGGCAGACAGACATCGGCTTCAATCCGCTTCATATTGCTTCGCAGTTTTCCCAACTCTTTCTTTTCTTGTTCGTCTTGAGAATCTTTTTGGATTAAAGAGAGCTCTTCGTAGACCAAAAGTTTTTTTCTTTTTTGGAGATATTCGGTCAGAAAATTGTCCGTTACTAAAGAGATACCATTCTCTCTGTTAAAGCCGATATTTTTAAGAACATTATAGTGCTTTCCCTCTTCTTTTTCTAAAACAGCCACTCTATCCAGCCGCATTGTGTTTATAAGGGTTGTAGCTAAAACTTCGGTGAGTTTGTTTATATCCAAGATGGTGGTTAATTTTTTACTCAAATCGGTAAGAACTTTTTTATAGGAATAAAGAGTGTAATAAAAATATTTGGCGGCTATTTTTTCATAAACCTTGAAAAAAAGCTGATAAAATATAACCGCGATAACGATGCTTAAAGGAAAAAAGATATTATAAGGGAGCGGTTGATTCAACCAATTATTCAGAATTATCAAAGCAAAACCAATACCGGCGACCGAAAGAAAAGAAAGAAGATAAACCGATGTCCTCCCTAAGGCAAATCGAATATCCATCAAGCGATATCTGATAATCGCATAAAAGCTAAATAAGATAAAAATTATTAAACTATGTATTCCAATTCTCCCAATTAAAAGAGGAACAAAGACAATTTGCGGTAAGATAAGATTCAAAAACAAAAGAATAATAGCTGTCGAAGATAACCCAACTAAAATGTAAATCAATTGAACTTTTTTTACCCCGATTGAATCACGATAAGAAGCTGCTAATTTATAACAACCCAAGGCAAAACAAATAATAATAAATAAAGTATATAAAGGAAATAATGCACCTGCTTCGAATATAATTGTTTTATCTGTAATAGCGATATTTTTTATTAAATAATTTGATAGTGATAAGAGTCCAAATAATATACTTAAAATCAGCAGAAAAAATTTTACAGCTTTTTTAAGTAAAAGTTGTGAGAAATTTAAGCAAAACGACAAAAAGAAAAAAATAAGAAAAGAAGCCAATAAAAAATCCAATCTTAAAAAAAGTGAACGGAGAGAAATTCCTAAATTCTCGTTTTCCAAATAATTAACAACTGTCCAAGCTATAACAAACATCACCATTAAAAAGAATGATCTATTGATTCTATTTCGAGGATTTTTTGCCAAAACTAAAACTCCCAGTATTAAATTTAATATTATGATAATTACAATCAAAATCCAATTAAAAACCATATTTTACAAAATTTTATTTCCTTTAAATGTTTAAAACTTCTATTGCTTGTTTATAATCCTCTATGATAATATAATAACATAATGGATGCTAAAGAAAAAATTAAAAGAGTGGATTACAATATTGAATACGCCCACATCTATACAGACAAAAAGTTTGGGGTAGAACAAAAAAGAAGCATTGAAATACTTAAAGATACTGTCAGAAAATTAAAGCGATTAAATAAAAGTTATGTTTTGAGTATTTTGATTGACGAATATAATCCGAGTAATCCTATATTAAATATCAAGGAGTTTTTATCTGATCTAAAAAAATTTGATGCCAGTCCTGATTTCGTTTGTTTTGAATCTAAGTTGGCGCACGACTACAAAATATTATTAAAAGAAATGGAAGACCCTCTACGAAAAGAATATACAAAATATATAGAAAAACATAAAAAAATTCCCTGTTCGTTTTTAATTGCCACCTGGTATTTAAAAAGATTGGGATTTTTAATAGTTGACAAAAAAGATTTAAATTATTTAGGTAAAAACTCTAAAAAAACTTTTGTGGCAAAAAAAATCATCACCATTTTGCCAAAAAGATACCAAAAAATAGAAGCGAGGGGATTAGAGATTATTGCTTCTACTCGTTTTAAGAAACATATAAATAATATACTTAATATCTTTTTTTAATAAAATTACAAAATTATAATGGATACAAAAAAGACCTTGTTAAAATTTTAACAAGGTCTTTATTCTATTTCTCTTCCTCCCATCTAATTTGACAATCGCATTTAAGGTTATCAAAAACATGGAGATTATAAGAAAGGTTATATTGCCGAATCGCTTTCATTACTGCGACATCACATTTACTACAATTATGCGGTATCGCGATCGGCAACGGTTTATCTTCAAAAGATCCTATCCGCACTGGTCCAAGATTGGCTGTCCGACGAACAACTTCAATAATAGACCAGAGCCAAGGGGGCCGAAATTTACCTGATTGGTATGCCCTCTCCATTTTTGTGCCTTCTTGGATAAAAGCACAGGAAAGCGAAACTTCATCCGACCCCTTTTCAAAAGCATAAAAAATAGTCCTTACTGCTTCCTCAATTGCCTCCTTTTCAGAAAGGCCTAAGGGTTTGAGAAATACATAGGTGAGAATACGCGCATTATGACTCTTGACCAGCTCTACTGCTTGCTCATAATCCTGACGGGAGAATCCTTTATGGATATTGACCTCTCGCACTTGATCTGTGACTGCCTCAAGACCTATGCCTATCTTTAAGAATTTAATGCCAAGCGCATTAAGAAGTGGAATAATGGTTTCTTCCTGAATGAACTCTGGTCTTGATTCCACAAATAAACCAAAAAATGTGGGATGTTTCCGAATCGCACACGCTATATCTATTTGCGTTTTTAATGGAACTTCATCTAAATTTAGAAAACTCCCGCCGTTATAAATATAGAGCCACTTGGGCTCATGAGAACGACTTGAAACTTCCGCCATTTTATAAAGTCCCACCAAGTCTTTATCTGAAAAATTCCACTTGGTGTTTACCTCCTTTAACTTATTACCAAAACCACACATAGTGCAACCACCACTATTTTTATACCAAGCACAACCACGACCCGGTATCTCCAGAATAACTCTCGTTTGCACTTGGGTACTAAAATAGTCATAAAACTGCTCAATAGAAAAAAATTCTTCCTTACCCGAAAGCAATTTTACAAACTTTTTTACTAAACCAAGCGGTTTAATCCATTTTGCAACCTCTCCTGCTAAACTTATTAACACAAGATACCTCCTTCCCTACATGTTTAAAATTTTTGCCAATACTTTCTCGCCGAGTGCGCTAATAAACTTTCCGATGATCTTTCCGCTTAGTTTCCCAAAGGGGTTTTCCCTGATCACAAGTACTCCGTAATTTAGTGAACCTGGATCTTCAATATAATTAGGTAAAGCCCTGACTATTGAAAATCCTTCCCTTTCATATATACGGATCCCCATATCTATGCTGTACCCCCGCTGTTTTTTAATTATATAATCTTCAGGCGAGATATTAGCATATTGGAAATATTCCGGCATTCTAGCTCCAAGGTAAACAGCTCTGATGTTTTTTTGAAGCACTAATTGAGCTGCCCTAATCATTAATCTAGTAGATATGTTAGAGCCCTGAAACTCTTTTTTAACTGCTAAACCAATACCGTAAAGATCTGTCCCATTTGGTTGGTGGGTGGTGCGGATGGTCCCGAAATCGGTAATCTCATTCCAACTGAAATTTCTGCCTTCCCATTCGGCATAATTTATCCGTTGGGTGAAAACAGAACCGATTACTTGATCCTCGACCACAGCCACTATCTGGCCTTGAGGGAATACTTCAATACGAGATCGGAACATCTCCTCATTAGCGGGGAACCCTGACCAAACCTCTGCATCAACACGCAGAAGATCAGGCACATCGTCTTGTTTTGCTTGTCGAATTTTTACTTTCATCTTTCTCTCTCTTTCATTCTTTTTGTTTATATAAATTTTTTTTTAAAGATCAATTTATTTCAATACCAACATCTTAACACCGCTTCCCAAAAATGTCAAATAAAAATAGGGGAGGACGGGATTTTATTTCTTTGGCCAATCTTCAATAATTAGAGCTTTTTTGGATTTGCGATAAAGTTTTTGATAAATAAATTCTGTAATGAAAGGGGTAAACGG
>Ga0265594_1000325_pt1 | contig 39267 bp, 32 predicted proteins | sample saktaG_11_FD_190147 | JGI IMG/M metagenome (GOLD analysis project Ga0265594, IMG submission 190147) | Saline water microbial communities from Sakinaw Lake, British Columbia, Canada - sak_2011_5_24_80m | ecosystem: Environmental > Aquatic > Non-marine Saline and Alkaline > Saline ... | reverse complement strand
TTTCTACGCCCTGAAGTTCATCAAAGATAACAAGCTGGAAGGGAAAATGTTTAACTACTGGACGGAGGGCGGCTTCATCGCCTGGGGCCAGGAACCCGACCCGAAAACCGGCCGAACCCCTCTGCAGTTATTCATGGACGGCAGGGCACAAGCGGCATATAACCGCGACACCTTTGATATCTGGACGTATATTATGTCCGGCGGGCTCCCCGGTTCGACCGGATTTGAGATTATGCAGGCCGCCCAAATGAGAGCCAGAATGTCGGGAAAGAATATGGGACAGAATTTGACACAGGACGATTATGTCAAAATCGGGCAATCCTTTAGCGATGAGCTTGAAAAACGTAATGTCTGGGTCGTCTTAATGCCCTCTGCCGTATACAATGATCCCGACCAGGCAAATTCTTATCATACGATAAAAGGATTTGAACAGAATCCCAACTGGCCGATCGTGTTTTTCAATAACAGGCAAAAGTTGTATGTTGACATAAGAACTCCGCGGGGCAAGGAACTTTTCGAAGGCATATTTAAAGGAACAACCATCTATCCTGATGATTATCACAAAAACCTGATTCGCGCCCATAGCTGGTTTTATTATCGTCCCGGCATAGAGGAAAAAAAGAAGGCTCTTGATTTTGCTATAACGGCCTTTAAACTAAATCCGATGCCGACCACCATTCTTGAAATACTCCTTATGGCCACGAACTTTGCCGAACTAAACCCCACGGTCAATCAGTTTTGCTCGGATTATTTCAACGAGTTTATAGAAGAAAAAGATGTTTGGTCTAAGCAGGATGGTTACCGGCATAAAGTTGAAGCTGTGCGATTAGCGTGCTACCATCTGAAGAAACTCGCCCAGTCGCGGAGAAACACAGAACTTGTGAATTTTTATGCCGGTAAGGAGATTGAATATTTAGATGAATTAACGAGGATACATCAAAGCAAGAGGTGGTAATGGTTTCAATCAGCGTTTTTTTCCCCTGTTATAATGAGCAGGAAAATGTTGGCAGGACCGTTGAAAAGGCACTTGAGGTCATGCAAAAGCTCAACGCTGATTTTGAAGCAATTATAGTTGACGACGGCAGTTCTGACGGCACCGGGCGAATCGCCGACGAGATTGCAGGGCGGGACGGCAGGGTAAAAGTGGTGCATCATGAAGGTAATCTTGGTTACGGAGCTGCGCTGCAATCCGGTTTCAATGCGGCAACAAAAGAGCTGGTCTTTTACACCGATGGCGACGGCCAATTCGATATTAACGAAATGCCGCCGCTGCTTGCCCTTATGGAGCGATACGATATTGTCAGTTGCTACCGGCTGAATCGCCAGGACTCGTTAATCCGCAAAATCAACGGCTGGTGCTGGACCATGCTGGTCTGCCTGATGTTCGGTCTTAAAGTCCGTGACATCGACTGTGCTTTCAAATTATATAAAAGGGAGATTTTCAACAAAATCGAGTTGTCGAGTACCGGTGCTTTGATCGACGCCGAGATACTGGCGCGGGCCGCACGCAAGGGGTACCGTATAACACAAAAAGGTGTGCATCATTATCCTCGGACGTCCGGCGAACAGTCCGGCGCGAGTTTACGAGTGATTCTGCGTGCTTTCAAAGAGCTCTTTAAGCTGCAAAGGCGAATCCGGAGCGGCAATTGATAGCTACATCTAAATATGATATTCGGAATGCGATATACTCAGTATGAAAGAAGGAAAAGTAAATCTCTTTATCTATGGCTCACTGCGGGACAGAAGAATATTTCAATCAGTCAGCGGATTGAGTTTTGCCAGAAAAGCATCTAAAATCGACGATAAGACCCTTTTTGCCGAACCAGCTCTGCTGCCGCGTTACCGAAGGGTCAGCCCGGACAATGTCTATTACTATGCTATTGCGGCGCCGTCTTCGAGAATTGAAGGTTTTGTGATCCATGATATTCCCGCTGCGGCGATGGCTGGAATCGACAGGTATGAAGGCAAGCGTTACGAGAGAGATACCGTTCAAGTCAACACTGCAAACGGCTCCGTCGAGGCCCAGGCCTACCTGGTTACTCACGACTTGATGGAAGAACATTTCGGTGACAGGTTCCACGTCAACCTGATACACGAGTTGTGGCTGCGAAAACGCATCGAGAAATTCATCAAAAGACGTACCCGTCCCGGCGAACGAACTGTAGACGCCGATTCGGAACGCCGGGCCGACCGAGAGCTGCTCGCAACCACTGAACGTGACCTGGTCATGAGCCATTATCATACGGATGCCGTAAGTGATTATTATCTTGAACATGAGCTGGACCGTCCCCGGCCAAGCATAAAACACCTTTATGACGATCAAAAGGCAAAGCAGTTTATTGCAAATTACCTGGCTTTGGCAGTGAGGCAGGTTCTGCTCAATCAGCTCGAAGAACAAATCCAGTCCGAATACCGCTTCGAGCTTGAGCGTATTCGTACCTCGGAAAGATATTTTAACCGGTCGGTGAGTTTGCTGGCGGCTCTGCAAATTATAAATTCAAACCGTAGCGATGTTAATTTGATAGTCGACGAGTGCCTCCAGACAATGCCCTATGATAGAAACGATCTTATTGACTATGTTAAATACGGCGTACGTGCTTCGAAAAGTATGTTTGATCCTCGTGTGGCTCAGGCAAAACTGACTCGAATTCGTTCGAATCTTCAGCCCGGACTGATTCCACTTGGAATTGAGATCGAATTGAGCAATGTCGGACCAGCGGCCGTCGAGCCGCAAAGAAGTATCAAAAAAGCGTTTGACCCTGTATATGACGGATTCAAATATTTCTATGATTTTCGCATGGATGTTTTGGGCTGGAAACTCGGTGGATATATAGACGACCATTCCGGCTCAACTGACCAGGCCCGGCGGAGGGGCTTTTTGGAACTTGCGCCTGGAAGACTGAATATCGCAGGGGAACTGTCTCGTCCGGCAACAGCCGATCCCTGGCTGCTTAATCAGTTGATAAATGAGATTGTCAATTTCTATGATGTTCGTCCACATAGTTTGCATCTGTCTCTCCAACTTCGGAAAAGCCAGCGTGACACCCAGAAGATTCTGCCGCTCGGTTTTGTCAAGTGTCTGCTGGCGCTCGGCGGCGGTCCGGAGCGAAAGAGTACCGGCAGGCTGTGGGTTTCGAGGATGGGACGTGACGAGATTAAGCAATACGAGTACGGTGAAGAACTTGTCTTTGCCAGAACCAGTAAGCGAAGGTGGTACCTGGGCGGTGATGATATAGCTAACAAACTCCCGGCACAGGCAACTACGCACGTACAGCAGTACAAATTTATACGTCTGGAAAAAAGAGCTAATTATGAGCCGCTAATCATGTGCCTGAAGGGCTTGCAGCTATCGTACAATCCCGCCGATTATTTGACTGCCGAACAATTAAAGAATAATTCGAGATTACAAAGGCAATATGAAGAGTTGAAGAAATGGGCAGCCGAACCGACGGAAATAAGCCACCAGATGATCAGCAGGTTTGTAAGAACTGTGCAGGATGGCTTGATGAAGGAAGGGCACCATCGGCCCGCCCATACGCTGCACTACATCGACTGGGTCCTCAGCGCGCTCGATGTTCAACTGCGAATGTTCAATAAGCAGCTCAGGGAATTCTCATGACACCGAACACATCGGTAGCGTTACGTTTCGCGCATTTCCTTGAGTTTTTCTTTGATGAATTCGGCGGTATGACAGGCTGCCTCTTTACTGAAAGCAAGGCACTTGTGCATACCGGCATTAAAAGATTTCACGAACTCCTGTGAATCAAACGCCGAAGCCGACGAGATGTTGTTAAAAGATTTTTCGGTGCTACCCTCGGGTGCGGGTGCCAACATATAGATTGCAGTTGCAAAGCCGGCAAAATAGACGATCAGCAGGAAAATGAATTTGGTTCTCCAGCCTTTCACAAAGATTCTCCCTTCCTAAAGAAACCATTTCGTCGGCCGGTCCCCCCCATCTGGCCTTTTGTGTTAGTCTCTATTAAATTAATAGTATGAAAAACAACGGATGCCAAACGGAAAATGCTAAAAGTGTGCTTTTTATCCAGCTAAAAGCTGTTTTAAGGTCGTACAGACGATGGCGATCTGGTCTTTCGTCAAATGATTATGGAACGGCAGGGCGATTGCCCTTCCGCTCGCGGACTCGGCAATGGGAAAATCGCCCGGCTTATGGCCAAATTTTTCGGCAATAAACGGCATCAGATGCACGGGAGCAAAGTAATTGCTGACCTGAATATTCCGGCTTTGCATCTGCTGTAAAATCCGGTCTCGCTGCTCCATTGTGAAACTTTCTGCGAGCCGGACAACGAAGACAAACCAACTCATATCGCAATCGGCCGGCTCGGCGGGTACAATCAGCCGATCCTCATCGGCCAGCATTTGACGGTACCATTCTGCGACCTGTCTGCGTTTTGCCTTGATTTCGTCGATTCTCGATAGCTGCACAATTCCAAGCGCACAATTTATGTCGCTGAGACGATAGTTATAGCCCAGCCTCTCATGGGCCAGCCAGTCGGTGCCTTTGCCCCTTCCCTGGTTGCGAAGCGATACGCACATGTCCGCCAAAGCATCATCATCGGTCAAAATCATGCCGCCTTCACCGGTGGTGATTTGCTTGTTTGGATAAAAGCCGAAAACGCTCATCGTGCCGAACGTCCCAACCTTTTTTCCATTCAACGCCGAACCGAGCGCCTCGCAGCTATCTTCGATCACCGGAAGATTGTGTTTTTGGGCGATTTCACAAACGCTGTCGAAGCCAGCGGGATTTCCGAAGACTTCGACTGGCAAAATCGCTTTTGTCTTTTCGGTAATGCCGGCTTCAATTTTAGCCGGATCGATATTCAAGCTGACCGGGTCGATATCGACAAAGACCGGCCTGGCACCGGTCATCATAATCGACGTTGCCGAAGCTGCGAAAGTAAAAGGCGTGGTAATGACCTCGTCGCCCGGCGTAATCCCCAGCGCCAACATACATAAAAACAAGCCGCTCGTTCCGCTATTGACAGCCACTGCCCGTTTCATGCCGACGTATCCGGAGAATGCCTGCTCGAATTCCGCGAGTTTGGGACCGAGCGACAGATTGGGGCTGCGAAGCACTGCACAAACAGCCTCGATTTCTCTGTCTGTGATATCCGGCCGGGACAAATGTATGCACATAACCAAATCACCTAATCACATAAGCGGACAAGAACAATTGATGAGATTGTACCGCCTGTGAGGCATAAATCAAAGCATTTTCGATACTTAATACGCCAGCGAAAATAAGGCATTTTTTGCTCTATCGGATTAGCCCTTTCGGCATATATCAGGAATACTTATGGGACGTCTTATCGAAAAGACCGCCGTTTATTTGCTGCTAACATAAGAATTGTGATTGTATATTAAACAGCCCTCGATTTAAAACCGAAGATAAGTGCGATTTGATACTTTGTGGTGGGAATCGAGACATGGCGAAAGGCAAAAATGTACTAACAACAGGCGATGTGGCCAAGATTTGCCACGTTGCTCCTCGAACAGTTTCGAAGTGGTTCGACAACGGCCAGTTGAGGGGCTATCGCATACCCGGCAGCAAAGACCGGCGAATCCCGGTCACCGAGTTGGTCCGCTTTATGAAAATACATAATATGCCGACGTCGGAACTTGCGGTTGGCAAAATCAGGGTCCTGCTCGCAGACAGCAATGTCAAAACGGCTTCGACTCTGGCCGATATTCTGCGGAGCAAGGCCGACTACGATGTGCAAATTGTCCATAGCAATTTTGAAACAGGCTCGGTCATCCAGAAATTCTCGCCGCATGTCCTGCTGATCAGTCTGCTGGCTGAAGGCATCGATGCGACGGCCGTCTGCAAAGGTATTTGTGAGAATGACGACTTGCGGACGATCAAGATAATCGCCCTTGTGAGTAATTTGAGCGATTCGGAATCGACGGCTCTGCTGCAGAAGGGCTTCGATGGCTATGTCCCTTATTCTGCCGATGCTGTCGAGGTCATCAAAAGGATCGAAGAGGCTATAGCGATTATCTATTAGTTACTGATAAATCTTGTCGCTTTGTTTCACGTTAGAGAAGAAGTAGGGGGGCTTTTTCACAGTAATCCTCGAGCGTCCAATCGCCGCTTGTGTCTTCCTGTCATAAATCCACATTTTCGGAAATCACGATTGATTTTTAGCAATTTCACCAAAGGATTGGCTAAAAAGAAGCGGTAAATAGCGTTTTGTTCACCTGTCACGGGTTTGTATTATTTCGTTCTTCTTTCCAGCATCCGGGTCAGTAGTTCCACCATCTGCTCGGAATCTACTTGTTTTTCATGCCCATCTACGAATGTGAGTTGATAATTGCCGTCGGGCAGCTTGCGCTGCATCAGCACGGAATTAGCATCCTTAACGTCAATGGAATTGCCGTACCATATTACATTTTCACCCCGTTCAAGCAAACGCTCGTATCTCGATTTGGAGGTCGAAACCTGGTCTTCGCCGGAACCTCCCCAGTATTTAATAAGCAGCATACTGTCCTTAATTATTCCGCCTCCGGTTAAATCCCGGCCGCCAAACAAATTCAGCAGTAAAATCATGGTAATGATAATCGCTGCCGCCGCGACTGATTTACTCAATCTCAAATCTATGATAATATTGACCGTATTCCAGCCGATTTTGTGCCGGGACAGCCTGTGCGGGATTCGCTGTTTGATCTCCTCGCCAAGGCCGGGGCGAACCGGTTCTGTGAATTGCTGGCCCAGTTCATTCAGGAGTTTTTTTATTTGCTCTTCTTTCATTGCAGCACTCTTTTCTCCGGGTTCCCGGCTGTAACAGGTTGTGATCGGAACCTGTTCAAATAATTTCCTTTCTCAAAGTTTTTAATGCTCTATTCAGCCTGCTTTTGAAAGTTCCTTGATTTAAACCGACCGCCTCTGCGGCCTCGGCAATCGTCAACTGCTGCATATAATGTAAAGTAATCGTTTCTCTCAGTTTGATCGGTAACCGTTCCACGGCATCTTTCAAATGTTCCAACTGCTCGTTATGCTCCATTTTCTCAGGCTCACCCTTGTCGCTTTGCGGCATTTCAAGGCCTTCAATGCCGATGACCTCCTTGTGCTTGTGTTTGCGCCAATGCAGCTTTGAAACATTACTTGCAATGCGATAAAGCCAGCCATTTAATGCTTTACCGTCTTTTAATTGGCCTATATGGTGCCAGGCATTGAAAAAACTCTCCTGTGTCAGGTCTTCGCTGGCCTGGCGATCATGGCCGAGTCTCCTCATAAATAAATAAATCTGTTCATGATATGTATCCACAAGCTCGGCAGCCGCCGCCCGGTCCCCGGCTCTTAAACGAGAAGCAAGCGAATCCCGTTTCTGTCTATGATGCTCCTTATCTCTATCGAGATTCCGCTGCGTATTTTTAAGATACGCCAAATCAGCTTTCTGTTCTGCTAATTTTGCCTTTTTTTCCATATATTCTCAGTATCCGAATCAGGCCGTAGACAGTGTACCTTTAATCCGTTTGGCCTGCAATATGAATCCGTTCGTAAATGTAGTGCAGCATGATTTAAGATGATCTGGAGGCTTGCTCAGGATTTGTTTGGCCTCATTGTGATTCCGAATAGAGTATCAGAAATCTGACGTCCGAATAAAAACCCTTGTTGGGATGATAAAAAAATGGTTGATATACCTTTTCTGTTGTGAAATAATACATCGGCATATGAAAACTCGGATGAAGAAACTACTGATTATAATCGGATTTGCTCTTTGCCTGGGCGGCTTAGCAAGGGCTGATTTGGCTGGCCAAATCGATGGTATCATCAGCGAATCATTACAGAAACGAGTCCAGTTTTCCATTCATATCTTAGAGGCTGATTCCGGCAGAACAATCTATGATCATGACGCAAAAGAGCTGATGATACCGGCTTCGAATATGAAAATCATTACTAGTGCAGCAGCTCTGCATTATCTGGGGCCTGATTACGTTTATAAGACTAAGGTCGTGCTTTCCGGTAACTCACTTGTCGTCATCGGAAGCGGCGATCCGCTGCTGGGCGACGAGAAAACCGACATTAAGTACGGCCGGGAGCCGGGCTGGATATTCAAGGACATAGCAAACGCGCTGAAGTCCAGGGGTATAGGGACAATCGAAGGGATTATAGTTGACAGCAGCGTTTTCGATAACGAGCCCGTTCATCCGAGCTGGCCGGCGGATGATTTGAATCGCTGGTACGCCTGCGAAGTAAGCGGCCTGAACTTTAACGACAATTGCATAAGGATAAGTGCAAAGAATATCGGCGGCAAAGTCGCCGTCTTCGTCGATCCGCAAACCTCTTTCGTATCTCTGATCAATAAGGTCGTGCCAATATCGAAGGGCAGCGGCGCCGTCGGAACGTATCGCAATCGGCACCCTAACAGGCTGACCGTTTTCGGCAAGTGCAAAGATGAGGTTGGGCCGTTTGACGTGGCAATCGAAAGGCCTGCGGCATATTTTGGATTTCTGCTATACGAGAACCTTGCTGAGGCGGATATCAATGCGAAGGGAAACCTTGTCGAAAAAACGCTGGAAGAGGGCAGCAATTTCATCCCGCTAATCGAATTCAGTACGCCGCTCACTGATTGTCTGGCTCGCTGTAATACGAACAGCTTCGGATTGGCCGCCGAGGCGATGCTTAAAACCATCGCCGCGATGAGTAATCCGGATAAGAAAAACGGCAGTTGGGAAAGAGGACGGGAGCAGATTTCTCAATATCTTTTGGGGCTTGGTATTGATAAGAGCCAGTTCTATATAGACGATGGAAGCGGTCTGAGCCGGCAAAACGAGCTTACCGCGTATGCGATAACAACCGTCTTATCGGACATTTACAAAAGCAGGAATTGGCAGTTATACAAGGACTCGCTTGCGGTAGGGGGGACAGAGGGGACGATTGAAAGATATTTCAAAGAGGAAAAGTACAAGGGTAAAATCTTCGGCAAGACCGGGTATATCAACAGCGTCAAGTCGTTCTCGGGCCTGTGTGTCACGGACGAGGGCGATTACATATTCTCGGTCCTCTCGAACAACACGAACGGCCAAACCCGTACTGTCATCAACAACATCGCGCAGGAAATCATAGATTATTTCGAAAGCGAAGAAGATTAGCTAAAGAAGACTGACGAATACCTGGGCAAAGCGGTGAGAAGGCTAAGGCCTGAAGTAAACGATCGGGCCGTTTTCGTATTCTTTTATTTTCCAGTCTGTTCCGACAGCGTCTCTAAGGGGAACTTCAAGGGACTTCATTTTGCCTTGCTCTATTCCGAGTACAACAGCCGATGGGGGTTTTTTTTCGATAAGCTTACCGAGTGTTTTCTGGCCGACAGTGTTCGTTGTTTCGAGTTCTTCGGGCGTCAGAGCATCGGCGGCTCTATATATGACCGAGCCACACGAAATCTGTGGGTAAATCTCACAGCCGCCTTCGAGTGCGTAAAGAGGGGCCAGGGTCAGCACAAGTTTGTTCTCCTTCGTTCTCTCGGCGATATCCTGCGATATCCTGTGCACTTCGAGCGGCACCCAGCTTTCGGGAACGAGGACAATCGGAATCCTCTGCAGAACATAAGGGCAATTGAAAACCGCCACCATTCCGCAGACGCCCATGATAGCCGCAGCTATCTTGAATTGTCCGCTGATACCTGCTTTACTTGCATGCCTTCGCAAATGTAATAAAGGAAAGGCAAGACTGATTACCAAAAAAGGAACCGGAACGGCAAGGTACTGTCTCCATAGCGTCGGCGGAATCAGGGCGATTATGAAAAATATCGCCGGCAGCAGGGCGGCAAGCAGCAGGTTTATGCCGCCGGCAATCTTCAATTTATGGCGAAGAAAAATCACGCTCACGCAAAGGTAATTCGTCAGGGCCAAAAGGACAAAATAGCCCGGCATTGTCAGGCACGTGAACGTCAGGGCAAATTTATTATGAACCATCCCGATTTCTCGCAGCCACTGGCCGTAAAGCATCGGTATTGTGACCAGGTTCAAATAAAATGCCCGCGGGGCCTGGGCTATCACCCAGACAGGCCAAATCGAAACAACCGCCCCGGCCAGCAGAAACGGCAGGGCGTTTTTGAATCTCTTTTTGATCGATCCGGCAGGGATACCAAGCAACAGCACAAAAAACAGCAACTCCACTATAACCGTGGTTACACGCATGCAGGTAGCGAATGTGAGCAGGGCACCGATGGCGGCGATCCGCCAATATTTTGATTTTTGCTGAAAATCGGTGGATATGAACAACCAGAAAGACAGCATAACGCAGAAAATCACGACATCGTGGTTCCATGCGTAGCCGTTGGCATAATCGACGAGCGGATTGAATACGTACAGCACGGCCGCACACAGGCCCAAAATCATGCCGGAAGTTGTAAAAGACCTGAAAATGTGCCGGTATATGCCGACGATGCCCAGCATCACGAGAATATCACAAACACACGAGAGCAGTCTGACTGTTAGCAAGTAGTGAGTTGTGCCGAATAATTTGAACAGCGTTGTGCACAGCAACGGATGGTAGGGCATTTGAGCGGCGTATGAAAAATCTCTGTAGATCATCTTGCCCTGGGCCAGGAGAACGGCCCCCGTGCAGTACATCTGCTCATCCCGGCCAACAGGCTTGCTCATCGTATTTGCTACGATGGCGAGCGACAAAATAAATAGTATTAGAACGACTATAATATTAATGATTTTCGGCGACATATTGTTATTCAATTTAGATTTACGCTTTGGGGCCATATTACCATTCCGCAAGTTCGCCGAGAAGTTCCTCGACCAGGTCTTTCATCGTTACGATGCCGATAGGCTTTTCGCGTCCGAAGCGCCCGGCTCTTACTACCAGAACAATCTTGTAATTTTCCTTCTGCATGATGTTCATGGCATCTATAACAGTCATGTCGGCGTCGAGTTTTCGGATAGGCTTGACGAAACCGCGCAGGTCGGCGAACTTTTCCAACGAGCTTAACGCTTCGTATATCTCGATAAAGCCGATGATGTCTCCAGCCCGGCCCTCGGTGACCGGCAGCCGGGTAAAGGCACACTTATTCAATTTATTCAATAACGCGGAATCATCGGAATTGACGTCGACGGTCTCGACATTGTGGATTTGAATCATAACCGAGCTTAAATGAACGTGTGATATGCCTACCAGGCGATTGACAATCTCGCTTTGCACGGGACTGAGGAAGCCCTCTTCGTGAGTGTCTTGTAGAATCGCCTGAACTTTATGTCTTTGTGCCGACGCGATGAACGTTCTGGAAGTTGTTGTAAGTCCTACCAGCCGGGCAAAAGAGCTCGAAATGAATTTGAGCACAGGTAATATGCCGCTGAAGTTTAGAGGTTTGTAAATGGCGTAAAGGAGGGGAGAAAAATACGGCGTCAGCACGTCCGCACGATAGAGAAATATGTTCTTTGGGATAAGCTCAGAGAAGATGAAAAGTATTGGAACCATTAGCAAAGTAGCGAGCAGCTCGGCTCGATGTTCGTATTCGGCGCCGAACCGCGTCAGAAAAGAACTGGTGACGATGCTCGTGGCCAAGTAGTTGACTAGATTGTTGCCTATCAGCAGCGACAACAGCAGGCCGGAGCTGTCGCGCAAACAACGGCCGAGGATTACAAAAGGTAATTGTTTCTTTTCGATGCCCAGTCGCAGTCGAAGCCGACTGAGCTGATACAGGCCGGTCTCGGAACCGGAGAACAAACCTCCCAGTATAATGCAGCATGCAACAGCCAAAACTAAAATAGTGTTGTTAAACATTGTTTTGGAACGGTTCAAGAGTTAATACGAGCGTTTCGATTCGGTGGTGTTTTACTTTTTCCACGGTAAATTTAAGATTTTTCAGATACGCCGAGTCTCCCGGTTTGGGTACCCTGCCGAGCAGGGCGGTGACCAGTCCGCCGAACGTTACCATGCGGGTCTGTGCCGGATCAATCCCTAAAACTTCGGCCCAGTCGTGAAGAGCGACGTTGCCCGACAGCCGATATTCGAAAGGTCCTGTCTGTTCGACCGGTTCGGTCTGGCTTGTCGGTTCGATCTGGCCGAGCAGCTCTTCGGCGATATCTTCGAGCCGTACCGAACCGGCGATACCGCCGTATTCGTCGACCACGATTGCCATGTCGGTTTTGCTCCTGCGGAAAAATTCCAGCAGCGATTCGACCGTCTTTTGTTCCGGCACAAAATTGACATTCTGGACAATTTTGTCCAGCGTAACTTCGCCCCGGAGCAGTATCTGCCGGAGGTGAACTATGCCGATGATGTTATCGATTGAGCCGACATAAACAGGCAGCCTTATCAGGTGATTTTTTTTCATTATTTCTCGGGCTGCTGCGCTCGATTCAGTCACATCACAGGCAAGCATATCCACTCGCGGCCTCATCACGTGCCGGACCTTCAGAAAGCCAAGTTCGATCACTTCGGTAAAGAGCCTGTTTTCATCGGCGGTAATCAATCCCTGTTTCCGGGTGGTATCGATCAAGGATTTGAATTCACCCATGGTTATTGCCTTCGGGTGCCTGACCGGCCCCAGAAGCAGCCTTAAGGTGGGTTCTAAAATGGTAACTTTGAAAACCATTTCGACAGGCCCTAATATCTGGAGGCAGAGATAGGCCGGCAGGGCGGCGGCAACGCAGAAAGTTTTCGAGTTGGCGTAAGCCAGGGATTTAGGCAGGATTTCGCCGAAGAGCAGCACCCCGACAAAGCTCAGCAGGGCGGCAGACGCGGCAACCAGACCGCCGGAGTCTTTAAGCCGGATTATCAGGACGCTGGAGACGGCGTAAAAAAGAACGTTGACCGTCATATTGCCGAGCAAAAAGCAATTGAGCAGCCTCCGGCGTTTGCCCAGGAGGCTTGCGACCAGTTTTTGAAGTTTGTGGTCTGATTTATCCAGTTGGCGTATCTGCCTGGGGGATAGATTGATAAATGCGGTCTCAGATCCTGAAAAAAACGCGGAACCGGCAAGCAGTATCAGCATCAAAATAATTTTAGGCACCAGGGCCGCCATCAGCAATTATCCGACTGTGGTTTTAGGTAAAGCTATCTTAAACGTGCTACCATGACCAGCTTTGGATTCTACCGAAATACAGCCTTCATGTCTATCGATAATCATTTTGCAAAATGCCAGCCCGATGCCCGCTCCGGAATGTGGCGTGGCCATCTTGGCCATGTGTTGGGATTCATAAGCGCTATCTTCCGTGATCGAGGTCCATTTCACGGGCTGGAAGTCCGTGCTACGGTGGTCCATTTTGTCCTTATCCGTTTTAGTGGTAAAGAATGTCTCAAAGATATTTGCCAGATCGGCCGGGTCAATCCCTGCGCCCGTGTCGGCCACTTCGATTACAACGGTATCGACCGTTTCAGCGGCCCTGATGGTCAAAACGCCGCCGCGAGACAGCATCGCGTCGCGGGCGTTGAGAATCAGGTTCATCAAAACCTGCTGTATCTGCACGGGTATTACGTATATTGTCATATCATCGGGAATCTGCATATCCACGGTAATCCCGTCCTTGGCAAAATCCCGGCAAAGACAGGTGAAAATCTCTTCGATCATATCGAGCAGCCGGGCGTTTTGCATTTCCTGCGTTTCGCCGCTTATCAGGGCAAGCATACTTTCCATGATTTTCGCGGCTCGCCCGCAGCTTTTGGCTACCTTTTGAAGAGCTTTTTCCGTAAGCGCTCTGTCGTCCGGGTTGTCCAATGCGAACGTAGCATAGCTTTTCAAAGGAGTCAGCAGGTTATTCATCTCGTGGGCTATCATATGGCTGACAGTGCCTATATTGGCCAGATGCTGAAGCCCGACGAGCTGAGATTTTAAGGACTCATTTTGAAGTTTCTGGACTTCTACACTTTTGTGCAGCGACAGGCGTTTTTCCGTAATACTTGCCAATTTTCTGCTCCTACGATAAAATTAGATACATCTTGAGGTATATCGACCTATAATGCGTTTTTTCTTGAACCTTGAACTATATAAAATGACAAGGGTGCAATGAACGAGCAGAGTATTTTAGACGAGCTTTTGGCGCTTTTGGAGGCAAACGGCGTGACAATCCGCAACGAGCCTCTTGGCGGCAGCGGCGGGGGACTTTGCATAATCAAGGGCGAGCGCATTTTTTTTGCCGATACACAGGCTTCGTCTATCGTTTCTGCGGCAATGTGTGCCGAGGCGGTCTCGAAAGTGGTGGATGTCGAGCAAATATTTATAAAACCGCTAATCCGCCAGTTTATCGAAAATAACAGCAACCATGTAACTTGAAAGGTAATGAAATGATAAAAAGCAAATGGCCGGCAATACTGGTAATCTGTCTTGTGACAGTACTATGCCACTTAGACGGCACGGCGGTATTGAATTCGGCGCCGGCAAGCGAGACATTCGTCAACTCGGTCGGCATGAAATTTGTTCGCATTCAGCCGGGATCGTTCCTGATGGGACAGGATAAAGGCGGTGACTGGGACGAGCGGCCCGTCCACAGTGTGCGCATTACACAATCTTTCGGCATCTCCGCGACTGAGGTCACCAACGCCCAGTACGAGCAATTCGATCCCGAACACCGTGCGCTTCGCGGCAAACTCGGTTTTTCCGAACGAGACAATGAGGCGGTGGTTTTTGTAAGCTGGCACGAGGCGGCGGAATTCTGCAAATGGCTCTCAGAAAAGGAAGGCAAGCCCTACCGGCTGCCGACCGAAGCCGAGTGGGAATATGCCTGCCGGGCCGGCACGGAGACAGCCTACCATACCGACGAGACCCTGCCGGGAGAGTTTCACAAGAACGCCCGTATAAGTTGGTTTCCCGATCCCGCGCGTCAAAACAAGAGTGTTAAACCGCTGCTGTTGACTGTCGCGAAGACCGATGCGAATCCGTGGGGTCTTTTCGACATGCACGGCAACGTTGAAGAATGGTGCTATGACTGGTACGGCCCGTACGAACAAGGCGATCAGGCGAATCCGGTAGGGCGGGCAGGCGGTGATTTTAAGGTCACGCGGGGCGGCAGTCACAGCACGCAGGTTTCTTTTCTGCGCTCGGCGAACCGGCTTGGAACGCTGCCGGACGACAAAAGCTGGCTGATAGGCTTTCGCGTAGTCGCCGGCGAGATGCCAAAAACCGAGCCGCTTGCGAGTCCTGAGCCGGCATTGTACGCACGCAACGTGAAACAGGAGAATCGGCCCGACTGGGCGAGCGGTCCCGATCCGAATAAGCCCTACTTCAAAGGGCCGGTCGAATATGTCAAAATCCCGCCGGACTCCGACGGCCCGATGTACTCCGAGCATAATCACGACCCGGCACTGGTTGATTGCCCCAACGGCGACCTGCTGGCGATTTGGTATTCATGCCGGGACGAACCCGGGCGTGAATTAACCATCCTGGCGAGCCGCCTGCGATACGGTGCCGAGCAGTGGCAGCCGGCCTCGGTCTTCTGGAATGCGCCCGACCGCAACGACCACGCTCCGGCGCTCTGGTTCGACGGCAATGATACTATCTATCACTTTAACGGTCTATCCGCGGCGGCCACATGGGGAAATCTCGCTACTGTGATGCGACTTTCGACCGATAACGGCGCCACGTGGTCGAAGGCTCGATTAATCAATCCCGAGCACGGCCTGCGTCATATGCCCGTCGAATCGGTATTTCGAACGCGCGAGGGCTACCTTGTCCTGCCTTGCGATGCGGTAACTGGTGGCAACGGCGGCACAGCCGTGCACGTCAGCCGCGATGGCGGTCAGACATGGACAGATGCCGGAGCCGGCAAACCGGCGCCGAAGTTTGCTGCCGGTGAGACCGGCGCGTGGGTAGCGGGAATTCACGCCGGCGTCACGCAGCTCCGGGACGGCAGCCTGATGGCATTTGGACGCGGCAACAGCATTAACGGAAAGATGCCGATGAGCATCTCTAAAGACATGGGCATAAACTGGACATACTCGGCCAGCGAGTTCCCGCCGCTCGGCAGCGGGCAAAGACTCATCCTCAGGCGCCTGCCGGAAGGGCCCATCCTGCTAATTAGTTTCACAAACCGCAATACAGGGATGAAGCTAAAAGATTCCTCCGGCAAAGAACACCGGGTCTTCGGCATGTTTGCAGCGCTGTCATTCGATGAAGGTAAAACCTGGCCGGTAAAAAGACTGCTCACCGACGGCGGCCCCGCAAGAGACCTCGACGGGGGCGGCAACACGGGCAGGTTCACCATGGACCCGACCCATGCCGAACCGAGAGGATACCTGGCGGCGACCCAGACTCCCGACGGGCTCATTCACCTGATCAGCAGCAAACAACACTACGTCTTCAATCTCGCCTGGATCCAGCAGGGCACTGAAACAATAAATAAGGAGTAGCGAAAATATGGCAGTGAAAAAAGTGGCTATTTTAGTCGACGAAATGTACCAGGTTCTCGAAGTCTGGTATCCGTACTATCGGTTCCTGGAGGCGGGTCTTCAGGTCAATTTAGTTGCGGCCGAGGCGAAAAAAGAATATCATTCGAAAGAAGGCTATCCGTGCGTATCTGAGATTGCAGCGGAAGAAGCTGACGCCGGCGATTATGATTGTATGCTTGTGCCGGGCGGATTCGCGCCGGATTTTATGCGAAGAAGCGCTGATGTAATTAAGTTCGCAAACGATATGGTTGACGCCGGTAGGGTAATCGCGGCCATTTGCCACGGCGGATGGCTGTTGTGCAGCACAAAAATTTATAAGGGCAAAAAGGCGACTTGTTTTATGGCGATAAAAGACGACATTATCAACGCCGGCGCCGAGTACGTAGATGATGAATGTGTCGTGGACGGCAACTTGATTACGGCATGCAAGCCGGATGATTTGCCCGCCTTTTGTACGGCTGTTTTACGTGCACTGGAGAAATAACCGGCCGAACTTAATCCAAAAAGAATGAAATATATTTTGATGACGAAAATTATTTTTCCGATTCGAACAGGAGCGTTTTTATATGAGCAAGGCTAAAACTCGTAAAAAGCAGGATACGACACCTGTAGTGCTGGTAGTGGATGACAATCAGCAAAACCGTGAATTGCTGCAGGCATATCTTGAGGACGTGGACTGCCGGGCGATCCCCGCGCACGATGGGCCGGAGGCGTTGGAAATTATCGCTAAAAATCCTCCCGATTTGATTCTGCTGGACGTGATGATGCCTAAGATGAGCGGATTCGAGGTCTGCAGAAGAATCAAAAACGACCCCAAAACCAGCGACATACCCGTCATTATGGTTACGGCACTAAACGAATTCGGCGACATCGAACGAGGCATCGATTCGGGCACGGACGACTTCCTGAGCAAGCCCGTGAATAAGCTGGAGCTTTTGACCCGTGTCAAAACCATGCTGAAATTGAAACACCTGACCGATAAGCTCGAACGCACTCTGGCGTATTTAAACGAGATAGAAAAACAGGCACAAATGGCAAAATCCGAACCCGATAATCCGCTTCTAAAATCGTAACAACCGGCACACAACGCACAATCCCCACAACGAAAAAGCAAAATGGCACGTTAAGTGATGAATTGCCAAATCCAGGCTTAATCCGCCCTTGTCTATTGTCGATATCTTGATTGTGATTGGAAGCGGGTGGAGACTCAAATCCACAATTATTATTGCAAATCAAAAGATGAAAACTGGGTGCGGGTGGTGTATGAGTCGATTATTGGAAATTCTCGGCAGGGCGATAACGGTCGATACTGCTGATTTGATATGGCACTGGTTAAATACTGTCAGACTTCCTGTGGAGGATAACGAATCACCTCGACACAAGCAGTTGAACGAGATGATCGAGCTGATGCATGCCATGAAGCTGGATGCGGCCGCCGAGCAACTGCGGATATATCTCTTCGAAAATCCTTCCTGTACTCACGGTCGGCTGGCGGCGGCAGCGATTTTTCTGCATAACGGCCAACTGCAGGAGGCTATCAAGGAGCTCAATTCAGTTTATATGCGCCAGCCGAACAATACGATGGCTCTCTATGCTCTCGGGCATTGTTATGAACGGCTCGGCAAAGAGTCTCAGGCTGTGGAATTCTACCAGGACTGTCTGAAGTTCAAAAACTATTTGCAGCTTCCCGCTCAGCGGCTGGCCGCCATTTACTTTAAGAATGGTCAATTGGAGAAAACCATCCAGCAATATGAGCTTCTGAAGAATGAATACCCCGATGATATATCGGCACTGATTTCGCTTGGGCATCTGTATATTGTCACTGGCCGGCATGTGCAGGCTGTCGAAACGTTTAATACGGCGATATTGATCCATCCGGACAATTTCCAGGCCCATGATGAGAATATAGACCAGCTAATCGCCGAGGGCCAGCTTTACGAGGCTCTGGAGTGCATTGAGGATCTTTTACAGGCCCAGCCGGACAAACCCGATTTAATCATGAGGCATGCCGACGTCCTGCGGATGATTGGTTCCACATCGGATGCCGTCTCGCAATACGAGCACGCCCTTCAGGTTTGCCCGGATTTCCTTGAGGCTACCATAAAACTCGGGACACAATACCTGCAAATGGAACAGGATCATCTTGCCGCGCAACAGTTTAACAGGGCGGTTGAAATCAATGACAACATCGTCGAAGCCTACATTGGCCTGGCAATTGCCCAGAAATCATCCGGCAACACTTCAGATGCCCTGGGCACGTTATCGCTAGCGGCGGCGATTCAGCCGAACAGTTCTTTGTTATTCACTGAAACAGCTACACTGCGACTTAAGGCCGGTCTTAAAGAAAACATGCCTTATGATTATAAAGAGGATTATAACACTCTGACCGAAGCCGTGATTGCCGCTCACTGCCAGCATATCGCGCTTCGTCCGCAAAATCCGGATTTACACTACAGGCTCGGCGTCCTTATGATGAACGTTGGAAGGATGGAGCATGCAATTGAGTCGTTTCGAACCGCTTTAGAGATCAATCCGGCTTATACAAGAGCCAGAAGCAAATTAGCCGTCTGCCTGCTTGAAACAGACCGCAAAAACGAGGCACTGAATCAACTGACCAACTCAGATTGTCTCGATAAGGACACGCTGCAACTGCACTATCAGACTGCCTTATTATATTGCGACAGGGTTAAGTTCGCATCGTCCTTAATAAACCTTGAGCATCACCTGGAGAGAAATTTTGCATGTCCCGATGCAACGGTAAACATCTCAATCATACTGCAGAACCTGGGCCTGCTGGACAGGGCGACTGCCATGTGGGATAATCTCACGGACACAGCCAACCAGGCAATTAGCACCGAAAACCAATTTTGACCGTCGGCCGGTAAAAGACGCCGGAAGAGCCCAAAATACAAAAACACGCTTGACGACCGGGAACCAGGGCTGAATGAAACATAACATATATTATAGGACTTTAATAATAGTGTTTTTCTAATCCTCGGTTTTCGACAGTTATTCAATATATTACCGGTTTTAACAGAAAAAGGTCTATTGAAAAGATCAATAAGTTCTATCCATAGTTCCTTCGCTTCGTTCAGGATGACATAATACCAAATACGATTAAATTGTGCACTTTTGTCATTTCGATCGGAGGGCCACGAAGTGGCCAGAAGCGGAGAAATCTGGTATACGAAACCAATCCATGTACAGTAACCAGATCTCTCGACTCCGCTGCGCTTCGCTCGAGATGACCCAGGCAAGCGCAGTTACTAATCAGAAATCGCATAAGACATACGTACCATAAACACCATGAAAAACATTATTATAGATAAATAGGCTGAGCCATCAAAATCAGATTTGGAGAGAATTCGCTTTAATTCTTACAGAATGTTAGAAAAAATATGACTCAACAAATCACAGCCACAATCGACAAGTTCTTTAATAACAAGAGCTTATGTACATCTATTCCAAATACACCTATACACCTATATACTTATATAGTTTTCTTGTAATTATTTAAATTGACTTTATGTATTATCAGTCATATAATTAAGTTTTAGGCTAATATTACTATCTACCTACGATGAAGAAAAGCTGCTCTGTGGAATGTTGATTATTCAACTTTTATGTTATTGGGCGAGCTTGAATGACTGACGGGGAAAACGGCGCCATTATCTGCGAGAAGAATGGAACAGAAATCCGAAAAAGAGTAGGATTTGCTGCGGAAGTCTTCGAAAGATATAGCGATGAAATTCGAGCTATAATTCATTTTGACGTTAAAGACAAGTCCAAGGCGGATGATATTTTCCAGGAATTTTTTGTGTCCATCGTCCGCAAGCCAATTCCATCGAACATCCAGGATATTACAGCATATCTGTACAGGGCTGTCAAAAATGATGTTATTGACGTTTTCCGCCAAAGAAAATGTCATCAAGATCACATTCAGAAGTACGCCGAATGCCGTAAACATTTTGTAATACGAGAAGATCCCCAAAATACTGTTATCCAGACGGAAAACACCAAAAGAATGTTCCATTTAATTGAAAGTCATTTACCGAAACGTGAAGCTGAAGTCGTCATTCAACGGTATGGCCAAGGCTTCAGCACTACAGATACGGCAGAAAAAATGAATGTTGATAAAAGAATTGTTTCTCGATATCTTTCTGCCGCGTTAAAGAAAATGCGTGATTTTGTCCCTGAAAATGAAGATGATACAAGAAGATGATACAATATGATCTCACATAATCCCGATATAAATTGTACGAATGCCCGATTGTATTACTATGATTTCCTAAGCAAGGAAACCAGAGCAGGCATTCCTGAAGGTGCTTTGCAGCACATAAAGCAATGCCGGAATTGCCAGACAGAAATGGACAGCTTGAAAGATCTGCTTGTACAGGCAGGTGAGAGGTTTGAAAGTGAGCAAAGCGACAAAGATTCAGCTATTAGTACCCTTCTCAGACTTCACTTTGAGTATATAGGCGAACCGGTAAAATGTGATACCGTAAAACCATTTCTCGCTAGTTTGGCCGATCCGGTTTTGCAGATAAGAATACCAACACCGATAACAATGCACCTTGATAAATGCCAGTCCTGCCGCGATGACCTAATGACCCTGCAGGATCTGCACCTTCCTCACAAATATTTATGCCGCTTAGGCCAGCTCCTGGCGGACAAGCCGACTGAAGATTACTTGAACTGTTCTCAGGCCCGGGCTGCCATTCCAGCAGTTGTGTCGATGGCCTTCCACGAAACAGACGCTGAAATGCTAAAGCACCTTTGCACTTGTCCCAATTGCCGGAAACAGCTATATCTCCATCGCGAAAGCGTTCGTAAAGAATTATTGCTCAATGGGGCGTTTCAAAACGGATTCCCATGTGAGTCGGTCTCAGCCACCGATATTTACGATTACTGTCTGCCTTACGGGATTGATCCGGCCGATGACCAATATGTTGAATTCCGAGAATCCCTTACTTCGCATCTTCGCGAGTGCCCGAAATGTCTGGCCAAAATGCAACAGCTTCATAGCACGATCTCCAATATTGCTGAGCGGGCTGAATCTGAGGTAATTACAATTTATAATATAGATGAATCTGCTAAAACTAAATCTTGCAGTGAATACGAACCCTATGCCGGCTTTCCGATCAGCTCGGAAATGGCAGGTGCTGTAGATAATTTGCATATAGAGCAACCGAAAACCATCAATTTGACTGCACGACTTAAACAGAAAGCCCAGGAATTGAATGTGAAACCGTTGCTCAAAGCCGGCCTTACCGCCGCCGCTGTTATTGCGATAGGATTTGCCCTCTTGCTAAATGCACCGGCAGCTAAAGCAGTAACCATAGAACAGATCTATAGGGCCATTGAGAACGCCAGGAATGTCTATATAGCAACGTTTGAACCAGGAAAAACGGAACATGAACAAGAAAGATGGGTATCACGTTCATTGAATATTTATCTGTCAAAGACTGAAAAAGAATCAGTTTTGTCAAATATTTCGAACAGAGTTAGGACGGTAAAGAATTTGGATACCGGTCTTATTAAGACTGCGTCGCTATCGGCTGAAATGATTACTGAGACAGAAAAGATGATGGCCGGTTTCCTAGGTTTAGTTCCATTTGCTGACGTATCAGTGATTCCCGATGATGCCGAATGGAACCGCGTGACAAGCAATGAATTAATAGCTGCCAGTGACACTGCAATATATGAATTGATATGGATTGAAAGAACTCTCGCTGGGAATAAAGTATTCAATAAATGGCAAGTTTTTGTAGATCCCAAAACATATCTTCCCAGGAAAACCGAATCTTACACGAAGAGAGTTGGGGATAGTGATTATACTTTGAGATCGGCAATGGAAGTCGAATATTTAAGCGATAGTGAAATGGAGGATGTTGTTAAAAAGGCCTCTTTTTAGGCCATTTCACTTGGGTGACCAAAGGGTGCTTCTGTTCCTATAAACATCGTCTGTTTTCTCAACGAATAGATCTTTAGCCTTTGTGCGGCTGGAGTGGCCGTCTACAAATCCAACGTTGACAGTCTTGTTCGGATGGCGACCGTTAACGGCATCCTCTTCCTGGCCGGGCCACAAGTCTTTGTCTTTATTAATCTCAAGCCCGGGGATATAAGCAGTGTCTTCTATGGCGCTGCCAAGAGTTGCTGGAGGGACATCCGTAACATGCCACCAGCTTATTATACTATAGCCGCTGTCAACAATCAAAAGGGTCTGGGCGGGATGCGGTATGTCACTGCCTCGCAAAGGTGTCCCAACAAATTCTTCTCTGTTGCGTTGAATATCGTCGGAGATTCTGCATATCGACTGGTTCACACCATAATTGCCATGCAGGACGTGGTCGAATTTAGGATCTCTTATCCGTCTGGATGGGCACCAGAGTGTTGTCCTTTCGCTCCTGTTTCTCCCTGGGTAATCGGGTGTATAGTTAAACCACCACCATCCCAATTTGTCGAATGTAATATTTCCAGGATAGCCTCCCGGCGGTTGATTGTAAGTATTATAAAAGCCATAAGGGAAGTTCTGGTAATCGGTCTCGTACATAAACAGGTCTACTGTCAACTGCTTAATATTTGAGCCGCAAACGACTGCTTTAGCTCGCAGCCTTGAACTTTGCAACACAGGAATCAAGATGGCTATAATAAGAGCGATTATTGAAATAACTATAAGCAATTCAATGAGTGTAAAACATGGGCGTTTCATAATCACATATTTTATGATTGTCCTTGTGATGAGTCAATATAGATTGAAACATCTAATATACTCAAACTGACCGATTCGCGCTGTCATCCCTGCGAAAGCAGGGATCCAGGAATGTAACGGATGTAGTGGATTCCCGCTTTCGCGGGAATGACAAGTCGTGTTATGTTGTTGTTATTGAACAACTTACCATATTATTCGGCTCAAAATCGGTCAGTTTGAGTAATATAGCCTAATATTAAAAAGAGGCAGGTGGTACAATAAATACTCACCTGCCCTATCTTGTCGCGTAGCTGCTCTTGCTAAGCACATGCCCTCATATAGTAGAAGGTCCATTCACATGTTACATAACAGCTAAAAGGATTGTAATTGTCTACTATGCAGAAAGTTTCTGCGGATCTGACCAGTCTTTCAGTTACACAACTTCCGCTCTCGGCGGATTCGCAGCCGTATCTTTTCATATATACCTCGTAGTAACCTAAGCAGATCCCCGGCGAAGGATTCGAACAAAATATGATGTCATACTCCTGGAGCAGTTTCGTGCACGTATAACCCGACCCGCCGATTATGTTACTAAGCTGGCTATCGGCAATTTCGGTACTGTTGCCCTGTAACTGAATAGGACGGTCGGAAATCAAAAGCGCAGTGCCCTCAGTCCAGTCCATATCTAAGAAGTTCAGGTCAGTTCGATAGTAGAATTTGTCTTTTGACAGGTCTACGCTCCATGCGTATTCATTATCAATCCCTTCGAGTGCGACAAAATGGTTCTTTTTGGGAAAATGCAGGATGACCTGGCAGCCGCTCAGGCCCTTAAGAGTTTGAACATCAGTCCGGACCGCTCGGCAATACAAACCGGAACGCTGCACAAAATCCCTCATCGTATTGAGACTTGTCGCCCCGCCCGACCTGTCGACCATTTGAGCAAGCTGCTGATAATTTAAATCCTTGCCCAATTGCGATGCGGCATATTTCAATGCCGCCGTCGCGCAGTTCTGGGCCTGGATACCTTCGGATGCTGCATAATCCAACCTTTCAGTTAATAGCTGATCCGTATCGACTGTATATGAGTAGCGGTACAATGCTGGCTTACTGCTCACATCAGAGCGGTACTCTATTAACGCATCAGGTTCGTATTCAACGCTGACATTCCCGAGCGAAGGAGTATCACCACTAATTGAGGTGAAATCCCAGAAGTCAGTGGCTAAGAGTCTGTTGGTAAAAGTATCGTATTCTTCGATCAAGATCGTCATCGGAACCAGAACTCCCGAGACCAGCCGGTAGTTGTCGTATTTCCTGGAGATGATTTTATCAAGGCCATCTGTTGAATGGGAAATAACGGCATAATTTCTTCCCGCGTCCAGCACAAAGGACATTTCCGAACCATCTGAGTTATTCAGCGTCAAATGGATTTGCGTTTGCCCGTCGATATACTTCTCGATTGCGGAGGATGCTGCTGCGGATAGGTTCTTGTACGTATAAAGACCATATCCCCAGGGAATAAATCCTGCAGTCAATGGGCCATTGACTGCGTGTGGAACCGAGCCGGTAGTATCAACCATTGCCTGGTTGGCGGGCAGCGAATATCTCGTATACTTTTGGCCGTCCCATGAGAAGATACGCCTGGCGTTCCACTCGAGGTTGAATTGTTTAGTCATAAAATTATCTGCCAGGGCTGAGTTTGGTTTTACAGAATCTCTGCGAGAATCTACATTAATTTCCCAATAGAATCTGTTACCATCAAATTTTACGACAACTGTGGAATTCATGGTGAGTTCGTTGGATAACCGGTAACGAACGTTAAACGGGATTGCATCAAGCCTCATTTTGTGCAGTTCTTCAGTCAATTCCCGTTTGTCCGAACTGTTTTGATATTCCTGGATCGCCTTTGTGATTTCAGTGCTGATTGCGGTTGTGCTCGTTATTTTCGGTGCTCTGTACTCTTCATGGGTTGCCTCAATAGTACCGGCAGAAATCCATGTCTTCCTGGGCTGACTTGTCAGCTTCTGAAGGATCTGCAAAATCTCAGCTCTCTCCAGTTGCCTGTCTCCAAAAGCGATTCCGCTTAGAGAAAACAGGCACAAAATCGTTAATACATAATGTTTCGTTTTCATAACAACCTCCATACCTTTAATTGGGTTAATAAAACGGGTTTCCAGCAACTATTATTAAAAGAGCTAAATGTGCTTCTATCTCGTATAGCGTTTGTGAATCGGAAAATGTAGATGGTCTTTTTTGATATTTTTTAAAAAAAATAAAAAAAAACCGAAAATGCTCTTTTTCAGAGTAATAATGAGGTTAGAAATTCTGTTTGAACCCATGAATTGAACACTATCGGCAAAATTAAGATTTGAGCCCTATTTCACTGCGAATTAACTTAACTCGTTCTCAGGAAATAATTTAAGGCAATGAAAAGACTCACGATGACTAAAATCGCCAGGGCAAAGCTTAAACCGGGCGACAGGCCGAGAGCACTGGGGATGTATCCGAAGATTAATGCAATTGCCGCTACCGAAAGGCTATAAGGCAGTTGTGTACGAACATGCCGCATCAGCTCGCAGGAACTGGCGGTGGAACTTATAATTGTCGTATCGGAGATTGGTGAGCAATGATCGCCGAATATCGCACCATCCAGCACCGCTCCGAGGCTTATCATTGTGATTAATCCATACGTTTGCCCGTCCAGAGCAAAGGCAATTGGTATCGCTGTTGGGATCAAAATGGCCATTGTGCCCCAGCTCGTGCCTGTAGCGAATGAGGTTATTGAAGCGACGATAAACAGAATTGCGGGGAACCAGGATGGCGAAATTTTGTCTGCCAGAATTGTTGTCAGAAAATCTCCGGTCCCCAGGCTTTCACAGCAATTTTTAAGCGACCAGGCAAGAATCAGTATAAATGAGGGCATAATAGCCCGCTTAATACCCCGCTTAAAACACCTGAAAACGACGGGAAAACGCAACGACCCAAAAAATAGCCCGCAGAGCAAGGCCAGCGTCATACCAAAAATAGCGGCAGAAAAAAGGATAAGATGGCTGTTTTCAGCGTTGCTGATAACCTCTCGCCAGTAAATCCAACTGAGCAATGAGCCGCCTTCCCGGAGCTTCGCGGGGCCATCGCCGTCGATCCAGAGGCCGCTCATATGAAATAGTATTAGTCCGCCCAGCGGCACAAGAGCATTGACCGCCCTGCCAGTCGGCCTTGTCGGCGAAGGCAGATCTTTACCGGCAGCGTCTTGCGATGTATTCTCCTGCTGTTCCAGACCCTGGTCGCCTGCCGCCGCCAGTTTCTCCGCCGTCTTCATCGGGCCAAAGTCCCGCTTGGCAATGATATGCACAAACACGAAAACAATCATCAACAGACAGTAAAAGCGATAACTCAGAGCATCGAAGAACATCGAATAGCCGGTTTTATCGATGCCCAGTTCCTGCCCGATATCGGCAAATAAACCGACCTCGTAGGCAATCCAGGTGCTCACAACCGCCAGACCTGAAACAGGTGCGCTGGTAGCATCCACAAGAAAGGCAAGCTTCTCCCGGCTGACGCGAAATCTGTCCGTAATGGGCTGCATCATCGAGCCGACGATGATTGCGTTCGCATAATCGTCGATAAAGCACAGCAGCCCCATTAAAGCCGTCGCCAACTGAGCGGACCTTCCGGTCTTAACCCACTTCAGGAGCCACAAGATAATCCCCCGAAAACCTCCCGAAGCCATAATTATCTCGATCATCATGAATATTGGCGGTATGAAAGCGAGTATCAGAAGGTTCGTGCCGCTTGTCACAGTGTCCGTGACACAGGTACTTATTGCTCTTAATCCTTGCTGCCAGGCATCAATACTTAACGGGGCCAGCGGAACCGAAGTGAGAAAACCACCTGCAACAATAGCAATCCCTAGGCTGAGCAGGACGTGATGCGTCAGAAAGGCCAGCAGGATAGCCAGCATGGGAGGAACAATACTGTACCACATGGCCGTTGAGGAATTTTCGTCACTGCGCGGGGAAAAAAATTCGAGCAAACCACATACGAGGCCCAAAATGATAATAACTATCGCAATTTTTTTGATTTTTTTCAACTTGTATCCCAAAAACACAACTACGAAATACAATTAAAACCTATACAAATCAAGAGCAAAACCAGCCGGAAAAGGAAATAGAATCTTTGCTGAATTATTTTCCACGTCTGGTTATAATGTTCTTACTGGAATGGAAGTCACTTATGAGCCCTTCAAGAGAAGAGGTGAAAACAATGCCGGATGCCCTGTCGGTTAGAACCGGACAAGAAAAAGATATAGATACGCTAGTCAAATTCAACATCGCATTGGCTCAGGAGACCGAGCAGAAACAGCTCTCGCCGCCAATAGTCACTAAGGGCGTGAAAATACTTTTCAAAAATCCGAAGCATGGTTTTTATGTTATCGCCGAAATAGCAGATGAAGTTGTCGGCTGCTGCATGGTTACTTATGAGTGGAGTGACTGGCGCTGCGGACTGTTCTGGTGGATTCAGAGTGTTTACGTCAAGCCGGAATTTCGCCGGCGAGGCATTTTCAGAAAGCTCTACGAATTCCTGAAAAAAAAGGCCTCGCACGAGCAAAACGTATGCGGATTTCGCCTCTATGTCGAGCAATCTAATCATACAGGCCAAAATACGTATGCAGGAGTCGGTATGAAGGAAAGCCCATACAAGTTCTATGAGGAGTCGTTTGAGGATTAGACAATGGCCATCGAAGCGGACTCTATCGCTGGGAAGCTTTCTTTATCTCATCACATATAGTTTCGATGAGCCGGGCTTCGTTCTCCTCAAATTCGCTCTTTATCTCTATTATTTCAACGAACGTGCTTTAGCATCGATTTCTTCCAATTTGAAACGTACACTCATGATAAAAGGTGATTCGCCTTTCATCCAGTGGCCGTAAGTAGTCGTGACAAATGTCCCGTCCGGCAGCAGCTCCAGGCCCGGATAGGCACAATCCGCCGCTTTGTGGTTGTCCATAAGCCGGACACGATATTGTCCCTCCCGGCCATTGACAATATCATCATATGTCCCCACCCATCCGACCCAGTCGCCCTTCGTCGGGCTTTCATGCGTTGTGTCACGGAAAGTAATAAACAGCCTTCCATCCGGCGCATACCGGCCGGTATGCCTGTCACCGGTCAATGCCCCGGGCAGCTCGACAGGCTCGGACCAGCTACGCCCTTCATCGTTGCTGAAAATGACAAAAGAATTATATTTCCGGCTGTTCTCCCACAGCAATAAAGCAATTTGTTTGCCGTCAGGCGACCTCACCGCTCCCGGCTCACATAAATGCGCCGCCGGATGTTCCGTTATCACCTCCGGCTGGCCCCAGGTCAGGCCTCCGTCCCTGGAAATCGTCTTGAAAACCTGGAATTTCGTTCTCTTGCCGGCACCGCGAAGGAAGCGGCCATCATCGTGAAACAGGGCCATGTAATCCCCATTTTTCAGCCGGACCAGAGAGGCCATCGCAACGACACCACCGAAATCTCCGATCGGCCGAAGCGGCGTCCACGCCCTGCCGTCATCCTCTGAGACCGCCATCCGGATAGGATACAATCCAGAAAACATAATGAGCCTTTTCTTGCCCTGCGAGTCGATTACCCGGTAGAGCGTGGGCACTTCCTGTGACGTCGCCCAGTTCTCCGGCACTGCCAGCCGCTCCGACCAGGTCAAACCGCCGTCAACGCTCTTTTTCATAACGACAGCACCTCGCCCGTGCCCTTTCGGGTAAACTGTAATTATGGTCTTATTATCCTCCAGCAGGACCGTCGTCGGATGGCCGAGATACTGGCCCGGCTCTTTGTCGACGACAATCTGGCGGTGAGTCTCGCCGGCCAGGTCAATCAGCGGGATTGAGTAACCCTTAGGCTTGCCGGCCCGCTCACCGGAGAATCCTGAGTTCGTGCTCACAAAACAAAAGGCTAAAATCGTTAAAAGATATTTTCGATTAAACATGCTAATTCCTTTTAATAGCTTCACATTTTAACATAGGTATTATGACATGATTTGTCAATTTCGTCACGTCTTTCTCATACATCCGGCTCTAAAAGTCAGTTTTAATCACTATTCCAATTGTCGGGAGAATGCGATATAATTTTCAAACGCTGCAAGATGTAAAAGAAGAATTCCTGTGTATAACCGAGTCGTGTGGGAATATATATTCGGGGAATGACTTGAAATGTTGCTGAGGAAGAACCATGTCAAACTATAGTCGCAGAGATTTCATGAAGGCTTCGGGGAGTATTCTGGGCGCTGCCGCTCTGAGTGGATTGACGTTGAGCTGCCATAGGAACGAAGTAGTGCTTGGCGAATGGGCCGGCTTCAACTACGCGATGTGCAACGAGAGCATGGCTGAATTAAGCTGGGCCGAGCAATGCCGAATTGTAAGTGATGCTGGTTATCGCGGAATCGAAATCGCAGCGTTTACTCTGGTTAAAAATGGTGTGCAGGAAATAACGCCGACCGGACGCAAAGAAATGGTCTCGACGATGAAAAACGCCGGTCTCGAATGTGTCGGACTGCATTGGCTGCTGGCTCCGCCGCCAAAAGGATTGCATTTTACGACGCCCGATGCCGCCGTCCGGCGGAAAACTGTAGCGTACCTTGATACTCTGATCGATTTCTGCGGCGACCTCGGCGGCTCTTATATGATTTTCGGTTCTCCGAAGCAGCGTGATACGAGGGGCATTTCCGTTGGGCAGGCAAAAAAATATTTCGCCGAAGGCCTGGCGGCGGTTGCCAACCACGCTCAGCGGCGGGGTATAGAAATTCTTATCGAACCTTTGGGAAACAGAACGACCGATGTTGTCAATACTCTGGCGGAAGCGTCGCAACTGGCCGGGCAGGTCAACCACCCGGCGATTGGGATTATGTTCGACTTCAATAATACAGTTGACGAAACCGAGCCGTTTGATGTCCTGCTCAGGAAGTACCACAAGAATATCCATCACGTCCACGTACAGGAAATGGGCGGCAAACACCTCGGCACGGGAACTGCCGTAAACGACTACGTGAAGGCATTTCAGGTGCTGAAAAATATGCGATACAATCGCTGGATTTCTCTCGAAGTATTTGATTTTTCGCCCGGCGGCAAAACAATCGCCGAAGAGTCAATGAGGACATTGAAACAAATTGAAGGCAAATTAACTTAGTTGTCATGAAAAATTCATTTTATCAGAGGTCAAGACAATGAAAATCAAACTTTTCTTATTACTCTTTGCTATCGCCTGTGTTTTTAGCTCTACTGACATTCTGCCTGCATCTGAAACTCAAAAGGATTTTTCGCCAAAACCGGATGAGCGGCAATTGCCCGCCGCGATGCACTCGGAAATGAAAGAGCTGCCCAGCATAACGGTCGGAAAAGAAAATGCTCACATAACAGGCAGTGACAACCGTGCACTGCAGGCGGCAGTCGATTATATCGCCGGCCTTGGAAGCGGAATAGTGGAGATCGGCGAAGGTCAGTACGTGATGTATGATTCGCTGCATCTGCGTGCTAACGTGACTGTCAGAGGCAAGAAAGGCAAAACGATCCTGCGAAAAGCCGATGGGACAGTCTGCCCACTGGCCCTTGACGGCGACTTCGGCGAGCAGCAGTTCACTGTTGAGGACCCGGCAGGCTTTGAGGTCGGCTACGGCGTTGCGATTTGGGACGACCGCGCAGGAGGATTCCACACCACTGTCGCCCGCATCACGGGGCGAAACGGCAACACGTTCTCGATTGACAAACCGTTTATGGCCGACTGCATGGTCGCCAACAAGGCAAAAGCGGCGACGGTTTTCCCAGTCATAAGCGGCTACAACATCGAAGGTGCACGTCTCGAAGGTCTCACAATTGACGGCAATAAAGAGTCCAACGTTTACCTGAACGGCTGCCGGGGTGCCGGAATATTTCTGTACCGCGCCTTCGGTACGGTCATCGAAGACTGCACGGTGCGCAACTATAACGGCGACGGCATCAGCTTTCAGCAGTCCAACGATGTCACCGTAGTACGCTGCATCAGTGAAAATAACAACTATCTCGGCATCCATCCGGGCAGCGGCTCCCAGCGGCCGCAGGTGCGAAATTGCCTCGCCAGCAATAACGGAACCGACGGCCTGTTTTTGTGCTGGCGGGTCCGGCACGGCTCATTCACGAATAATGTTCTTCAAGGCAATCATCGATTCGGCATCTCCATCGGGCACAAAGATTCCGACAACATTTTGAGCCGGAATGTTGTCCGCTCGAACCACCAGGACGGCGTGTTCTTCCGCAACGAATCTCTGGGCATGGCGGCCCACCGCAACCGCCTGGAGGATAACGTCATCGAGAACAACGGCGTCGAGCAGGAAGCGGCGGGAATCCGAATCCGGGGATATACCAACGACCTGGTCTTCAAAAATAATATCATTCGCGACACGCGAAGCGGCGAGGCGCAAAAACAGACCGTCGGAATCCGTATCGAAGAGCACGTAGGGCAAATTACCCTCGACGGCAATAAAATCACCGCCAAAACAGCAATCGACGACCGGCGCCCTGAGAAATAGCAGCTCGTTTAGGAGAACGACATATGAGAAATTTGAAATTAAATCCGACACCTTTAGGCCGGTTATTTTTCCTGATAATTCTTTTCTGCCTTGTTCCGATATTTGACAATGCCCTCCCGGCCGATAGTACAACAAAAAATAGCGGCAGGAAAAAAGGCTATGTCACAATCGCCACAATCGGCTCGGGTTCGGTATCGGTCGCTGCCGACGCTGAGCCGCAGAAAGTTGTTGAAAGAATGATCGCCCACTGGAAAAGGCAATTTGCGCAGGTTCTGCCGGACCAGCCCGATCTGATTGTCGTGCCGGAGGCTTGCGACCGGCCGGGCGGATTCGGCGCCGAGAAGCTGCTAGAATACTACAAGGTTCGTAAAGACCAGGTCCAGCAATTCTTTGCCCGCACCGCGCGCGAGAATAACTGCTATATCGTCTATTCGGCGTATCGAATTATGCCGGACGGCAGCCGGAGGAATTCAAGCGTTTTGATCGACCGAAAGGGAAACGTCGCCGGAATTTACAACAAGAATCATCCGACAATCGGCGAGATCGAAAAGGGAACGCTCTGCGGCAAAGAGGCTCCCATCATCGAGTGTGATTTCGGCCGGGTCGCAATGGCGATCTGTTTCGACCTGAATTTCGACGAATTGAGATTGAAATACGCGAAGGCCAAACCGGACCTTATCATTTTTTCATCGATGTACCACGGGGGACTGATGCAGAGCTATTGGGCTTATTCCTGCCGGTGCCATTTTGTCGGGGCGATTGCCGGCAGCGCGACACCGTCTGAAATTCGCAATCCCATTGGACAGATCATCACGTCAACCACGAATTACTTTAATTTTGCCGTCGCCAGGGTGAACCTGGATTGCAAGCTGGCGCACCTGGATTATAACTGGGAGCGGCTGCGTAAATTGAAAGCTAAATATGGGCCCAAAGTCACAATCTCCGACCCGGGCTGCCTGGGATCGATCCTGATTTCCAGTGAGCACGAAACGGTCGGCGTCGACGAGATGATTAAGGAATTTGAAATCGAACTATTGGATGATTACTTCGCCAGGGCACTGGCATACCGGCACAAGCCGGGAAATATGGAAAAGTAGGAGATGCACATAATGCGAATCCCCAAAACAATAATAACATTGTTGACAGTTCTATCTCTAACCTTGACTGCGACCGCGGCCGCTGCGGAAAATTGGATGCAGTTCAAGTACGATTCCAGGCACTCGGGCAACGTGCCGGACAGAAGCGTGACGACGCCTCTCGGCCTTCTTGGTGCCGTTCCACTGACGGATGCCGTCTTTACCTCGCCGGTCGTTGCGGACGGACGTGTGTATGTCGTGGACGGCTCGGGAGTCGTTTTCTGCATCGATGCGTCCACGCTCGACGTCTTGTGGAAGTTCGATACCGGAGCCGGCAAAACCAACTGCAATAACATCTCGTCACCGGCCATAGCCGGGCGCTACCTGCACGTCGGATCGATGGCAGGTGCTTACTTCGTACTGGATAAAGACAGCGGGAACGTGATCAAGAAAATTTCATGCGGCGAGCCAATCTTCACTACACCCGTACTGGCTAACGACCGTGTATATTTCGCCACGCTCGGCTCGCAAATCTATGCTCTCGAACCGGATGGAACCGTCTGCTGGAAGTGGGATTTCGTAAGGGAGATTCTCGGATTCGAAGGCGACCGCTGGAGCGGGGAAGAATGGTGCAAGTACAAATCCGGAAGGGTGACATGGCGCGACCAGTTTTGCTGTTCGGGCAATATTGTCGTCCACGGCAAGCTGCTTGTAATTCCCGCAGGCTCGGCAATCTGTCTTCAAGACAAGGGCAGCCGCGCCGAGCTTCGAGAAATGGCGGACGTGCCGTCCTACGCGGGCTCGGAGAAGCCGGCTACATTCGGACTGAGTATAAGCGAGGACGGTTTGGTATATCGGCAGTGGCACCGGCGAGACAACACGGGCAGAGTCGAAATAATTCCACTGCCCGGCAGCGGTGGCAAGCTCGACTATGTCCCCGGAACGGTCACTGAGATAAATCGACCGGGCTCGCTTAGCTTCTGCTCGGTTAGCATTCGCGGCCGGGACGTTTACCGCTGCCGGCCCGAAGAGGATTACGGATTTTGCAAGCACTCTCCCGGCAGGGAAAAGGCCCAATATCTTGGAGGCTATCCATCGATTGCCTCGCCGATTCTTCTTCGCGATAAGGCAGTATACGGTGGCCTGGACGGCGGCCTTTATGTTGTCCCGCTGTCCGGGAGCGGTAACGTGTGGTCGTTTAAGACCGCCTTTGGAAAAGCAATCTCCGCGCCGGCGGCTGTCTGCGATGGTCGAGTCTATTTCGGTTGCGAAGACGGGTATTTGTACATCCTCGGGCCGGGCGGGAAAGCGCCGCTGCCCTCCAAAGACCTTCAACTGCAAAAGATCAGGAGCCCGCTTACAAGCAGCCTGGCCGATGCGAAATACGACTGGTTCACGAATTTCGGCAATCTGGCAAGTACTAACGCGAACGATCAGGGCCTGAAACCTCCTCTTAAAGTCAAGTGGATTCGACGCTACGAGGGTACCTTCAAGCACATACCCGTCTGCGGGGGCGGCCGGATGTACACGCATACCTCCGAGGGACAGATCTTCGCCGTCGAGCAGGAAACGGGCAGGCTCCTGTGGCGGCGGTACTGGCCCGGCGTACACGTCTCTTTTACCGGCATAATCTACCATAACGAACGCCTGCTCGTTCCTCAGGCGGGGATGAAACAATCGCAAATGCGATGCCTTGACGCCGCCACGGGGGAGCTGCTCTGGGAAGCGCCGTTTACAGGCTCGCCAAGCTGGAGCCGGCAGCAGCCGCCGGTTATCTATAAGAACCTTGCGATTTATGTATACGGTTCGGGAAAATATGCACCGCAAGGGACGGAAAAGGCCTATCTCCAGAAAGGCGAACCTGTCGAGGCGGCCGATGGCGCCGAGATTATGAGCTGGATTTACGGCCATGACAATCCGTACTATCCCAAAGACAATTTACCATTTGTGAGGGCGTGGGACATCGAGACCGGTAAAGAAGTCTGGACCATCGATTTCTCGCAGTTCGGCTCGGGCGGCAATGATTCCGGCCTGGCTCTGATGGATAATACGCTTTATTACTCGACCTTCTTCGGATATGCGCCAAAAAGAAAGGACGGCCAGCCTAAATCAAGAGGACTTACAGCCGCGATCGAACCTATGACCGGGCAGGTAATCTGGCTGACAACGAAGCACTATGTCACTGCCGGCTGCACGATCTCCGCCGATAGCGGCAGGCTGTATCTGGGCGGATACAATCCACCGACCGAGAAAACACAAAACCGTTATGTGATGTGTCTGGATGCGGAGAGCGGCTCGTTGATCTGGCAGTCAGAGCCGGTCGGCAAGGCGGTTAATGTCGTGACAATCGGCAGAAATCTCCTGTTCACTCACGGCTCAACCGGTCAGCCGAGCTATCTGATCGACAAGCAAACGGGAAAGATTCTGTCCTCCTTCGACAAGAAATATGCATGCACCCGGTTCACAATGTCTGAGCCCTACATAATGGGTTCCAACATGGATCTGATTGATACCACGGACGGCAACAGGATGGTGTCCTCCGGGCCTTGTGTGGATGTGCGGGAATGTGTTGGCGGAATCGTATCCAACGGCCGGCTCTTCTACACATCCCAGGCAAGCGGCCTGCAGGTTTCACAGGTTTTCGGAGCCGAAGCCGGCTCGTGGACGGTCCCGTGGGAGCATTGAATCGATTGATTGAAAAATGCTGCAATCACTGTTTCGATTGCAGCTCACGAGCGATTCTCTCGACCTGTGCCCATACACGGAGAAAGTTGTCGGAGCAGATTTTTTTGATGTCTTCTTCCGAGCGGCCTTTTTTCAAAAGCTCGTAGATAAGGTTCGGATAGCAGGATGCATCCTCCAGACCGACAGGCAGGTTGTCACCGACTCCGTCGAAATCGGAGCCCAGGCCGACGTAATCGATCCCAACCAGCTCAATCACATGCTCGATATGCGAAGCAACATCTGAAACATGCACCCTTCGCAGCGGGTGCTCTCGCTTGAACTTTTCGGTGTAATCGGCTTTCTCCTGACCTTCCAGATTGTGGGCCTCGATATATTCGTTCAAACTTTTTTTGAGTTCCGCGGCCTGTTGGTTGACCTTTCTGTCGATGAACATCGATCCGAAATTCATCTGAATCACTCCACCCTTTTCCGCGAGCAGCTTTATCATTTCATCGCTCATATTCCGTTCGTAGCCGGGGACAAAATGGCGGCAGGATGAGTGCGTCGCAACTACAGGGGCCTTTGAATGCTCAATGATCTGATAGAATGTGTCGTCTGAGACATGCGAAACATCGACAATCATCCCGAGGCGATTCATTTCCGAGACGACTTTCACGCCGAAAGGGCTCAGGCCGTTCCACTTGCGCTCGGGATCGAAAGACGAATCACAAATATGATTGGCCTTTGAGTGTGCAAGCGTCACGTAGCTGATGCCGCGATCATGAAAGTGTTTCAAATTGGTGAGATTGCCTTCGAGACACGATCCGTTTTCTATTCCCATAGCGAGAGATATACTGCCATGACCAAACTGCTTTTTCACATCCGCAACCAATCCGGCCATCACAAATTTTTCAGGCCAGGTCCGGGCAAAACCTTCGACCATATCAATCGTCTCATCGGCAAAGGAATAGGCTTTCCCGGTCCCCTCATATTCAGCGGGAACGTAGACGGCCATAAAAGCCACGTCAAGCCCTCCCTTTCTCGCCCTCGGATAGTCGAAATCTCCCCCTGCCGTTCTTTCTGATATATCCTCCATCTTTTTTTTCAGACGATAAGGCACATCCATGTGGGTATCGATAATCATATATTTCTGAGCCAACTCTTCCGCCTTATTTTTCAGCTTCAACTCAATATCTCCCATCTTTTCCGTTTGTCCCGGGCAAGCAGCAACAATCGCAGTAAGCATTATAATTGCAGCTCGCAACGGTAGTCTTTTATTCCGGTTCATAGTACACGTACTATCCAAATCATACCTAATCGCCGCCTGCCTTGAGAATAGTCGATTTGAAAGACTGATTTTCAAATAGCTGCCTGGCAAGCATGGCATATCCCTGTCCCAACGGATGGCTGGCATCACGATAGAACTCGCTGGGCAGCACCGGTGGGACACAATAGGCAACGTTGTTTTGCCGGAGCCACATCTGGATTTCACTTTTCATCTTCTGGTAGGTCTTGTAGCTGTCCGGCTTCAACATGTGTTCATTAAAAGGACCGACCACAACAAAGACTGTATTTTTTCTTGCCTTCAAAAAATCAATCGTCTGCCGGAAGAATCGCCATTGCAGCGATTGTGCCGGCTCGACCCACTGAAAATCTTCCTGGGCGATGCCTTTCTCGGTCCAGGAAACATTCTCCTGCAAATTGTCTTGCGAAACGGGAAGTTCGAGCGTAACGGCGGCCAAAGGATTCTCATAAGGGTGCTCCAGCGTCCAGTTCGGAAGGTCCATATTCTCGAAATAGACGATTCGCAAATGGGACGCCCAACCAAAAAACGGCACGTATCGCTCCACTGCAGCGGAGAACCGTTTGGAAAAAGAATCCTTATAGCAGGGAATCTTCGGAAAAAACTGCGGCACCAGTTTCGGATGGTTGAAATGGAACTCCTTTTCGGTCTGCAGGTCGTGCTTTGCCGAGCTCATCCATAAGGGATTAAATTGTATAATCACGTTCTTACCCGAAATGTCCCGGCCGTAGTACCTGAGCAGTCCCCCCAGCGCCCCGGGATGAAAACCGTCCACTCCCAGGTTGGCGAAGCTGTCCCTCCCGGCGTTTTGATTGAGATAGTGCGACAGCGTATTGTCACTGGAGACATAATGTCCCCAAATAACAGAATCCCCAACTACGAGCGTCTCGTACTTCGAGCAGGCCCATCGGCAATAACGGCCGTACAGCCAGTAATCGTTGCCCAACGTGTACGGCAGCCGGTAGTCGGTGCCGGGATCGAACTTTTCAATCCTTCCCCAGAGCGACGGACCAAGACAAAGTAACGCCGAACAGATGATCGCAGCGATGATCCATTCGAGCCCTGATAATCGTATATTATTGGAGCTAAACGGAGTCCTGGCCTCGTTCGCCTTTTTCATGATCTTGTCTCTTTTTGTGTCGTTGTATTTCATATTAGATCGATCAAAACTGCAAATAGATAAATCCCTGTTCACTCGAAGGGGCAAAAACAGCTAAGTAAAGAATCATCCCTACAACGATTCCGATGCGCACGGGCGCCAGGTCAAAAATCCATCTGAGCCTGGATTCATACGCAAACTGATAAAGCCAGACAATAAGAACTAGAATTAAAGCCCAAACGGGACAATTGGGATTCGCCCATCCGGAGCTGAATATTCTTGTTATGATTAACCATGCATCACCGATGCTTTCGGCCCGGAAGAAAATCCACGCGAACGTTACGAAGGCGAACACGAGCAATTGCTTGACCAATTTCGGCACCTTATCCCTGTAGAACGGCGTTCTTTCCAGCTCACGCGTCACAAAGCGTCCGAGAGCATGCACCGCGCCCCAGATGACGAACGTCCAGGCCGCACCGTGCCACAAGCCGGAAATCACCATGGTCAGGAACATATTTCTGTATGTGCCGATAGTGCCTTTGCGGTTGCCTCCAAGCGGAATATAAACGTAGTCCTTGAACCACGAGGAAAGGCTGATGTGCCACCTCGCCCAGAAATCGCCCAGGCCGGTTGCCAGGTATGGATTGTTGAAATTCAGCATCAGGTTGAAACCCATCATCCGCGCCACGCCCCGTGCCATGTCGGTATAGCCGCTGAAGTCGAAGTATATCTGCCAGCAGAACAAAAACGTCGCCAGGATCAATGCGGGCGACTGATACTGGTCAGGAGCAGCGTAGATATTATCCACGTAAAGGGACAGGTAATCAGCAAGGGCGACCTTTTTGAACATTCCCACGACAAATAATGACAGCCCATCGGCAATATCCTGTGTTGTAACTTTGGGTACCTTGTGCAACTGGGGCAGCAGGTTCTTTGCCCGTTCGATCGGCCCGGCCAGCAGCCGAGGAAAGAGCGAGACAAAGGCCGCGTATGCGATGAGGCTGTTTTCTCTTTCCATGTTGCCGCGATAATAATCGATGGTATAGCTCATCGACTGAAAAACATAGAACGATATGCCGATAGGCAAGAGAAAACCGGGCTCGGGAATGGCGTACGAGACGTGCAATGACGACAAGAGCACGTTCAGGTTCTCAGTAACGAAACCGCCATATTTAAAAAAGCCCAGCAGCCCGATATTGTTAATGATGCTGATAGAAAGCCACATCTTTCTGTGCCGGCTTTTGGCCATTATCGTAACCACGGTATAGTCAAGCAGCGTCGAATAGCCGATGAGAATCAGATACAGAGGATTGAAGCAGGCGTAGAAGAAATAGGAAGCGGCCAGGAGCCACGGGAGCCTGAACCTGGTGCCTTTAAGAGCTAAATAAACCGGATAGAAAACCAGGAAGAAAATTGCAAACGGCCATGTGTGAAACAGCATCTCGTGACTTTCTATTGCATCAATACGCGAATGTGTGCTTCAACGGACGCGGCAAGATCTTCCAGGCCGTAGCCGCCTTCGAGAACGGA